>Ga0210408_10005804_pt1 | contig 10781 bp, 9 predicted proteins | sample IncBWH4MmetaG_FD_155471 | JGI IMG/M metagenome (GOLD analysis project Ga0210408, IMG submission 155471) | Forest soil microbial communities from Barre Woods Harvard Forest LTER site, Petersham, Massachusetts, United States - Inc-BW-H-4-M | ecosystem: Environmental > Terrestrial > Soil >... | reverse complement strand
ACGATAGCAGACGCGAGGGTTCAGGTGGCACGGGAGGTTTTTGATGGGGAATCATGCGGGAGCTTTGATGGCGCTTACCATGCAGGACTCGAAAGGCATGCAAGCGGGGCTTGAGCGCGAAAAGGACAGGCTCAAGCTACTCTTGGACATGACGAACACTCTGGTGTTGAATTTGGAACCTCGCGATCTCCTTCGAGCGATCTCGGTGAGCATCCGGCAAGACATTCGCTGCGACTCCGTTGGGGTATGGCTTCCCGACTCAGATCGGCGCGTATTGCGCCAACTCGCTCAGGACTTCCCCGGAAGCAATGGATTTTCGAAGGAGGATTCGACGGTGCCTATTGAGGGGTCCGAGTCAGGCACTGTATTCAAGACTGGCGAGCCTTTCATTGTAAGAACACAAGACGATGTCACAAGTGAGTGGGGAATTATTGTTGTGCGTGCTGAAGCCTTCAAGTCAGGCTGCTGTCTTCCCCTGATCAGTCGAAACCGAACACTCGGCGTCCTAGGGCTTGGCAGCCGGGTCGAGAACTCATTCAGCCTGGATGATGTCGATTTTCTGATGCAGGTCGCGGGACAAGTCGCGATCGCAATTGACAATGCGTTGGCCTATTCCGAGATCGCCAAACTAAAAGACAAGCTCGAGCGGGAAAGGCTTTACTTGGAGGAAGAGATTCGAAGCGTGGCGGACTTTGAAGGCATCGTGGGTCAGAGTTCGGCGCTCCGGCAGGTACTGCAGTTGGTCGAGACAGTCGCCACAAGCGATTCAACCGTGCTGCTGCTGGGAGAGACCGGCACTGGAAAGGAACTGATCGCGCGTGCTGTTCATGATCGCAGCCGCCGCAAAGATCGGACATTTGTAAAGCTCAACTGCGCGGCGATTCCTACGGGTCTGCTGGAAAGTGAACTCTTTGGCCACGAGCGCGGCGCTTTCACTGGAGCCGTTTCACAGAAGATTGGCCGACTAGAATTGGCCGACCAAGGCACGCTGTTTCTGGATGAAGTTGGAGATATCCCCCTGGAACTCCAGCCCAAACTGCTGCGCGTTTTGCAGGACGGAGAGTTCGAGCGCCTGGGAAGCACACGGACGAAGAAAGTCGACGTTCGACTGGTGGCTGCGACCAATCGTGATCTAGACCGGATGATCGAGGAGAGGCAATTTCGAAGTGACCTGTACTACCGGCTGAATGTTTTTCCCATCCGCGTTCCTCCCTTGCGCGAGCGCCAGGAAGACATTCCCTTGCTGGTGCGATACTTCAGTCAGAAATACGCGCGCCGAATGCAAAAACAAATCGAAAACATTCCCGCGGCAGCCATGCGGAAGCTGACGCGCTGGCACTGGCCCGGAAACGTTCGTGAGCTTCAGAATCTTGTGGAACGGGCTGTCATCCTCACGCGCAGCAGCACGCTAGCGATCGCGGTACCCGAATTGGCAAACGGCGGCGCAAACTTGATTCGCGCGAAAGCCACTAACGTCGATGAGCAAGATAGGATTGTGCGAATCCTGAAAGAGACCAAGGGACATGTGGGCGGTCCGAACGGCGCCGCGGCCCGCTTGGGCCTCAAACGGACAACCTTGCTCACGCGCATGAAAAAAATGGGTATTGATCCGCGCAGGATGGCGTAAGTCTTCGTGTGTAAAAGAAATCTTCGATTCAGTACGACTTCGATTTGCCTTTAAGGCGATCAAGCACATGCTTGACGTACACATCGCTCGCGACAAATTGTGCGCCCTGGTTTGACATGGATCTCAATATTCGTTCCCCGCGCTTGTCGATGAATGTGACTTCATCGAGGTTCACGATGCACCTTCGTCTCTCAGTTGTGCGGCGCGCCCTTTTCCAGCACGTCCTCAGTTCATCGACCCACGGTGCAACGAGGCGGCCGTACAGGGTCCACCTTTCTTCCGTCGCTGTGTTGGTGATGGTGATCTTCAGCATTTCTTCCTTCTTTCTCTCCTTGCACAATGCAAATGCATGGCCAAATGACAAAATCTGCACCAGGCATCGTGAAACTCTATGTAACTGAATCAACAAACCGTTTCCGCAAAATACACAGAGAAAGACAAATAGTGGCTGGAAGGAAGTGTCGTAGACGCTCGACACTTGTCGGGAGAAGCGTCGAAAGTCCCGACACTTTGTCAGGGAATCGCCCTCTCCAAGACAAAGCTCTTCTGTCTTCAATGAGTTGCCCGCGCTTCGTCCGAGGACACGGCTTTGGCATGTGCAATGCACTCATCCCTTTCGTAGCAGAAAGCTAAGTCCTAAGACGCTGCGCGAAAAAGAGATCGAATGGCACAAACAAGACGGAGGCACCCGTGGCTGTCGTTATGAATGATGCAAGCACATTGAAGGCGAACATCGCAGTGCCTGTGAATTCGAAGGAGCCCGACGGGGCGCTCGTGGAAGCCGCCAGGAGACACGACCCGGATGCCTTCGAAGAGATCGTGAGGAGATACGGCGAGCGCATTTTCCGGCTCGCGCAAAAGATAACCAGGAACCGCGAGGATGCCGAGGAAGTTTCTCAAGATTCTTTTGCACGGGCATTCCTCCACGTGGACACATTTCGTGGAGACTCCCGCTTTTCAACGTGGCTATGCAGCATTGCGACGAATCAAGCGCTCATGAAATTGCGCGCGCGTGGCCGGCGGGAGATGCGACATGTCTACCCCGATGCTCCCGAAGATATTCAGTTCTGTGCTGAGGTTGCCGACGACACTCCGACACCCGAACAGCAGTACTCGCAAAAAGAGCTTCAACGCATTCTCAGTTCAGCGATGGAAGAGCTTCCAATGGCTTCCAGGGAGGTTCTGCAACTCCGAGAACTGGAGGAGCGTTCGACAGCGGAAACGGCAAGGATTCTGGGGCTATCGATTTCCGCCGTGAAGTCCCGGATGCTTCGCGGCCGGCAAAGGCTGCGCCAAGCATTGCCGAAGCATTTTCAGCGGAGCGAATCCGCCGCCTTCCGCTTCATGAATTCAGTCTAGGGAGAGGGTTGTGATTGCGTGGTTATTGATCGCGGTACTCGTGATTCTCAGTTTTCTGTGCATCTCTGATTCGGATAGCGACTTTACTCGAAGGCTGCGCCGCTGATGTGATGACGGGTTTTTGACGTGAGCACTTCCGCGGGCGCGGCGAGACTTGGGAATCATTGTGAAGACGAATACTCCATCGCGCTTGCGGACAGAGTTCGTCCGAACGGGCGAAAACGATTCCTCGTTCGAAATTAACGCCCGAATGCCGAGTGAAATCGAAGCTATTTCCCCGCTAGTGGACCGAATGATGCGACTGATTGAAGAATCGCATTGCGTTCTCGGCGAGGAGCCAGCAGTCGGACTTGCACTTCGGGAGGCGCTCAACAATGCGGTCCTTCATGGCAATCGGCTCGATCCCGTCAAGCTCGTTCAGGTTCATTGCCGATGTGACTTGGACGAGGGGCTGTCGATGGCCATCAAGGACCAGGGGAGAGGATTTGACCCAACCGCGATTAATGATCCTTCCATTGTGGGGAATCTCGAGGCCGAGCATGGCCGGGGCATCTTGCTGATGCGGTGGTTAATGGATGAGGTTTCTTTCGAATTCGGATACCGCGGTACCGAAGTACACATGAGCAAGAGAAGGGGAGGAGTCAAGCATGGCATCGAAAAATAAACGCAATGGAAATCTAGAGCTTCGTGCGACATCCGTTCAACACCAGGCTGACGAGACTTCAACACGCTCCGCACCAAGTGACGAAGAAATCAGGTGTCGCGCACATGAAATCTATCTTGAGCGTGGCGGCCTCCCGGGCGACGAGATTGACGATTGGCTCAGGGCCGAACGCGAACTCCAAAAGGTCGCTCTCTTCACAAGAGACTGGAATCGCGTTCAACAACGGGTTGCACCGACTCCGAAAACTGAGACTTGAATTTCGGTCCATGGAGACGAAGGTAGGGGGAAACCAATGACGATGCTGATTTTAGTAATCGTGATCGGCGTAGCCGTCGTAGTTGGCGCGGTCGCGTATACAAGCAGATTACGCAAGAACAGGGAGCCGATCCAACTTGGCGTGGGCAGAAAGCTCCGCCGGTAGGAGTTCGGGAACCAAAGGAGAAAAGAGTGGGTTAAGCCGTTCGCGTTCTGCTTGGAAATGTACCGCAAATATTCTGCCGCGCCATCTTCGCAGCCAGCGCCATCGACCAGTACATCACGAGCATGTACGCCCAGAACCTTGCGGAACTCATGCTCTCCCCTGCCCCGGGTGATGCACGAACCAGCTACAAGCAATCGATAGGAGCAAATCAATGCACGACGATAACGGAGACTTGATTAGAAAGCGCACCGCAGTAATTACGGAAGAAGTCAGGTCATCCAGAGTCCAATCCAAGATGGCTGACAGAAATGGCACAGGGGTGAGTCAGGCTCGCCGCGTGTTGCAGAGTCATCCCCGGAAAGCTCTCGCCGCGCTCATGATGCTACTCGCTGTTGTACTGAGCACGGGCTATTTCATTCGAAACGTATTTCTATTTGAAGGCACTGATGATGCACAGATTGATGGCCACATCACGCCGTTGAGTTCGCGGATTAATGGACACGTGATCGGAGTCCCCGCGATCGAAGGACAGCATGTGCACGCTGGTGACGTGCTCGTGACCATCGATCCTCAGGACTATGAGATCGCGGTCCATGAGGCTCACGCGACATTGGCGGAGGCGCTGGACAGTGCCGCAAGTTCTCGCTTTAACGTACCGATAACCTCTGTTGCGATGCAGCGCAACCTCGAATCAGCAAGGACTGCCGTCGCAATCGAGGAGTTCGGACTTAAGACTGCCGAGCAAAATCTCGAATCTATTGAAGCGGTTTTGGAGCAGGCCGAGACGAATTCCACGAAGAGCGACGCGGACCTGGTGCGCTATGAAGCGCTTGTCGCAAAGCAAGAAATCTCGCGCCAGCAGTACGAAGGGGCGGTTGTAGCAGCGGCGGTCAATCGAGCCGTCGTCGCGTCAACTATAGCCGGTGTGCAGGCCGCCGAAGAGGCCGTGCGTCAAGCGCAAAGGAAACTCTTGCAGGCTAGCGACGATTTTCGAACTGCGCAGACAGGCCCGTGGCAGGTTTCCCTGGTCCGCGCCAGGGCGGATGCAGCCGATGCCCAAGTGCTGGAAAGGAACGCCCAACTCGCCCAAGCAGAGTCCAACCTCAGCTATACAGCCATTCGCTCTCCCGTCACAGGAATTATCGGCAAGAAGGCAGTCGAAGTGGGCCAGAACGTTAGTATCGGGCAGGAATTGGTGGAAGTGGTGCCGCTTGACGATGTCTGGGTGACGGCCAAGTTCAAGGAAACACAACTTGCCCATATGCGGCCAGGGCAATCCGTCGAAATCAAGGTGGATTCCTACGGTCGCACTTGGAAAGCTCATCTAACAAATGTGGGCGCCGGTACGGGCTCCGTGTTCAGCTCGTTGCCTTCAGAGAACGCCACAGGAAACTACGTGAAGGTCGTGCAGCGGGTGCCGGTACGCATCGATTTTGATCGCTCTCCGGGGCGGGAATTCAACGCAAACGGACTCCTGAAGCCGGGCCTGTCCGTTGAACTCGATGTGAGGGTCCGATGAGCGCGGCCGGATTTAGCGAACAAAACAAGACCACATGCCAGGAGAGAGGATACCGTGAAGAAAATCACATTTACCGTGCTCGTATTCATTGGGATATTTGTGCTCGGAAGTCCAAGATTGGCCGCGCAAGAACCATCTTCGCAATCGGCAGATCCTGCCGGCAGAAGTGGCGACGAGTCTTTTGACAATCAAGTGGCGCAGCTTCGCAATAATATTCGCTGGACCACGAAGAAGCTCGTTGCTGCAAATTTGACCCTCACGGATAGCGAAGCTGCCGAGTTCTGGCCGGTGTATGAGCAATATTCGGCGGATTGCGGAAAGATCAACGACACAAGAATCGCCCTGATTGAAGAGTATGCCCATGGGTACGGAACGCTGACCGACGATCAGGCAGATAGTTTCATTCGCAGCTGGCTGGACGCGGACACCTCAGCAGCACAGCTTCGCCAGAAGTATGCGCCGATCTTTCGGGAGGTGCTGCCCGGAAAGAAAGCGGCGACCTTCTTTCAGCTGGACCGCCTTATCAGCATGATGGTCGACGTGCAACTTACTTCACAACTCCCGCTCTTGCAGAGCCAGAACCAGGGTAACGGGGACCAGAATAAGAAGAGGCTATAAGACAGAGATGAGTGAATCCGAATACGACCTTGTTGTGATCGGCAGTGGCCCGGCGGGCCAGAAGGCAGCCATCGCGGCGGCTAAAGCGCGCAAGCGCGTTGCCGTCATCGACTGGCCCGACATGATCGGTGGCGTGAGCGTTCATACTGGCACGATCCCCACCAAAACAATACGTGAGGCTATTTTTCAGCTAACCGGCTTTGCCGTAAAGACTCTGGGCGGCAATGGGTTTCGAAACTACGGCGACGTTTCCGTCCGAGATGTCTCTTCCCGTGTGAGCTCCATTGTTGCGCGAGAGACCGAGATAATTCGAGACCAACTGACGCGCAACACGATTGCGATCTATCAAGGCACCGCGCTGTTTCTAGATCCTCACACAATCGAGGTCCAAGGCAGCGGCGGAGGAATCAGACTCGAAGCGCAAAAGATTCTGATTGCTTGCGGCACGCGACCCGCGCACAGCCCGGAGATTCCGTTTGACAACCTTCGCATAGTCGACACAGATCACCTTGCCGACTTGCATGGACTGCCGAGAGAAATCATCGTCGTAGGCGCCGGCGTGGTGGGGCTCGAGTACGCATCCTTTATGGCTGCATTGGGCGCGACCGTTACGTTGATCGACCAGCGGCCCGTCGTTCTTGATTTCGTAGATCGGCAAATCGTCGAAGCTCTCTCTTACCACTTGCGACAGTTAGGCGTCACATTTCGGCTGGCGGAAAAGGTGACACGTGTCGGAATCGACCCGATGCGCGATCGTGTTTTTGCAGAACTAGAGAGCGGCAAGAAAGTAAGCGGCGAGGCTCTGGTTTATGCAGTGGGCCGCCAAGCCAACAGCGACCAGCTTCATTTGGAAGCAGCGGGACTAGCGGCTGACTCCCGCGGGAGACTTAAAGTGAACGAGTTCTTTCAGACTGACGTTCCGCATATCTACGCAGCTGGCGACGTCATTGGATTCCCTGCACTCGCAAGCACCTCCATGGAACAGGGGCGTCTTGCCGCGTGTCACATGTTTGGAATTCCCTTTGAACAAATGCCCGAACTTTTTCCGTACGGTATTTATACAATTCCGGAACTCTCCATGGTTGGTCCGACAGAGGAAACGCTTACAACGAACAAGATTCCGTACGAGGTGGGAGTTGCAAGGTACTCCGAGCTTGCAAAGAGCATGATGCTTGGCGATGAGGCTGGAATGCTTAAGCTGCTTTTCGATCCGCAAACGCACAAGCTCCTTGGAGTGCATGCACTAGGGCAGCGCGCGACGGAGATTATCCATATCGGCCAGGCCGTACTCTTTTATGGTGGATCAGTGGAATATTTCCGGGACATGGTCTTCAACTATCCAACACTCGCCGAAGCCTACAAAGTAGCCGCCTTAAACGGACTAAACAAGCTCTGACGGATTTGCACACGACAGGGATCGCCGAATTCTCCCGATTGGCGAGTCCTGCTTGTTCCAGCGCAGTGCCGCGCGGAGGACAAGCCACACGTTCTAAACTTGCTGGCCATCCCGCCGCTCAGCAGTTCGATCGAGAACGCCTTGCTTCATTTCAAAATTGAAACAATAAGCGGCCACAGTGACGAGTGCACGCAGAACGGGAATTGTGCCTGATGCAAGTGTCGTAAACGCCCGACACATGTCGAGAGAAGCGTTGAAACCCCCGACACTCTCCGAAGGGATCGCAGCTTCACAGACCACAGCTCTTTTTTCTTCAATCAGTTATGGCGTTCACAACAGGAACCTACCGTTGGCAGTCGCGGTGCACTATTCCCTGAGACGGACGGAGATCCGTTGCTTGAAGGGCTCAGGAAAAAAACTTGAAGAAGGCGGAAGGATTTCGGAGATACCCAATGAACAGTCCTCGTAGACGCAGCCTTGCATTGGCAGGAGCGATTTGTTTGGTCATTATTTCTTTTATCGTCGCGGCTATACGACCGAAACATGCGTCAGGTGCCGGAACGATAGCGCCTCCGGAAGTCATGGTGGCGCAGGTCGAGCAGAGGGATGTTCCGATTTATGGCGAATGGATCGGCACGCTCGATGGGTTCGTAAATGCCGACGTTAGGGCGCAAGTCACAGGTTACTTGGTTCGGCAAAGCTACCAAGAGGGCGCGTTTGTCAACAAAGGTCAACTCCTCTTCGAGATTGATCCGCGGCCCTTTCAGGCGGCTTTCGACCAAGCCGAAGGGCAGTTAGCTCAAGCCAAAGCGCAGCTGACGAATGCCGAAGCTGTTCAAGTCCGCACTCAGCTTGATGTGGAACGTTACGCTCCGTTGGCGAAGGAGCAGGCGGCGAGCCAGCAGGATCTCGACAACGCCACGCAAAACAACTTGGCTGCGAAAGCTACAGTGGCGACGTCGCAAGCTCAGATCAAGACGGCCGAGGCGGCCCTCGAAACGGCGAAGCTCAACCTAGGTTTCACTCGTCTTACTGCCCCTATCAGCGGAATTGCAGGGCAAGCCCAGCTACAGGTGGGTGCGTTGGTCAGTACGAGCGGCACCGCGGTGACTACTGTTTCCACTCTCGATCCGATCAGAGATTACTTCACTGTCAGCGAACAGGATTACCTCCGATTGCAGAAGCAATTCTCACCCTCGGACAAACAGCGCTGGAAACTGCAGCTTATCCTGGCTGACGGAACCACCTATCCCCGTGAGGGCACCTTCTACTTCGCGGGCCGCGCGGTCGATCAAAGCACAGGAGCGATTCAACTGGCTGCGCTGTTTCCCAATCCCGGCAATGTACTTCGTCCTGGACAGTACGGCAAAGTCCGCGCCGTTGTCCGAACAGAGAAAGGCGCCCTTCTGGTCCCTCAACCTGCGGTTACGGAGCTGCAAGGCAGCTACCAAGTTGACGTTGTCGGCCCGGACGGCAAGATCGCCATACGACCTGTGACAGTTGGAGACCGCATCGGCACCATGTGGATTATCCAGGAAGGATTGAAGTCCGGTGAACATGTGGTTGCGGAGGGCCAGCAAACTCTACGCCCAGGCATGATTGTGCAGCCCAAACCATTTGTGTCCAATTAAATGACAACCGCGCGGCTTACCGAAGTCAACAGGTAAGTTGGCTGCGAGACCCGGCCCAGCCCTTGCACTTGTCGTCAAATAGGCAAGACGGAGAGCGTTGAAATTAATTGAAAGGAAGCAGACCTAATGTCCAATTTCTTCATAAGGCGGCCCATCGTGGCGATGGTGATTGCAATCCTGACGGTGATTGTAGGCGCCATCACGATCGTGAGTTTGCCCGTAGCGCAGTTTCCGAACATTGTTCCGCCGGAAATTCAGTTGCAAGCCAGCTATGTCGGGGCAGACGCGCAGACCCTGGAGCAATCCGTCGCCACCCCCATCGAACAGCAAATTAACGGTGTAGATAATGTAAACTATATGTATTCCTTAAACGCCACCGGCAACTCGCAAACCACGATGGTCGTGGACTTCGACCTGAAAACGGACCCGAACACCGATCTGATCCTCACACAGTCGCGCGAGCAACTGGCTTCCGGTCAGCTTCCGCCGGACGTTAACACCTACGGGGTCACCATTCGAAAATCCGTAACTGCTCCGCTCATGCTGGTCGGAATATTTTCCCCGAAGGGCACTTACGATACAAAATTCCTGGGCAACTACGCCTATATCAACCTCAACGACCCCATCGCCCGCTTGTACGGTGTGGGCCAGACGCAGGTTTTCGGCGCGGGGCAGTATGCGATGAGGCTGTGGGTACAGCCTGACAAACTTGCGAAACTGGGCATCACGGTCACGGACATCGTGACCGCAGTGCAGGCGCAGAACACGGTCAATCCCGCGGGCCAGGTGGGCGGTGAGCCGGCTGCCGCGAACCAGCAATTCACATATTCCGTGCTTGCGCAGGGCCGACTGACATCTCCAGAACAATTCGAAAACGTGATCGTCCGCGAGGCCCCAAATGGGGGGACCGTTCGCGTGAAAGACGTCGCTCGCGTCGAGCTGGGCGCACAGGACTACAGCGTTGTCAGCCGGTTGAATGGCAAGCCCGCCATCGTTATCCCCGTCTACCAGTTGCCTGGTTCCAATGCCGTCCAAACGGCCGCAGGCGTCCGAAAACTGATGGCAGAGATGAAGAAGCGCTTCCCGCAAGACATGGATTACGCCATATCGCTCGATCAGACGAACGCCGTCACCGAGGGCATGAAGGAAATCATCGAGACCCTTTTGATCGCCATTGGACTGGTCATTCTTGTCGTGTTTCTTTTCCTACAAGACTGGCGCGCGACGCTGATTCCATTGCTGGCCGTGCCCGTCTCGCTGGTAGGCACTTTTGTTTTCTTCCCGCTCTTCGGTTTTTCTATCAACACACTTTCGATGTTCGGGTTGGTCCTGGCGATCGGCCTCGTGGTAGATGATGCCATCGTCGTCGTCGAAGGCGTCCAGCGCCACATCGAGGAGGGTCTTGCTCCGAAAGATGCCGCTCGGAAAGCAATGGAAGAACTCTCCGGTCCCGTCGTCGCTATTGCCTTGGTTCTTTCATCGGTGTTTGTACCGACAGCCTTTATTCCCGGCATCACGGGAAGGCTTTATCAGCAATTTGCCGTCA
>Ga0210408_10005803_pt1 | contig 10783 bp, 8 predicted proteins | sample IncBWH4MmetaG_FD_155471 | JGI IMG/M metagenome (GOLD analysis project Ga0210408, IMG submission 155471) | Forest soil microbial communities from Barre Woods Harvard Forest LTER site, Petersham, Massachusetts, United States - Inc-BW-H-4-M | ecosystem: Environmental > Terrestrial > Soil >... | reverse complement strand
GCACGCTTGCGCCCGAACTTATCGGACAGAAACCCGAACGCAAGACCACCCAACATCGCCCCAATCATTGAGAGGATGATGATATCGGCGGTCAGGCGTGCCGAATACAGGCGATCACGCCGCAAAAAAGTAGGATACATGTCCTGCGTTCCATGAGCCATAAATCCAACCATGCCCATCAGCAACGCCAGGTACAGGAATCGTCGCCAGTGGCGCAGCGCAGACGATCGATAGGTCTTCCAGTCCGACCGGTGCTCGTGCCATACCGGTGATTCCTTGACCTTGGAAAAGATAAACAGAGACAACAAGGCGGGGAGTCCGCCGAGGTAAAAGAGCATGCGCCAACCGAATGCTGGATATAGGACGCGGAAAGCCACCGCGGCCAGGAGGTTCCCCAGCGTGTATCCTTCCTGAAGGACGCCAGACAGAAGTCCGCGCCATTTGGGCGAAACCGACTCTAAGGCCAGCGAAGCTCCGACTCCCCATTGGCCTCCCATAGCGATCCCGAACAGCATTCGCAGTATTAGGAAAATACGATAATTTGGCGCCCACCCGGACAAGACCGAAATAATCGCGTAGAAAAGGACATTCAGCATGAGCGGAACCCGCCTGCCGATTCGATCCGCCATCACTCCGAAGATGAGTGCGCCGATGGGTCGCAGACACAGGGCCAGAGTGATCGTCAGCGCGATCTCGGGCCGGCTTTTGCCAAAGGTTTTCGCTACATCGTCGATCACAAAGGTGAGAATAAAAAAATCAAAAGCGTCAAAGGTCCAGCCAAGAAACCCTGCCATAACCGCATAGGGCTGTTTACGTGGCTTACCGTCCTGCGGTCTATTCATATTTCAAGGAGCCGCGGTTGGCCGCGGCGGAACCGGCTATGAATTTCAGTTCGCTGGCCGCTCTCATCGAAAGTGAGAGCTGTGAAGTTCTTGCTCGATCTTCCCTTCCTCACCTCTCAAGACTGGCAGTTGAAGGCTCTCGTTTGGCTTCATACGAAACGCCAAGATCGAACCAAGTAGTAGAAGGCAGATGCTCCCGATGAATGGCAGGTCCCAGTTTCCTGTTTTGTCGATTACGTAACCGAAGATCAACGGAGAAATGATGGCGGCTAGAGGAGATCCGATATTCATAAGGCCGCTTGCCGAACCGGAATACTTGGGTGCGATGTCCATGGGTATCGCCCACATTGGGCCGATGGTGAACTCCGAGCAGAAAAAAGCGGCGCTGAGACAAACTGAAACCCAGTTGAGATCGCGAATGAACAGAATCGGGATCATAGCGGCGAGGGAACCGAGGAAGCCGGCAACGACTAAGTTGCGACGAGCTTTGTTGCGGTCGCCGGTTCTGACCAGGATGCGATCGCTGACGACGCCACCTAAGGTGTCGCCCAGGACCCCGGCAAAGAAGACGCCCGCCGAGAAAAGCGCGGAACTCTTCAGGTCCAGGTTGTAACGATGAAAAAAGAACGACGGAATCCAGGCTAAATAGAGCCACAGCGTCCAGCCGTAACAGAAATAGACGCCCGTCACCGGGAGCATGCGAAACGCTAGCGGCCGCCAGGGTACCGACTCTGTGTTTTGTGTCGCTCGCGCAGTGTAAGCGGGCAGTGATCTTAAGTCTTCAGAACTGACTCCGCGGTGATTTCTGGGGTCATCTTGAAAATAATATCCCCAGGCGACAGCCCACACGAGGCTCACAATTCCCAGCACGATGAACGATCCACGCCAGGTGGTGATGGCAATCAGCCAAGCCACCAGCGGCGGCGTCAATGCCGCGCCGAGCCGCGAGCAGGAATGGGTGAGACCCTGCGCAAACCCGCGTTTTCGCTCGGGCATCCAGTCACACATCGCACGCGTCGCGATAGGAAATGTAGCGGCTTCTCCTAATCCCAGCATCACGCGGGCGCCCACGATTGCCGCGAGGCTGCTGACCATGCCGGTGAACAGGGTTGCGGCTCCCCAGATGATTGCGGATGCGGTCAGCACGCGTCGCGCGCCAAATCGGTCGCTCAGCCAGCCGCCGAAGATCGTGAAGATCACGTAAGGATATGCGAACGCCGAGAAGATCAAGCCGACCTGAGTATTTGAAAGATGAAGATCCTTTTGAAAAACGGAAGCGGCGGTACTGACGTTGACACGATCGATGTAGGTGATCCCATACATCAGACAGATGAGAATGAGCACGACCGTAGTCGCCGAAAACGCTCTCGGGCGTATGCTGGCGTTAACCGATTCAAGTCCCACGCATCATCTCCGATCCTGCGGCCAGTCACGGTCAGAGCGATTGATCTGGTCTGGCCCACTGGTATCTGTCGCAAGAGTGTTGAGGGCGGCGGTAACACCGCCGCCGTGGTGCGGAACGCCAGCGAACCGAAGCCCCATTTCGACGCCGCTGATTGTTCCAGCCAGCATCAAGTCGTTGAAGCTGCCGAGGTGTCCGATGCGAAATACCTTGTGGGCAAGCTGGGACAGGCCTGCACCGAGCGACATGTCAAACTTTTCCAGGATAATTTGTCGTAGTTGGTCCGCATCGTATCCCTCAGGCATGAAGACGGCTGTTAGTGAACTGGAGTACTCCCGAGGGTCCTCGCAGACAATGTTCAAACCCCATACGCGCACCGCAGCTCGAGTAGCGGCTGCATGACGAGCGTGCCTGCGAAACACGTTCGGCAACCCTTCTTCCTGTAGCATCGCGAGGGCTTCTCGCAACCCAAAAAGGAGATTCGTCGCGGGAGTGAACGGGAAGAAACCCGCTCGATTCGGAACCAACATTTCGTTCCAGTCCCAGTAGGAGCGTGGCAATCTGGCGTGACTATGGGCGGATAGTGCTTTCTGAGATATAGCATTGAAGCTGAGACCCGGCGGCAGCATCAGGCCTTTTTGTGAACCGGCGACGGTGACATCCACCTCCCACTCGTCGTGGCGATAGTCCATCGAGCCCAGGGACGAAATTGTATCGACGAGCAAAAGAGCGGGATGGCGGGCACGATTCATAGCCTGGCGAATTTCGGCGACGTTGCTGGTCACGCCGGTAGAAGTTTCGTTGTGCACGACCATGACTGCTTTCAACGCATGCTGGGTGTCCGCGGTTAGCCGTGCTTCCAGTTCGGATGGGGACGCACCTGTTCGCCAATTTCCAGGCACATAGTCCACTTGGACCCCGAAGCGTTCGGCAAGTTGGCGCCAAAGTCCTGAAAAGTGCCCGGTCTCGAAAAGCAGCACGCGGTCGTTGGGCGAAAGGGTATTCACGATCGCGGCTTCCCAGGCCCCTGTGCCCGAGGCGGGAAAAATAAGCACCGGGCTCGTGGTACGAAAAACACTTTTCAGCCCGTCGAGTACTTCGTGTCCCAATTTTGCGAAATCCGGACCACGGTGATCGATCACTGCGCGGTCCATGGCGCGAAGTACTCGGTCCGGAACGTTTGTGGGGCCCGGAATTTGAAGAAAGTGACGTCCAGAGTGGATCATCGTGATCTTGGCATGAATGGCTGAGGTGATCGATGCGCCGGCAAGGGAGTCTTCACCGTCGCCTAAGAATTGGCCTCCGCCGCTGCCCGCCCTTTCTCCTCTTCTCCGTCCAACCGAACACGAGATTGCTAGTGAGAGTCTGCCGGAACCACATCGACAGCCCGCAGTTGTCCGTATGCGGGCAGGGTCAGGAATTCAACGAAATGCTGCGGTCGAATTAAATCTAAAAGTATTTCTGCGGCTTGACGGTATCGTCCCGCTTCAAACTGTGCGTCGCCAATGGAGGCGCGGAATTTGGCCAACTCCTCGTCGATCGTCTTGGCCACCAGGGTAAAATCAATCAAACGACCATCGTTCAAGTGAGCGGCGTGATGCACCCACTGCCACAGCTGAGACCTGCTGATTTCCGCCGTGGCTGCATCTTCCATTAAGTTGAAAAGGGGGACGCATCCTATCCCGCGCAACCACGACTCCAGATATCCGAGGCTCACCGCGACGTTCTGCCGAAGCCCCGCTTCCGTTACGTCTCCCTTAGGAACCGTGAGCAGATCTGCTGGGGTCACTTGAAGATCTTCCAGCTTACGGTTGATCTGGTGGGGCTGCGGCATGTGTTGGTCAAAAACTTCTTTCGCAAGAGCCACAAGGCCAGGGTGCGCTACCCACGTGCCATCATGCCCATCGGTCGCTTCGCGTTCCTTGTCAGCCCGCACCTGGGTCATCGCGGTTTGATTCGCAACGGGATCATTCTTTATCGGGATGAACGCGGCCATGCCACCGATGGCATGAACCTCCCGGCGATGGCAGGTCTTGATGAGCAGCTTGCTATAGGAGCGCATGAAGTGCGTCTTCATGGTCACCTGACCGCGATCGGGCATGACGAAAGAGGAGTCTGTCGCGAATTTTTTGATGGTACTGAATATGTAGTCCCAGCGACCGCAATTGAGGCCGGCAGAGTGGTCCCGCAACTCGTATAGGATTTCGTCCATTTCGAAGGTTGCGAGGATCGTCTCGATGAGGACCGTGGCTTTGATCGTGCCACGCTTGAGGCCCAGCGCCTGTTCCGCATGGAGAAAGACATCGTTCCATAGGCGTGCCTCAAGATGGCTCTCTAGCTTTGGCAAATAGAAATAAGGGCCCGTGCCGCGAGAGAGTTGTTCCTTAGCGTTGTGCCAAAAGAACAGACCGAAATCGAATAACGAACCGGAGATCGGTTCTCCATCGACGAGAACGTGACTCTCGGGCAGGTGCCAGCCTCGAGGCCGCACCAGCAGCACGGCAATCTCTTGATGGAGCGAGTAATCCTTCCCTGTTGTCGGGTCTTTGTAGCTGATGGTGCGACGGATGGCGTCCCGCAGATTGCGCTGGCCCTGAATGAGGTTGCTCCACGTCGGCGTGTTGGAGTCCTCGAAGTCGGCCATGAATACGCGTGCGCCGGAATTCAACGCGTTGATGACCATCTTGCGCTCGACTGGGCCGGTGATTTCGACCCGCCTATCGATCAAGTCCGCCGGCAGGGGAGCCACGGTCCAGTCGGCGTTGCGAATTTGAGCGGTTTCCGGCAAGAAGTCAGGGCGTTCGCCTGCGTCCAGTCTCTTTTGGCGGCTCGCGCGTACCGCAAGCAATTCACTGCGCCTTGCACCGAAACGCCGCTGCAAGTCCACGGTAAACTTTACAGCGTCGGTTGTCAGGATCTCGTCGAAAGCGGCGTTGCGCGCACCTGTAATTTTGACTCCGTCCAGTTGATCGTTTGGTTTCTGATTCACAAACACATCCATGTAGGGTCCATGTTCTGAGTGAATTGATCTCTTTCGTGAACTACGGAATTCTTCAACGCCTGAGGCGCCGGCGCCGGATACTTCGTGTCGATCAATCTCTTAGCATATTCTCGACTCATCTTGTTCCTTTGTTGTAAGCGAGTTAAGCGGATCGTCATATCTATCGTCTAGGACAGAACAAACATCCTTGGGACGCTCCTAATCTGCGTTGTGATTCACTGTTCTTGAAGTGGGTAGCGCTAAAATCACCGAAAACATAAGCCTTAGAAGCCAAGGGGCCGCATTTTTTTGCTGTCTCCCGGCCGGCGTGAGCCATAAGTAGCTTGGCCAGAACGAAACGGCAGGAAAACTGGCGTTATAATCTGCGACGTAAGACGCAATGGCAAGATTCAGAACGGATGAGGGAAGCTATTGAACAAATCGATTGCGATTGTCTTGATTTTGATTGGTCTATCCGCAGTTGACGCGAAGAGCCAGGTGCCGCAACCCTTGACGTTGGTTCAGACCATTCCGTTGCCTGGCCTCAAGGATGGCGACTTCGACCACTTCGCTTTCGATGCGCGGGGCCAGCGGCTATTCCTTGCGGCAGAGGAGAACTCAGCGGTCGTGGTAATCAGTCTGCGCACAAATAAAGTACTGCAGACGATTCGAGGCCCCAAGGCGCCACACTCTTTCGCTTTTGACGCGGACGCCAACAAGCTCTACGTGGTTGACGACGGCGGGCCGAATCAAGTCGAGATCTACGACGGAACCACCTTCAAACTCCTTGGCGCGATCCCCATGAAGGCGCATGCCGACGCGAGTATCTACGACGCGGCGAACAAATTATTTTACGTAGGCAATGGCGGTAAGGAGGACCACGAAGACTTCTGTTTTATCAGCGTCATCGACACGACGGCCGGCAAGAAATTGGCTGACATCAAGGTGGATGGCGACCGCGTGGAAGCCATGGCCATCGAAAAAACGGGGCCTCGACTATTTGTAAATCTTTACTCCAAGAATGCGGTGGGGGTGATTGACCGTAAGAAACGGGAAGTTGTCGCCACCTGGTCCATCGCTCAAGAGGGTCGCAACAATGGTCCGATGGCGTTTGACGAAGCGGATCACCGCTTGTTCGTGATGGCCCGCGATCCCGGCAAAGTTGTCGTTCTGGATTCGGACTCAGGAAAGATCATTACCGGCAACCTGTCGGTTGTCGGCAGCTACGATGAGGCGATCTTCGATCCTGCATTCCGGCGGCTATATCTCATCGGCGTTCCCTTCCTTAAAATCTTTCAAAAGAATGAGGAAGGCGATCGTTACGATACCTTAGGACAGATTCCGACTGCCTTTCACGCCGAGACCGCAATACTCGTTCCTAAAACGAATTTGCTCTATGTAGTGATCAGCCACCACGGAAATAGCGACGCAATGGTTCAAGTATATCGGGTAGTGCCTTGAGCCGTTTTCCTGTCATCGTGGAGGCTCGTAGACAATCCTTGTTCGCAAACGCAGCTGTTCGTGTGGCAATGATTGTCGCGATTTTCATCGCACCTTCAGTTCTTTTTGCCCAACAAGCTCCCCTGCATCTGAATCCTGCGATCGAGAAACTGGCGAAAGGCCAGCCGATCATCGGCACGCAGACCAGCGATGTGTCGCTGCAGAATTGCCACGCGCTCGCCCGCCTCGATCTCGACTACGCATACATCGACATGGAACATGGCCCATTGAATTTCGATGGCCTGTCGTTTTGCGTAGCCGCCATGGTCGACAAGGCAGCGGCTCTCAAAAAGGGTAACGCGCAGCCCAAGGTCGCGCTGTTTGCGAGATTTCCTCCCTACGGCCGCGATCTCGAAAGCAACGATTGGGTCGTCAAACAAGCTTTGGATATCGGTTTGATGGGCATCATTTTCAACGGCGTCGAAACGAAAGAGCAAATGATGCGGCTCATTCGGTTCATGCGCTACCCGCAAATGAGAACCTCAAAATACCAACAGCCCCCGGGACTGCGAGGCTTTTCTCCAGGCAATGCGGTCTTCGCTTGGGGAATTTCGTCAGCGGAATATGAGCAGCGAGCGGATGTTTGGCCACTCAATGCGGATGGCGACCTGCTGGCAATTCCTATGATCGAAACCACTGAAGGACTGAAGAATATTGACGAAATTGCGTCCGTACCCGGCGTTGGCGCGATCTTCGTCGGCGCGGGTGGCGATATGCATCAGTATCTCGGCGTGCCGTTCGATTCACCCGAGCTGGAACAAGCTCGTCAAACGATTCTGGCGGCTTGCAAGGCTCACAACGTTCCTTGTGGCATTACCGCACTGACAAAACCGGACGTCGAAAAACGCCTTAAGGAGGGTTGGAGGATGATTCGAACGGGACGCGCGGACTAACTCGCGACGGCAGGCCTGACCAAGGCGTACTGAGCTTCAATCCAACACAGTTAGAGTGTTGTTAGCTTCTCACGTCGTGGCGAAGAACCGACTTGTCGATACTGGCAATCGTTGGGCGTCCAGTCAAAGCCATCGCCACCTCAAACTCGCCTCTAAGAATGTCGATTACCCGGCTCACTCCGTCCGCTCCGCCGACCGCCAGCCCGTAAACATACGGCCTGCCGATGAGCACAGCGGTCGCGCCCATGGCTAATGCTTTGAGGACATCGGTACCGCGGCGAATCCCACCGTCGACGAGTACCGGAATGCGACCCGCAACTCTTTCGGTGATCAACGGAAGCGCTTCAATCGTTGCGGACACCGTGTCGAGTTGGCGTGCTCCGTGGTTCGACACGATTATTGCTGACGCACCCGCGCGTACGGCTCTCTCCGCATCATCCGGATTCAGGATTCCCTTGAGCACAACTGGGACGCGCGCGAACGAACGCAACCACTCAACGTCATCCCAAGTCAGTTTGTCGGGGGAAACCGGAGTGTATTTGTCTCCGGGTGGACCATATTTTTTGCTGGTGATGCCCGTGCGGTTGACCGACTTGATGTCGGGGGAACTAGCCTCGGCGCGCCAAATCGTATCTCGAATGCCGGTGACCGGGTCGTCGACAGTCACGCACAGTGCCTGGGCGCCGGCGGCTTCCGCGCGCTCGACAAAACTCCGTGTAAGCCCATGATCCGGCTTGATGAACATCTGCGCCCAGATCGGACTTGATGCATTCTTCGCGATTTCCTCGATCGGAAATGTCGAGGCCGCGCTTATGACCGCAAGAGCTGCCGAAGCACCGGCTCCCCGCACCGTGCCAACTTCTCCGTCGGGATGCATAAGTCCGTGGCCGCCTGTCGGTGCCAACAGGATGGGGAACGGTAGATCGCGCCCCAGAAGCTTAATTCTGGTGTCGAGAACCGAGACGTCAACCATCACGCGAGGCTGCAAACGAATACGTTGCAAAGCTTCTCGATTCCAACGCAACGTGATCTCGTCGGCCGCACCGCCGCTGGTCCACTGGTAGACGGTTGGCACCATCACGTCACGCGCAACGGCTTCGATTTCCGGCAGACTGTTGGCCCTCACCAAGCGAGAAGCAAATCCTCCCTCCTTGGGAGAATCTGGCAGGGGGATTTTAGACTGAGCTTGCATTTTTTCGCGATCGGCGACGAGCATCGCCGCTGCGCTCAATCCCAGGCCTGATAATAAGGCTTGCCTACGCGAAGGTCGGCTCATTCGGAATGGTCCCCGACGTCGTGCGTCGCGAAAACCAGCCCTGCAAAAATCCGGTGGGTCGATCCCTCGACACCCATCAACGCTTTAATCTCCCACCAACCTGAACATCTGCAGGCGATGCCCGCCTCCCGTTACCACCCCAGCTTCTGCCGTGACTAGATTTCCGCTGGAGTCCACGGCTATGCTGTGCAAACCATTGAATTCACCGGCTTCAAACCCCGACCGCCCGAACGTTTCCAGTGTCCGCCCGGTCGCGTGGTCCACAATTCTGATCTCCTCATCCCCGCAGTTACAGATGTAGATGTATTTTTGCGCTGGATCAGGCGAAAAGCTCAGTTGGCACACGGAACCAATCCCTGTGAGCCGCGCGGTATTGCTCTGCACCAAAATATTGCGCTTAAAATTACCCATTTTGTCGAAGACCTGAATGCGTCCGCCCAGCCGGTCGCACACGTAAACTAGTCCATCGTTCCCCAGCACCACATAGTGCACCACCTTCAAGAACACGCCGCCTTCTCCGGCATCCACTTCCGCTACCGTGCCCTGACGCCCCCATTGACGCAGAAAGTGACCCTCTCGATCGAATACAACCACGCGCCGATTCCCGTAGCCATCCGCGACATAGATGTCTCCGTTCGTGGCATCGACGGCGACGCTCGCGGGAAGATTGAGCAGCTCATGACTCGAATTCATCGGGGCGCCATTGATGGTGCCGTCGGATGTATCGAAATGGCCCTTCGTGCCAATCTGGAGCAGCAGTTTGCTCCCATTGTGCGAGTATTTCTGCACGATCGAGTCTTCGTTACCCGCAATCCAGATGTTTCCTTCATAGTCCACGAAGCAGCTATGCAGTTTCCTGGGAAGTATGTTGCGATCTCCCCAGGAATTAACCACCGCACCGTTTTTGTCGAATTCGACGACGCCCGGCGATACCACTCCCAGGACTTGTTCTTTCGGCGTGAGGTTGCCCCGGTTTACGGTGAACAAATGATCTTGCGCGTCGAAGCAAGAGCCTCCCACTTCACCAGTTATCCACCGGTCGGGCAGCGGTTTTCGCCAAGAAGGTTCCAGTTGGAACTTCGGCATGCGCGGCTCGGCGTGCTCCTGCGCATGAACCCTGGTGGGCTGCCTGGCCAAAACCAGAAAGCCGAACGTTGTGCAAATCAACAGCGCTCGGACCCACGGAATGTTCGTCATCATCTTCTCTTCACCCGGCATTTTCTTGTAGTGTGATCGTTCAGCAATCCAGCTCACGCGACACTCGATGCCTTGGTCGGATTGAACACTTTCCCGCCTCGCACCGTTGCCGCAGCTTCTAATTTTTGGCCGACAGTCCTGGTCTGCCCTTCGGAGTCTGTAAAGCTGAATTCGCCGGAGCGAACCTGAAGCACGGTAACGTCCGCTTCCGCCCCCGGCTTGAGCGTGCCGATCTCCAGGCCAAAATTCAGGGCGCGAGCCGCGTTTATCGTTGTGCGTTCGATGACTTCGCGCAAACTCATCCCCAGCGTCATTAATTTCGACATGGTGGTGACCAAATCGAAGACCGGGCCTCTTACGCTGCCGTTACTTACGTCGCTGGAGATCGTGTAGGGAACAAGGCCTTGCGCTAGGCATTTCTCCGCGATTCGAAACGAGAAATTCGTCCTTCCATGTCCTACGTCGAAGAGAACGCCTCGCCGCTGCGCTTCCAACACTTCCGGGAGCAGATGTCCGCTATCATCCAGAATACTGTTCGGCCTCGGATTGTAGACATGGGTAACGATATCGCCCTGCTTCAGAAGCGGCATAAATTCCTTGAGCGGCGTGTACGAGCCTCCAATATGTATGGTTATGGGCAGAGAAGCTTCGTCTCCCGCCATGCGAGCCCTTTTCATGGCCTCCATGTCGTTG
>Ga0210408_10005800_pt1 | contig 10785 bp, 11 predicted proteins | sample IncBWH4MmetaG_FD_155471 | JGI IMG/M metagenome (GOLD analysis project Ga0210408, IMG submission 155471) | Forest soil microbial communities from Barre Woods Harvard Forest LTER site, Petersham, Massachusetts, United States - Inc-BW-H-4-M | ecosystem: Environmental > Terrestrial > Soil >... | reverse complement strand
TCGAGGTAGGACTGACGGTGCTTGCGGCGCCGGCGAGCACCAGCACCCCATTCGCCCTCGGCTTGGTCGTACCAGAAAACCCGGCGGGCTCGTTTGGCCCAGCGAGACGATCCGCTCGACCCGCAAACCCGGCCGGGTCGGCAGTGTCGCGACCTGTTCGGCTGCCCGCGCGTCCGGGAGCGGCGAGAGGAGGTTCACGGAACGGCAGTCAGAACGCCGGCGACCGCGCGCTGCCAGCCGGCGTAGCGCTCCTCCCGCTCGCTTGCGGGCATTTGTGGCGCAAAGCGGCGTTCGGGGCGCCATGCGCCAACCAGCGCCTGCGGCTCGGGATAGAGGCCGCGCGCGAGGCCCGCAACATAAGCGGCGCCCCATGCGGTGGTCTCGACCAAATGCGGCCGCTCGACGATCGCCGGCAGGATGTCGGCGATGAATTGCATCGTCCAATCGCTTACCGCCATGCCGCCATCGACGCGCAGGCTCGCCACGGCAACCCCGGCATCGGCCGCCATCGCTTCGACGAGATCGCGCGTCTGATAGCCGACGGCTTCGAGCGTGGCGCGCGCGACCTCCGGAAGACCGCACTCCGCGGTCAGCCCGATCAGCGCCCCCCGCGCTCGCGGAGACCAGTAGGGAGCTCCGAGCCCGGCAAAGCCGGGCACGAGGTAGAGCCGCTGCTGCGGGTCGGCGCACGCGGCGAGCCGCTCCGCCTCTGCCGCCGTCCCGATCGCGCCGAGGCGGTCGCGCAACCATTTGACCGCCGCTCCGGCGACGAAAATGCTGCCCTCGAGAGCATAGGCGGTCTCGCCGGCGAGCCGGTAGGCGATCGTCGTCAGGAGCCGGTGGCGGGAATTCGCCGGTTCGCGCCCGGTGTTGAGCAGCGCAAATGCGCCGGTGCCGTAAGTCGATTTAACCATCCCCGGGCGAAAGCAGGCCTGGCCGATCAGCGCCGCCTGCTGGTCCCCGGCGACCCCCGCGATCGGTACCGCGTCTCCCAGCAGCTCCGGGATGGCGGCGCCGAAATCGGCGGCGGTATCCAGCACCTCGGGCAACACCGCCGGCGGGATTCCAAAATCTTCGAGGAGATCGTCGTCCCAACTCAAACGCCGAATGTCGAAAATCATCGTCCGGGATGCGTTCGTGACGTCGGTCATGTGCCGCCGACCGCCCGAAAGCCGCCACAGCAGATAGCTATCAATCGTGCCGAAGGCGATCTCGCCCGCTCGGGCGCGCTCGCGCAATCCCGGCAGATTGCCGAGCAGCCAGGCGATCTTGGACGCGGAAAAATACGGGTCGATCTCCAGCCCGGTGCGCTGCGCGACGGTTTCGCCGAGACCCTCCCCGCGCCAGCGCTCGCACAGCTCGGCGGTCCGGCGGTCTTGCCAGACAATCGCGTTATGGACCGCCGCCCCGGTCGCGCGCTCCCACAGCACGGTCGTCTCGCGCTGGTTGGCGATGCCGATCGCGGCGATCGGTCCGTCCGCGGCGGCGGCCGCTTCACGGCAGGTCGTGACGACACTCCGCCAGATCTCCTCCGGGTCGTGCTCGACCCAGCCGGGCTGCGGATAATGCTGGGTTAGTTCGATTTGCGCGGTGCTCCGCGGCCGCCCCGCGCCATCGAACAGAATTGCCCGGGTGCTGGTGGTGCCCTGGTCGATCGCCAGAATATAGGGCATGTCCGTCGCCATAGACGATACCAACTCCTTCGCGCCGTCGATCCAGGCCTCTTTGTCGCCGCAACGTCTGCTATCATCGACATCGAGAGGTGCTCGGCAGGCGAGGCGGTGGACAGGATGTCAGGACGCGCAAATCGGTCTCGGCAAGGGCATCATCGACGAGCCGCTCGATGTTGTCACGAAGGAGCGAGGGGGGAGGAATGACCTCGACGATCCTGCTGGTCGATGACGAGCCCGATCTAGAAACCCTCGTCCAGCAGAAGTTCCGGCGCCAGATCCGAGACGGTCAAGTCCGCTTTCTGTTCGCCCGCGACGGCGCCGAGGCGCTCGAAATGCTGGGCAATGGCGGCGCTGTCGACATGGTGGTGAGCGACATCAACATGCCGCGTATGGACGGGCTGACCCTTTTGCAAAAAATCCAGGAAGGCGATGACCCGCTCTCCACCGTCATCGTGTCCGCCTACGGTGACATGGCCAACATCCGCACCGCGATGAACCGCGGAGCCTTCGATTTCCTGACCAAACCGATCGATTTCGCCGACCTCGAGACGACGATCAACAAGACCTTGCGCCACATCGAAACGTTGCGCGAGGCGCGGCGCCGGCAGATTACCGCTGAACGCGCGCATGCGCTGTTGTCCCGCTATTTCTCCCCCAATCTGGCCGAGCGGCTGGCGAGCGATCCCGAGGCGGTCGATCTTGGCGGCCAGCGGCGCGAGATCACATCGCTCTTCACGGACATGGCCGGGTTTACGACGCTCGTCGAGACGCTCGAGCCGGAGGTCATCGCGCCGCTGCTCAACGATTATCTCTGCGAGATGACCGACGCTGTGTTCGCGCACGGCGGAACCGTCGTAAAGATTGTCGGCGATGCGCTGCACGTGCTGTTCGGTGCGCCGGCCGAGCAGCCGGACCATGCCTCCCGCGCGGTCGACTGCGCGCTGGAACTGGATGCCCGCTCCCAATCCTTCGCCAAGCGCTGGCAGAAAAAAGGGGTTGTACCCGGTGCGACACGTCTCGGGCTCAATTCAGGCCCGGCAATTGTCGGAAATTTCGGCGGCGGCCGCTACTTCGACTACACCGCCTATGGCGACACGGTAAATACGGCGGCGCGGCTCGAAGCGGCGAACAAGCAGCTTGGGACCCGCATCTGCGTCGGCGAGAGCGTGGCGGCTCGCGTCCCGGGTTTTACGGGCAGGCCGGTCGGCGACGTGGTGTTGCGCGGGCGAACCGAACCGTTGCGCGCCTTCGAGCCGCTCTCCCCTGACGAGTATGAGGCTCCGGCCACCCGGGCCTACCTCGATGCCTTCCGCAAGCTCGAAGCGGGGGACCCGAGCGCACTGCCGGCATTTGCCGCTTTGCTTGGTTTATGCGGCGGCGACCAGCTGGTCAGCTTTCATCTGAAACGTCTGCTCAACGGCGCCACCGGCGTGCGGATCATGCTCGACTGAACGGGTAGTCCCGTCGGCATCGAGTTTCGAGATCACGGGGATGCGCATGGCCAACGTGCGGGACCACACGCTGCGGCGAATTGCCCGGCGCCGAAAGTGCCCGTGCTGATGTCGCATTGAGCCGCTGCGGTGACCGTTAGCGGCGGAAAGGATGATCGAAGATCGCCCGCTGCTCCGGGGTCAGCGCCTGGTAGAGCGCCTGGACTGCTGGTTTCGCCGCCTGCAATGCCTCGAGCCGCGTCGACAAGAATTGCTGCATCTGCTCGAGCCGGTCGAGCATGGTTGTATCGCCGCCCGGCTTCAACGCCGCGCAGAGCTGGCGCTCCTTTTGCTGCTCGGTCTGGGCAATGCTCTCAACTCTGTCCCATAGCGGGCGCTGCTCGGGGGTCAAGTCGAGCTTCGCCTCGGTGTAGGCACGCATCGCGGCACGCCAGGCCAGCCGCTCGTCACACCGCTCCGTCGAGTCGCGGTGCATCATCATGCGGTGCATCATCATGCCCCGCCAGCCATGCATGCCCGGGCCGCCCTCACCGCGCATCCAATGCCCGGGCCCGCCGCCGTGCTCCTCGCCCGATTGCTCGTCCGCTTGCGCCACCTGCGCTTCTTGCTTTGCGTCATCCGGAGCCGAGCGAGCGATGATCGGAACCGCGATTGCGATCGTTGTCGCCAGCGCAGCGGCGAGCGATATCCGTTTCACAAAAGAACTCCTCAAGTTTGGGCTTGCCTGGGAACTCCCACCAACGACACAGTCTGGCGTGATGGATCCCGCGCATAGGATATGCAAGGGCGGACGGAACGATCCCCGCAGATTGGTGAGACACTCGGTCTTCGGGGCGATATAGAAGAGGCAAGGGCCGCCTTCGCGGAAGCGACAAGAATCAGGCCTGAGGTCAACTTGCCGGCGCGGCGATGAAAGTGATCTTCATGGATCACCACAACGTCTAAAGGAATGATTCTTCAAAAGCGCTGCTGATGCTGGAATGTCTCGAAGTGCGCCGGTTTTCCGATTGCCTGCACCGCCTGATTGATCCCGCCTCCGCTGGCGCGGTAGAGAAAGATAGGCATGGGGTTGGTGATCGAGCCTGTCGAGAAGCCTACTTTATACGCAGTGGAGGACCATGAACCATTTCGACTTCACCGGCTGCCGCATTGTGGTGGTCGGGGACGTGATGCTCGACAAATATTTGTCGGGCTCGGTTGAGCGATTGTCTCCGGAAGCGCCGGTGCCGGTGCTCCTGCGGGAAGCGGAACGAGCTGTTTTGGGTGGGGCGGCCAACGTCTGTGCCAACCTTGCCGCGCTCGGGGCCGAGGTCGTCGTGATCGGAGTGATCGGCCGGGACGAAGCTGGATCAGTGCTGGTCGATCTGCTCAAAGCCTATCCGAAGCTGAACACGGAGCACCTTGTAACTGACGTAAATCGCCCGACGACCTGCAAGATACGGGTCATGAGCGGCGGCCATCAGATGGTTCGGATCGACGCGGAATCTAAGGCAGATATTGCCTTGGACGTCGAAGAGGCCATCACCTCGGCTATCAAGAACAGCTTGCATTGGGCAGACGTCGTGGTTCTTTCCGACTACGCCAAAGGCCTGTGCAATGACCGTATCATTCGCACCGTTATTGATACGGCGGCGAAGGCCAGCAAGGCCTCGATCATCGACCCGAAGCGCCGCGATTTCTCGATCTATCGTGACGCCACGCTGATCAAGCCGAACAGGCGCGAATTGACCGATGCGACGCACCTGCCCTGCGAGACCGACCAGCAGGCCGAAACGGCCGCGCTCGCCGCGATCGCACAAACAAACTCGGCCATCCTGCTTACCCGTTCAGAGCACGGCATGTCTTATTTCGAACGCGACAAGAAGCCGCTGCACTTGAAGACGGCTGCCCAGGACGTGTTCGATGTGTCAGGCGCCGGCGACACGGTGCTGGCCCTAGCCGCCCTTGGCACGGCGGGGAAGCTGCCGGTGAGTGAGCTGATGCGCCTCGCAAATGCCGCGGCCGGCATCGTCGTCAGCAAGATCGGCACGGCGGTTGTTTCCGCGAGGGAACTCGACGAGGCCCTCGAGACGGAATCTCACCAATCTGACCCAAATAAAGGGGCAATTCTGGGCCTGGATGAAGCGGTGCGGCGGCGCGAGGAATGGCGTAAGCGCGGGCTCAGGGTCGGGTTTACAAACGGGTGCTACGACTTGCTGCATCCAGGCCACGTGTCCTTGCTGAGAAGCGCGGCCGCGGAATGCGACAGGCTTATCGTAGCGATCAACAGTGATGCTTCGGTCAGACGCCTCAAGGGACCGACCCGTCCGGTGCAGGACGAAAGCTCCAGGGCTTATGTTCTAGGCGCGCTCAGTGCCGTCGATCTCGTCCTGGTTTTCGATGAAGATACGCCGGCCGAGACGATTGCTGCCCTCAAGCCTGACCTGCTCGTGAAGGGAGCTGATTATACAATGGAACAGGTCGTCGGCGCAGAGACTGTTGGCGCTGCAGGCGGCCGCGTTCTCCTGCTGCCGCTCATGAGAGGCCAGTCCACCACATCACTGATCCGCCGGGTAGCTGAGCTCCAAGAGAGCCGGTGCCAAGAGACGTTCCAGGCGGCAGATAATTGATCTCTGAGGTTTGCCCTGCACGACGGGCGTTGCAGCTGGATTCACCTCGAGCGATTTCCGCTACGCGCTCCGGGGCTCAGGGACATGTCCGCACCCTCAATGATCCTCGACCTGAGCAGTTCGGAAACGAAATGCGCGAGGTTGCCGCCGCTAAACAGATGGCTCGAAATCCCAGCCGTTGTAGCGGCGACGCAATCTGATTCCTTGTCGCCGATGAGAAAACTCGCGGCGCGATCGACCGGCCAGCATTGGAGAAGGTCCAGTATCATCCCGGGAGCGGGTTTCCGCCAGTCGCTGACGCGGCAGTATTCTGTTACCGCTGCTTGTGGGTGAAACGGACAGTAGCGGATGTCGTCGAGATGCGCTCCGACCTCCGCCAGCTCGATCGCCAGCTGCGCATGAAGCGAGAGCAAATCGTCTTCCGTGTAAAGGCCTTTGGCGATACCCGACTGGTTAGTGACGACAAAAACAAAGAAACCCGCGTCGTTAAGCAACTTGATCGCCGCCTTGGCGCCCTCGATCCAGCGGAAGCGGCTGCGCGAGCCGACATATCCGTCATCGTGATTGAGCACGCCGTCACGATCCAGAAACGCCGCCGGTCGCCGCCGATCCTTTTGTTCTCGCGCCGGCGCTGAGAGGATCTCGGCATGGGGCGAGCCTCTCGATGATATCGATGGCGCTCTCTTTTTGGACATACTGCTGTTCGATCTCGGCCGCCACGGAATTAGGCGGGTTCTGCGACGGCCAGCAAAGGCGTTAGCCTTGGCGCGGTGAGCGGGCCGAGCCAGGTTCCAAGGCCATCGCACAAGATGGCCACTTGTCGAATCATTCCGGTCCGGTGGTGCGAGGGAACAGCCGCTCCTCAATGAGCCCGCAGATGATATGACCGGCGGTGATATGGATCTGTTGGATGAGGGGCGTCGAATCCGACGGGGCATGCAGGCACAAATCGCACAGCGCGGCCATCTCCCCGCCGGTTCTTCCGGTAAACCCAACGACCGTGAGGCGTTTCTCGCGGGCGGCGCCGATCGCCCGCAAGATGTTCGGCGAACGTCCGGATGTCGAGATCACGATCAGGACGTCGCCGGGACAGCCGAGGCCGAGGATTTGCCGTTCGAATACCCGGTCGTAGCCATAATCGTTGCCGATTGCGGTCAGCACCGAGCTGTCGGTCGTCAATGCGATGGCCGCGCATGGCGCACGATCATAATAGAGCCGCGACAACATCTCGCCGGCTAGGTGCTGCGCGTCGCCCGCGCTGCCGCCGTTGCCCGCCAGAAGAAGCTTGCCGCCGCTGCGCAGCGCACTCGCGCCAACTTCGGCGATGTCCCTAATTGCGCCGGTAAAGGCAGCGTCGTCGATCGCCGCCTGAACGGCATCGCGAGATTGGACCAGGTAGTCGATGATCGGATTCACTGATGCACCGCCATTTGTGTCATACCATGGCCGTAAGCAGTTCCCTGGTACGGGGGTCTGTGTCAAGCGACAGTCCGGGGAATCCACTCGAACTCGGATGCCGCGAGCTAATGTACCCTCGGCGCGGCGACACCCATCAGCGTAGTCAGGCGCTGCGGCTCCTCGAGGAGCTCGCGGCTCGCGCCGGCGAAAACGATCAGCCCGCGATCGAGAACGATCGTCTCGGGAGCAAGCTCGAGCGCGAGGCGCGCATGCTGCTCGACGAGCAGCATGGCCAGCCCGTCCTCGCGCTTCAGCCGGTCGAGCCCGGCCAGCAAGGCATCGACGATGACCGGGGCCAAGCCTTCAAGCGGCTCGTCCATCAGCAGCAATGTCGGGTTGCCCATCAATGCGCGGCCGATGGCGAGCATCTGCTGCTCGCCGCCCGATAGCTGATTGCCGTGATTGCGGCGGCGCTCGGCGAGCGAGGGGAAAAATTCGTAGACCTTGCCGAGCGACCATTGCCCCGGCTGCTCGGCGACCGTCAGATTCTCCTCGACAGTCAGCGAGGGGAAGATTTCGCGCTCCTGAGGCACAAAGCCGATACCGAGCCGGGCGCGCCGATAAGGGGCCAGCCCCGAGATTTCGCGGCCGGCGAAGCGGATCCTGCCGCCGCGCAATCGGGTATGACCCATGACCGTGGCCAGCAACGTCGTCTTGCCGACGCCGTTGCGTCCCAGCACCGCCAATGTCCGCTCCGGCGGCAAATCGAGCGAAATGCCCTCGAGCACGACCGTTTCACCATAACCGGCAGAGACGCCTTCGAGCACGAGGCCGTTCATCCGCTCACCCCGGCCGGTGTGGTGTCGGGCAAGAAGGCCGGAGCTCGGGCGCGATCAACCGAATATAGGCATGAGTTGTGGACGTGATTCGCTCTCGGCTAATCTTTGTTCAGCATCGTACAAATCGACCGCATTCTGCAGGTTCAGCCAATATTGTGCCGTGGTGCCGAGCACCGCAGCCATCCTCGCCGCAGTCTCGGCAGTAATTGAAGCGCGCCCGTTTACTATAGCGCTCATATGCTTGCGAGATACCCCAACTGCTTCAGCGAATTTGGCAATTGAGACGTCATGGGGCGCGAGGTACAGCTCGACCAAGATCTCACCCGGCAGGGTCGGCCGTCTCGTTCTATTGCGGATCATCGTCATGTCGCACCACCTTGGCGCCGCATCGTTAGACCGCTCAGTGATAGTCCTCGAAATCCACATCGAGAATGTCGCCCTCGTCGCCGCGTTCGAAGCGGAACGTGAGCCGCCAATTCCCGCTTACCGACACAGCGAAGCTTCCAGCTCGATCTCCGCTCAGAGCGTGAAATCCGCGAGCCCCGCGCAAATCGCCGACGCAGGTTGCGCCATCTATCGCGTCAAGGATCAAGCTCATGCGCTTATGAAACTCGGACCCTATCCTCCGAGACCGTCCCCTATAAAAGACCTCTTTCACCCCTTTGTTGGCGAACGACTTAATCGACATTGGATGCTCCAATGGACGTGCAGCCCGGGCATCTCGTCCTCCAACTGAACCGCAACCGACGTGGTTACGACACCTCACAGGTGACGGTACTTGGACCGTGTGTCAAGTGTCCTCAGCAGCAGATTTACTGGTCATGATGGCGGTCCCACCCGGACGACAGCGCGCCTGGTGGCACCGTCATCCTGGGCGGCGTTCCCCGAGATAGACCCTGCGGACCTCCGGATCGGCGGCGATCGCCGCTGGCGGCCCCTCGACCAGAATGGTGCCCTGGACCAAGACGGTGATCCGCTGCGCCAGCCGAAAAACCAGATCCATATCGTGCTCGATGATCAACAATGCGATGTCGGACGGCAGGCGCTCGACGACGTCGATGATCGTGCCGCTTTCGCTCGACGGAACCCCGGCCGCCGGCTCGTCGACCAGCAGAACCTTCGGCGACAATGCCAACGAGACGGCAATCTCGATCAGCCTCTGGCGGCCATAGGCGAGCATGTTGACGGGACGCAAGGCGTCATCTTCGAGCCCCAGGCGTTCGAGCAAGGCAAAGGCTTCCTCGATCGCCGCGCGATAGCGGCCGGACGGGCGGAACAGCCCGCCGCCGATCCCCTGCCGCTCACAGACCGCCAAGCTCACGTTTTCGAGAACGCTGAGGCGACGGAACAGCGCAGTGATTTGGAATGTCCGAGCGAGGCCGCGCTTGACCCGTGCGGCTTGCGGCAAGTCGGTGATATCGGCGCCGTCGAGACGGATTTGCCCGGCGCTCGGCCGCAATGCTCCGGTCACCAGCTCGACAAAGGTCGTCTTGCCGGCCCCGTTTGGACCGATCAGGGCGTGCCGCGCGCCGCACTCGAGGCGAAAATCGACGTGATTGGCGACAGTCAGCGCGCCAAAGCTCTTGTGCAATCCGCGGGTCTCGAGCGCCGGCGTGTTCATCGGCGGAACCGATCGAAGAGCCCGAGCACTCCGCCGCGCGCGAAGATGACGACAAGAACCATCAAGAGCCCGATCCAGAAGTACCAGTAGACCGGGTCGATCTCGGAGAAGCGGTTCTGCGCGACCATGTAAAGCGGCACGCCGATGAATGCGCCATAAAGCCGCCCGACACCTCCGATGGTCAGCATGATCAGAACCGTCCCGGAGCGCTCGAGAGACAGAAAGCTCAGGCTGACGAATTGCGTCGTTTGCGCGATCAGCGCGCCGGAGACGCCGGCCAGCGCCGCCGAGATCGTGTAGATGGTGAGGCGGCGGCGGGCGACCGGGGCGCCGATTGCGTGCATGCGCCGGACATTCTCGCGGATGCCGGTGAGCGAACGCCCGAACGGCGAATGGACGATGCGCCGCGCCGCCAACCAACACAGGAAGAGCACGGCCAGGCAATAGGCGTAACTGGTGTGACCAAACAGATCGAAGTGAAACCAGCCGCAGATCGGCCAGACCTCCATACCCTGCAGCCCGTCATCACCGCCGGTGATGAACGAGGCCTTGTTGGCCGCTTCGGCCACCAGCGTCGCGACGACCAAGGTCTGCATCAGCAAGGCTAGTCCCGTCGTGCGCAGCACGACTAGGCCCGACAAGAACCCCGAGAGAGCCGCCGCGACCGCGCCGGCAAGAAGGCCGGTGATCGGCTCGCCCCAACCATGCGCAGCGAGGATTCCGGCGGTGTACGCGCCGGTGCCGAAAAACGCGGCATGGCCCAGGGTCACGATACCGGCGTAGCCGAGCACCAAATCGGCCGATAGCGCGAAGAGGATTGTCGCCAGGATCTGCGCGCCCAATGCCAGATAGTCGGGAAAGACGAAATATGACGCGATTGCCGCCAGCCACGGCAGTGCTTCGAGCGGGTGGTAGCGGTGTCTCCGGGCAAACGCGTCGACTGCGCGGCTCGGGGTCATGCGCGGCCGAACAGTCCGCGCGGCCGCCACAGCAGAATTGCCATTGTCAGCGTATAAATGAAGAATGCGCCGAATTCTGGCAGAAGATATTTGAAACCGCTGTCGGCGATGCCGAGCAGCAATGCTGCGACAAACGGCCCGCGAATGCTGCCGAGCCCGCCGACCGCCACGACAATCAGGAAATAGGCGAGGTTCTGCAACGCGTAGCTCGGATTGACGGCCAACAGATCGGCGC
>Ga0210408_10005798_pt1 | contig 10789 bp, 9 predicted proteins | sample IncBWH4MmetaG_FD_155471 | JGI IMG/M metagenome (GOLD analysis project Ga0210408, IMG submission 155471) | Forest soil microbial communities from Barre Woods Harvard Forest LTER site, Petersham, Massachusetts, United States - Inc-BW-H-4-M | ecosystem: Environmental > Terrestrial > Soil >... | reverse complement strand
CTGCTAGCCAACGTCCAAGCCGCGGCGATTCATCGATGAAGTCAACTCCGCGGCTGCCGCGGCGCGCTCCCCGAGTTCCTTCAGAGCCGCCTCGATTCCAACACTTAAGCCGCTGACCAGATCACTTAATCCATGCAGCTGGGGCATCGGGGCAATGCCCGCCAGAAGTTTCCATCGAATCATCTGGTATTGCCAGGTAAATTTTGCCGTGAGACGCATTCTCTCAAATTCCTGAATAGCAGCTAACTCCGGAGAGAGCATCGCAATCGCGCGCGCCATCTGCAAGAGACTCTGGAAATCCTCGCGCAAGGCAGACAAATAAGCGAGGGCGACACCCCGGCGCTCCCGGCGCACGCGCCGCAGCACTTCGCGGGATGCATTCTTGAAAAGGAAATCAAAGTCGGCGTCCGCGAAGGCTTGCCGAATTTGCGGCAGATATGTCATATGCCTGTGCCCGGATTCATTGTCGGCGCCACCGTCGGCAGGGGGCCGGAGCGGCCGGCTGGTGACTCGGACCGACCAGGCAAAAAGAATCAGGAGGAGGCCGATCAGTCCGAAGAAAGAGTAGAACAACAAGCTCAAGATCGTTACCTCTCGATGTTCCAGAAGTGCGCCAGGTGCTCGTTGAGCGCTCTCAAGCGGTCATTAATTTCAGGTGCGGCCGCAGAATAGATTCCCCCGGGGAGCATCCCTGGTTCCAGAGTTGTCGCGGATTGCCGCTCGCGTAAACCCCAAATCCAGAGCAGCATGCTGGCCAGGAATGCTGACGTGCCGAGCAGATTCCAGCGCTCCGAATAGTCGTGCAGCCAGCGTTCCAAAATCGTGTCGTTCAGGACAAGAAAACTGGAATAGAGGAAAAAGCCGAGGGTGAGTACGCGAACGGCAGGCTCGACGACAATTCCATAGTAACGAGTAAACAGCAAGACAATGACGATTACGCTGGCAATCGCCAGCTCGATGCCACGATGGCCATTCAAAACCACAAACTGCCAACCTCCTCTGGCGATCGCCCAGGAGTACAACAGCACGACCACCGCCGTCAAAATCAGCAGGCGCTTCGCCAGGGCCCACACCCCGAGGTACTTTGCCAAGACTCGTTGGCAGATCTGTGCGACCGCGACTGCCCGAGCAGTCATTACAACACCCTGCGTGCCCCATCCAATCTGGCTCGAGACTGATGATTCGAATCCCCAGATCCGGTAGCTTCCGTACAGAACAAAGCATTGCAGGAAGTCAAAAAGGACATACACAAAGAAAGCGGGAAATGCCCTGTAGTTCCTCCGATAGAGGAGCAGAACAAGCAGTGCTCCATCAAGGAAGGCAGTGACTCCCCAAATCATCTGTACTGAAGCAGGAATCTCGTTCATTCCGAGCGCATACTAACATTTCTATAACGGCGCAGTAAATAGTTAGTATGCGCCCAGAGAGTAGCCTGGCGGTACCGGAACGGTTGGGAAGGTTCCGGCTTCGCGGAACATTAGAATTTTCTTAGGCCCGCATTTGGCCTTGCGGAGGCTTCGGCGGAATCGGTGGAGGCAGAGGTGACCCGTCTGCCACGAACACATCAACATTGGTTGACGGCGGTTTTGGCGGGATAGGTGGCGGCAATGGCGAACCATCGGCAACGAGTGCGGTGGCATACACTGATGGTGGTTTTGGTGGAATAGGTGGCGGCAAGGGTGAGCCATCGGCGAACTGCGTCCGATCGATGGTGATGGGTTTACCGGCTGAGAGGTTGACGGACCGCACAACAGGCAGTACTATCAAAACGGCGAGAAGCGAAACTGCCACGGCAAGTGCTGTTTTTTTCAAGGGAGTAGCCCTCCTCGCGGGCAGCATGAGGGAGAGCAGTTCTGGCGGAGTTTTGAGATTGAAAATGTTCCGAATGCGGAACACTGAGCCGCATGAGAGCGCTTACACAGCTTCAGCAAAACCGCAGGGTCGTTCAGGACTTCACGCAGACGACGCTCGCGGCCATTCCAGGACTATTTTCGCGGCTATCCTATTTGGCGTCCTTGCGGGATCTTTCCAGCGGCCGGTATGAACACTCCGGCCTTTCGGCCCTGTATCCGGACGAGGCTATCCAGCAGGCTCTGCAACTTTGTCATGAACAGATATTCGAGCGGATTCTGGAATCACCGCTCTCCAGTCAGCAGGACGATTTGCGGGCTTGCCTGGCCGGAATGGAAGGCGGGCTGTCTGAAGTGGCATCGCACTGGCGCCGGATCGAATCGTACCGCTTGCTGGTGCCGGAAGCGGTGCCGGATTATCTCAAGGATCTTTTCTGTTCGAATCTCCGCGCTCTTCTAGAGATTCTCGTGGATGAAAGCACCCCTGCCCATTCAGACGCGTAACCACGCCGGTCACGCGCCCAACGATTTCCGCCTCGTCCGGGGTTCGCCACGTTTCCGGGACGCAATGCGATAGCGGATGCGGCTGCATCACCAGCCGCGAGCCTTCCTGATGGAACCACCCGCAACGGTATCCGCCGCGTACTTCCACGAAGTACATCGGCCGGTCATGCTCCGTCGTCCAATCACCATCATCGATCTTGCGCACCGACCCATCCACCAGCACTATGCTGCCAGGACGCAGCAAAGGCATCATTCTCCGGTCGGACATTCCGATGTATCCATAAATGTGATGCCCATTGTGGTTGGTGAGCACGCCTTCGAAATGGCTCCATTTTTCCACCATTCGCGAAAGGAATTCTGTTCGGCGCGGATCGAACGCCGGGTCAAATTTCATGGGAATGCGAAGGGAGGTCGGGGCCGCCATCAGATGCGTGCGCGGCACCGCAACAGAGTTCCCATCGTGGAAGCATTCTTCGATGGGAACATCGTACCAGCCAAAAATCTCCAGCGGGTTCAGCCGGTAGATGGACGCCAATGTATACAGTTTGTGTAATCCTGGCACCACGCCGCGGTTTTCGATGTCCGCCAGGCGGCTGATGTGCAGAATGAAGTCGGGACGCCCCCGACGCGCGGCTAATTCGTAGCTGGCGCGTTCGACATCCCGATAGGTCAGTCCAAGTCGCTCGCGGGCTTGCCGCAGACACAGTCCTGGTAGCATGAATTCCTCGGGGGTTGGGCGCATCCCCGCGCGCCCACTCCTATAGAATTACCATACTGTTAAGTTTTCGGAACAAAAATTAAGCGTGACCCAAAACGCGGCTGAATACGGCGCCCCGCCGCAGGCCCAAATTACTTTGGCTGCGCCCAAGCGAGGCCATCGGGCTGTTTCCCGGTGGAAATGTTGCCGTTAATTTCCAAAGTTTTCAAATCTACGACTGCGACTCTGTTTTTTCCACTGACAGCCACGTACGCGCGAGAGCCATCCGGGACGATCACGATTCCCGCGGCGCCCCCGCCGAGGTCGAACTTCGTGACCTCTTTTCGGGTGATCGAGTCCAGCACCACCAGGTTGTTCGTGCCGCCGCCGCCCAGGCCCGAGATTAAGACCCGTTTGCCATCGGGAGTAAACTTCAGCCGGTTGGCGCCGCGTACCGGGATGAGAACGGTGTCCGTCACCTTTTTGCTCGCGATATCGATGATGGTAACCGTAGCGTCCTGCGCGTTGGCCGCCCAGATTTCCTTGCCGTCGGGCGACACGTCAAAGCCTTCCGCTCCGCGGCCGGCCGCGACGTTTGTGACCCGCCATGTTTGGCGCGGGTTGGCTGGTGGCGAGCCCATGCCTGGGGGAGGCCCACCAGGAGGGGTGTCGGCAGTCGCAGGCGTGAAACCTGCTACAAATGTGTTGCCCGAGGGATTCCCCCGTGGCTGGCCGAAACCAACCGTTGGCAGCGAAACCAGTTCAATGAGGCTGACCGTGCCGGAGCTGACATTCGAAGTGACGATGCGGTCAAGATTTTCGTTGACCACCACCATGTGCGTTCGGTCCTGACCGGTGCCGAGAACCCAATCCACACTTTGCGTCGCGGGATCGTAGCGGCCAATCACCTTGTTGGTCTCCGCCGTGAAATAGAGTTTGCCGCCGGCGAACGCCAAGCCATGCGTGGAGCGGAGCGGACCGAGACTAATCGGTGGGAGTATCTTTCTCGCTGCCAGATCGACTACGGAAATGGTGTTCAGGGCGCTGTCGTTGCCGCCGTAGTTTGAAATGTAAGCCAGCTTGCCATCGGCGGATGCGACGATTTCATGCGGATCCGGGCCAGCGGGCACGCGTGCCACAACCTGCAAATTTGCCGGATCGACAATGACCAGCATATTGTCGCTCTTCTCCAGCACCAGCAGAGCCGGGGAAGGTGTTTGAGCCGAAGTGAAATGTGCGCTCAACAGGAACACGTAAAACGCCGCGTACCAAATCAGCACCCGCCTCGAATTCCCCCACCGTCCATTCATATAGCCTCCTGGTACAAACACCTCTCTGCAATTGTACACTTCGGTAAGGCGCCTCGAGGTCGCACTAAACTTGGCAAACGAGGCTAATTCCTCTATTCGTTACTCGTCGCCTCGAGACATTCTCTCCTCTCAGACAGGTCTACCGGATTCTGATATTCTGAAAACGACATGACCCACCAGTTCAGACGCCTTCTTTTTTCGCTGCGGGCCCTCTTCTTTAGTTTTGCAGTCTTCCTTGGTGGTATGGCTGCGCCTGCGCAAGAAGCGGCCGTTGCTCCGCCGTCGGGAGATTCGAAGGCCGCCACGGTTGCCGATTTCATTGCCGCAGCCGATGAAGTGCTCGGACAGATGAGCCAAATCACCGGGCTGAAATTGATGACGCCGCTGAAAAAATCGCTGCGCTCGCGCGAGGAGATCCGCGCCTACGTCATCAAGCAGATGAACGAAGAGAAAAATGCCGCCGAGCGCTATGCGGACCAACGCAGCGCGGAAGCCTTCGGCCTGCTTCCCAAAGGATTCGATCTCGACACCTTTATGGTCGATGTGCTCACCGAGCAGGTTGAGGGGCTCTACGATCCCAGAACGCAGGAGTTCTACATCGCGGATTGGAGCCCGCTCGACGATCAGCGCATGGTGATGGCCCATGAGTTGACCCACGCGCTCGAGGACCAGCATTTCCAGATTGAAAGGTGGGTAAAAGCAGCGCGGCCCAATGAAGACGCCGAGCTGGCGCGCGATGCCGTACTGGAAGGCAGCGCCATGGCTGCCATGGTTGATTACCTGATGCTGAGTACAGGCCGTTCGCTGAAGGATTTGCCGGATTTCGATCCCAGCATGTTGATAGGCGACCTGGGCAGCACGCCGACGCTGCAAAAAGCACCGCCGTTTTTAAAGGACACTTTGATTTTTCCCTATATTGGCGGGCTGTCTTTTTCGGCGGCGATCATGAGAAATACAGGATGGGCGGCGCTTCCGGGTGTGTTTGAGAAGCCTCCGGTTTCCACGCAGCAGATCCTACACCCGGCGCTGTACCGTTCGGGAAGAATTCCTAAGACGGTGGTGTTGCCGGCGCTGGAGAAATTGCTCGGCAGCAACTGGACAAAGCTCGATGAAAATATCATGGGCGAGTACGGCTGGAAAGAAGTGCTGAAACAATTCCTGGAGGAGGACCGGGCGAAGACGCTGGCAGCGGCGTGGGATGGCGATCGTTACGCGGTGTTCGAGCAGAAACAAACCAAGAAGCTTGTTTTGGCGACGCGGCTACATCTGGATAGCGAAGAGCACACCGTGCGGTTCTTCGGCCAATATTCGGAAGCGCTGGAGAAGAAATACGCGGAGCGCTCAAATTTGCTTCGCCGTCCGAACTTTTTTTCATTCGATACTCCGGATGGTGGCGTATTCCTGGATTGTTTGGGAAATGAGTGCGTGACCTTGGAAGGCGCGACTCGCAAGACCTTCGATGCCTTCACCAAAGAGCTGAACTGGCCTTTGACGCCGCAGCCGCCCGAGCACGTTGGGGCCGTGCCGGAGAAGACGGCGGCGTTTTTTTCTCCAGGCGTGCGAGGCGCTGCAGGAATTTCTGCTCCAGCCGTCCAGACCGCGTTGCAATCAGAGGGTCGCGCGAGGTGGCGCGCTGACGCCGCAACGTAGCGATTGCCAGTTCGGAAATTTGAACGGCTTTAATCGGGTCTTTGACGTGGCGTTCGTAATAAATGGCCAGTTGTTCGCAGGCGTGAATGCCGTCGTGTGGGTCAGCGACGATTTCCAGCAAGATCTCTGCGGCTTGAGCGTGCTCGCCGCGACGTTTGGCCAATTGGGCAAGCTCACGGCGCGCCTTTGGGCGGAATTCGGCCGGCAGCCCAATCGCCAAGGCCTGTGAGCAAGCGGAATGCGCGCGATCGTCTTCGCCGCGGCGCTGCAAGAATCTTGAAAGCCCAAAGAGGTCGAGGCTTTCGACTCCGTTTGCGGCGCCGGATGATTCGGAAAGCATTTCATTGATTTTGCCGAAGAGCGCGGCGAGCCCGCGCAAATCCATCTGATTGTGCCGCACGACACCGGCCAGCGGCTCGGCAGGTCCGCCGCGCAAATAATCAAAATAAAATTGCGGGATGAGCGCGGAAGAAACATCGTTTTCGCGATGCCAGCCAAGACGCGGCGCGTCGAGGATGTGGCGCTCCAGTTCCACGAGCCGCACGGAACCAAGGCGCAGCTTCCACAGCGCGCGAGCTGGATGCAGCAGGTCAAGATGCGCTGCCAGCTTAGGCACGGCGATGGAGCGGGTCATTGTGAAACGGCTCTCGAGCAGCGGCCAGTCGAAGGATTTCCCGTTGAAGGTGACGAGCACCGGCCGCTCGGCTACGCGCTGAGATAATTCCTGCAAGAGCGAGTGTTCTTCCGAAAAATCGCGCATAAAGAATTGCTCGACTTGCAATCCGCTCGCATCCCACCACGCGAGACCAATTAGAAATGCATACGTGCCGGTTCCCCCGGCCAGGCCGGTCGTTTCTGTATCGAGGAAAAGCCATTTTTCCGGATCTTTAAGGGCTGCGCGAGTTTTGCGCGAGACCAATTCGTCGCGTGTGCGGGAAAGCAATTCGAGAGTTGTGGGAGAAGGTTCGGCAAATTCGGGAGTGGAGAACCAGTTTCGAATGGCGAGGTGCTCGCCAAAATGATTGGTGGCTACTCCAGCGCCCAGTAAACGGCCGAGGGCATCTTCTTCGCCGGGTGTTCGAATGGCGACGGGGCGCGCGGCGATTGACCGAGTGGGCTTCAGCGCGGAGAGACGCGAGAATTTGTCGGAACCTGCGGACATCTATGCACACAACCTGTCGAGGATGGCCAGCGCAGCTTCTTTAGCACGGGGGGCGAGATCGCCAGCGGGGCCGACACACGAGGGGCAGCCTTGTTCGCAGGAGCACGCGGTGATGAGCTCACGAGTTTTTTGCACCAGGAGAGTGTGCGTTCGAAAGAGAGGTTCGGAGAAGCCAATGCCGCCGGGGTAGGCGTCGAAGAGGTAGAGATTTGGTTCGAAGAACTCTTTGGCGTTAGAGGTTAGGGCGTCTTGCGTGCGCGTTGGCGTGAAATCGTCAATCGTGCCGAGTTGTGGCGCAGCGTGCTGCGCCGCTACTGCGGAGGAGTTGGACTCAGGAGCGGGTGGGCGCTCGCCGATGGCTGTGCCAAGGTCGCGGCTATCGCACATGAGGAGGAGGGTGGCGACAGATTCGAGGGCGTAGAGCAGGCCGAACATCCCGGACTGGCGCTCGCTTACGGTGAAGGGAAGGGAGTCGAGGAGCGGGCGCTCGAGAGTAATCCAGTAGGACGTCGTGTGCATTTCGTTTTCGGGAAGCTCGAGTTTGCCGTCGCCGATGTTTTCGTTGGTGAAGAATTTTATTTTTTTGAAGCCTACGACTTGGGAACGGACGAGGACATCGCCGTGGGAATACGAGTGTTCGGCTCGCTGGCCGCCCGCACAGTGTTCGGTGGCGGCAATTTCCAGAGGACGGACTTGGGTGTAGCGGACGGCGTCGGTGTAGTAGTCGACGTCGATGCGCTTGACGTAGGCTTTGCGCTCCTTGAAATCCAGGTGTTCGACGTGGTGTTGCTGGCCACCATGAATGTAGATGGCTTTTTCGTGGAGAAAGACCAGCGCGCTGGGAAAATCGATTTCGCCGATCACGCTGGGCGCTCCGGTGATGTCGACGATCACAAAATTGTCGCTGGTGACGGAGCGCAGGCTGATGGTGTCGGCGGGATATGCTTCCTGTGTCCAGTGATAATTGTCTCCCGCTAAGTGCAGATAGCCAGCTTCGACGAGCCGCGCGCAAAGATCGGGGAGATCGACATCGCCAAATTTATCGTTCGGAGAGATGGGCAATTCGAAGGCGGCACACTTCAGATGATTGATCAGAATTTCCAGATTGTCGGGTTGGATGAAGGCGTGCTCCGGTGTGTTGCCGAAGAAATAATCCGGGTGGCGAACGATGAATTGATCAAGCGGGGACGAGGAAGCCACCAACACGGCACACGAGCTTCCACTGCGGCGTCCAGCGCGGCCGGCGCGTTGCCAGGTGGCGGCGATAGTGCCGGGATATCCGGCCATAACGACTGTATCGAGCGAGCCGACATCAATGCCGAGTTCCAGCGCGCTGGTCGAAACCACGCCGCGGATTTTCCCATCACGCAGGCCGCGTTCGATTTCGCGGCGCTCGTTCGGCAGATAGCCGCCGCGATAACCGCGAATTGTTTCCGGCTTGCCTGGCAACTGCGGATTCGCTTGCTGCAAATAGGTCAAAAGAATTTCGGTCTGCAAGCGGGAATTGGAGAAGACCATGGTCTGCAGATCGCGTTTCAGGAATTCCTGCGCGACTCGTGAGGATTCATTGATGTAACTGCGGCGGATGCCCAGCGCGCGATTCACAACGGGCGGATTGTAGAAAACGAAAGTCTTCTCCGCGGCAGGAGCGCCGTTGGCATTAAGGACTTCGACTTCGGATTCGAGAAGGCGTGAAGCGAGCTCCCCGGGATTGGCGATGGTTGCCGAGCAGCAGATAAATTGCGGATCGCGGCCGTAGAAGCGGGCGATTCGGCGAAGGCGGCGCAGCACATTGCACAAGTGGCTGCCGAAGACACCTCGGTAGGTGTGCAGCTCATCAAGGACGATGTAGCGGAGATTTTCGAACAAGCGCGTCCAGCGTGTGTGATGCGGCAGGATACCGGTGTGCAGCATGTCCGGATTGGTCAGGACGATGTGGCTTTTTTCACGAATGGATCGGCGGGCGTCAGCGGGTGTGTCGCCGTCATACGTGAAAACGCCGAAGCGATTCTCGAGGCGCTGGTTGAGGTCGTGGAGTTCAGCGAGTTGGTCTTGCGCGAGGGCCTTGGTCGGAAAAAGGTAGAGCGCGCGGCTGTCGGAGTTTTCGAGCGTCGCGTTCAATACCGGCAAGTTGTAGCAGAGAGTTTTGCCGGAAGCCGTCGGCGTGACAATGACGACGTTTTTCCCGGCGTGAACGGCTTCGGATGCTTCGGCTTGATGCGTGTACAGGCGGCGGATGCCCTTGGCAGCGTAGGCGGCGGCAAGGTCGGGATGCACCCAAGCGGGGAAGTCCGCCCACTGGGCCTCGCGCGCTGGAAAATGGCGTACGGCAGTCAAGAGTTCGCCGTTGTAGTCGCGTTCGGCAAAGGCGTCGAGGACTTCGTGGACGCGGGTAAGCGACGTTGGGATGCCCGATCTACGAACAGCCAGCGATTCCGACATGAAAAGTAGCTCCAGAAAGGCCTCAGGCCTGAAGCTCAAGCTTCAGTCAATTCGCCTTTTATTCGCTCACGGTAGCATGCGGTGTTTTAGAGTGCAATATGGAAAATGTGGGATTTAACACAAGAGAACACAGGGTCGCCAAGCTCCCCTGCGAAAAGTGTTTATTCGGAGGCTTTGGCGGCAAGTGATTCGATGACGGCGATATTGGGGAGCAGTTCGGCCGGAAGATTGTGGCGCGCCTGGAGATAGGTGGGGGCGTTGTAGGTGATCCAGACTTTGCCGGCGGCGTCTTCGGCGACGAGGATTTTCAGCGGCAGATCCAGCGCCACGCTGGGTGAAGCAAGCATCAGCGGCGTGCCGGCTTTGGGATTGCCGAAGATGAGCAGCTTGGTGTTGGGCATTTTCAGGCTGGCGCTGGCAGCTTCGCCGCTATGGTCGACGATGGTAAAGAGCTTGACGCCTTTGGCTTGCAGGATGGTTTGCAGGCGCGCGACGGTTTCGTCGACGGAAAGTTTACTGGGAATGCGAAGGATGCCTTGTTCAGGACTCGGTGCCATGAAAATCTCCTCAGCCTTGGATGAATAATTCCCCGCGATGGGTTTAACAGAAATCAGATAAATGGCCATGGCCACGCCGAGGATCGCCAGGATCAGAGCGGCCATCATGGCCAGAGTTGAGGGCCGCGAGAGCATCGCCTCGGACTGCTGAAGTTGCTGCAATAGGTTCCGGTAACGGACCAGGGAGAGCAGGCAGATGAGCACGCCGAGGAAGATCAGCGCGGTACCAAACCACAGGGAGAGGCCAGACGATGGGCGTGGAAGGCTAGGCTGATTGAGGCTGAACTCACTCAGAAAAATTCCAAAACGTGCGAGGACGAAGCCGAGGCCCATTAGAGCCAAGCCGGTACGAATCCACGCGAGAAAAGTTCGCTCGACGGCGAGAAAGTCGCGGGGAGTGGCCTTGGAATCGTCGGGCATGGTGAAGTCCTAAAGAAAACCTCAACGAAGCCGGAGAATCAATATAGCACCGATGAAAAACAGGAGCGCGGAGCCGGCGAAAGCGGTCTGGACGCCGAACGCGCTCCACAGGGAGCCGACCAGGAGGCTGGAGGCAAAGTCGCCGACGGCGTTGACAGCGGCCAGAGTGCCGAAGGCCATGCCGTGCTGTTCCTTGG
>Ga0210408_10005796_pt1 | contig 10789 bp, 12 predicted proteins | sample IncBWH4MmetaG_FD_155471 | JGI IMG/M metagenome (GOLD analysis project Ga0210408, IMG submission 155471) | Forest soil microbial communities from Barre Woods Harvard Forest LTER site, Petersham, Massachusetts, United States - Inc-BW-H-4-M | ecosystem: Environmental > Terrestrial > Soil >... | reverse complement strand
GTCCTGGGCGGCGGTCCGGGCGGCCTGTACTTCGCGGCCCTGGCCAAGCAGCTCGACACCGGGCACGAGATCACGATCTGGGAGCGCAACGCCGCTGACGACACGTTCGGCTTCGGGGTGGTGTTCTCGGACGAGACCCTCGGCGGCATCGAGCACGCCGACCGCGAGATCTTCGCGGCCATGCGGCGCGAGTTCGCTCGCTGGGACGACATCGACGTGCACTTCCGCGGAACCACTTTTACCTCCGGCGGGCACGGCTTCGCCGCGATGAGCCGCAAGCGGCTGCTGGCCATCCTGCAGGCCCGCTGTGCGGCGCTCGGGGTGCGGATCCTGTTTCGCACCGAGGCGCCCGACGTGGCCGCGTTGTCCGCGGAGTACGACCTGGTGGTCGCGGCCGACGGGATGAACTCGGCCACCCGGGGCCGGTTCGGCGGCTCCTTTGCCCCCGACCTGGAGCAGCGCCGGTGCAAGTTCATCTGGCTCGGCACCGACCTGGTCTTCGACGCGTTCAAGTTCTACATCCTGGACACCCCGGCCGGGATCATGCAGGTACACGGCTATCCGTACAGCGAGCGGGCCAGCACCTTCATCCTGGAGATGCACGAGGACGTGTGGCGCCGGGCCGGGTTCGGCTCCGTCGCGGCCGAGGACCTGGCGCCCGGGCAGAGCGACGAGGCCTCGATCGAGATGATCCGGAGCCTGTGCGCGGACGTGCTCGGCGGGCACCAGCTTTTCGCGAACAACTCACGGTGGATCACGTTCACCACCGTGCGCTGCCAGACCTGGCGGCACCGGAACGTGGTGCTGCTCGGCGACGCGGCGCATACCGCGCACTTCTCCATCGGCTCGGGCACCAAGCTGGCCATGGAGGACGCGCTGGCCCTGGCCGCCTGCCTGCACGAGCAGGACGGGGTGGATGCGGCCCTGGCCGCGTACGAGGCGGAGCGGCGGCCGGTGGTCGCCTCGACCCAGCGGGCCGCGCAGGCCAGCCTGGAGTGGTTCGAGAACATCGGCCAGTACGCCGACCAGGACCCGCACCAGTTCGCGTTCAACATCGTGACCCGCAGCCGCCGGGTCACCTACGACAACCTGCGGCTGCGCGACCCGGAGTTCGTCGCGGACATGGACGAATGGTTCGCTGGCCAGCAGGGCGGTGGCGGTCAGGAGCCGCAGGTGCGACCGCCGATGTTCCAGCCGTTCCGGCTGGGCGGCCTGGAGCTGGCGAACCGGGTGATCGTCTCGCCGATGGACATGTACTCGGCGCGCGACGGAGTGCCCGGCGACTTCCACCTGGTGCACCTGGGCAGCAAGGCGCTCGGCGGGGCCGGCCTGGTGATGACCGAGATGGTCTGCGTCTCCCCGACCGGGCGGATCACGCCGGGATGCACCGGCCTGTACAACGCGGAGCAGGAGGAGTCCTGGCGGCGGATCGTGGACTTCGTCCACGACCGGAGCGGCGCGAAGATCGGCATCCAGCTCGGCCATTCCGGCCGCAAGGGCTCGACCAGGCTGATGTGGGAAGGCATGGACGACCCGCTGCCGGAGGGCAACTGGGAGGTCTGCGGCCCCTCTCCCCTCCCGTACAAGGCGGGCAGCCAGACGCCGCGCTCGCTGGATGAGGCGGAGCTCGCCGAGATCCGCGACCAGTTCGTCGCCTCCGCGCGGGCGGCGGCGCGGGCTGGCTTCGACCTGCTCGAGCTGCACTGCGCGCACGGCTACCTGCTGTCCTCGTTCCTGTCCCCGCTGACCAACCGGCGCACCGACCGTTACGGCGGGTCGCTGGCCGCCCGGCTCAGCTACCCGCTCGAGGTCTTCGACGCGGTCCGCGCGGTGTGGCCGCAGGACCGGCCGATGACGGTGCGGGTCTCGGCTACCGACTGGTGCGAGGGCGGCGTGGGGGTGGAGGAGGCCGTCGAGATCGCCCGGGCGTTCGCCGAGCACGGCGCGGCCGGCGTCGACGTGTCCACCGGGCAGGTGGTCAGCGAGGAGAAACCCGCCTTCGGCCGCAGCTACCAGACGCCGTTCGCGGACCGGATCCGTAACGAGATCGGCCGCAAGTACGGCGTGGCGGTGATCGCGGTCGGCGCGATCTCGTCCTACGACGACGTGAACTCGCTGATCCTGGCGGGCCGGGCCGACCTGTGCGCGCTCGGCCGCACCCACCTGTACGACCCGCAGTGGACCCTGCACGCCGCCGCCGAGCAGGGCTACGCGGGCCCGGGCGCGACCTGGCCGATGCCGTTCGCCGCGGGCAGCCGCAGGCCGCAGGGCGGACGCACGGACGGCCCGCGGCCGCGGCTCGAGCTGATCCGGGCCGGGGTGCCGGGGACCGCGCACGCCCGGTGGCGGCCGTCCGGAGCACCCGCGGCCGACCCGGCGGCCGGGGGTGGCCGGTGACCGCGTTCGCGCTGACGTTCGAGCAGCAGGATTTCGCCGAACGGGTGCGGGATCTCGCCTCCGGACAGCTCCGGGCGCTGGCCGAGACGGGAACGCCGGGCCAGGTGAACCGCGAGCTGATCAAGGCCATGGGCGACCTTGGCCTGCTGGCCCGGTTGTTTCCCGGCGTCGGTGCGAGCGGCCTGTCGCGTGAGGCCGCCGCGATGGACCTGTGCCTGCTGCGGGAGGCGCTGGCCACGCAGAGCACCGAGGCGGAGACCGCGCTGGCCCTGCAGGGCCTCGGCTCCTACCCCGTGCTGCAGTCCGGGCAGGAAGAGGTCGTGCGGCGCTGGCTGCCCGCGGTGGCCGCGGGTGACGCGGTGGCGGCGTTCGCGCTGACCGAACCCGGGGCCGGGTCCGACGCCGCCGCGCTGGCGCTGCGGGCCGAACCCGACGGCTCCGGGTGGCGGCTGACCGGCGAGAAGCTCTGGATCTCCAACGCGCCGGAGGCCGACTTCTACACCGTCTTCGCCCGGACCACGCCCGGCGCGGGCGCGCGCGGGGTGAGCGCCTTCGTGGTGCCCGCCGACCGGCCCGGCCTCGGCGGTGAGCACCTCGACATGATCAGCCCGCACCCGATCGGCCGCCTGGTCTTCGACGGGGTGCCGGTGCAGGCGGCGGAACTCCTCGGCGAGCAGGACCGCGGCTTCCGGGTCGCGATGCGCACGCTGGACCTGTTCCGGCCCAGCGTCGGCGCGTTCGCGGTGGGCATGGCCCAGGCCGCGACCGACGCCGCCGTGGCGCACGCGGGAACGCGGACCGCGTTCGGCGGGCCGCTGAAGGACCAGCAGGCCGTCTCGCACCTGCTGGCGGAGATGGCCACCCGCACCGAGGCGGCCCGGCTGCTGGTGTACGCGGCCGCCGCGGCGTACGACGCTTCCGGCGCTGTCGGCGGCGCCGGTCCCGCCGGGAAGGGGCTCGCGGCCAAGTCGGCCATGGCCAAGCTGTTCGCCACCGAGACGGCCCAGTTCGTGGTGGACGCGGCGGTGCAGATCCACGGCGCCCGCGCGCTGCGCCGCGGGCACCTGCTCGAGCACCTGTACCGCGAGGTGCGCGCGCCGCGCATCTACGAGGGCGCCTCCGAGGTCCAGCGGACGATCATCGCCCGCGAGCTGTACCGCTGAGCAAGTCTCAGTGTGGGACGGGACTGGACCGCCGCGGGAAGTTCCGATGAGACTGGGGATCAGCGGCGCCGGCGAGCCAGGATCGCCGGGGCCCGGTGGGCGACGGTAGTCGGAGGTAACCGGTATGGCACGGCGAGACATCGAGTTCGACGCTGAAGGCGTCACCCTGCGCGGCTGGTTCTACCCCGCGGAAGGGGCGGGCTCGCCCGGACCCGCCGTGGTCATGGCGCACGGCTTCTCCGCGGTCAAGGAGATGTACCTGGACCGCTTCGCCGAGGCGTTCGCCGCGGCCGGGCTCAACGCCCTGGTCTTCGACAACCGCTGCTTCGGCGCCAGCGACGGGGAGCCGCGCCAGGAGATCGATCCGTGGGCGCAGGTCCGTGACTACCGGCACGCCATCACCTATCTGTACACGCTGCCCGAGGTGGACCCGGGCCGGATCGGGATCTGGGGCAGCAGCTACTCCGGCGGCCATGTCCTGGTGGTAGCCGCGATCGACCGTCGGGTCAAGGCCGTGGTGAGCCAGGTGCCGCTGATCAGCGGCCACGCCAACCTGCGCGCCCTGGTCCGGGCCGACTTCATCGCGGGCTTCCGCGAGCTGTTCGAAGCCGACCGGCTGGCCCGCTTCGAGGGCAAGGCGCCGGCCATGGTGCCCGTGGTCGACAAGGACCCGCTGGCGGCCTCGGCGCTGCCGACGCCGGACTCGTGGGAGTGGTTCTCCTCGACCGGGGAAACCCGGGCGCCGGCCTGGCGGAACGAGGTGACGCTGCGCAGCGTGGAGATGTTCACCGAGTACGAGCCGGGCGGCTACCTGCCCTGGATCAGCCCCACGCCGCTGCTGCTGCTGGTCGCCGTGGGCGATCACCTGGTGCCGTCCGAGCTCGCGATCGCGGCGTTCGACACCGCGCACCAGCCCAAGGAGCTCATCATCATGCCGGGCGGCCACTTCGACGCCTACACGGTGGGCTTCGAGGCCTCGAGCGGCCCGGCCCGTGACTGGTTCCTGCGCCACCTAAGCGGCTAGTAGCGGACCGGGGTGGAGTACCGCGGGTCCTGGTGACTGGCCCAGTACAAGTCCCGTAGCTTCCGGGTGAGCGGGCCGGGCGCGCCCGTTCCGATCTGTTTGCCGTCGATGACGGTGACCGGCATGATGCCGCCTGCCGTGGAGGTGACCAGCACCTCGTCCGACCTGAGCAGGTCCTCGGTGGTCAGGCGGCCCTCGTCCACCCGCTGCCCGGCCTCGCGGGCCAGCTCGATCACCGAGCGCCGGGTGATGCCCGCCAGCGTGCCGCGGCCGGGCGTCAGCCAGCGCCCGTCCAGGTGGGCGAACACGTTGTACCCCGGGCCCTCGGAGACCGCGCCGGACAGATCGCGCAGCACCACCAGGTCGTCGCCGTGGTCGTAGGCGTCGAGCAGGGCCAGGTCGAGGTCCAGCCAGTGGTAGTTCTTGACCGTCGGGTCGACGCTCTGCGGCGGGATGCGAGTGACCTCGCTGATCCGCATCCTGGCGCCCTGCTCCTGCTGCTCGGGACGGCTGATCCAGACGAACGGCACGGCGTAGCAGTAGAACATGCTCCGCGCGGTGCGCAGGTCACGGCTGCCCGCCGGCATCCGACCGCGCGTGCAGGTCATGGACACGTAGGCCGCCCGCAGCCCGGCGTGGCGGACGCAGCCGTGCAGGATGTCCTCGATGGCGGCGCGGTCGTGGCCGGGATCGAGCCGCAGCCGGGTCATGCTGGCGGCGAACCGGTCCAGGTGGGCGTCGAGCCGGTAGAACCGGCCGTCCCAGACGTGCACCACGTCGTAGGTGCAGTCCGAGCGGGTCACGCCCAGGTCAAGCACGGAGATCCTGGCGTCCCTGACGGGGCAGTACCGACCGTCGATCCAGGCCGCGCCGGCCGGCCACGGCGGGCCTGGATCGACGGTCCCGCTCATTCGTCGTCCCCGTGCTCGCGGGCCAGCATCGCGGTGTAGCGGCGCATGGCGGTGCGCATCTGCTCGCCGCGGCCGGCCGCCGGATCGGTGCCGAACACGAACGGGAGGAACCCGCCCGCCGCCTCCAGGCCCGCCCGGATCGGCCCGGCGTCACCCGGCGGATACAGCCGGGCGGGATCGCCGACGGCTATCCAGCCGATCGGGATCCTGGTCTCCGGCGGCACCACGCTGCCGATGTGGACCGCGCCGCCCAGCGCGACGCTGCTGGCCCGGCCCATCTTCGCGCCGTTGAAGACCATGGCACCGGTGGCGATGAACACCTCGTCGTCCACCTGGCAGCCGGTCAGGTAGGAGTTCGGCCCGGCCAGCACGTGATCCCCGACCACGAGCCGGTGCCGCGGGGTGCCGCGCAGCACGGCGTTCTCCATGATCACGCTGTTGGCGCCGACCTCCACCGGGCCACCGTCGGCGGTCAGCACGGCGCCGTGCAGCACGCAGCTACCCGCACCCACGCTGACCTGGCCGGACAGAACCGCGGTGGGAGCCACGTAGGCATCCGGGTGGACCGAGGGTGTCATCGCGCGGTGCTTGATCTCCATCCGCCCACTATGCCCGATCGACCTTGCGGGCCTTCCAGACCTCCTCGCTCGGCCACTGCCGCGCCCACTCGATAGTGGCCAGCGGGTGTGATGCGACGGCGCCGGGCCCGGGCCGGAGCTCGAGGAGGTCCTCGACCTCCAGGCCGCAGCGGCGCAGCAGCCGGATCATGTCGCCGTGGCCGAGGTGGAACTCGACCGAGTCGTCACCGGGCCATTCGAACCGGTGCATGCCGAAGTACGGCCGGAGCAGCCGGCCGGTCGCGGGCAGGTCATCCTCGTCGGGGATCGTCAGCATGACCAGCACCGAGTTGACCAGGAAGATCAGCTGGCCGCCGGGGCGCAGCAGCCGGGCCGCCTCGGGGATCCACGCGTACGGATCGCACCAGATGCTGGCGCCGTACTCGCTGATGGCCAGGTCGAAGCGGCCGTCGGCGAACGGCGCCCGCTCGGCGTTGGCGTGCACGAGCGGGAACCGGAGCCCGAACCGCTCCTGCAACCCGCGGGCTGTCGCCAGCTGCCCGGGCGAGTTGTCCAGCGCGACCGGCCGGGCGCCGCGGCGGGCCAGCCAGGCCGAAACATAGCCGGTGCCGCAGCCCAGCTCGATGCTGTCGGCACCGTCCAGGCCGTTCGGCAGCACGCCGACCTGCGCTTCGGGGATCCCCCAGATGCCCCAGGATGGTTCGGCCGCGGACCAGTTCCGTAGGCCGGCGCCGGCGTAGTCGGACGCCCACTCGTCCCAGACGGCGCGGTTACGGAGCACATGATCAGCGGTCTCGGTCACATCGGCCAGCATCGACCCGGGCCGGCGCGCCGTCAACCGGATATCGGGCTGCCCGATGTCAGCTGACCTGCGTGCCAGGCGAACCGGCTGCTAGGTGAACTGGGTGAGCGACAGGACGTTCCCGTCGGGGTCGGCGAACCATGCCACCTTGTCGCCGCCAGGGGTCGTCCAGACACCGTTCTCGTCCTGGTTCATGCCGTCATAGCGCAGGAACACGACGCCTCGTCCGGTGAGGTCGCGCACGGTGGCCGCGATGTCGGTGACCCGCCAGCCGAGCACCGTGTAGCCAGGCCGGGCCACCTCGGCCACCGCCGTCACGCGGAGCATCGTGCCGTTCGCGTCGAACACGCAGGCAAAATCGTTCTGCTCGGTAACCCGCAGGCCCAGTACCTGCTCGTAGAACGCCCGGGCCTGGCGCAGGTCGGCGGAGGGGGCGAACGCGATGACCTCACCCGCGTGGAGCATGCGTCTCCTTAGACGGGATGGCACCGCCCGGGCAGGCCGTCGTCGCCGACATCGACGGTATGGGCCAGCCGGAAGTCAGGGATCCCGGTGAGGCCGGGTTCTGTCCCAGGCCGGAGCCACCGGGGCTCGGCGCCGGGCCGGGCCCGACCTGGTTCGGAGCCGGGCTCGGTAGGGCCGGGTTCTGGATGTAGCCCACCGCCAGGCCGTGGTCCTGGCCCGGTGCGGGCAGACAGCTGGCGAGCCCGGGCGCGGCGCCGTAACCCTTCCGCGCGCGAGTGGGCCACGGCCCGGGTTGGGTCTTGTCGCTAACCCGGTCGGAGGAGCCCGCCGAGTGCCTGCTTCCCTGGCCGGCAGGTCTGGGCGTGTGCTGCCTGGGCATCGGTGAGCTGGTGATCGTGAGCGAACGCGGGGAGAGATCACGAGGCGGCGGCGGCGCGCCGATCGTCAGGTGCGCGAAATGCTGAATCGGGCTGGGCAGCACGCCGACGTATGCAGCGGCGGTGCTGCCCAGCCCGGCTGCTGCCACGGCCAGCGCGGCGGCTAGGGGGAGCCTGCCGCGAGCTGGCCTCTCGGACAGCGAGCGCCGGGCTGACCGCAGGGCAGCGTGCGAGGTGCCGGAGCGGGACGCGAGCCGGGTGAACGCCGCTTGCGCGGCGTCCTGCCCGGCCAGGTCCCCGGGATCAGCCGGCCCGGCTACGGCGGCGAGCATACGCGCCAGGCCATGAATCTCTGGCGGTGCCCCGGGGGGGATAGGGCACCGCTCCAAGATCATGTCCAGCAGCGGCTCGTCGTGCTCACCGCCGGGCCGGCCGGGGAAGAACCCAGGCATCTCATCATGCATAGCGTCGTGGGGGCTCAAAGTGTTACACCCGCCTGCGTGACCTGGCCGGCCAGCCGCCGCAAGCCGCGATGCGCGGACACCCGGACCGCTCCGGGGGTCTTGCCCACGATCTTGGCCACGTCCCCGGTATCCAGGCCGGCCACTACCCGCAGCATGATGATCTCGGCTTGCTCGCGCGGCAGCGACTTGATGAGATCCATGGCGGCCTGTGTGGATACCGCCTCCAGCGCCTGATCGGCGGCGTCCGGGGTGGTCACCTGCTGGGCCGCCTCGGTCAAGTCGAGCGGCACCGCCGGGCGACGGTGTCGTGACCGGCCGGCGTCCGCCGCGCGGTTCCTCGCGATCGTGAACAGCCAGGCCCGGAAGTCCTGCTCTTCGCCGCGGAAGCGCCGCAGCCCGGTCACCACCTGGACCCAGGTCTCGCCGGCCACGTCCTCGGGCTCGGCCGTGATCAATCGCAGGTAGCGCAGCAGCGCCGGCTGCACGTCACGGAAGATGCAGGCGAAGGCCGCATCGTCTCCGGTCCGTGCACTGGCCAGCGTGACCCCGAACGCCCCTCCGATCACTGATCAAGTATCGGCCCAGCGCACCCGGCGGCGCAGCACAAACGGTAGCGCTCCCGGCACAATCTTCCACTCGGGTCGCTCCCGTCACTCCGGGCAGGGCGTCTGTCTCCGGTCAGGGCGTCTGTTTGGGGCCATAAGCGCGGGGAAGAGGGCGTGGCTGACCAGAACTCACTCAGAAGAGGTGGGCCCATGAGGATAGGTGCAGGCCTTCTGCTCATCGCGGTAGGAGCCATCCTGCGGTTCGGGATCGCCACCGTGTCCACGCATGGCATCGCTATCCACACGATCGGTGACATCCTGATGATCGTCGGCGTACTCGGGGTGGTGCTCTGGCTGGTCGTGTGGGCGCCCTGGAGCCGGAGGCGGCGGCCCGCTTACCGGGATGACGTACGGGTCTATCGCGAAGAGCCGGTCTATCGCGAGGAAAGGTCGGTCTACCGGACGGACGTCCCAGCCGATGAGGTGCCTCCGGAGAGGTATCCAGCCGACCGTTACCGGCGCTAACCCGATTCTGAACCCGGGGTAGGCTCCGGGCCATGGCAACTCCTGACCCGGGTCTGCCCCGGAATATCGGCGCGCCGGCCACCCGGGCGCTGACCGCCGCCGGATATACCGAGCTCGGCCAGCTCGCTGGCGTGCCAGCCGCCGACCTGGCCACGCTGCACGGCGTGGGACCGAAGGCGCTGCGGCTGCTGCAGGAGGCGCTTCAGGCGCAGGGCAAGTCCCTGGGCTGAGGCCAGATTCCCCCGGCCGGGCGGCCGCACATATGCCGCCGGTCCCGCAGCTCGAGGCATCCGGCGCGTGCGCTGTGCGCCGCCCGCTCGTGGCCGCCCAGGTGCTGTCCCTGCTCGCCCGGGACGCCGTAGACCTATTCGCCGGCCCGCTGGCCAGCCGGATCCGGGTCTGCGCCGCACCCGACTGCGGTCTGCTCTACCTCGATCAGTCCCGGTCGGGCACCCGGCAGTGGTGCTCGATGCAACGCTGCGGAACCCGGGCCAAGGTCCGGGCGCACCGCGAGCGAGGCCAGGCCCCGGTCGCAGGCGGCGGGTAGGTTGGCCTGATGAGCTTCAACGTCAGCGCGGACGCCTACCTGCGGTTCATGGGGCGGTACTCCGAACCGCTCGCGGCGCAGTTCGCCGACCTGGCCGGGGTTCGCGACGGCCAGCGGCTGCTCGACGTGGGATGCGGGCCGGGCGCGCTGACGGCCGAGCTGGCGGGCCGGGCCGGGCTGGAGGCGGTGAGCGCGGTCGAACCGTCCGGGTCATTCGCCGCCGCGGCGCGCGAGCGCCTGCCCGGCGTGGACGTCCGCCAGGCCGCCGCCGAACAGCTGCCGTTCGGCGATGCCGCCTTCGACGCCGCGCTGGCGCAACTGGTCGTGCATTTCATGGCTAACCCGGTAGCGGGCCTGCGGGAGATGGGCCGGGTGACCCGGCCCGGTGGCGTGGTCGCGGCCTGCGTGTGGGACCACGCGGGCGGGCGCGGACCGCTGAGCGCCTTCTGGCAGGCGGTGCGCGAACTCGATCCGGGCGCTGACGACGAGTCGAACCTGGCCGGCGTCCGCGAGGGCCACCTGGCCGAGCTGTTCGGGCAGGCCGGGCTGGACGCGGTCCAGGTCACAACGCTGACCGTCCGGGTCCGCCAGGACGGGTTCGGTTCATGGTGGGAGACGTTCACGCTCGGCGTCGGCCCGGCCGGAGCGTATCTCGCGTCCCTGCCCGCCGCCCGCCGGGACGAGCTGCGCGAGCGGTGCAGGCGGCAGCTGCCCGAGGGCTCCTTCGAGGTCAGCGCCACCGCGTGGGCGGCAACCGCCCGCCCGAAATGACCCTTTTGCGGGCTGACTCAATTTGGTGAATGTGACTCTCTACCGCCTCTATTCGGTAGAAGCCCACCCATCGGCTGGTGGTGCGCGGCTGGCGCACCACTGGTCACTCACGCCTCACAGGCCCCTTAGCGGAGCTTTTAGACGCCGTAGCTAACGTATGGATGTGACAACGTGCACACTCTTTCGTGCACGTTGTCACAACCATGACATGCCCGCCGAG
>Ga0210408_10005795_pt1 | contig 10791 bp, 15 predicted proteins | sample IncBWH4MmetaG_FD_155471 | JGI IMG/M metagenome (GOLD analysis project Ga0210408, IMG submission 155471) | Forest soil microbial communities from Barre Woods Harvard Forest LTER site, Petersham, Massachusetts, United States - Inc-BW-H-4-M | ecosystem: Environmental > Terrestrial > Soil >... | reverse complement strand
TTTTTATGAATTAGAAAATGAGAACTATTAAATCAAGTACAAGAGCTATGACACTTACGTACGTTATGACTTTCATTGGTGCTACGGCTAATACAAGGGCCAAAGCTATTATTGACGGAAAAGCTACCATTGCAAGTTTAAGCGTGTCCGCTCGAGCCCCAAACGCAGCTGCTAATCCACCGGTGCAACCAATAATTACAACCAACATTGCAATTATACCGAAGCGGTTATCTTCTAAATTCCGCCAAAAAAGGAAAGATGAGTCCCCACTGATTTTTTCTGCTCTTACAGAAGTTTTTGTCTGATTTGATTTGATTGTTGTTTCCATGATTCTGTGTTTTTATGGTTCAAAAAATAAATGATCTAAGGTTAATATGTTCCAAGCCTGTGGAACAAAAAGGAGAAATAAAATCAATAGTAAGCGGGGTAACACATACCTTGTATCCCACATTGGGGTATTAATTCCAAAACCAATCGCGGCAATAATTAGATTAAGCCCCAACAGATATAAAGCTCCATATTCGAAAAGGCCAAGAATTAGAAGTGTCCCTCCTATAAGTTCAGTATAACAAGTAAACCATGAAGCCGAAGCAGTAAGAAATTTCGGAATACCTTTGTTCGCAAAACTTGCTTCGAAAGTTGCAATAACGTTCTTTAGTTTAACGTTGAAAATTGCATCATATCCCTGAAAGAAGAAAAGGCAACCCAAAAAAACTCTTGCTATTAACACCGCGGCAATTTCGTGGTATTGATTAATGATTTCCATTTTTCTTTATCTCAAATAATTATGAAACAAAAGTATTGAGGTTATAAGGAGTACTTGCTGAGTGGGGTCAGAAAGGGCTATGATTATTATCAGGCCTTCCAAATTGGTTAGTACGAAAGATATTCTTAATCTTATACCTGAATTAGACCGTTTATAACTATAGAATTACCTCTATAATATCCATGTAATACAACCTTAAATAAATATTTTACCTTAACAGCATTATGAAAAAAATTATAGTCCCATTACCTTTTTTATTACTGATGAGTTTTGTAGTTATTAAACTCGAAAAACAACCATTTGTGTTATTTGATTCCAAGGGGAATAAAGCAAGTTATGATCAGTTATTAAATGAAGCGAAAAAAGCGGATATTATTTTATTTGGTGAATTGCATGACAATCCCGTCTGTCATTGGTTGCAAAGAGAAATAACGGAAGACCTTCTTGCCGACAAGAAAGAAAATCTTGTATTAGGTGCCGAAATGTTTGAGGCTGACGACCAAATAGCTTTGAACGAATATTTGACGGGAAAAACTTCTGAAAAAACTATGAAGGAAGAAGTCAAGCTTTGGAATAACTTCGCTACTGATTATAAACCTCTTTTGGATATTGCAAAAGCTAACAAATTAAAATTCGTGGCCTGTAATATTCCGCGCCGGTATGCTAATATGGTCTATTCACGAGGAGAAAAGTCTCTGGACAGTATAGATGTAGAAGCAAAGAAGTGGATGGCGCCTTATCCCATAAAATATGACAGCACACTTAAATGTTACAAGGAGATATTTGAAAATGCCGGGGGGCACGGTGGTCAAAACTTACCAAAATCGCAGGCTTACAAGGATGCAACGATGGCATATTTTATTCTAAAGAACTGGTCAAAAGGTAAAACATTTATTCACTATAACGGTGCTTATCACAGCAACAATCATCAGGGAATTGAATGGTATTTGAAGCAACAAAATCCAAATCTGAAAATATTGGTTATTTCCTCCGCTGAGCAAAAAGATAATTCAAAATTAGAAGAAAATGCAATAGGTACAGGAGATTTTATTATATGTACACCATCAACAATGACTAAAACTTATAAATGAATCAGTTTCTCATTTTTGCCAATTTATCATAGCTGATAAGTGAAATTGTACTGCCGGATATTTCAATAAGCTTTTCTTCTTTAAAATCACTGAGAGTACGAATAACCGTTTCAGTTGCTGTCCCAACAATATTCGCCAGGTCTTCCCTTGAAACATTCATGCTGAATTTGGGATCTGTCTCTTTTTTGTACTTATCAGAAAGTTTAACAAGAGCTTCCGCAACTCTTTTTCTAACCGAATTATAGGCGAGTTTAACAAGCTGCTGTTCTTTTTCTAAGAGGTTATTAGAAAGTATTTCAATAAACTTACGGGATACTTCAGCGTTTTTATAAATCAAAGAGAAAAAGTCTTCTTTTGGAATCATATAGATTTCAGAATCTTCAAGAGTGGAAGCCGAGCTTGCATATTTTTCGTCTTTTAATAATGATAGGTAGCCAAAAAAATCTCCTTCATTATATAGCTCGGTAATAAATTCTTTCCCGGAATCGCTGGCTTGAGCAATTTTTACCTTTCCTTTACTTACAAAATAAATTCCTTTTGGATAACCACCTTCTTTATAAATATCATCCTTCTTTTTATAAAGCCTTATTTCACGTTCTTCGGATAATTTTTTTAGCGATTCGATTCCTTTGGCTTCATTAATAAAATTGTTAATGCCTGCCATGTTTTTCGTGAATTCCTTTTTCAGGATTTCATTTTTCTTTAAACGGCTTTCAATAGCATTCATTAACTCAACATCGTCAAAGGGTTTGGTTAAATAATCATCGGCCCCCATTTCCATTCCTTTTCTAAAATCGCTTCTTTCAGCCTTTGCAGTTAAAAAAATAAAAGGAATACTTGATGTTTCTTCGTTTTTTGAAAGTAAGTGTAATGCTCCATGCCCATCTAACACAGGCATCATTATATCGCATATGATAAGGTCTGGTTTTTCCTTTTGTGCCAATTCTACACCTTCCTTACCATTTATAGCGGTAATAACTTTGTACTTGGCCATTGTTAAAATCTCTGCAGTGTTTTCACGCACATCTTTGTTGTCCTCTATCAAAAGAATTTTTTTCATATTTATTGCGGGATTATAATGGTAAACGTTGTTCCTTTATTTTCTTCACTTACAAAATCTAAAGATCCATTCATCAGTTCAGAATATTTTGCAACAATATTCAACCCTAAACCAGTTCCCTGAATATGTGCAGCATTGTGCGCCCTGAAAAAACGTTCGAAAAGATGTTTTTGATCTTCCTTTGAAATACCTATTCCGCTGTCTTTAACCGAAATTTTAACGGATGTATCGTTAGCTTCAATGTTGATTTCGATCTCACCTCCTTCAGGGGAAAATTTAATTGCATTTGAAATAAGGTTAAATAATACGTTCTTTAAAAGTTTTTTATCAAGCGAAACACTTTCTCTACCGGAGTATTTATGGACAAGCTTCTGCCTTTCGGTTGCCATACTATTCATCTCATTAATGATCTCAATAGTAAAGGTTTTAAGATTCATTTGCTCAGGCATATTTTCAAGTTTGCCTTCTTCAAGTTTACTTATGGATAGAAAATCATTTAAAATATCCGTAAGATTATTAATAGATGTTTTTATCTTGCTTACGTGCCTAACATGATTTTCTTTATCATCTTGCTCTCTGTATTTAGCTACTAAGGATAAAGAAGACATCATAGTGGTAAGCGGCGTTCTAAATTCGTGAGAAGCCATAGAAACAAAACGCGATTTTAGTTCATTCAATTCTTTTTCCTTATCTAATGCTTTATGCAGATCTTTCTTTGTTTTTTCAAGTTCCTCAATTGCTTCTTCAAGGATAAGTGTTCTATCCTTTACCTGCTTTTCAAGTTCAAAGGAATAATTCTTTAGCTTTGCTTCAGCTTGTTTACGCACAGTAATATCTACAATAAAAGCAATTACAAATTTTCCATCTGCCGTTGAGTATGGACTTAAACTGATTTCAACCGGAAGTTCACTTCCGTCTTTTTTCAATCCATAAAGATCCATTCCGGCACCCATTGAACGGGCATGAGGATTATGATTGTATTTCTCTCTATGATTTTTATGTTTCTCGGTAAGACGTTTCGGGATAAGGACTTCTATTTTTTTTCCAATTAATTCGTCTTTTTCATATCCAAATAGTTTTTCAACGCTTGGATTAGTGCGTGTGATCTCACCTTTGTCATTTGCCACCAGAATCCCCTCAGTAGCATATAGAAAAAGGGCATCAATGCCTTCTCTGCTTTCCATTTTTGTATGCTTAATAGTATTCATGGTAAATTTAGCAAATTTTGACCGGGTAAATGTAAAAAGTCATTTTTTGAATTCTTATGACATAAGTCATATACCCTTCTGAGGCCACTCATAACACTATCCAAGCTTTTACCTGACTTTTGTTCCACACAAATCATTAAAAAAAGGATATGAAAACTGAAAAAATTTCCACCCAGCACGAGGAAAACAAAGAATGGGCGAGCAACCTGTCGTTCTATAAAGATGAGATCAAAATATTAGGTCACCGATTGGCGGAAATAGCGTCAAAAAACACCTCGAAAGAAATATTAGCTAAAGTTGAGCATTTCCAAAACCAATTAATCATTCAAAAAGATCATATCGACAGAATAAACCATGAGATCAATCTTAGCGATGATGCTATTAACAACGATATTAAAAAAAATGGAACGGCTGTTGATCACCGGAATATAAAAGATCATGCCGTTATCAGGGATAATATGAAATCCTTTGAAAGTATTTTTATCTCGCTTAAAATCGAAATCAATACTTTTTTAAGCAAGTGGATGTAAATGAATTCAACTGATAAATATCATACCACCTACTGAGTGCCCTCATAAATAACTCATTAATCATTTAAGACTTTTGAATTATATAAATTAAAAATAAAAACATGACACCAACGGAAAATTTACATTACGCAATAGGTGAGCTCGCCTATGCAATTGCCCGTGCTGACGGCGAAGTGCAAAAAGAAGAGCGCGAGAAATTTCACAATATTGTAACGGCAGAACTTCGTTGCAAAGATTATGCTTTTGACATTTCCGACATTATCTTTCAGGTAATGGACAAAGACAAAACGCCAACGAAAGATGCTTATGACTGGGCCATGAAACAGATTCGCACTAATAGCCATTACTTAAGTCCAAAACTTAAAGCAACTTTCATTGCAATAATGGAAAAAGTGGCAATGGCCTACAAACCTGTTACCATTGATGAAATGCTTTTGATTGAGAAATTCAAAAAGGACATTAAACCATTACATGGCGACCCAATTTATTACGAACCAGTACTCCAAAAATAATCGGAGACCTTGTATGAAAAAACTTCAGATACGGAATATTCTTGTTCCGACAGATTTTTCCAAAACTGGTTTATTAGCGGTGGAACACGCTGCTTTTATGGCCCGTTTATGTAAAGCAAATCTTCATTTACTTCATGTAGTAGAGATATCAGACACTGTATACAACATTTATAATCCTGCAATATTGATCAATGATTTTGGTGAAGTAAAAAAACTTGCCGAAAAAAGATTAAATGAACTCGCTGAGAAATTGAAAAAGGAATATATAATCGACATAAAACCAGTTTGCAAAACAGGACACACAACTTCCGGTATAATTGAAACCGTAAAAGAAAACAATATTGACGTGGTAGTAATAGGAACGCATGGTGCAAGCGGGTTCGATGAATTCTTTATGGGAAGTAACGCATACAAAATAGTAACAGTTTGTACTTGCCCGGTAGTTACAGTTCAAACTCATTATAAAAAGCTTGGTTTTACAAACATAGTTCTTCCCATTGATGACTGTGTTTACTCAAGACAAAAGGTAGATACCACAATTGCTCTTGCAAAACGATATGCTGCTAAAATTAATGTTTATGGATTTATTGAAAAAGGAGATGATACGGATTCAAAGAAATTCAAAATAAAAATTGATTCAGTTGAAAAAGCAGTGAGAAAAGCTGGCTTACCTTATGAAATTAAAATAGCAAAAGGAAACAACTTTGCAGAATCTGTACTGAGTTATTCTAAAAAGATAAAAGCCGATTTAATTGTGCTATTAACCGATCATGAATCACACATGAAAAGCATGTTTTTAGGAGCGTTTGCCAAAAGAATTGTTAATCATTCCCGAATTCCGGTAATGAGTATCAGGCCTGAAGAAAGTGGTGTTTATGATCCGGTTTCATTAGCAGGTTCAAATGGATTTTAAATTGTTTGTAGTTTATATTCTTGCATTGTAATATTTGCATCAAAAAAAATGGAAAAAATAAAAATACACCGTGTTTTAATAGTTAGGGATACAATTGTTATCCGCGAGCCGAAGGCCTCCTCCTTTGAGATATTTAGTAATAGTTTATATTATAAGTTAGTGTTCTTGTTATGTTTTTTTATGTTTATTTTAATAAACAAAACATACTGCCAATCAACCGTTGATGAATGGATTGCCCCAAAAACTGCCGATGCACTAATAAATCCTATTGGCGGTTTACGAATTCCCCCTGTAGCAAAACAGCTGTTTGTATCCAACTGCGCCCCTTGTCATGGTGATAAAGGTAAAGGAGATGGCCCCGTGGGGATGTCTCTAACCCCTAAACCCTATAACTTAACTAAAAGCAAAGTGGAAAATGAAACTGATGGTTCTCTGTTTTGGAGAATAACCAATGGGCATCAAACCATGCCTACATTCCAAAATACTTTATCTGCAATGGAAAGATGGCAACTTGTTAATTACATAAGATCATTGCAGGCAGACGCAATTGAGCTTGAGAAACCAAAATCCAAAAAATAAAAACTAGAATTGAATGCTTCAAATAAAGAAATAAAAAAAAGGGAACAATGAAAGTAAATTATCAATTAATTAGGATATTCTTTGTGTCAATTTTGTTTTGTGCAGTAGATATATCCTTAGCTCAGCAGGATAAGAAGATAAATGATTCTTTATCGGCGAATAACCTGGTAATAGATTCTTCTTTATATTACAGGGTTGAAAAAATTGAAAAGGAAGTGGCACAGGAAAAAAAAGGCGAAAGTAATTTTTTAGTTGTCGGTCTTGCAACCATGGGATTTGTTTTAAACAATAATATCTCAAATATTAATGGGGTGAAAAGCAATACAAAAACTAATAGTTTGGCAGATGCTGATCGGTTTGAAATAAGTCCCTTAATGCTTTGGAGACATGGAAAGAAGCTGCTTATAGAATTTGAACCTTCATGGGATGGAAAATCTTTAGGGGTTAATTGGGGAGATGTTTCATATTTTGTGAAGCCGGGGTTTATTGTTAGAGGCGGTTATTTGGTTCTGCCTTTTGGAATTTACAATAAGAGACTTGCGGCTGGTTGGATAAATAAATTAGGTTCTGACCCAGTTGGTGTTGCTAATTACCCACCTTCAAGTGATTTCGGTGTGGAAATAGAAGGCGGGTTACCGTTGGGAGCTATGAAATGGTCTTATGATATTAGCTTAACCAATGGAATGCAACTCATGAATGATGGTACCATTCAAAACGTGGGAATCGTCGATAATAATAGAAACAAAACAATTACTGGACGGTTATCGCTATTTCCTTTTTCCAACTCTTCTTTAGAACTTGGCATTTCTGGTTTACATGGAGGAATTGGAGATGATAATTCAATACATAAAAGTGCAACCACCACTATGTATTCGTTCGACTTGAATTACGTAAAAACAATAACGAGTATTTTAGTAAATGTTAAAGCTCAGTTTAACAATATCAGCATTAGTAATGAAAGATATTTCAGCCCTGTTGATTCGTCTCTTTATACATTTTCAAACCAAACCAGTTCATTTTTTGGCCAGTTATCTTTAAGACCAACAAAAGCACCCGGTATACTCAAAAATTTCGAATTGGCAGGAAGGTATGTTACTTATAATACCCCTTTAAATTCTACCTTAGGTGCAATAACAAATGAATATGATATTGGTTTAAATTGTTGGATTTCCTGGAGATCAGTATTAAAAGTAGTGTATGAAAATCGGGCGGTAAAGAATATCGTTCCAGTTAATCTAGGTGGCTATCAAAGTAACACTAATTTATATAAACGTCTAATTATTCAATATTCAGTACAATTTTAATCACAATTATTATGAGATTAACAAACAAATTTTTCAAAGTATTGGCAATGTCCAACCATATCCTATTTTGTTTTGTTTTATTGTTTAATTCAGGTTGTATTGAAAATAAAAAGATAGCCCAGAAACCCGGTGTTCTATTGTGGGCCGAGAATTGTCAGCGTTGTCACAATACACCTTCTCCATCGTCATTTTCAGCTAGTCAATGGGAAACAATTGGATTACACATGCAAAGTAGGGCCTTACTTACTGAGAATGAAAAAAATAAAATCGTGGCCTTTTTGCAAAGTGGAGGGAGGTAAAATATTATTACGCTGAGATGAATTATGCTCATTGTTGATAAAACTCATTAATAATATAAATTTATACGAAAAAATTTATTCCTAATAAAAAACTGAATTATGAAAATAAATTTGTTTAAAAAAAACGTCCTATTGATTTGCGTTATTCTATCCTGCAAATTAGTTGCTCAATCAGATACAAAAAATGTTTTTTTTGACCCTGTGTCAGGTATGAAAGTGGATAAATCTGAATCTTATGATTTGATATATGCAGATAAAAAATATTATTTTAATTCGTATGACAGTAGGGCAGTATTTAAAATGAACCCTCAAAAATTTTTGCTTAATCAATGTACTTTGAACATGATAACTACAGACCTTGTGTGTGGCATGAAAGTAAGTAAGGCGGAATCCTATGACCTAAAATATAAAGGACGAAATTATTATTTTGATTCATATGAATGTAAAGAAACTTTTAAAATGAACCCTGAAAAATTCTTGAAAAATAACTGCGTGCCAAAAGATTCCATAAAATAAAAAAATTACAATTTACAAAATGTAATGGCAATAACAATTTCAAATCATATTCGGAGAATTAAAAAAATTGTAATTAATAAAAGGAATGCTAGAAAAACATTTATTAAATGGAAAAGAAAAAAGATTAAGAAACCAGCTATTAGTATTAAAAAAACAACTATTTATCCAGCGCTTGTAGTTTAAATTTTACAATAAATAAATAAATAAAAATGAAAACAATGTTTACAATTATTCTAATTACTATGTTAAGTACTTTAAGGGGACAAGTTGTAATTAAAAACGGAACAGGGCCACACGGTGGAATTTTAAACGTTGAACAGGGTTATAAAATAGAGATGATAAATCTGGCTGGAAGTATTATCGTTTATTTGTTTGATAAAGATTTAGGAATTGTTTCAAATAAAGATATTCGCGCTGAAATTATGTTTATGTATGGAGATAATGCTGCGTTAAATAAAACCTTGGTTGCTTGTGAAAAAAATGGCTTTATAACGGAGGTGGCTAACCAATATTATTTTTATTCCATTGTAACATTTAATATTTCAGGAAAGATGATCACGAGTAAATTTGAGAATCAATCCGGATTTGCCGAAGAAGAGAAAAAATTGAAAAAAATAATAAATGAGTAGGAAAATTACATTTTCAGCATCGCTTTTAAGGGCAAAAATCTGGCAAAACCTTTAGGAGAAAATAAATTTTCGTTGGAAGAGCTAAATAAAAAAATAATGAATTTTCTTTTTATAAAAACGACCTGGTCAAATTTAGAGTTATATCTCTTAAAAATTTGCATCATTTGCTCCGGAATTGCGACTGGTATTTGTTTTTACGACATTTTAAAGAACTTTATCAATTTGTTTTTGATTGCATTCGGTGTAACAGGAATCTGGGCTGTTATTTTGTGGATTAAGAAAATGAAAGCAGCAGGAGACGCTAAATCGTGGTAAGATTTTAAAATGAAAGAATTAGATTTCATAAATCGTTTTCAGAAGAAGCCGGTGATATTGCAACTTAGATTTTCTAAGGGCATTTCTTTGGAATTAAATTTTGTTTAGTGCATAATTAATAATGGCACATTCGTATGAAAGACCATTTTTTTGATAACACTTCTTATAAAAAGGTTATGAAATACATTATGCTTCTTTGTGTTTAACATTACTGCATCCACCGGATAACGCTTGTAATAATCTTCCAGTCCGTGTACGGGATTCTCATCTGAAACCGTAAAGATTCGGTGAGCAACTGAGTGTAATTTTTCTTCCACAAACTCGAATGTGTTTGCTTTTTCTGGTGTTAATTCTTTACCAGGCTGCTCAATATTTACAACTTCCAACTCAGCATCAAATAATTTGGCAAAATATTTTGCCAAATAAATTACACCTGTCTCTTCAGTATGATTCATGTCACAGGCAAAAGAGAGTTTTTGAATACGTTTGTATTTCACATCTTGAGGTATTATAAAAACAGGAAGTTGAAGATGTTTTGCTGTTTTAACGGCGTTACTTCCTATAAGATGTTCTTTTAATATACCGGCATGACCAATAATTCCCATCACCACCAGATCAACATCATTTTCCTTCGAAATTTGTTCTATGCTATCATAAGTTCCGCCCATTACTGTGATGCATTCAATTTCTATTCCGGGAGATTTAGCAAGTAATTTAGTTTTTACTTCGTTTAAGCTATCTAATGAGACTTGTTTAAGAATAGTAATAGTATCAGGTGGTATTCCGGTATCGTAATTAGCTTGTGGCAACGGATAAACGTTAAGGAGAATTAATTTAGCATTAAAATACTTGGCTAATTCTGAACCATAATCCGAGGCATTATCTGCGGCTGGCGAAAAGTCTGTGGCTATAAGGATAGTTTTCATTTTTTTATTTAAAATTACTTATAGAAGCTTAATAAGGCACTGATTTACCTCATTAAAAAGAATGATAAAAGTCAGAAAACAAATCTCAATCCAATTTGTGTTTTTGTTTAGGCAGCACATTGGCGAGTGTCCAATCTATTTAT
>Ga0210408_10005793_pt1 | contig 10792 bp, 9 predicted proteins | sample IncBWH4MmetaG_FD_155471 | JGI IMG/M metagenome (GOLD analysis project Ga0210408, IMG submission 155471) | Forest soil microbial communities from Barre Woods Harvard Forest LTER site, Petersham, Massachusetts, United States - Inc-BW-H-4-M | ecosystem: Environmental > Terrestrial > Soil >... | reverse complement strand
GCACCGTTCGTCGCGACCCTGGTCGACGTCACGGGATTGGTCATCTACTTCACTGTCGCTTCCCTAATCCTTCGGGGAACGCTGCTGTAAACCGGCCAGCCGCCGGATCGAGCGAAGGGCAACTCGCGCTGGCTCAACGCGGCGATAGGCCGGCTGCAGGCCCTATGCCAGCCGCTATGGTTCGTTCTAATAAATATCGGGGAGCAGCGTAGGCTTCTTAGGCTTACCGCATCAGTGATGCTGTCATAGGTCGGGGCGGCCCATAGTCATCGAAGCGGATACGCACACCCGCGAGCGCAGAGATCTCCATGGCCCGTCGAGACCTGCCATAACCGCGCGGTCTAGCTGCTCGCAGATTGCCCCTCGGCAGTGGGCCTAGCGCTCTCTTAGCGCCGCGCCGGGACCCGGCAGGCCCCCCGGTGGACATTTGCCGAGAATGATCATGCCCAGGACCTCGTCCTTGGTGACATCGCTGACACGGGCGGAGCCGACCAACCGACCATTCTTCATTACATAGATGCGGTCGGCGAGGTCGAAGACGTCATGGACATCATGGCTGATGAGGAAGATGCCGATGCCTTCCTGTTTCAGCGAGAGAGTGAGATCGCCGACCTGCTTGGTCTCAGCGGGGCCAAGCGCCGCCGTCGGTTCGTCCATGATCAGTATGCGCGCATCAAAATGGATGGCGCGGGCGATCGCAACAGACTGACGCTGGCCTCCAGAAAGTGCGCGGACCGGATCCTTGAAGCGGCGGAAATGCGGGTTGAGCCGGGCCATGACCTTGCGGGTCTGGCTTTCCATCGCGGCGTCGTCGAGCGTACCCCAGCGGGTAAGGATCTCGCGGCCGAGGAAAATATTGGCGGCAGCATCGACGTTGTCGGCCAGCGCCAGGGTTTGGTAGATGGTCTCGATGCCATACGTCTTGGCGTCACGGGGAGAGGTGATACGGGCTTTTTCACCGTTGACCCAGATCTCGCCACTTTCAGCCGGATAGGCGCCGGAAAGGATCTTGATCAGAGACGATTTGCCGGCGCCATTATGGCCGAGGAGCCCGACCACTTCGCCCTCATGCAGTTGCACCGAGACGTCGTCTACAGCCTTGATGCCGCCAAAGGTGAGGGAAATGTTCCGCATCTCGACAAGCGGGGCTGGGGTCGCGTAGGCTTCCATGGAAGTCTCCCTCACTTCGCGTGGCGGCGATAGATGGTATCGATCCAGACGGCGGCGACGAGCACCAGTCCGACGACGACGTTTTGCAGCGGCGCGTCAACGCCGAGGAGCACCATGCCGGATTGCAGCGACTGCATCACCACCGCGCCAAGCATTGCGCCGTAGATCGTGCCGGTGCCGCCGGTCAGCGAGGTGCCACCAATGACGGCGGAGGCGATCGTGTAGAGTTCGTCCAGCGTGCCGGTGGCGTTCGTCGCCGATTGCAAGCGGGCGGTGGAAATGCAGGCAGAGATGCCGGCGAGAAGCCCCATCAGAGCGAAGACTCTGGTGAGGACACGCTTGGTATTGATGCCGGAGAGTTCGGCGGCTTCCGGATTGCCGCCGATGGCGAAAACATAGCGGCCGAAGCGGGTGCGATTGGTGAGGAACGTCATGGCAAGGCCGACGGCTGTCGCGATCAACACGGGTATGGCGAAGCCGTGGGCGATTTCGGGCAAGGGTGTATCCTCGGGGGCTCCGGCGGCGGCCTGCAGTTTGCGCACCACGCCGATCGGTAGCGGATAAGAATTGACCACCAGCACTGCGCCGAAGATCGCGATCGACACGAGCGCCGCGATCACCGCTTCGGCCCAGAGGGGGCGGACCGTGAAGCCAAAGCCCTGCCGGCGGCGGCGCGCGGTGATGAGGACGGCGATGGCCAAAGCTACCGCTACAATGCCGATCGCCCAGCTGGCGTTGGCCCCGATGGCACCTTCGATGCCGCCGCCGATCGGCTTGAAGCGGCTGTCAAGCGGGGCGACTGTCTGGCCCGTCGTCACCCACCAAGCCGCACCACGCCAGATCAGCAGGCCACCCAGCGACACGATGAAGGAGGAGACGCCGAGATAGGCGATGATTGCACCTTGCAGCGCGCCAATAGCTGTGCCGACCAGCAGCCCGACGACCGCTGCGACGACCCAGGTGAGGGGATGATCAAAACCCCAGAGCTGCGGCAAAATCGCAGCCTGCGTCACGCCGATGATCATTCCAGTGAAGCCGAGGATCGAACCGACGGAGAGATCAATGTTGCGGGTGACAATGACCAGCACCATGCCCGTCGCCATAACGGCGACCGAGGAGGACTGAACCGAGAGGTTCCATAGATTGCGCGGGGTCAGAAATCCGCCGTCGGTGAGAGTGTCAAAGCCGACCCAGATGATGGCCAGTGCGGCCAGCATGCCGACCAGCCTCAGATCGAGTTCGAGCTTGCGGAAGAGGTTACCCATAACGGGGTACTCCGGTAGAGAACAGGTGGCGATATCGGCGCCGGGGCGGCCCGTTCCCTTGGCTATCGTCCGGGGCTTGGCCAGGGATCCAAACCAGCACACGGCCGGCCGTTTTCGGTCGGCCACCTCGCACCCCCGCCACAGCCTGGGGCTGGAGCCGCTGTCCGGCCGAAGTGGATCCCGCTTCGAGCGCAGAGGAGACGCGTCCGCGATCGATGCGAAAGAGGGAGAGATGCCGGTCGTCCGGCACCTCCCGCTCGTATCACATCACTTGCAGACCGAAACCGATCCGGCTTTGACGCCCTGGCAGACTGCGTCCTTGGTGATCCAGCCGGCATCGATCACGACGGACAGATTATCCTTGGTGACCGGGATCGGCTTCAGCAACAGGGCGGTCATCTTCTGCTTCTTCGGACCATCGGAGAAGGTCTGGACCCCGGCGATGTCCGTCAGCTTTTTGCCGCCAGCCAGCGCGATGGCAATTTCAGCCGCGTTCTTGCCGAGTTCGCGGGCATCCTTCCACACCGATACTGTCTGGGTGCCGAGCGCCACGCGGTTGAGCGCTGCCTTGTCGCCATCCTGTCCGGAGACCGGAACGGAACCAGCCAAGCCTTGTGCCGAAAGAGCGGCAACAACGCCGCCGGCGGTGCCATCGTTGGAGGCCACGGCCGCGTCGACCTTGTTGTTATTCTTGGTCAAGATCTGTTCCATGTTCTTCTGGGCGTTGGCGGGCAGCCACTTGTCAGTATAGGCCTCGCCAACGTTCTTGACGTCGCCCTTCTCCATGGCAGCCTTCAAAACCTCCATCTGGCCGGCGAAGAGGAAGTCGGCGTTCGGGTCGGTCGAAGAGCCCTTGATGAAGGCGTAATTGCCCTTGGGCTTGGCGGCAAACACGGCACGGGCCTGCATGCGGCCAACTTCCTTGTTGTCGAAGGTAATGTAGAAGGCGCTCGGGATCTCGATCAGGCGGTCATAACCGACGACCGGGATGCCTTCCTGGTTGGCTTTTTCGATCGCAGGACGGATGGCGTCGGAATCCTGGGCAAGGACGATCAGGGCGTTGGCGCCCTTTGTGATCAGGCTCTCGATATCGGTCAGCTGCTTACCCGGGCTCGACTGAGCGTCGGCGGAGATATAGGTGCCACCGGCCTTTTCGATCGCGGCCTTAATGGCGGCCTCGTCGGTCTTCCAGCGCTCTTCTTGAAAATTCGACCAGGAGACACCGATAACCGGTTTGCCTGCAGCCAACGCGCCGTTGGCGGCCAGAAGCACGAGCGTGCTCGCGGCGAAAAGAGTTGAAATGATCTTCATGGTATTCCTCCGTGTTTGGCCCATTGGGCGGTTGGTTAGAGTAGAACGCCGTCTCATCGCTCTTGATAGGCGACTTGAAAGGTTTCGATCCGGGGTAGTTGCCCGCCTCAGACGAAACGGTTGACAAGGGACTCCAGGTATTCCTGGCGACCCGAACGCGGTTGAGGATTGAGGCCTTCCATCAGGGCCCTGTCGGCGACTTCAGCCAAAGATTGATTGCCAGAAAGGATCTCTCGTGCTTCGGGGGCCTGCCAGCCCGCGTAGCGCTCGGCAATCTGGCCGGTTAGCGCGCCAGCATCGAACATCTCCGCGGCGGCGATAAAGGCGCGCGCACAGGCATCCATTGATCCGACGTGGGCATGGATCAGATCGTCCGGATCGGTCGACTGCCGGCGAATCTTGGCGTCGAAATTGAGCCCGCCGCTCGTGAACCCGCCACCCTTCAGCAGCTCATGGAAACAGAGCACCATCTCCGGTACGTTCATCGCGAACTGGTCAGTGTCCCAGCCCAGAAGGTCATCGCCGCGATTGATGTCGAGCGACCCGAAGACGCCAAATGCATTGGCAAGCGCGATCTCGTGCTGGAATGAATGGCCGGCGAGAATCGCGTGGTTCTGTTCGAGGTTGAGCTTGACTTCCTTGGTCAGGCCATAGCGCTCCAGGAACCCGTAGCAGGTCGCAACGTCGAAATCATATTGGTGCTTCGTCGGTTCCTTCGGCTTCGGCTCGATCAGGATCGGACCCTTGAACCCGATCTTGTGCTTGTGCTCCACCACCATGCTGACAAAGCGGCCCAGTTGGTCCAGCTCCTGTCTCATGTCGGTATTGAGCAACGTCTCGTAACCTTCACGACCGCCCCACAAGACATAGTTCTGCCCGCCCAGCCGGTGCGTCGTCTCCAACGCGGCGCGCACCTGACTCGCCGCATACGCGAACACATCCGGATCCGGGTTCGTCGCCGCGCCTGCCATATAGCGGCGGTTCGAGAAGAGGTTCGCTGTTCCCCAGAGGAGCCGCACCTTCGACGCCGCCATCTTTTCCAGGAAGATCTCGGCCATGACGTCGAGATTGTAGATCGACTCCTTCAGGCTTGCGCCCTCCGGCGCCGCATCGACGTCGTGGAAGGTAAAGAACGGCACGTCGAGCAGGCGGAAGAGTTCGAAGGCGACGTCAGCTTTGGCCTTGGCGAGATCAAGCGCGTCTGCGCCATGGTGCCAGGGTCTAAGGAATGTCTCGCCACCAAAGGGGTCACTGCCCGGCCAGCAGAAGGAATGCCAGTAACAGACGGCAAAGCGCAAGTGATCCTCAAGCCGCTTGCCCGCAACGATACGGTTCTTGTCATACCAGCGAAACGCATGCGGGGTCTCGGCCGAAGACCCGCCAAAGCTGACCGGCAAGGCCGTCTCGAAGAAACGAGTGGATGAGCTGATCAACGGGATACCTCCTTCAGGGCGGGATAAAGCTTCGACCACTGCGCGTAGGACTCTTCGTAAGCCGCGACTTGCGCAGGCCGAGGCAGACAGGTCGCCAGCCGACATGGGCGGGTGCAGACAACGGCCGGCGCCTCCCCTGTATCTGCCAATCGCCCGAGCCGAGCGGCGCCCAATGCCGCGCCCACTTCGCCTTCCTCGACGCGGTGGACCGGCAGACCCAGGACGTCCGCGACGATCTGCGTCCAGAGCGGCGACCGCGAGCCACCGCCGACCAGATCGACTTCGCTGAGATGCGTGCCCGCGGCTGCCAAGGCCACAAGATTGTCACGGACGGCGAAGGCAACGCCTTCCAGAACGGCCTGTACGATGTGGGATCGGCTCGTATCGGCTCTGAGCCCGACAAAGGCTCCGCTCGCCTTGGCGTCATTCAAGGGCGTGCGTTCACCCGAAAGATAAGGGAGGAACTTGACGGGGCTCGGGGAATCGACAGCGGTCCCGAGCGGTTCCAGCAGGTCGGCCTCGCGAGCCCTCAGCACGTCGGCCAGCCAGGCAAGCGACGCCGCGGCCGATAACATGACCCCCATCTGATGCCAGATCCCCGGAAGCGCATGGCAGAAAGCATGCACGGCCGAGATCGCGTTGGGTGCAAACTGATCGGTGACGGCAAAAAGCACGCCCGACGTGCCGAGAGAGAGAAACGCCTGGCCCGGCGCGATCGCCCCAAGGCCGATGGCGCTCGCCGCGCAATCTCCCGCGCCGCCCGCCACGACCACGCCTGGCTTCATACCCCATCGTGTCGTTAGGTCGGCGGTCAGCTGTCCGCTCGACTCGCTGCCTTCGACAAGGCTTGGCATCTGTGCCAGCGACATGCGACACGCTGCCAGAATCTCTTCCGACCATCGCCGCCGGCCGACATCAAGCCAGAGCGTGCCGGCAGCGTCAGACATGTCCTCGACCATGATGCCTGTCAGGCGAAAGCGAACATAGGCCTTTGGCAACAGCACCTTCGCCGTCCGCCGAAAGATCTCGGGTTCGTGATTGGCAACCCAAAGGAGTTTGGGTGCGGTGAAGCCGGGCATGGCCAGATTGCCGGCAATCGAATGGAGCGCCGGCAGGCGTGCTTCAAGCTCGCGACATTCAACGTGGGAGCGACCGTCATTCCATAGGATCGCCGGGCGCAGGGGTATACCAGCCGCATCGAGCAAAGTCGCGCCGTGCATCTGACCGGAGAGACCGACACCTCGGACGGCCGCGACGGCGACTGGATGGGTCGATGCCAGTTCATCAACCGCTCCGATGGTGGCTTCGAGCCAAGAGTCCGGATTCTGCTCCGACCACAGCGGATTGGGGTGCGATACATCGAGGGCGCGCGAGGCAACCACCTTAACGCTGCCTGCCGCGTCGACCAGCACAGCTTTGACGCTGGAAGTGCCGATATCGAGCCCAAGATACACGCCTGTCATCCTCCCCGGTGATCCGGCCGACGTTTGAACACGCCTTGTCTGGCCTGGATCCAACGCTCCACTGCGCATCGACTCGAGCAGCCCTGGCCGCGCGGTTCTCGGCTAGGGCATGTTGTCCCGCATTATGATGTCGATGCGGATTTTCTCCTGTTCGACCAGAATGGGTTCCTGCCGCACCAATGCCAGCAACACGCGGACGACCGATCGAGCCTCATGGCCTGGATCCTGAACGATCGCGGCATCCATGACGCCGCGGAGCAGGAGGCGGCGGGTGAAATTGGTCAGATCGTGGCCGATGAAGACGGTCTCGTTCGCCCGTCCGCTGTCGGTAACGGCCTTGGCAACGCCCTGCGTACCGGCACCAACATTGTAGAGTCCAACCATATCCGGGTGAGCGCTTAGAAGCCTCACGGTGAGGTTTTCACTGATGTCATCTTCATCACGCCCCTCAACAGGGAGCAAAACGTCGAGCTTCGGAAAGTCGGAACCAAGAACCTGATTGAATCCAAAAATCCGTTCGGCGTGGTCACGCAGCCCTTGTGAGCCAGCGACAATCGCGACTTTGCCGTTGCGCGGGCCGATGAGACGACCCATGAGCGTGCCCGCGGTACGTCCTGCGGCGATATTCTCAATCCCCACATAGTGTTGACGCCGTGACGACGGAACATCGGAGACCAGGGTCACCACAGGGGTGCCACTGTCGATCAGATCGTTGATCGCCGCCCGAACGCTCGGGTGATCAAGTGCCACGACCGCGAGGCCATCAAACTGGCCGTGGACAGAATCTAACGTTCGGGCAAGGACTTCCGGATTGAAAACATCCGTCGTAATCACTTCGACGACGATCCGCCTGGCCGACAACCATCCATTCATCTCCCTGAGATGGTTGAGGATTTGTTGCATAAAGAGGTTCGAACCGGCGGTCATCACGACGGCAAATCTGCTGGTTCGCCCGCGGGCCAAATCGGCCGCCGCGGCAACGTGGCGGAACTCGTGCCGCTCGATAGTATCTTTCACCCGCTTGACTGTACCGGGTCTGACTCCCGGCCGTTCGTGCAATACTCGATCAACGGTCGCTAGACTCACGCCTGCTTCGCGGGCGATGTCCTTCAGTGTCAGAGTCGGATTGGGCGTGGACGCGCTCATGGCATAGATGCGTAGCCGAAATAAAAGAGGTGCGAAACTCAAATTTTGAGGTGTGGCAATCGTGGCTTTGGGAAAACAGCTCAAGTGCTTTCGTTCATTACGTCGCGCCCAACCCGTCGATTTTATGCTGCGACTTTCCTTCTGCCGCTTCAACGATCCTTCACGAGCGAAGTTTCGGGCCAAACTTCGGACAACAAAACCCTTGAAAACAGTGTTTTTTCAAAGGCTTGATGGCTGGTTGCGGGGAGGCGCAACACCCGATTCTTGCGATTGGTCGAACAGGCGATTCCCCAGCTCGCCGCCTTAGCACGCTTACGATGGTTCGAATCCCTCCACGTTCTACAGCGCGATATTCTGCGACGCAGCCGCCGACGGGTTCGGAGTGACGTCACATTGGTCACCGACGCTATGGCGGCGTTCGGCTCGGACGGGATGACAGCGGCTGCGACGAACGCCCGATGTTCGCGCACACCACCGAAGCATTGACGTCGCGGCTTTCCTATCGAGCAATATCCGAAGTTTCTCGTCCTGCCGCAGCTCCATGATTTGCCCGGCATCGTTGGCGGCCATTCCAAGGACGGAAATTTTGGGAGGATATCCTTCAGCATTTGGGGGGATGAGGAAGAACTGCGGGCTCTCGACGCTGAGGGCAACGCGATTTTATTGGATGGATTTGGTCTCGACAGCTTCGCGCGCCTGTTGGCCAAGATGGCACACGGTTATGCTGCGGGCGAACTACGGATCGAGAACTTCGACCCCCTATTGCCTGCTTTCATCCTGGGCCGAGAGCCGAAATCCGCAACTTACCTAATAGGAAATTGGGGAGAGGACGGCATGGCCCGGCCGCCCGGCGTCATTCACCAAATTGGTCATTCATTTACCGATGTTGGCGACAGAGTTCTGATCCAGGTACGAATCAGACTGTTCGCTGCCCTAGAGAACACTCCGGTTTATCGTATAGCGGTGGGGTTCCTAAATAAGCCTCTAGACGAGGTGCTTGCTCCATTGGGTCTACGATCAGCGCCCCCTGAAACGGGCAGCCCGGCTAATTCCTCTGTCTGAAGGTTGGACATTTTGTCCATGCTCCCTGAATGTGTAACCTCTACTCAATCACCACGAACCAAGCGGCGATCATCGCGCTGTTCCGCGTGATCAACCGCTACGTTGGCAATCTGCCGCCGATGCCCGGCGTGTTTCCTGATTACCCAGCTCCGGTCGTGCGCAATGCAGGTGACGAACGCGAGATGGTTATGATGCGCTGGGGCATGCCGCCACCGCCGCGCATCGGCGGGCCGCCGGTCACCAACATCAGGAACACTTCGTCACCGCACTGGCGGGGCTGGCTTAAGCCGGAGAACCGTTGCCTGGTCCCGTTCAATAGCTTTGCGGAGTACGCGCCGGAGCCAAACCCAGAGACGAAGAAGAAGGACGTGGTCTGGTTCGCACTCAACGACGACCGACCGCTGACCGCCTTCGCTGGCATCTGGACCGAGTTCAAGGGCGACCGTGGCACAAAGTCAAAACCGATCCCCGGCCCTCACCTCGTCTACGGCTTCCTGACGACCGCTCCGAACGCAATCGTTGAACCGATCCATGACAAGGCGATGCCGGTTATCCTGACGACCGATGAAGAGCGCGACGTCTGGATGCGAGCGCCGTGGGACGAGGCAAAGGCGCTACAGCGTCCGTTTCCGGACGATGCGTTGAAAATCGTAGCCCGCGGGGAAGATAAGGAAGATCGGGTGGCGGCGGCCTAAAAAGGGGTATTGTTTCTAATTTAAAGCCCCCTGCACGACTCTAGGAAGGCCGCTGGTGAGTCCGGGATTCGCGGGCTTCAATGGTGCCGATCGATCCCCCGGGGGCCGCCTGCGGCTAGTTTATGGGACCGCCCGGCGGCCCAAGGTCGAACAGTTTTATATCGACTTTGACATCTTGCTCCAAAATCGATTGGTCTCGCGCGAGGTTGCTAATGATCCCGCGGGCCTCATCGATGGTGTCGGCCGACTGATCGGCCAAGAGCCTGACGCTATCCAATCCGGGTGCGGTGCGCAGGAAGACGGTAACGGTGTAACCGCTATCAACTTCCTCGATGAAGCCGGTAATGTGTGGGAATCGGACGGTCATGGATAACACTGGCGCGAGGCTTGGGAGCCCCCGTCGCGCTGCCAGTCCTCTATATCGGCGAGCCGGTCCCAGTATCCCGCGATGCTCAACAGGCGCTGCGCTTCGCTGGGGTCGCGCTCTTTGGTAGCCTGATGGGCCATTCGGGCAGCCCAACTTCGGAAACCCGGTGACTCGGACATACCACCCTCCAAATCCCGACCTATTGGTTAGGACTCAGGACTGCCCAACAGGTTCAATTGCCACCACCTGGGATCGGTGCAGATAGGCACGGGGCCGAACCCCCTGCACGACTCTAGGAAGGCCGCTGGCGCGGGTTTGGTTTGCGGGCTCCGGAGTGCGGCCCGGCCCCTGAAAACTAATCGGGCCGCCCGGCACGAAGCGAGGCGGCCCTACGTTCTCCGCCGATGGTGCTAGGCGGGCTCGTCCGGCGAGCGCGGCGCCAGCATTCGGCGGCCTTAGTTAAGCAGCTTGCGGAGCCGCTTGAGAATTTCCCGCAGATTGTTCGCGTGATCTTTGATGACCCGCAGACCTTCCTCTGAGCGCGAAGGCTCAGGCTCGGGCGCTTCCTTACTTGATCGCTGTTCATCGTAGCTCATGGGGCGGAACCTACGCCCCCAAGCTGACGCGCACCTTACGGCTCAGTCAGGCGCGGGACCGAAGCCCCGCGCCCTTTGGGCCGCCCGGCACGAAGCGAGGCGGCACTGCACGACCGCATGGTGTGATCAGATTTCAACACTGGCGGAAAATCAGCTCCATCCTTATTCGGAACACAGTTGTGCCCATCGCCATTCGCAAGGCTCCGGGAAGCTGTGTTTGGCTGATTGAGGGCGTCACATCACCGGAGTTGTTGTGAGCATCCCGCTGGACTTTCAAAGAAGGT
>Ga0210408_10005792_pt1 | contig 10793 bp, 13 predicted proteins | sample IncBWH4MmetaG_FD_155471 | JGI IMG/M metagenome (GOLD analysis project Ga0210408, IMG submission 155471) | Forest soil microbial communities from Barre Woods Harvard Forest LTER site, Petersham, Massachusetts, United States - Inc-BW-H-4-M | ecosystem: Environmental > Terrestrial > Soil >... | reverse complement strand
GTGGCCATATTGCAAATCACCTACGGAAACGTCAACGTCGTAAACCTGCCGCACCTGTGAGCGATCGACTTGGCCGGCGTGCTCGGGGAGGATGCTGTCTTTCCGATCTGCCCGCGCCAACATCGATTTAAATCGAATAAGGAAAGAGACGATGGCTACAAATTTGAAAGAGCAAACGGTAACCCATGAAGGCTCTCGGCCGACGGGCGCCGAGCAGCGGTTAAAAGATCTTGGCATCAAGCTCCCATCGCCTCCTGAGCCGTTCGGGACCTACGCGGAAGGGGTGCAGACGGGCAATCTGCTTTTTCTGACCGGGATGCTTCCCACGGAAGGCCACGAGGCAAAATTCGTTGGGCGCGTCGGTGCGGAACTCGATGTGGAAGCAGGGCGCAAGGCGGCTCACCTGGCGGCGCTCAACGTTCTCGCCGTCGCACGGCAGCATTTGGGATCGCTCGATAGAGTGACGCGGATCGTACGGCTCGGTGTGTCCGTGGCTACCTCGGGAGATGTCCGCGATCAGCCGAAAGTCGCTGACGCCGCTTCGGAGTTGCTGCAAGACATCTTCGGAAAAGACAAGAACCCTTGCCGCCTGGTGTATGGCGTCGCAAGCCTTCCCCTCGGTACCCCGGTCGAACTTGAAGTCATTTTCGAAGTGGGGTAAGTGCAGGCTACATCGGCCGGTCGAACCCGGTCGCCACAGTAGCGGTATGTGTTTTTCAATAACGGCCAATATACATAGGAGGATTCATGGCAACGAAGAGAGTTGTACCGATGGCAGTAGCACAAATGACGGCGGCACAAATTTCCAAACCAGGTTCGGGCTTCCAGGTCGTCGAACGCGACATTCCTGAACCCGGTGCAGGACACGTGCGCATCAAGGTGCAGGCCTGTGGTGTCTGCCACAGTGATGTGCTCACTGTAGAAGGCGCCTGGCCCGGAATTCAGTATCCCCGCGTTCCAGGGCATGAAGTAGCGGGCATCATCGATGAAGTGGGTGACGGTGTTTCCGTATGGAAGAAAGGGCAGCGCGTCGGCGTCGGATGGCACGGCGGCCAGGACGGCACCTGTCGCGAGTGCCGGCGTGGAGATTTCCGCAACTGCCGGAATCTGAAAATTGCGGGCATCAGCTATGACGGTGGCTACCAGCAGTACATGGTGGCTCCCGTGGAGGCACTCGTTCCGATCCCTGAGACTCTAAGTGACACCGAAGCAGCCCCGTTGCTCTGCGCCGGAATTACCACGTACAACGCGCTGCGGCACAGTGGTGCGTTCCCCGGCGACCTGGTTGCAGTGCAAGGAATCGGCGGTCTAGGTCACCTCGGAATTCAATTCGCCAACAAGTTTGGTTATAAGGTAGCGGCGATCGGACGGGGATCGGAAAATGCGACGCTTGCAAAGAAACTCGGAGCGAGCATGTACATCGATAGCGCATCAACAAACGCAGCAGAGGCATTGCAAAAGCTCGGCGGGGCACGAGTGATTCTGGCGACGGCCCCAAGCTCGAAAGCAATGTCCGAGCTGATCGACGGCCTTGGGCCGAACGGCAAGCTCCTCGTAATAGGTGCGACGTTTGATCCCATTGAGGTGACACCCATACAACTCATCAGTGGTAACCGGACGATTCAAGGCTGGGCTGCTGGGACACCAGCCGATTCCGAGGACACATTGCTCTTCGCCGAACAAACCGGGGTGCGTCCCATGATTGAAACATTTCCACTCGGAAAAGCAGCCGAGGCTTACGCGCGGATGATGAGCGGCAAGGCTGAATTTCGCGTCGTTCTAACCATGTAAAGTTGGCCACCAACCCAATCGCGGAAGACCGCAAGCGCGGTCTATGAGCTCGCAAAAACGGAGACAAACGATGGGTCTTTTGAGCTCGCCTTGTTGCACCCGATGCTTGGAGGTCTTCCGCATGGCGTTGGTGGTTTCTGTGATGACCGCTTCGTTTCAATCGCCTGCCCAAGGGCAGGGAAAGGAACGTCTCGTGGAACACCCGACTTTTTATCGTACGGCACAGATCGATGGGCTCTCTATCTTTTACAGAGAGGCCGGCCCCAAGGAAGCGCCCACGCTTCTTCTGCTACACGGACTTCCCTCTTCGTCGCGGATGTTCGAGCCGCTCTTCGCTCGGCTTTCCGATCGTTACCACCTGATCGCGCCCGATTACCCCGGGTTCGGCCACAGCGACTGGCCCGACCCGAAAAAATTCGCGTACACCTTCGATCACTATGCCGAGATCATGAATCATTTCACTGAAACGCTCGGGCTCTCGCACTATACGCTTTACATGCAGGATTATGGTGGTCCGGTCGGTTTTCGTATGGTCTTGGTTCATCCGGACCGGATCGACGCTCTCATCGTTCAGGACGCGGTATCGCACAACGAAGGCCTCGGGGCGAACTGGAAGCCGCGGCGGGCCTTTTGGGCCGATCGCGCTGCTAGCGAAAGCACGCTTCGCGTAAATCTGCTTTCGCTGGCGACGACACGGACGCGCCATATCGGCAACGATCCCAACGTGGAGCGCTACGACCCGGATCTCTGGACCGACGAGTTTGCCTTTCTTAACCAACCCGGCCAAGCCGACATTCAAAGCGACCTGTTCTACGATTACCGAACCAATGTGGATGCCTATCCGAAATGGCAAGCTTGGATGCGCGAGAAGCAGCCACGCCTTCTGGTGATCTGGGGGAAATATGATCTGTCGTTCGATCCCGGCGAACCGGAACGATACCGCAAGGACGTACCGACCGCGGAGGTCCACGTACTCGACGCCGGACACTTCGCGCTCGACACCAAAGCTGATGAGATTGCTGCGCTGATCCGCGAGTTCATAAAAACTTCGCAGTAAATAGCCACCGACCACCCGCCGACAGAACCGCGGCGGCTCAAGGAGAAGACGTATGGCAACTGCAACGATGGCAACCCGGCCCCCTTTGCCTCCTTTCACACGCGACAGTGCGATTCAAAAGGTGCGCCTGGCCGAAGATGGCTGGAACACTCGCGACCCAGGGAAAGTAGCTCTGGCGTACTCGATCGATTCACGATGGAGGAACCGCTCGGAGTTCATCAAAGGGCGCAACGAAATCATCGCTTTCCTCTCTCGCAAGTGGGCCAGGGAGTTGGACTACAGGCTCATTAAGGAATTGTGGGCGTTCACCGGAAACCGCATCGCGGTGCGCTTCGCCTACGAGTGGCACGACGACTCGGGTCATTGGTATCGGTCCTATGGCAATGAGAACTGGGAGTTCAATGACGACGGGCTCATGGCCTCACGGCATGCGTCCATCAATGACCTGCCCATTGCGGAATCCGATCGCAAATACCACTGGCTGCTCGGGCGCCGTCCCGATGACCACCCAGGCTTGAGTGACCTGGGCCTCTAACCATTGCGACGCAATCGGTTGACGCGCGTCCAAAAGTAGCGGTGCTTTCCTATGCGACCTTCGTCTCTGTCTTAGTCGCGGCTGTCAATTTCGTCCGAGCTGTCGATCAAAGGGTCAAGTATGTCAGACAAGAAAACAGCAATCGTCACCGGAGCATCGCGGGGCATAGGCGCGGGTTTGGTCGAAGCCTTCTTGAAGGAAGGTTATCGCGTTGTCGGAACGTCTCGTAATGCCAGTCAGTCGCTCACGGCCTCAACCAGCCTGGTTCTCGTCGATGGCGATATCGGTAAGCAGGAGACCGCTGCCGCTGCTGTCGAAGCGGCAATCCAGCACTTCGGCACCATCGATGTTCTGGTGAACAACGCCGGAATCTACTTCTCCAAGCCCTTCACGGACTTTACCACCGAGGACTTTAATGCCCTGGTCTCGACCAACCTGCTGGGATTCCTCTACATCACTCAGCTTACTGTGAAGCAGATGCTGAAACAGAAATCCGGGTGCGTTGTGAGCATGTCCGCGTCGAGTGCCGATCAGCCGATCGCTGGCATCAATGGCTCGGTTCCGATGATTACGAAGGGGGGCCTAGGGCCTGAATGCAGTGACCCGGAGTCTTGCAATCGAGTATGCCAAAGAAGGGATCCGCTTCAACGCCGTAGCCCCTGGCGTCGTGGACACTCCAATGCACCAGAATGATCCCAAAGATTCTCTCCGGACCTTGCAGCCGATGGGAAAAATGGTGGAGGTAAAAGACGTTGTCGATGCTGTTCTTTACCTGGCACAGGCAGGTGATGTAACCGGAGAGATACTGCATGTGGATGGTGGTGCTCACGCTGGCCGTTGGTAGCCGCGAAACAGTTTAATCGGCTGTGAACGCTTGTTCGGTTCGGATCGGCGGTAGCTACCGCCGCGCGAACGTCGGCGCCGTGGGGTGCCGAACTCGGCTCTCCAAGCAATCAGCACACAAATAGAAGAGGTAAGCTTTTTCATCTTGGTTTCCTGCTGACAAACCGCTTGGCACTCGCGGGGGATGAGCACGTCGGAATGCGGAGGCCGCTCTGCTGCCGTATGGCACGAGTGCGCAATCGAGACCGTGTCAAGATTGGGTGAAGATTCGCTCAAGCTGTAACAGAAAGAAAAGAAGGCCCTTGATCACGCGGTATGAGGATCGGCCCTCGCGACTCTCTCGCGTCGATCAATGCAGCTGGATGTATTCCGCCTTGGCTTGCTTGAAGACCGGGATGTCGGGGTCGGCATCTTTCCAGATTGTGAGGAACTCCTGATAAGCAGCTTTTGTCTTTGCCTCATCTCCTGACAGCGCTCGCGCTCTGGCCAGTTCCAGGTGCGCGAGGGCTCCGATCGGATCGCTCCGAACAGCACCCCGGTGATCGAGGACCTTCTGAAACTCGGAAGCGGCCGCGACACCTTTCTTGGCCACCAGGTACGCCTTGCCGCGCAGGTAAATCGGATAAAAAACGAAGCTTAAAGTTTCATAATTGCCGCCTAGTTCGTATGGTGACGGCGACGCAAGCGCCTCCGTTGCTTTGCCTGCATCGCTGCCATGAAGCAAAGAGGCAGCGTAGATCGCCGGCAGGTAGTTGAATTGGACAATCGTGTCTTCAGGAAAGCGCTTCTTCAGATCCTCGGACAGCCGCTCAGCTCGCGTGGAATCGCCTGCCATTTCCAACGCAGTTGCCGACAAGGCTTCCACGTCTCTGCCGTTCGAAAGGCCAATTGCTTTTTGCGCCTGCTGTCTTGCCAAATTCATGTTGCCGACCAGTGCCTCGCGTACCCCCGCCTCCGCTTCGTAGAGCGCGCCCGCCTCTTTCTCGTCAGCTTTCTCAGCGGACTCGACTGCGCGCCGTGCCAGCACACGGGACTTGGCCAGTAGTCCGAAGTAAAGCGCTGCATCAGATTCGTAATTCAGCATCTGATCTTCGTGACCGGGCTTGCCCGTGAGTCCCGTTGCCTCCCGCTCCATTCCCGCAGGATCTCCCCGAAGAAAAGCAAGCCAATAGAGGTTGAAGTGCATTTGGGGGGAATCAATATTATGGGCGCGCGCCTGGAGTGCCGTGGCTCTTGCTTCGTCGAGGCGGTTCAGTTGCCGATACCCACTGACGAGATTCGCGTATCGCGTCCCTGTTTCGGGATCGACTCTCAGGGCTTCCTCATACCTGGCAAGCGCCTTGTCGTAACCGCCCAGTTCGCTGTAGATCAGGCCCAAATTACCCAGCAGAATTTCGTGAGGGTAGGTTTCTGCGGTCAATTCATAGACCTTGCGGGCCGCTTCCAAATTTCCAGTGACCAAAATCTCGAAGTGCGAGGCAACATAAAGCCTTTCCCGCTCACTCACACGCTCCCGCAGTTCGTATGCTTCGCGCACATTCTCAGCTGCGCGGATCGTTTGATTGAGGTTGTAGTAACAGGTGCCCAGTCTGGCATAGGCCATGGCAAAATCCGGGTCGAAGTCGATCGCCCGTTGGAACAATGGAATGGCAGCGGCGTAGTCGCTCTTTACGACCGTGGCCTGGTACCCGAGGCTATAAACTTTGAGCGCTTCCAGCGATGGTGTGGTTACACTCTCCGGCGGCGCATCATGTTTCTGCACCGAGGTCAGCGATTCGCCCAGCAGGCTGCGGATTTGAGACGCCACCTTACTCAGGGCATCGAGAACATGATTCTTATCCGCGGCCTGCGCTTCCGCACTCCCCAGCGATTCTCCGTCTGAGCAGTTGATCGCCTTTAGGGTCAGAAGGTATTGCGCGCCAACTTGCGCAATTGTCCCATCCAGAACCGCCGCGCTTGCCGTGCGTTGGCGGACTTCGCGGGCTAGCTGGTGAGTCAGAAGGGAATCCTTGGGGTGCGCCATCAGCGACATCGTCTGTGCGATGCGATCGTCGGATAGCAGATTCAGGAACGGTGACTGCTCCAGTTGCGAGGAGAGCCCCTGCCGCAGCGCGTCGTCGAAGACAGGATCGCCCGTGGTGTTGGCGAAATCGGCCAGCACGACCCGGTCTTTGTCGGTGAGCTTGGCCGGACGACGCGGGAATAGAAGCGCGGCCACTAAGATTCCGACCAGCAGCACTCCAGCCCCTGCCGGCAGCCACCAACGAACAGTGCGGGCCGGCCGTTTGGGTTGGGTCGCAGTTCCCAAGGCCAGCGCAACCCTCAAAGGTTGTACCCATGGACTGGCTTTGCTATCGTCCCGGTGCTCCGTGACCGGTGCCACAAACCGGTATCCCCGCTTGGGTACGGTCTCGATCTATTGCGACCCTTCCGGTGACTCGCTCAGCACTTTTCGCAGTGCCGAAATGTTCACCGTCAGATTTGCCTCTTCTACAAAGCTGTCAGGCCGCACCTGTTGCATGAGTTCGTCCTTCGTCAGGAGTCGGCCGTTGCTCTGAATTAGGGCCACCAGAATCTCAAACGATTTTGGCGACAGCGAAACCGGCTTCCCCTCGCAGAGAAGGAGATGTTCCCGGGGGTCACAGCGGAATTTTCCGAATTCGTACAAGACCCTTGTTTCCGGGGACATGGCTGCCTTTGGAGTTTACTTGGAAATTCCTTACGAGCCGCTAAGGACGATCTTGAGCGTGAACCCTTAGCTTCACACGTGGGCCGGTGGTCTTGCGAATAGGCGGGATTCTAGTGGAGGCGGGCGGGACACACAAGCGCCGATCGAAGGCCGGAAGATGCATGCCCCGTACTGCTTCATGCTGACGGAGGGCAACACAACGTGAATTGCAAATTACGCACTGTTGACATGGCGGTGACAAGGTTCTTGGGGCCGGTCATTCACACTCGTCGGATGAGAATGGGACAGGGATACGGCATCGAGTGGAGATTCGCAAGAGAGCCCGACTCCATCTTTGCGTTGGCGTTCGCCGTGATCTCTGTGACCGCCGGAGACGCGCAGACAGCAGCCGGGGGTCCCCGTCAATGCATGCCGTTATGTCGCTCCATTTGTTTGGACCGTCCATGGCTGCGATGGGGCACAGCGTGATGTCGAGCACACCCAGACCGACGCGATATTCATCCTTGTCCCTGAAAGATGTGGTCTGTCTGTGCGCGGAATCTAGTGATAGTGAGGCATGGCAGGAGTTCGTTTCCCGGGTTGGAAAGCCCCTCAGCCTCACGATCATGCGCACGGCATCCCTGTGGGGCGAGGCTTCACGATCTCTGGTGGAGGATCTGATCCAGGTGACCTACCTCAAACTCTGGGAGGGCGGAAGCCGCCTACTGTGTGACTTCGCCCTCCAGCGACCCGATGCGATTTTGGGATACCTGAAGAAAACGGCCGCCAATGCCACCCACGATTATTTCAGGCATGGCCATTGTCAATCAGGCGGAGGCGAGAGCCCTCATGTTTCCACGAGCGACGTAGACCCTGAGGCCGGAATGGAGGCTCACGGAAGCCAGGAACAAATCGCTTTCGGAATCTTCTTGAAGGAGATCGATGAACTCGTAAAGCGCAGCTCGGCCGGGCCCGACCAGGAGCGCGACCAGATGATCTTCTGGCTCTATTTCCGGCAAGGAATGAGTACCAAGGAAATTGCTTCTCTGCCAGCCATCGGACTGAGCACTAAGGGAGTTGGAAGTGTCATCGAACGGCTGAAGCGCTCCATTCGGGAGCACATCCTTGGGCTGAGTGTGGATTCTGTATATGACAACGACTGGGATGAAAAGCAAATTCCCGCGAGAGCTCGTATTGGTTAGTTGGGGAGTGTCAGGTTTTGGGACGTCCATTCGGTAAACACATCGACGATAACGAGCTGAACGCTCTCGTTCCATGGTCGTCCGAGACTGCGTCGGAGCCGTACAGGCTTTCGGCTGAAGCTATCAACGAGGTTAACCGTCATCTGGAAGCGTGTGAAGATTGTCGTCAAAAGGTAACCAAATACCGCCGAGTGGTGAACCATTTCGCGAATGTGACGATCCCGGAAGCAGCACCCAGGATGGCAGGATGCCCCGATAGTAAAGATGTCGACTGGCACGAACTGGCTGCGGGATTGTGGCCGGAGGTGAAGGCAAAGCAGTTGATTCTGCATGCCGCGCTGTGCGACCACTGCGGCCCCCTGCTTCGCGCCGCCACCTCTGTGGACGCACGACCGAGCCTTGCCGAACAGAAAGTGGCGGCGGGATCGAAGGCATCGCGGGGGGTTGCTCGCGTGCCGCTATCGCAATGGAGGCTGATGAGATGGCTCGTTCCCGCCGCAGCCATGATGCTGATGGTCGGACTGATTGGCCAAATAACGTCGCCGTCGCACACTGCACTCTCGGGGTCGAAGTTTGCGGAATTCGCAGTCGCGACACACAAGCAGCACAGCGAGGGAAGACTTAGCCTCGAGTTTCAGTCAGACTCGCCGCGGGCGATCAATGACTGGTTCAAAGCGAAATCTAATTTTTCTGTAGTTTTGCCGCTGTCGCCGGCGCCGGCCGCGGAGAATCCGCCTTACCGTCTGGAGGGCGCGCGACTGGTACAAGTTGGCGGCAAGACCGCTGCCTTCATCGCTTACCGCGTGCAGACCACCCAGCTGCAAACAGACGCCGCCAGCCTGATGGTGACACCCGCTTCGGTGGCCGTTGCTTCAGGAGGAGTTGAAGTCGACTTTAAGAAGGTGAGCTTCCATTATGCGAGGGTCCAGGGATACAAAGTCGTCACTTGGTCAGTGCACGGACTGACTTACGCTCTGGTTTCCCAGGAAGACAATCGCACGCAGCGATCCTGCATGGTTTGCCACTCCGCTATGGGAGACCGCGATCTAAGACCCGCCCCGACTCCTCTGCATCGCGAACAGACTGCTGTTGAACCTGTTTGGCAATAACCGCAATAACAAAGTTCCGCCCTAAAGCAATCTTTGGGGCCGCGCGTATCTCAGGCAAACCGAGGCGCGCGTGTGCTCACATTTGATGGATTCAGCAGTTCCATAGGTTACACCCCACTGTAAGGCGCAGCGTAGAAGCAGATAAATCTGCCATTCGGAAAAGCAAACTCTTCGCACTTCTCGTGATGTCTAGTGAGGCCGATTACGCCTTCCAAGTAACCATTCAGTCGGGGCACTAACAAACTAGAGCATATAAGGCTGTTTTGCTTTGCAAGCGGTGACAAGACAGGCCTCCGAGCTAGGTGTGTCTCAACAACGTCAACTGTCTGTAACCATGAAATAACACGGAAAATTGGAGAACAAATAAATGAGCTACAACCTTAGTCAAACATCCAACAGTGCGCTGGCTCGGAGCCTGTTTGCCGCCGCGCTGGTGCTTGCATATGCATTCGGCACAGTAACTCACGCGGCGGCACAAGTCACGCCTCCACAGACCCCCGACACCATTGCAGTACCAGTGGGAAACACTGCATTCCTCGTCGGCCATGCCTTCGGTTCTCAGGGCTATACTTGCTTGCCAACGAGCACTGGCGGCACTGCATGGAACCCGACTGCCCGCCCGGAGGCCACCCTGTTTACGGATCTCTTTGGGCAGCAGTTCCAGATCATCACCCACTTCCAGAGCATCAATGCAAACCCCAAAAAGACCGTCACCTCTGTCCCGCTCAGCGGGAACGCGACGTGGCAGAGTTCTCTGGATAGCAGCCGGGTGTGGGCGGTAAAGGTGAACGGAATCGACGCCGGCTCTGATCCCGCGAGTTGCCCGAATTCCGGCTCCATTCAATGCCTCTTGTTGGAGTCGGTCGGGAACAAAAAGGGCCCCACAGGTGGTAATCTCCTGGCCGACACCACCTTCATCCAACGCCTAAACACCAAGGGAGGAGCTGTTCCCACCAGCGCCTGCACGGCGGGTCAGACTCAGCTCGTGGGGTATACGGCCGACTACTTCTTCTACCGAGCCGACAAACAATAGGTTCGCTTTCCTTAACCGAGGAGGCGGATGGTGCACGCGAAGCTCACCGACAAGCGGTGCTCTTCGCGTGCACGCTCGCTGATTCAGACCAACACACAGACTCGGCGCGCGACCGTCAGTCATAGGATCTTTCGTCTATGCGAATTATCGGTAGCTCCTTCATCGCCCTGTTACTTGCCCTCGTCTCCTCTCCGCAGAAAGCGCATGCGGAGGATACTGCTGATTGCCTCTACAATGACGAACACTTTCATATCCAGGACTTCAGGGCCGATGGTCCCCGCGTCCCTGAAATCTTGAAGGCAATTGACCATCACGTTTGCCGTACGACCCTGATGAGCCTCGCCGTCACGGTAGCGCACGACCCACTGATTGACCGCGACTTTGCCCCCGTCTATTACACGCAGACCGACAGGCAGGTCATGTACTACAACGCCATTCAGGACGTACTGGTCGCCCACAAATTCCTGGCATTGACGGAGCAGGACCGCGCGCGTCGATCCGCTGATGAACGCCTTCAACCTCAAAGATGCCCACGCCGGCGAGTACATTAAAAAG
>Ga0210408_10005788_pt1 | contig 10795 bp, 9 predicted proteins | sample IncBWH4MmetaG_FD_155471 | JGI IMG/M metagenome (GOLD analysis project Ga0210408, IMG submission 155471) | Forest soil microbial communities from Barre Woods Harvard Forest LTER site, Petersham, Massachusetts, United States - Inc-BW-H-4-M | ecosystem: Environmental > Terrestrial > Soil >... | reverse complement strand
CAGACAAACACGTGGGCACGCACGCGATCGGCCAGCCAGTGATAGATCGGCCTGATCTGGAGATCGACCGTCTTGATGCAGCGGAAGGCACGCTCCACCAGGCTCAGGGATTTGTAGCTGCGCACCGTGGCGGTGTCGTCGAGAGTGGCGGCGGGCAGGCTGGTGCGCACGACGTAGAGGCCGTCGAGTGCCGCCTCCACGGTGATTTCATCGGTCTTTCGGGCGAAGCTGAAGCGGGTGTCGGTAATGTCGAGGGCGAAGTGCTTGGCCATCTTGTGCTTGTCGAGCACGGCGCCGATCTCGAGGCCGATTTCAGCTTTGCCGCGCAACGGCTGGCGCTTGCGGGCCACGGCGGCGGCGATGCGGGCGAGGTCGCGCTCGGTGGCGGCGAGCAGATCCCCGCGCTTGCGGGCGCGCTCGTGGGCCTTCAGCCCACGGGCTTGACCCGTGGGGGCGAGGGCGCGGTTGCGGCAGACGATCAGCCGCTCGCCCGGGAACTCGGGAGAGGTGATGCCGGCCATGTCGCGGTCATCAAACAGCGACATCTGCAGGGCGCCGCCGTCGAGCAACGCCTTGATTGCCGGGGCGCGCAAGGCGGTGATCCAGTCGAGCCCGGCCGCCTTGATGTCCTCGCTGATCCGCGCCTGGGTGATCATGCCACGGTCGCCAACCAGGACGACATGGTCGAGAGCGAAGCGCTCCTTCAGCTTGGTCACCTGACTGGTTAGGGTCGCCGGATCTGCGGTGCTGCCCGCGAAAACTTCGATTGCCACCGGACAGCCGTCAGGGGCGCAGAGCAGCCCATAGACGATTTGCCGTTTGCGCGGTTTGTCGTCACGGCTGTAGCCGAATTGGGCAAGCGGGCAGCAGCGGCCTTCCAGGTAGCTCGACGACACGTCGTAGAGCACCAGCGTACCGCCGGTGAAATGGCGTTTGGCAAGGGCCGCCTCAATTGCCGGCTGGCGTACCGCCAGCCAGTCGAGTGCGCTATAGAGTTCGTCCTCGTCGACCACCCCGAGAGCGAGTTGCTCGCCGAGGCTGGAGGTCGCGGTGTCCGGCGACAGCGCGCGGGCGGCGGCAAGTTTGGACCCGGGATCGAGGATGCGGCCGACCACCAGGGCCAGGATGAGGTCGCGGCAGCGGTTGCCCCCGGCCTCCGCCGGGGCAGGCTTGGGGCCGAGCAACCGATCGAGGCCGATCTTGCGCGCTGTGCCGAGGGCAGCGTCGACATGACCATGCGGCAGCGAGCGGATGATGGTAATGGCATCCTGGTCCTTGGGAATGACGGTGCCGCCTTTGAGCAGCGCCTTGAAGCCGGCGATCCGCTCGTGCGGCCAGTCGGAGAGGTTCAACAGCGTGCGCTTCTTGACCCCGGCCTGCGCCGGGGCAGGCTCTTGCCCGCCTCGCGGTAGCTCTCGCGCAACAGAATCGCCGGGGGCGAATGGCGATTGGGAACCGCTTCGATATACATGGGAACATCATAGCGATGGCTCCATTTTATGAAACCAAAAAATATAATATTACATGGCTACGATTCACCAAAACAAACTAAAATTATGTGGCCATATCAATCGCTTGATAGCAGGGAAAGAGGGAAGCTCCGTCTAGCAAGAAAACGGGGTGCAGTATTACTCATATTAAACTGTTCTCCTCGACCAGTGAGTTAAGACCATATCACCGCCAATCAACTCTGTCTTTTCGAGCGGAACGGGTCAAAGCCTCCGCTTTAGAAGCTTGCCGCGACGCAATCCATTCGCTTCAAAGATGTAACCTCTAATACTTGCCACTTTTTAGCCGGCAGGTTGGAAAAACAGGCTATGATGGCGTGGGTCGAGGTACATCAGCGAGAGGAAAAACTGAGGGCCCGCGTTAGATCACCCATTGGCTTGCTTCCGTTAGCCTTCAGTGCCGCGTCTCGTGCTTCTAAGCCCGGTAACATCGGCAGGTTGAACCGATGGGTGAGGAAGCGCAGGATCGACGTCGTATCGTACTGCGTATGATCAACATGCCCGCCTTTAGCGTACGGCGAGATAATGATCGCGGGGACGCGCACGCCCGGACCCCAACGATCCCCCTTGGGTGGAGCGACGTGGTCCCAGAAACCGCCGTACTCGTCATAGGTGACCACGATCAGCATGTGTTTCCATTGCGGGCCCCTTTGCAGATGCGCAACGATGCCCGCGATATGCTGATCGCCTGGGAGGACTGCCGTATAGCCGGGATGTTCGTTGAGATTGCCCTGGGGCTTGTAAAAGGTCACCTGCGCTAGCTGTCCGCCGTCGATCGCCTTGATGAATTCGGCACCGTCGAGTCCGCCGTCTTTGAGATGCTCAGCCCGCGCCTCGCTACCGGGGGCGAGTGCAGAGAAATAGTTCAAGGGTTGATGGTGGTATTGAAAGAACGGCATCGGAGACGCATTCTTGCCCTCCAACGCGGTCTGCCAAGCCCCAGCGTACCAAGCCCAGGTGATCCCCCTGGCAGAGAGGAGATCGCCGATTGTCTTTTCGTTCTGCGGTGGCAGGGTAGTCGGTTTAGCTGGATCAGCCAGCGCGGGATCGCCACCCTCCGCTGGTTTGTTCGCGCTCGGCTGGTATGGCGGCTGCATCGTATTGATCGCGTAGAAGTCAGGCGTGAGGGTGCCGTCGCGGACATATTTCGGTGTGCCTTCCATTGCCGACTTTGGAGAATCCTCGGCCAGCTTCAAGCTGACACCATCGCTCTCCAGGACGGCGATCTGGCCTTTTGCGGGGCTCTGGTCGGCATTGGGGTATCTCGGCGTGCAGGCGCAAACAAGCCAGAAATGGTTTAGAAAAGATCCACCGAATGCGCCCATGAAGAAGTTGTCTGCAAGCGTGTACTGGCGTGCAATCTGCCATAGTGGGAGCTTATCGCCATTCTTGTAATGCCCCATGACTAGGGCTCCCGAGTTCCCGTAAGCGACGAACTTGTCGCTCTTGCCGCGATTTATCTGCATCTGGTTTTGATAGAAGAGGTTCAAGAGGTCGCGGGTGGCAACGTCGAGAGAGAGATTGAAGCCATTCGGATCGTCGATCGCGAAGGGCCTATTAGGGAGATGCTGGGTTTGAGCCTCGGTCACGGTCGGCGTGACCCCCTTCGCTGTGAGGCCATCCCAAATCGGCGGCAACTCTTTCAAAACCAAGCCGTCACGGTCACGCTGCGGGGCTATTTTGCCGGTGAGGTGCTGGAGCCCGTTTGCACCGGGGAAAAAAACGTAGAGATTGTCAAAGCTGCGATTTTCGGCGTAGATGACCACTACGTTTTCAATCTGGTCGATGCCTGAACTCTTCCTGACCGACAGGTCCGCAGCAGCGGCGATACTTGTGCCGTAAACTCCCGTTCCCGCCGCCACCAGCGCGGCGCTCAGAATCCGTTTGGTCATGAGATGCTCGGTGAATTTTTCAGGAACGCGCTACTGCGACCGACCCCAGATTCTTGGCTTGAGGATGATGAAGATCAGGGGTTTTCCGCATGGTTTCTTGCGTCATGTGACCAGCGGCCGACCCTGCCGATGATGCTCCATCCTCGGAGGTAGACCAAGCCATGGATTCATCGACTCTTCCCAGATCGAGTCGCTAGGCGGCTGAAAGGCCGATGTGTCGAATGCCCCCACTGCCACCCCACCAACTGCGGGGTTGCGGTCTCCTTCCCAATAGACCGTGCTGCCGCAATTTGGGCAGAAATGAAATCGAATGCGATAGCCGCTGTCGGCGTCGCGCTCGTAGATCTTCCGCTCGCCATCGAGGCGTACCTGCTCTTTCTTGTACGTCGCGCCGAAATGGAAAGCGGTACCGGTGCGGCGCTGGCACGCCTGACAGTGGCACAGGTACACCCGATCCGGTTCACCCGTGGTAATTACTCGAAGCGAGCCGCAGTGGCACTGCCCGGTTCGTTCCATCGATCTCCTCCCGCCGTCATTGGAGGCCACTTTGGCCGATTTCTTCGATCGCCGTCGAGCCGCTTACAAAGAAAAACTGTTCGGGCGGACCAGTACCGACGTTGGTCCCGTTGTGGTGTGCGCGACAAAAATCTCGGGTGGGTAGGCCCCGATGACCAACCTCTTGAACAGATCGGAGTCCACCCACCCATTGCGGCGTTGCCGAAGTCGGCGAGGGTCAGGTCATCGTGGGTGCTTCGGCGGCGAGTTTGCCAAACTCCTCGGGTAAGAACGCCCGCACGGTTGTCGTGCGTGCATTCCCTGACGACGTTATCGCAACCGCCAACTGAGTCATTGCGTCGCCGTTCGGCATTTCGACGACCAAAACCACATCATATTGACCTGTAGTCACGTAGGCACAGACCAGTTGTCCGCCTAACCTCGTGACCAGGGCTTTAGTGGCCTCGTAACGTTTCGGGCCGTCTTTGACCGCTTTCGCACCCTGGTCGGTCCAATTCAGGAAGCACATGAACGTTGGCATCGAACTCCTCCCTTGTCCAAAATGCGATTAACTCGCGGTGGGAATGCTGCGTGTCTCTTGGTTTTCTTATTACGGAACATCGCAGGGTAGCGCTGCACCACAGCAGGCGCAAGCGGGGCGCGCGAGGGGCTCTGCACCGGACGCCCTAAATCAGTCCCGAGGACGAGGACTTCGCTGACCGGAGTGCTAAGATACACCATGGCGACACGGATATTCGATTTAGCCTCTCCGCGAAGTGGAATCGAGTCATCCGGGAAGTGGCGACGGAGGGAGTTCGGTGGCTAACGGTCAGGCACCGCTTTTCATCACCGGTGCAAGTCGGGGTATAGGCAAGGCAACGGCACGGCTTTTCGCTCAAAAGGGCCACAAGGTCGCTCTTCTCGCGCGGAGCCGCGTGGCGATCGAGAGCTTGGCTGAGGAAATCGGCGGGCTTGCCATTCCGTGCGATGTCGCGGACGAGGCGGCAGTGAGGCACGCGGTTAACAAGGCGACGACGAAGTTCGGCGGAATTGGCATCGTCATCAACAACGCCGGGACGTTGGAGCCAGCCGCGCGAATTCTCGACACCGACCCCAGCGAGTGGACGCGCAACATCGAGGTCAATCTTTTCGGTTCGCTTTACGTGTTGCGTCATGCCGTGCCGTTGTTGCCGAAGGGTGGCGTCGTGATCAACGTGTCCTCAGGCGCAGCAGCAAATCCGCTCGTCGGCTGGAGCGCCTATTGCGCCTCCAAGGCAGGACTTTCGATCCTGACACGCATCCTTGCGGTCGAGGAATCGGATGCGCGCGGTATTCGCGTTTACGGATTCTTGCCGGGCCTTGTCGACACCCAGATGCACGTGTTCAATCGCGCTAGCCGCATCAACGAGGTCGGCAATCTTAAACGCGAGGCGCTGCGTCCCGTGACGGAGCCAGCGCAGATCATGCATTTTTTGTGTAGTCCCGAAGCGGCTGACCTCAACGGTCAGATTGTAAACGCCCGCGACGGTGCAGTAAGAGCGCGCGCAGGCGTGCCGGTCTTGAGCGAAATGTAGCCCCCAACACGAGGAGCATAAAATACCTTCCCACGTGAGCATCCGAGGCTTAATATATCCCTAATATCGCTCAGTCTGGTTAACAAATTAACCAAGGGTAATAAAAGTACGGTTTCTGTGCCGGGTAAAACAGTCGTGATCGTGATGCCGTTCTTCTACTCATCCGGCGAGGAAATCAGACCGGGCGATCGCGTGCTCATACATGGCGAGGCAGGCGAGATCGAATTTATCGCCGATCCGGCTAAAAATCCTGATGACTGGTATGTGAAACAACACGGTGGGGGGATCATGGTGCTCGAACTCAAAGTCTTCGGGAGAATTTTCATTAGCGAACCCGAGACCGACGAACACTTAGCCTTCGTGTCCCGACAGCGGGAACCCTAAATCGACGACTTCTCTATGCTATCGTAGATATGTTGACGCCAGACCAGCACCAGTTGGCGATCGAATACCGTGAACTCATGCGGACGATCGCCAAGACGGAGACCCAGGTCGCCGCTTTGCGGTGAATTGCGGCACTGCCGCCAGCGACCGTGGCTGCTGTTAAGTATGAGGCATCTGCTATGGGCCGCATTGCTTATGAAGCTCTCGAAGGCAACGCCGCTCGGATCGCCGACGCCCTCCAACACGCGGTCGACCGGGCCAAACGTGATGCCAAGGCCCCACATTGGCAGGTGATACGCAAAGCTCATGACCGGCTGGATCGCGCCATTGCCGAACAACCGTTGTCGAATGCCTGTCACTGGTTGGACTTCCATCTCTGGTGTGCGAAGGTTCAGCGTCAGTACCAGGACACCATGATGCGGCTCCAGCGGATGGAAACGTAACCGGGCTGACCAAGCAACTTTACGCACGCATTATGGCCGAACACGGTCCATCACGCGGCGAGACCATTCATTAGAAGTGACAGAGGAAGGGAGCGTAGCGAGCGACAAGACGCCCAAAAACACCTCAGCGGTACACCAGCACATCGATGTCGCTAGAAGGCTGATCGAACGTTCTCTCGTTCTCAACCCTAGCTTTGCTCGCGGCTGGCAATTGAGCGGCGTGCTGATGGTTTTGGCTAGTCAACCCGATCTCGCGATCGAGCATTTCAGTGCATCGTCGCGGCTAAGCCCGCGTGATCGCATGGGAAGAGGCACCAGTCTGGGCGCTGCCCATTTTTTCAGTCGGCGGTTCGACGATGCAGCGGCAATCCTGCTTCGTCGGTACAGGAGGCTCCGAGTTGGCCGGTGGTCTATTGGCTTCTCGCTTCGTGCTATGCGCATATGGGACGGCTCGACGAAGCACGAGAGATCGTCACCCGATTGCGCGTGATCACCCCTGTCGTGATCCCGAGCGTCATTCCGTACCGAACCCCGGAGCACCGCGAACATGGTGCGCGGGGCAGCCGATTAGTCCTGGCTATCCCGCGAGCGCCCGACAACCTACCCAAGCGACCGAGAACGCCGAAGGAGCACTGAGGATCAGTATGATTAGGGAGATGATACCCACGGATATTCCTGCCGCGCGAGCACTGCTGTCGCAGCTTGGCTATGAGATGGATAGTGCCGAGGTTGAGCGCCGGTTCAATGCCGTGAATGAGAAAGAAGATCACGGAGTCTTTGTGGTCGAAGAAGAAGGCCGTGTCATAGCGCTTCTTCATGTGTATGCGCGTCCGGCCTTTGACAAACCGCCGGAAGCTATCGTTCAAGCCATAGTAGTCGATCAGGACGCTCGGGGCACCGGCATTGGTCAAGCTCAGATGGGTGTAGCCGAGAATTGGGCATCAGAACACGGCTTTCGGTCCGTTGCCCTCACATCCAATGTAAAGCGATCCGCTGCTCACGCTTTTTATGTCGCGCTCGGTTACAGCATAGAAGCAACATCCCATCTGTTTAGGAAAAATCTCAACGTTTGAGGACGGGTGCGGCGCATTCATCACCGCGTTGGCGAACGAAATCGTTATCACGCCAGAAGATATGACGGGGCCCGGACAGAGCCGGTGGAACCCAGACCGCAACGGCACCCGAGAGGCCGCGGTCCCGCTCGCTATAGATGACTGGCAGATCGGGCCGCATCTTGCCGCGTCGGGAGGGAGCCGGGCGAGGCTCCGGTCGGCCACGGGGCCAACGCACTCGTTACATCTTCCGCAGTCCCGTTTGGGAGAGCACGGCGTCTCCTGTCATCGATTATCGCGGCGGGCCTCCGGTATTCGGGGCGCAAATGGAACCAAATCCGGAATCACGGCTGATGCCTGGCTTTGGCCGATTAAGCGATCGACCGGCTCGGCACTTATCCGATACGGTGTGATGGACGATTGGGGAACCGCGCCAAAAAGGCTTAGGGAAACACAACGGAGGAACGAATGGACCTGATCCTGATTATTATCATTCTAGTCCTCCTCTTCGGGGGCGGGTTCGGCTATCACCGGTGGGGATATGGCGGCGGCATCGGTATCGGCGGTATTCTGCTGATCGTACTCATCGTCTATTTGTTGCTCGGTCGCGGGGGATTGTGATTTCTGACGTGGCGGCGACGAAACGCCGGGTTTGACAGTCAAACTTCTTCGACCAAAATATTGGGCTTGTTATTCTAGCACTTCATCACCATTTCGCCCTATAGTCGTTCAAAATCGCAAAAATATACCAGAGAAAATCGTGAAGTGATATTACGATTATCTCAGCTTTGCCCTACAAATGCATCACGACGAGGCGATGGAGAGCAAAATGCAGCGCTATTTTTGGCCAGCAGACCACCCTGTCGCGCTGTTAGCGCTGGTTGCGACTGCGATCCTTGCCTTCGCTTGGCCATTGGAGAACGTGCCTGCATGTGTGTTGGCGGCTGTGATGATGGTTGTTGCCGTAGGCATAGCCATACGGGCGCATTTTCATTCAGCCACCATGGGCTAATAGCGCGGCGAGAGAAACCATCACCCGCGCGCCGCAACGTGCCTGAAGACCCGGCCACAGGAGCAACCAGCTTGCCGAAAGGCCCTACGGGATACGAGCATGGCCGCATTTCGAATCGAGCTTCTTCATCGCTCGGATGAGCATTGCGAACAGCGGCACGACCTATATGCTCCTGACATCGCCGCTGCCGTCGTCCAGGCCAGGGCTCTCTTTCGAGCCATCTCTCCGGGCAAGCCCTCGTTGGTTAGCTTCCGAATAATGGAGAATGGCCTAATCGCCTATGAGGCGAGGAAAGCGGATCTTGGCTGATCCCAACAAACTCGCGATTCGGATGAGCAAGCGCCTTCACGCGCCGGACAGACGCGTTCTCAAAGCGGGTCGAAAACCACTCCACCGCGCTGGCGCTCTATTTCGTGTTCTACAACTTCTTTCGTAATCATCGGGCTCTTCGGACGAGTCCCGCTATGGCGGCGGGCGTGTCCGATCGGCTATGGTCGCCGGACGACGTAATTGCGTGATTGATCGGCGCGATGTGATGCGCGCCGGGACGATCAGGGTCGGGTGAATGCGGTCCTCCAAAATTCGATCAGCGCCGCCGACCTCGGGGCTATATTTTTGATATGCGTGAGATTCATTGGTGATTTTAAATGGAGTAATCTCCATCGGTGTATTTATTTTATTTGCTTGTCAGCAAGCAATGGAATAATCATCTCATACTCCGACTCCAAAGGTACCGAAAATGGAACACACTACGCTGGGGTTCGCCAGATACGCACGTCGATGCTCGCCGTCATGATTACACTTGGCATCCTCATGCTCGCCCAACCGAGCCAGGCAGCCGCTTGTGTCAATGGCGTCTATCGAGCCGGATGCGTCGGCCCCAATGGGGCTGTGGGAGTTCGCAAGGCATATCCGCACCGTTACGGTTATGGGTACCACCGTCCGGTTAGCTGCGCCCACGGCCCCTACCGAGCGGGGTGCGTCGGACCTCATGGGGCTGCGGTCGTCCGGAGGCCATATTAGTGGCAACAGGCCAGAGGCAGTGGCGAGCACGGAGCCGCAGCTAGAAGGATCTGGCGGTGGATCGCCGTGAGGATGTCGACTTAAGTGGTGCAGCCAAAGCGCGATCCAACAACCGTTCGACATAGGCGCGGGAGCACGATCGCTATGGGTGCTCTTGGGCTTGAAAAATCGCCGCCGTAGTATTCTACCCCGGCTGCGCTCCATTGAGGAAGGGCGGGCTGTTTGTTTGGGTCGGGCGGAACCACAAAGGATGTTAGCGGATCGGCGCTATCGATATGGAGATCCTACATCGCCCTTCGGATTTTGGCTGGTATAGTGTTTTGGTCGGGCAAGCGCCTCAGGCGATCAACTGGAAACGCCCTGACCAGCCGCTCGTAATCGGCTCACGTTTCAGGTCAGCGGATGTCGGCGGCTCAGGCCCGCAGATACGGTCGCGGATCGACAACCGGACGAGGACAAAGCAATAGCAGACGCGATCGAAAGCTCGCCACCAGAAGGCCATTATTTCGAGCGCCGGGTTTGTGATCTCTCCGACGATTTCTGGTTCTCGGAGGCTTTCAGCCGAGCATTCTCTCGGCTGGCTGAGAGGGCCTCCTACACCGAACCGGTCGTCCTGATGGGTTTCATCGCGGCGGTGATTCCGATTTGAAGTCGGCCACCTCGGGCCTACGGCACCAATCTTCTCTCTGCGTATACGGCGACGACAACGCAAGGCGGTGATGCCAGTGCCCAGCGTAGGCGGCGGCGATGGTCGGGGATGCCACGAGGTTAAGGTTTTCGGAGTTGTGTGCCGCGCCGCCTGTCAAAGCCGGATAGCAGTGATTCCGGAATCGCCGGTGCGTCTGTCTCGACACATGCTTCCTGGAGCGCGGAGTGGTAACGGTTTAAGGGCGAGCGTCGACATTTCGGGAGGGCTTAGCAATGATTGGCAGTGTTCGCCCGCCAGAGCCCAACTTCCGAAACGAGAAAGAACTGCAAAAGGCCATAGCCTTTGCTATCCGACGCGCATGAGCTATGGCCAGAAGTTGGTGACGGCATGACGGGGTGAGGCGGTGTATCGTGGTAGTGTTCGACGCCTCCACTTCTCCAATGAAGGAGTGATACGCCGTGTCCGACAGTAACGTGATCAAGCTCGCCCAACCAGGGGCCTTCAGCGATTCCCTGACAGAAATCCTGCGCAGCGGCGCACGAGCGCTGCTGACCCAGGCCATCGAAGCGGAGGTTGCCGAGTTTCTCGCAAAGCACGCCGATCTGAAGACCGCGACGGGCCAACAGCGCGTCGTGCGCCACGGCCATCTCCCGGAACGCGCGATCATGACCGGGATCGGCCCGGTCGCCGTTCGCCAGCCGCGGGTGCGCGACCGCGAAGCTACCGAGGGCGAGCGCATCCGGTATTCGCCATCGATCCTGCC
>Ga0210408_10005785_pt1 | contig 10796 bp, 11 predicted proteins | sample IncBWH4MmetaG_FD_155471 | JGI IMG/M metagenome (GOLD analysis project Ga0210408, IMG submission 155471) | Forest soil microbial communities from Barre Woods Harvard Forest LTER site, Petersham, Massachusetts, United States - Inc-BW-H-4-M | ecosystem: Environmental > Terrestrial > Soil >... | reverse complement strand
GGGCGAGGAGGTGCGTCTGCTTACGCACCTGGTGGTGCGCGAGGACGCGCACGTGCTGTACGCGTTTGCCACCGAGGACGAGCGGCGGCTGTTCCGCAGCCTGATCAAGGTGTCGGGCGTGGGGCCTAAGATCGCGCTAGCGCTGCTGTCGGGTATCAGCGTCAGCGCCTTCGCCCAGTGTGTGCTCAATGAGGACATCAGCGCGCTGACGCGGGTGCCAGGGATCGGCCGCAAGACCGCCGAGCGCTTGATCGTGGAAATGCGCGATCGCCTGGCGGCACCCCAGGCGACGCCGGGTGCGCCGGTGACGGCAGCTGCGAGCGCCGAGGGTGAGGCGTATGGCGCCCTGGTGGCGCTCGGTTACCGCCCGGCGGAGGCGGCGCGCTTGCTCAAAGCGGTCGGTCCCGGTACACATTCGACCGAGGAACTGATCCGTCGCGCCTTGCAGGGCGCGGCGCGGGAGTAGATCGCTTACCCGTGACAGCCGAACGCATCATCAGTGGCACGGCGGCCGCCGAAGAGGAGGCGGTCGAACGGGCCATCCGGCCGCGCCGGCTCGAGGAGTACGTCGGCCAGGCGCCGGTGAAAACGCAGCTCGAGATCTTCATCCGCGCCGCCGGGCAGCGCGGCGAAGCGCTCGATCACGTGCTGATTTTCGGCCCCCCCGGCCTCGGCAAGACGACCCTCGCCCACATCATCGCGGCCGAGCTCGGCGTGAATCTGCGCCAGACCTCCGGCCCCGTGCTGGAGCGTCCGGGAGATCTCGCGGCGCTGCTCACCAACCTGCAGGCCCGCGATGTGCTGTTCGTCGACGAAATCCACCGCCTCACGCCGGTGGTGGAAGAGGTGCTGTACCCGGCGATGGAGGACTACCAGCTCGACCTCATGATCGGCGAGGGGCCGGCGGCGCGCTCCATCAAGCTCAACATTCCGCCGTTCACGCTGGTGGGGGCGACCACGCGCGCGGGGCTGCTCACCTCGCCGCTGCGCGACCGCTTTGGCATCGTGCAGCGGCTCGAGTTCTACGGAGTCGCTGACCTGGAGCGCATCGTGAAGCGCTCCGCCGCGATCCTGGGTGTAGCGATCGATGAGGGGGGCGCACAGCGCATCGCGCAGCGCTCGCGCGGCACGCCGCGCATCACCAACCGCCTGCTGCGGCGCGTGCGCGACTATGCGCAGGTGCGCGCCGACGGGCGCATCGATGAAGCGGTCGCCGACGCCGCGCTCGACCTGCTCGAGGTGGACCGGCAGGGATTCGACACCCTGGACCGCAAGCTCCTCACGGCGATCATCGAGCGCTTCGACGGCGGCCCGGTCGGTATCGATAGTCTCGCGGCGGCGCTCGGCGAGGAGCGCGGCACGCTCGAGGACGTCACCGAGCCGTTCCTGATCCAGCAGGGATTCCTGGTGCGCACCGCGCGCGGGCGCATGGTCACGCGCGCTTCCTACCTGCATTTGGGTCTCAAGCCCCCCGAGCGCGGCGCCGCCACGCTGCCGCTGTTCGAGGATCCGCGGTGAGCGTCTTTTGCTGGCCGGCGCGCGTCTACTGGGAAGACACCGATGGCGGCGGCATCGTCTATTACGCCAACTACCTGCGCTTCCTCGAGCGCGCACGCACCGAGTGGCTGCGCGCACTCGGACAGTCGCAGCTGCAGCTCGCGCGTGATCGCGGCATTGTGTTCGCGGTGGTGAGTCTGTCGGTGGACTATCGCGCGCCGGCGCGGCTGGATGACGAGCTGCAGATCACTTGTGAGCCGCAGTCCGAGGGGGCGGCGTCGCTGCGCTTCGCACAACGCATCTATCGCGCGCGTGCCGCCGGGCGCGCCCCGGACCTGCTGCTGGAAGCGAACGTGCGGGTGGCGTGCGTCGATGTGCGCACCATGCGCCCGCAGCGTCTGCCGGAGTTCCTGGCGGACGCCGTGGCCGCGGAGGCCTCCGGCAGTGGGTGAGCAGCTGTCGATCCTGCGCCTCATCGCCGAGGCGAGCGTGCCGGTGCAGATCGTCCTCGGCATATTGTTGCTGGCGTCGCTCGGCTCCTGGGCGATCATTTTCCGCAAACGCCGTGTCATCGGGCGCGCACGCCGCGAAGCCGACCGTTTCGAAGGCCGCTTCTGGTCGGGCGATGATCTGGCACAGCTGTACCGGGCGATCGAGTCGCGCGGCGGCGCGACGGGCATGGCGGGCATTTTCGAGTTCGGCTTCCGCGAGTTTGCGCGCCAGCGCCAGAGCGCCAGCGGCGGCGAGCAGTTGCTCGAGGGCTCGCGGCGCGCGATGCGCGTCGCGCAGCTCAAGGAGATCGACCGGCTCGAACAAAGTCTCGCCACGCTCGCCACGGTCGGCAGCACCAGTCCGTACGTCGGGCTGTTTGGCACGGTGTGGGGTATCATGAGCGCGTTCTCATCGCTCGGTAATGTCCAGCAGGCGACGCTCGCCATGGTGGCGCCGGGAATTTCCGAGGCCCTGGTCGCAACCGCCTTCGGGCTGTTCGCGGCGATTCCCGCGGTGGTGGCCTACAACCGCTTCGCCGACCAGGTGACGCGCCTGGAAATGCGCTTCGATGCCTTCATCGAGGAGTTCTCCACCATTCTGCAGCGGCACGCGACACGCGTCACGGGCCCGCCCCCGGGTGAGGAGCGGTAAGTCATGGCACAAAGCTCGCGCGGGCGGCGGCTGATGGGCGAGATCAACGTCGTACCGTACATCGACGTGATGTTGGTGCTGCTGATCATTTTCATGATCACCGCGCCGCTGCTCACTCAGGGCGTGAAGGTGGATCTGCCCAAGGCCGGTGCGGAACCTCTGGAGGCACAACGGCTCCAACCGCTGGTGTTGTCGGTGGATCGCGAGGGGCGCCTGTATCTCAGCATCGGAGGCAATCCGCAGACGGCGCTCGATGACGACACGGTGGCAGCGCGCGCGACCGCGGCGCTGCGTCGTAATCCGGAAGTGCAGGTGCTGGTGAAGGCCGACACCGCGGTGGCCTACGGCCGGGTGGTCCAGGCAATGGTCATCCTGCAGCGCGCCGGGGCGCGCAAGGTCGGCTTCATCACCGACCCGCTGCCGGAACGTACCCGGCGCGGGAGCTGATGCGCCTGCGCCAATGCAGCGAGCGAGTGACCGATGGGTTTCGATTGCGCTGTCGGTGCTGTTGCACGGAGCGCTGTTGGGCGCGCTGGTGTATGGATGGCTGATGTTCCGGCAGCCGCCGCGGCCGGCGCCGACGCTGGCGATCGAGGCAACCGTGGTCGATGCGCGCGCCGTGAGAGGCGCGCTGCGCCCGCCGCCGCAACCCGCCCCGCCCGCCACCCCGGCGCCACCCGAGCAGCCGGAGCAGCCGCAGGAGCCGGTCGGACCACCGCAACCGACGCCCGAGGAACGGGTGCGCCGCGAGCAGCAGCGGCAACAGGCGGAAGCAGCGGCGGCCGAACAGCGCCGCGCCGCCGAGCAGAAGGCGGCTGAACAGCAGGCCGCGCAGGCGAAGCAGGCCGAGGAGCAGCGCAAGGCTGAGGAGCGCGCCGCGGCGCAGAAACGTGTCGCGGAGGAGCGGCAGCGGCAGGCGGACGCGCAGGAGAGCAGTGAGCGCCTGGCGGACCTGCAGCGCAGTCTCGCCGCCGAAGAGCGTGCCAAGGTCGCACGCTCGGGGGCGGCGCTGGCGAGCTGGGAGTCGCAGATCGCCGCGAAGATCACGCGCGCATGGCTGCGACCGCCGACGGCGCGGGCGGGGATAGAATGCGTGTTGAACGTGACCCAGGTACCGGGAGGGGAAGTGACAAAGGTGAGTATTGCCGAATGCAACGGCGACCAGGCGGTGCGCGAATCGATCGAAGCGGCGGTGTTCCGCGCATCGCCCCTGCCGCCACCGCCGGATCCGACGCTGTTCGACCGCAACCTCAAGATCAACTTCAAGCCGGACTGATGCGCATGCGGCCAGTACCTGCCAGGCAACTCATATGGGGGCCGCGTGGCGTCGCGGGGGCGCTCGTGGTGCTCGTCGTCACCCTGGGCGCAACACGCAGCGCTCACGCCGCGCTGCAGATCGAGATCACCTCCGGGGTACGCGATCCGGTACCGATCGCAATCGTGCCGTTCGCGCGTGCCGTGCCTGCCGACGGCGGCCTGGACGTGGCCGAGGTCGTGCAGCACGACCTGGAAGGCAGCGGGCGGTTTCGGGCGCTGCCGCGTGAGCGCATGCCGGCCACGCCGACACGCGCCGATGAGATCGCGACGGCCGTCTGGAAGGGCGTTGGCAGCGACTACGTCGTGGTCGGGCGCGTGAGCGCCATGGAGAGCGGCCAGGTGGCGGTCGAGTTTGACCTGGTGAACACCCTGACCGGAGCCCGGCTCGCCACGCAGCGCTTCGTCGGGGCGCCGGGTGCGCTGCGCAACGCTGCCCACCGGGTGAGCGACGTCATCTATCAGAAGATCCTCGGCGTGCGCGGCGCGTTCGCGACCCGCATCGCCTACGTGGCGGTCGACGGCAGCCCGCCGGCGCAGCGCTTCCAGCTCATCGTCGCCGACGCCGACGGCGTGAACCAGCACCTGGTTCTCGAGTCGAGCTTTCCTCTCATGTCGCCCTCCTGGTCGCCGGACGGGCAATGGCTCGCGTATGTGTCATTCGAGACCAAGCACTCGGGTGTGTACGTGCAGCTGGTGCGCACCGGCGAACGGCGCCAGGTGTCGGCGCGCGCCGGCGTCAACGGCGCCCCCGAGTGGTCACCGGACGGCCGCAAGCTGGCGCTTACCCTGGGCGGCAGCAGCGGCAATCCTGACATCTATATCCTCGATCTCGCCTCCCAGGACCTGACACGTATCACCGACGATCCGGCGATCGACACCGAGCCGGTGTGGGCACCGGATGGCCACTCCCTGTACTTCACCTCCGACCGCGCTGGGTCGGCGCAGATCTACCAGATCGCCGCGCAGGCGGGAGCACACCCCAAGCGCATCACCTTCGGCGGCAGTTACAACGCCCGTCCGCGTGTGTCGCCGGATGGCTCGCAGCTGGCGATGGTGACGCTCGACAACGGCGCGTACCGGATTGCCGTGCAGGATCTCGCCAGCGGGACGGTGCGGATGCTGTCGCACGGGCGGCTGGACGAATCGCCGAGTTTCGCGCCCAATGGGGCTACACTTATCTATTCGGAACGCGAGGGCGGCCGCGGGGCGCTGGCGACGGTGTCGACCGACGGCCTCACGGGCTTGCGCCTGAAGGCTCCTCAGGGCGAGGTCCGTGAACCTGCGTGGGGACCGTTCAGTCCCTGAGCCTTCGCGGTTGTTTCAGATTCGGGAGAAAGAGGAATGATGGAGAAAGCGTCTATGCGTCGAGTGATCGTAGTGCTGCTGGTCGCGGCATCCCTGGCGCTCGGCGCCTGCGCTCATAAGCGGCCCAAACCCGCTCCTCCCGCGGAGCCCGAAGCCAACGCCGGTGTGCAGGGCTCCGGTGCCAACAGCGCCAACGCCGCCGCGGGTGCGGACGAGGAGGGGCCGGGACCGCAGGCTGGGCTGCTCGCGACGCGGGTGGTGTACTTCGACTTCGACAGCAGCGAGATCAAGGGCACCGGGACCGATGTGGTGGCGGCACACGCGAAGTATCTCGCCGCCCATTCCGCCACCCGCGTGCGGCTCGAGGGCCACACCGACGAGCGCGGTTCACGCGAGTACAACATCGGGCTCGGCGAGCGGCGCGCACAGTCGGTACGCCGCGCGCTGTTGCTGCAGGGCGCCGCGGACGCGCAGATCTCCACGGTGAGTTACGGCGAGGAGCGCCCCGCGGCACCCGGACACGATGAGGCGGCCTGGGCGAAAAACCGGCGCGTCGAGATCATGTATCTGACGCAGCCGCTCGCGCCCAAGCAGTGAGCGCCGCGAGGAGCAACCCATGCGCCTGAGCCTGCTTGCCCTGTCGGTGGCGACGTTCGCTGGGGGCTGCGCCAGCACCCCGCCGGAGGCGGACCCGGTGCAGCTGAAGTTGAACGATCTCGATGCGCGCATCACGCGCATCGAGCGCATCGTCGCGAACCAGGTCGAGGTCGCGCAGCGCCTGGACGAAGTGCAGAGCACCGTGCGCCAGCTGCGCGGCCGTCTCGAGGAGCTCGAGCACGGCAGCGAGGCGTTGGCGAAGCAGCAGCGCGATCTGTACGCGGATCTCGACAAGCGTCTGGCGACAGCCGCCGGGGCGGCGGCGGGCGGGGGCGCGACCGGCAGCGCCAGCGGGGAGACTGCCGCGGCGGGTGGCGCCACGGCCCCGGGCGCAGCGCCCAGCGCCGCCGCAGGCAACGCGCCGTCCTCGGTCGAGCAGGCGGTGTATACCCAGGCGTTTGATGCCCTGAAGGCCGGCAGCTACTCGGTCGCGATCACGGGATTCAAGGACTTTCTCGGCACCTACCCGGCGAGTCCGCTGGCGGAAAATGCCCAGTACTGGCTGGGAGAAGCCTATTACGTGAACCACGACTACGAGGCGGCCGCCGGAGCATTCCGCGCGGTGCTCAAGAAATGGCCGGACTCGCGCAAGGCGCCCGATGCGCTGCTGAAGTTGGGTTACACGCAATATGCGCAAAAGCAGTACGCCGCGGCCCGGGCCACGCTGACCGAGGTCACGCACAAGTACCCGGGAAGTGACTCCGCCAAGCTCGCGGCCGACCGGCTGCGCCGCGTCGCTGCGCCGCCCTCCCAGTAAGGGATCCCGCGCGGATAGAAGCGCGTGACGCGCCTCAGGATCACCGAGATCTTCCACTCCCTGCAGGGCGAGTCGGACACTGCGGGCTGGCCGACGGTGTTCGTGCGCCTCACGGGCTGCCCGCTGCGCTGCCAGTATTGCGACACCGCCTACGCCTTCCACGGCGGGGAGTGGTGGGAGCCGGAGGCGATCGTGGCGCGGGTGCGCGAGTTCGGCACGCCGTTCGTGTGTGTGACCGGAGGCGAACCCCTCGCGCAGCCGGGCTGCCCGCAGCTCCTGACCCTGCTGTGCGATGCCGGCCTGCGGGTCTCGCTGGAAACCAGCGGCGCGATGCCGCTCGCGAGTGTCGATGCGCGTGTGTCGAAGGTCGTCGACGTCAAGACGCCGGGTTCCGGCGAGGAACGGCGCAACCGCTATGCGGAGCTGGCGCGGCTGTGCTCGCGCGACCTGGTGAAGTTCGTGATCTGCGGCCGTAGCGACTACGAGTGGAGTCGCGGCAAGCTGCGCCAGCTCACCCTTCCTGCCGGCTGCACGGTGTTGTTTTCGCCGAGTCATGAGCAGCTCGCGGCGCGCGAGCTCGCCGACTGGATACTCGAGGACCGGCTGCCGGTGCGCCTGCAGATCCAGCTGCACAAATATCTCTGGGGCAACGTGCCCGGCAAGTAACGTGGACGAACCTCCCGCGGTGGTGTTGTTGTCCGGGGGCCTCGACTCGGCCACGGTGCTGGCGATTGCGCGCGAACGGGGATTCATCTGTCACGCGCTGTCGGTCGACTACGGCCAGCGCCATGCCGCCGAGCTGGATGCGGCACGGCGCGTGGCGCGCGCCGGCGGCGCCCGCGAGCACCGGGTCATGTGCGTCGATTTCGCCGGCATCGGCGGTTCGGCACTCACCGACCTGAGGCTTGCGGTTCCCGAAACACCCACCACCGGCATACCGATCACTTATGTTCCGGCGCGCAACACCATCATGCTGTCGCTGGCGCTCGCCTGGGCCGAGGTGCTGGGGGCGCGGGATGTGTTTATCGGCGTCAACGTCCTGGATTCGAGCGGCTATCCGGACTGCCGGCCCGAATTCATCGCCGCCTTCGGGGCGCTCGCCGCGCTCGCCACCCGGGCGGGCGTGCAGGGCAGCCCCTGCCGCGTGCATACGCCGCTCATCACCCTCACCAAAGCCGAGATCGTACGCGAAGGTACGCGACTGGGTGTCGAATACAGCCAGACGGTTTCGTGCTATCAGGCCGACGGGGAAGGACGGGCCTGTGGTCGCTGTGACTCGTGCCGGCTGCGGCGCGCGGGGTTCGCCGCGGCCGGGCTTGCGGATCCGACCCGCTACCAGAGCCGGTAGCCTCAGGTGGCCTCGCTGCCGAGAAGCGCGGCAACGCCTGAGGCCAGCGACACGAGTACGAGAAAAGCGACGGTCCGATGCAGCATGCAGGTGTCCTCGGGTCAGTGAGCCCTCAGGTCGCGAGCGCCGGCCGCCGCACGATCGCGTACCACCAGTACACCGGCACCCCGACCGCGCACAGTGCCAGCGCCCAGAGGAGCGACTTGCCGCCGATGCCGATCGAGACCCAGACGCAGTAGACAGTCGCCAGGATCGCGGCCGCGAGCCAACGCGACTCGCGCGGTCCTGGCTTGGCGAGCTCGCCGCGTCGCCACAGGATCACGACCGCGATGGCACAGCCGAAATACACCGGCAGGTTGGAGGCGGTGACGACGACACTGAGGAAGGTGAAGGCGCCCGCGGTCGAATCGCTGTAGCTCGTGAGCATCATGAGGCTGGCGAGGATGGCGGTGAACACGAAGGCACGGGTGGGCGCGCCGTGTGCGTTCACCTTTCCCAGGGCCGGCGGGAAGCCTCCGTGCCGCGCGAAGCTCACCGTCAGCTCGCCGAGGATCAGCGTCCAGCCATTGAGACACCCGAGGCCGCTCACGATCACGAACGCCGCGAGCAGTTTGCCCGAGGCGGAGCCGAGGAAACGTGCGAACAGGTCGGCGAACGGGGCGCTCGAGGCCGCCAGCTCCCCTTGCGGGATCAGCAGCATCGGGATCAGCGAGACGCAGATATAAACGAGCGCGACCGTGAGCGTGCCGATGAACGTGGCGCGCGGAATGGTGCGTCCCGGATCGCACACCCGGCCGGCGGGCATCGCGGCGCTCTCCACGCCGAGCATCGCGTAGAGGGCAAGGGTCGATGCCGCGATGACGCCGCTCAACGAGGTGGGCGTCGTCGGCACCTGCACCGGTGAGGTCGCGTGGGGCGCGAAGAATGCCCACAAGCCGAGCGCCACGATCCCGACCTGCGGCACGAGCTTCAGCACACTGCTCCACACCTGTACCCAGCCGGCGGTGCGCACCCCGCGCACGTTGATCAGCACGAACAGCCACACGAGCGCCACGGCTGACATTGCGGCGAGCGGATGGTTGGTGGCCAGCACGGGAAAGAACGACGACAGGTAGCCGACCACGCCGGTTGCGAGCACGGCGTTGGTCACGATGGTGGAGATCCAGTAGCACCACATGATGAGGAAGGCGACGCCGCTGCCCAAAGCGCGGCTCGCGTAGGCGTACGGCCCGTCGTACTGCGGAAAGACGCGCGCCAGGCCTGCAAACACCCAGGCGACGAACACGCAGCCAATGGTCGTAATCAACCAGCCGGGCACGGCGTTGAGTCCATAGGGCGCGAGCGAGGCCGGTAGCATGAAGATGCCGACGCCGATCGTGTTGCCCACGACCAGCGCGGTGCACATGAGCAGGCCTAGAGCGCGCGGCTGCTCGGCAGTGGTGCGCGACATGCGCGGCTCCTCAGGCCGCCGCCAGCGCTTCCTTGAGCGCCACCTGCAGCAGCACCAGTGCCTCATCGACCTGCGCGCGGCTCACCATGAGCGGGGGAATGAGTCGCAGCGTGCTCGCCCCGCAGGACAGGAGCAGCAGCCCATTGTGGAAGGCGCGCGTCAGGAGCCGCTGGCACAGCGCGGTGGCCGGTTTGCGGCTGGTGGGATCGGTGATGAGCTCCACGCCGATCATGAGTCCCTTGCCGCGCACATCGCCCATGCAGGGGAACTGCTGCTGCAGGTCGCGCAGACGAGCGAGGAAGTAATCGCCGATCCGGGCGGCATTGGCCGCATATTCACCGTGTACCAGATCGAGCGTGGCCAGCGCCGCAGCGCAGCAGATCGGGTTACCGCCGAAGGTGTTGCCGTGCGCGCCGCGCTTCCATTGTTCCATGTGCGCCTTCCTCGCGACCACGAGTCCGATCGGCAACCCCGAGCCCAGGCCCTTCGCGAGCGTCATGATGTCGGGCGACACGCCCCAATGCTCGCAGGCGAACATCTTTCCGGTGCGGCCGACCCCGCTCTGCACCTCGTCGAAGACCAGGAGGATCCCGTAGCGGTCGCATAACGCGCGCAGGCCCTGCAGGAATCCGTCCGGTGGCACGAGGTAGCCGCCTTCACCCTGGATGGGCTCGACCACGATCGCCGCGACTTCCGCGGCCGGCAGGTTGCTCTGGAACAGGACGGTCTCGACGTAGTCCAGTGTCGCGCGACCCTGTTCGGGCCCCGCGAACAGCGGACGATACAGATTGGGGTACGGCACATGAGTCACGCCCGGCATGGTCGGAAAGAAGCCGGCCTGCTGCGTGTACTTGCTGGCGGTGAAGGCCAGCGATCCCATGGAACGACCGTGAAAGCCGCCCAGAAAGGCGATGAAGCGCGGCCGGCCGGTCACGTAGCGCGCCAGCTTCACGGCGCCCTCGACCGACTCGGTCCCGCTCTGGCACATGAATACCTGCACCGGTTCGCGCATCGGATCGAGCTCATTGATGCGTTCCGCCAGCCGTGTCATGCGCTCGTGCCAGTAGTCACTCGAGATATGCAGAAAATCATCCGCGGCACTCTTGATCGCCTGCACCACCACCGGGTGAGCGTGACCGGTGCTGCACACGGCGATGCCGGCGGCGAAATCCAGAAATCGATTGCCGTCGACGTCCCAGACTTCGACTCCGCGTCCCCTGCCCATGACGAACGGATAGTCGCGAGGATAGGAGGGAGAACTCACGGCACGGTCGCGTGCCATCAGTGCCCGGGCCTTGGGTCCCGGCAGTTCAGTGCGGATG
>Ga0210408_10005784_pt1 | contig 10797 bp, 17 predicted proteins | sample IncBWH4MmetaG_FD_155471 | JGI IMG/M metagenome (GOLD analysis project Ga0210408, IMG submission 155471) | Forest soil microbial communities from Barre Woods Harvard Forest LTER site, Petersham, Massachusetts, United States - Inc-BW-H-4-M | ecosystem: Environmental > Terrestrial > Soil >... | reverse complement strand
ACGGTGTCTTTGGGGCGAGCCCCGAACGGTCATGTGGAGTGCGCTCTTTGGACGCTACGCACGCGTAGATGCCCGGTCAACCGTGCGCTGGTCGGTTCGTACGCTAGACGCGACCTTTTCTTGCTGTGGGCGGACTTGTGAGGAAATGGACAAGTCCCGGGGACACTTGAACGGCGGCCGACGCCAAGCCAGGTTGCCCATGTTGCCGGGCGTGCGGCCACGTCACGCGGCCCGATCCATGCGGGGTACCTGTCCACGGCACGATCGGGTGGGGTTGGAAGCCTTGCAGCCCTTGCCAGGCTGGCGAAAGTGTGCGCTCGCCAACCGGTCGCCGAGCGCGTCTTAGCAATTACAAGATTGTCGCACCGAGCGGCATTACTGAGAGGCGGCGCCGCATCTGTAGCGCGCGCGGCGCTATCGTGGGCATACAGCGATCCTACATGCGGCCACCGGCTGTTGCTGGGATTGCGCCCCAGAGGGCAGGGCGAAATTGTGGTCACAAGCTTGGCCGTCGTTTTGGTCTGTTGTGCGGTGGCGCGCGCTTGGGCGCCATCATCGTTGGGAGAGCAGATATGGAGGGCCACGCGCATCCGAAAGGCACGGCCTCTGAAACGCTGGACCGCATCCGCCGAGGCGGCACGCACCTGATCCTCGCGTCTCAGCGGTGGCTCGCGGAAACGAAAGCGCTCTTGGACGACGGGGACTTCCAAGGAGCGATGAAGAGCGCAGCGCAGCTCCACGAGAAGATCGCCGCCCTGGCCGTAGCCGAAGGCTCGCTGGGTACCGTCTCCGATGCTCGCATCCTGAAGTGCCGTGACGTCGAGATCGGGATGACCCTGGCCGAGGTGGGCGAAGTCACGGCGATCGAACCATGCCCGTGTGGCCAGAATCACTGCGACAGGATCGTCTTGACGATCGAGGAACGGCCGGTGAACTTTCCTGCCGACGCCGAGATCATCGTTGCGGCGTGCATATCACAGTGACAGCTGGGTTTTACAGCCCTCTCCACGAAAGTCTTGGAGGTTGCGGGCAGCTTGCTTGTGTTCCGCGCAGATTGAGAGTAACTCGTTGAAAACAGACACCAACAGAACAGAAGGAAACCTCCCATGTCACGAATCATTGTCATACCCGACTCTGCCCACCCGCAGCTCGAGGGGTGTCCCGTCCTGATGAACGAGGAAGTCCGTCCCGAGCATCTGCAGGATGCTCACTCAGCCGACCAACTGATCGAGCGCGTGGCATGGGCGATATGCGACGCCAGCGACGCCGAGCAGCAAGCCGTGACCTACCGGGGAGCGCGTGCCGTGAGGCACAACCAATGACGCGCACTCCGCCACACCCGCCGCTGCTCACACAGCGCCAGCTCAGGCGGCTTGAGATGCTGCCTGACGACTACAAGGTGGTGGGCGCGAGGGACGGCATCCCGATCGTAGAGAGTCCGACCGGACAAACCTTGCGCCTGCAGCCGACGGGTCGCTTGGCTGCCACGGCGTTGATCAAGAGGGTCGAGTCCCACCTGCACGACCGGCAGGGCTGAAGCTGGCCGTCGAGGTCGACGCTGCCCGCGGCACGTCGACCAAGGACGCCTTGGGTCCGACCTCGAGCGCCTGTGCAATGCACGCCCGGATTGGGGGAGGGGCTCACACGTCGGCTGCACCGCGTCCTGCAATTCGCGCAAACCGTTTCAGTGCCTGGAGTTGACCGATACGTTTCAGGTCATGCGGCGTGCGTGGCAGGTTACGAGATGCTCGGTCCTGTCCTTCTATGACGACCAGGGCACCCACCACGCTGCCGCGCTCACCTACTACGCGCTGATGTCGCTGTTTCCGACGCTGCTTCTGGCGGTGTCGCTGTTGGGATTGTCGGGTGAGTATCCGGGCACCTACAACGCGATCGTCAGTCACCTGCGCGGTGTCGTGCCCGCGGCCACCCTGGCGCCACTCGACGCGGCCGTGCGCGCGGCGCTGAAGAGCAAGGGCACAGCGGCGGTCGGACTCGTGGTGGCCATCCTGACGGCACTGTATGGAGCTACGGGCTACCTCGAGGCTGCCCGCCGCGCCCTCAACGTTGTATTCCACGCCCCGGCGAAGCGGAGCTTCATACGCCGGAAGCTGATTGATATCGCTTCTACGTTCGTCCTCATCGGACTGGTGCTCACCACTGTCGTGCTGATGTTCGCCGGCGGCGGCGTTGCGCGTGAAGTGCTCGGATCTGAGGCGGCGTCGGTCTGGCGGATCACACGCTGGCCGGGAGCCTTCGCGAGCGCGCTGCTCGTCTTCTCCTACATTTACTCGGTCACGCCCGACCAGAAACGGCGCCCATTCGGATGGATCGCACCGGGAGCGCTGGTCGGCGTGGCTCTCTGGCTCGCGGCGTCGGCTGCGTTCTCGAGTTACCTCGCCAACTTCAAGAGCTTCAACGTCACCTATGGCTCGTTCGCGGCGGCGATCATCCTGCTCGTCTGGCTATGGCTCACAAACGTCGCGCTGCTGTTCGGGGCGGAGGTCAACGCGGAGATCGACCGCGCGAGGGAGATCTCCGACTCGGTCCCGCAGCAAGAGACGCACCAGCTCCCGACGTGACATGAGGCCCAGGGCGAATCGGGTTTAGACTGACGTGGCTATGTCGGGCATCTTCAGGCGTCTTCGACGCGGCTCGCCGAGTCCCGGAGAGGGCCCCGAGGACCATGTTCGGTCCGACCGCGAATCTCGCCGTACGGCCGAGAACTTCGCTCGGGGGCAGGCGTCGGAGCGCGAGGCACGCAGCCACGCCGCCGCGAACGAGGCGCGCCGCCGGGTTTCAGACGCCGAGGCTCGCAGCCAGGGAGCGCTGAACGAGGCCCGCCGCCGGGTTTCAGACGCCGAGGCGCGCAGCCAGGGAGCGCTGAACGAGGCCCGCCGGCAGGTCTCAGACGCCGAGGCTCGCAACCAAGGAGCCGAGAAGGAGGCCGGTCGCCGGTCCGAGGACGGCACTCGCGATGATGGGCGTCTCGGCTGACGCGCGAGTCGGCGGGCAAGCGGGGAATCGAGACGGCGTACTGATCACTTCGTCGCCGGCCACTCTGCCGCTGCGCGGGCGACGCTGGCACCCTCACCCGACCAGCGTTGGGCATCCACATCGTCTCGTGCTGGCGCGATCTCGCGGCGAGCGACGAGATCTACCGTTTGCCCCGGCACGGGTGGAGAGTCGGTCGAATCTTGCTCCGAGAGCGCATCGAGGTCAAACGAGCGGAAGCCCAGCACGCCGGCGGACGAGGAGACCGGTCTCAGGGCCGCTCCGCAGATCGGACAGCACCCCTCCAGGAGACCGATCTCCGGGGCGCTCGCGCGCACGCGGATCCGACAGACCGGGCAGCTGAGATAGCGAAAGGACATCACGCGGCTGTCCGCTGGCGCTCGTCGGCCACCCGGGCCCCGAACCGCGCCCGGCCGGCTCGCTCGTACACATGGCGTGCGGCGCGCTCCGCGTCCTCGTGGGACCCGAAGCTCACGGACTGCGCGAGGCTCTCGCCAGTGCCCTGGACGATCTCCCAGTGGTAGCTGCCGCCGTTGTCCTCATAGACGAGGAACTCGAGCGAGGACTCGGGCGTGTCGGGCCTCGGGCCCGGCCCCTCAGAGCGGCCCTTCCTTGTTGCGGTGGCCATGGCCGACCGCCTCTCTGCCCCTCTGAACGAAGATGTCACCCGGAAAGCGAGAAGAGCTTGGCTCACCGAGCGCACCAGGAACTATAACGTATTCCGACTTCCCAACTCGGAATTTCTGGCCCCGTTGGGCCTCGCGGTCGTGCGCGCGCAACTCGGCCAAAGGATCGTGCAGTTCGAGATTGTCGTTCAGTTTGCCCCCTAAAACGGACGTGAGCGCCGTTGTGCCAGGGACGGAACCCGCCGGCCGACATTCGGTTTTTCCTGAACAGCCTGCCGGCGCGCTAGCCTGGAGTTATGCTCACTCAGGCAGATCGCGCGGCAGAGCGTCGTCGCGCGAAGCTGGAGGAGATCCAGCGCCAGGTCAAGGACGGTTCGCTGAAGATCCGCAAGATGACGCGCGATGAGCGCCGACGGTATCCCGCGGTGCCGCCGAAGGCCCGGCGGAAATGACGCGTTTTTTCGTCGCTGGTATTGAATCGGAGGGATCGCGCGCGGAGGAGGTCTACAGCGAACTGCGCGAGCGCTCGCTACTCGACGCCGGTTGCCCAGCGCGGCCGCGGCGGATCTTCAAGCTGAGCTGTCGCTTCGACGGACACGACCGAGAGATCGAGGTTGGCAGGCCGCTCTCCAAGGGCGGCGACGTTGTGGTCGCGATTCTTGACCACGGCCGCGCGGAGGCGTTCCGCGTTCATACCGGTGGGGGCAAGCTCCCGCCCGCCCGCGTCAGCCATCCCGTTTACTCGGTGACGGAGTTCTCGTGAGCGCGGAGGACAACACACGTGACGGCGAAATCCAGGCCCTCGTGAAGAGCCTCGCGCGTCCTCACTCCTCAGGCGGGGACGTTGTCGAGCGGGCAGCCCTTCTAGCGTCGGGCAGCGACTTCCCGGCCGTGATGGCGTGGATCAGCGACCATGCGGGAGTGGCCGAGACGATGGTCGCCGAACCTCCCCGGCGAGGTCTCCACGGCCCACTCTTGGGCCTCTCAGGGGCTGCCGACCGGCGAACGCCGCTGCGCTTCGTTTTCCCGGCAGGAACACTGAACTGACCCTCCGCGACGCGGCAGGCCGGCGGTGTCTCACCGCTGCGCCGGCGAGCTCGAGATCATCGGCGGTTCTGCTCGTGCGGCCGCACACTGACGCGCCGACCGCGCCGAGAGCGAAAGCAGGGGCGTACCGCTAACTGCGCGATGGGTCACTATCGCGAATCGCGAGCACGACGTCGCCTCGCGTTGCTCGCAAGCAATCGGATAACGGATACTGGATAAGCTAGCCCGCTCCCGTGGACCTCGAGACTCGGAACGGCTAGGCCTTTGGGCATCGCAACATGACTGCGTTTCGCGAGGGCTCCGGGTCTCGGGGAGCGGTTGAGGCCGTCGCGCCTCGCCCGACGACGGATCGTGCTGGGCGGGGATGGCGGCCATCACGCGCCGCGTCGGTCGCGGTTCTGATGGGACTGGTCGTGACGGCAGCTCTGGCGCTTACCTCTCTGGCTGTGTACAACCGGAACGAGCGCCGGCTGTTGAATCTGCGCGTGCGTGAGCTCAATTTGGTGTTGGCCGCCACCGTCCCATCGATTGAGACGCCGTTGGCGTCGGCCGCCGAGTTGGCGCACGCCACCGACGGCAGCCCTCAGAAGTTCCGTGCATTCATGGTGCCCTACGTGGGTCACGGCCGCCAGTTCGCCTCGGTGTCACTGTGGCCGCTCACGACGCCTCGGCTAGCGCCGACGGCGGTGGTGGGCGCGGCCCCGATATTGGCGTCCATGCCTGACAAGGCACGTCAGTTCTTTGCACATACCAAGCCATCGGGGTCACTCAATCTCACCGGGATCCTGGGCACGGCGCGGCCATCACTCGGCTTCGAGTTCAGCTCGGCGGGCCGTAAGCCGGGCCTCGCCGTCTACGCGGAGAACCCGCTCCCGACAAATAGGCGATCAGCGCTCGAGGGAAATAACGCCTTCTCGGATCTCAACTACGCTCTCTACCTGGGTCACTCGCGGCGCAGCGCAGACGTGTTGGTGACGAGCGTGAAGCGATTGCCGATCACCGGGCGACAGGCGTCAGACGTCGTGCCGTTCGGCGCGGGTGCATTCACCCTTGTTGTAGCTCCGAAAGGCTCGCTCGGCGGTACGTTCTTCAAGGATCTGCCCTGGATCATCGCCGTCCTCGGAGTGCTCGTTGCGCTTGCTGCGGCGTTGATGACTGATCGGCTCGCGCGACGCCGTCAGGGTGCCGAGCAACTGGCTGGGATCCTCGACCGCGTGGCAGCCGAGAACCGGCAGTTGTACACAGAGCAGCGCAGCATCTCCCAAACGTTGCAGCACGCCCTGCTGCCCGACACGCTGCCGGTGTTCACGGGACTGCGGATGAACGTACTCTATGTCCCGGCTGCCTCCGGCGTCGACATCGGTGGCGACTGGTACGACGTCGTGGCGGTCGACGATCGACGTGTGCTGATGGTTATCGGCGACGTCTCAGGCCACGGACTTCGAGCTGCGACCACGATGGCACTGGTGCGACACGCCGCGCTGGCGTATGTCGCGCAGGACCCCCGACCCGCGAGCGTCCTGGCGAAGCTGTCTGACTTCGTCAACAGCGGATCGCACGATTACTTCGCAACGGTCTTGTGCGCGCTGATCGATGTGGATGCTCATCGGCTCACAATCACCAGCGCCGGTCATATGGCTCCACTGCTGCTTGACGGCGAGCACGCTGAGTTTGTCGCGCTCCACGTAGACGCACCGGTCGGGGTCGCGGGGAACTCGCACTATCACGAGGCGACCGTGTCCGTGCCGCCCAACGCCACGCTGGTAGCCTTCACCGACGGTTTGGTGGAGCGCCGTGGAGAGGTTCTCGATGTGGGTCTTGCGCGACTACGAGACATGGCTACCAGGCAACAACTTCCGCTCGACGACCTGCTGGTGAAGCTCGCGCGCGAGCTCGCGTCCGACGACCACAATGACGACACCGCAATTGTGGGCATTCAATGGCAGAACTAGACTCCGAACGCCCTGCTGAGGTCGCGATCGACACGCGCTTGGATCCGGCGGGCTCGGCGCTCGTCACGGTGTCGGGCGACCTCGACATCTCGAATGCCGGCACGCTCGAACAGGCCGTGGCCTCGATCACGGCGGAGCGACCCGAGCGGGTGGTCTTCGACCTCAGCGGCCTGCGATTCATGGACAGCGCCGGGATCGCGGTTTTGCTTGATTGCGCCGGGAAGGTGAACACCGTGCGTTTACGCGATCCATCCCCAGCCGTGCGACGCGTTGTGGAGCTCACTGGCCTCACCGACGTTCTATCCATCGAGTCGTGACGGACGCTCGAAGATTTCGCTGTCAACCAGAGGCCGTGACCGCCGCGCGCCGGTTCGTGCGTGATGTCCTGAGCGATCGGCCGGCCGAGCTCGTACAGGCCGCCGAGCTCATGGCCTCTGAGCTGGCCACCAACTGTGTCCGCCACGCTAACACCGGGTTCGAGATGACGATTCACTCAGACGGCCAGATCCGTGTCGAGGTGCGCGACACCGGGGAGGGCCGACCGAGACTGCTGTCCCCGACGCCACGAGAGATTTCTGGAAGGGGGCTACGTATCGTTGAAGCGATGTCAGACGCTTGGGGCGTCACCCCGGCGTCAAACGGCAAGGCGGTGTGGTTCACCCTGTCGCCGCGTGACGCGCCGAGCGAGGCAGCCGCGTCGCGGCGCAGCGGGCATCGTCGGCGCACTCTTGGGCACCTTCGGGATATGTGGCTGACCCGGGGGAGAGGAGTCGCTGATGAGTGATCGAAGTCGTCTCAGTGGCCCCCGCTATCCGCCCGTAGCTCGCGGTCCCCGGGGACGGCCCTCGATCGAAGACCGCGCGCGGCGCAGGGCGCGGATAATCGCACTCGTCGAGTCAATCCCGAGAGGGTTCGTGCGGACGTATGGCGACATCGACCCGGCCGCACCGCGGCTCGTCGGCCAAGTCCTCGCTTCCACACATGATCTGCCCTGGCAGCGCGTGGTGCGCGCGGACGGCAGCGTCCCTCAAGGCAAGCAGCAGCGCGATCTGCTGCTCAAGGAGGGCGTGCCGATGCGGGGCGATCGGGTCGACCTGCGCCAGGCACGACTCCCGGCGGAGATGCCATAACTAGAATCGCTGATAACAGGCGAGTGCACGGGACCCCTGCGAACGCGGGGGTCCCGCTTCGAGGAAAGGGCGGCGGCACCGATCTGATGGTCGACGGCGCGAGCCCGGGGGTTGACTCGCTGGCAGGATCGGACATAGGGTGCGCGTTTGGGATGGGGCGCCCCTCCGGCGGCGCTGAACGCGGGCACAGGCGCCCGCCGCATAACGCGGTGCGCCAAGAGGAGGCAGGTCATGCAGTCATGGAACCCCCGACACCTATTGTTGACAGCCGCGATCGCGGCCGTGCCGTTGACCCTCGTGGGGACGGCCCTCGGTGCGGGTAAAGGGCCTGCGCGGGCGAAAGTCGAGATCAACGGCGCTGAATCGATCAAGCCAAACGTCTACCTCCAAATCGGCTTTCACTTCACGCCCGGGACGATCCCGGTCCGCTCCGGCGGCACGATCACGATGACGAACAACACCAAAGACGCGCACAGCCTGTCGATCGTCAAGGCCTCGCAGGTCCCGCACACGATCAAGCAAGTCGAAAACTGCAGCGTCTGCGCCGCGATCGCGAAGTCGCACGGCCTCAACTTCGAAGGGCCGCCGACGTTCGGTCCCCCTCCGATCCGGCTCGTGGACGTCGGTGCCCCCGGCTTCGACGCGCCGGGTGACTCGTCCGTCATCGGCCCGAAGGGGCGTGGCGGACCGGTCACGTTCAAGGTCACCGCGCGACCGGGGACGATCCTGAACTTCATCTGCATCTTTCACCCGTGGATGGACGGCCGCTTCCTCGTCAAGTAGGCGCCGTGCGAGTCCTCGCTCCTAGCTCTCCTGGAGCACTGACAGGACGTTGCCGGCGGGGTCCTTGAACCAGGCGATGTAAGGGCCTCCACCGCGGAAGACACCCTTCTCGTCCTGCTCGAAGCCCTCATAGCGCTCGAAGCGCACGCCGCGCGCGGCGAGGCCGTCCACGGCCGCGTCGATGTCGTCCACGGGGAAGTTGAGGATCGTGTAGTCGGCGGGCATGTGACCCGGCTTCGGATAGACGAGGGTCGGACGATCGCCGGCGAGATGCAGCATCATCAGGCCGTGCTCTTCGGACGTCTCCAAGCCGAGGATCTCCCCATAGAAACGGCGGGCCGGCTCGATGTCGTTTACGGCGAAACCGCTGAATGCCTTCGTATTCGCGAACATGTTGCTTCTCCTTTGCGGTTGACCTGAGGCCATCTTCTCGACACTCGCGCCCCCGTCGTCCAGGCTGGCGGGCGCGTGTGTTCTAGACAGCCATGTGATCCAAAAATCATCGGCCGACCCCGAAGCGAAGCGTCGCGACGGCACGTAAACTCCCGGGAGTGAGCGGCCTCGACCGCGCGGCGGGTCTCGCGTACCGGTGGGCGGGGGACTCGCGTGAGCGGGTCGCCCTGCTGGTTCACGGCTATCCCGAGTCCTCGTACATGTGGCACGAGACACTGCCGGCGCTCGCGGACGCGGGTTGGCGCGCGCTCGCTCCCGACCTGCCCGGATATGGCGATTCCGAGCCGGTCCCGCCCGGGACCTGGGAGCGGCACATCGAGGCGCTCGAGCGCTTCGTCGGGGAGCTGGAGCTCGGCCCAGTCGCGCTGGTCACCCACGACTGGGGGGTCCCGATAGGGCTTCGCTGGGCCTGCGACCGCCCGGGGTCGACGAGCGCGCTCGCGATCTCCGACGGCGGCTTCTTCGCCGACCGGCGCTGGCACGACCTGGCCAACGTCATGCGCACGCCGGGCGACGGTGAGCGTCTGATCGAGTCCTACACGCGCGAGGGCTTCTCCGCCGCGATGCGGGCCGTCTCGAGCCGCATGAGCGACGAGGCGCTCGATGAGTACTGGAAGGGCTTCGCCGACGACACCCGGCGCCGCGGGCATCTCGAGCTGTACCGGTCGGGCGACTTCGACAAGCTGATCGGGTACGAGGGCCGCGTGGCGGCGCTCGGTGTGCCGACCCTGATCCTGTGGGGCGAGCGGGACCGCTTCGCCTCGGTGCGCATGGCGCGACGCTTCCACGAGGAGATTCCCGGCTCCGAGCTTCAGGTGCTGGAGGAGGCCGGCCACTTCGTCTGGGATGACGAGCCCGAGCGCGCCAACCGCACGCTCGTGGAGTTCCTCGAGCGGCGCGCGAACTGACCGCCGCCGGCCAGGCTCGTCGATTGGTTTCCTCACTCCGTCACCCGAGTGATGCAGAGAGAAGCACACGACCCGAGCGGGCCGCGCCGGCGTACGCCGGGATCGGCTCCCGCCAGACGCCGCCGCACGTGCTGTCGCTGATGGGGGCACTGGCCGCCAGGCTGGCTGGCGCTGGATGGGTACTGCGCACCGGGCTCTCCCCCGGGGCCGACCAGGCCTTCTACAGAGGAGCCATGAGCAGCGCGGGCGACGTGGAGCTTTACCTGCCATGGCCCGGGTTCCAGTCCGGCGCGCGGCTCGAGGTCGAGGGCGGCAGCGTCAGGGTCGTGTGCAGGCCCAGCCCGCCCGCCTGGCGGCTGGCGCCGCGATTTCACCCGCGGTGGTCCGAGCTCGCAGACGACGCCCGCCGGCTGCTCGCCCGCGACGGCGATCAGGTGCTGGGCACAGGCCTGCTCGACCCCGTGCGGCTCGTCGCCTGCTGGACGGCCGACGGCACCCTCGACGGGGAGCGCCTGTACGACGACGGCACGGGGCAGGCGCTGCGCATCGCCCACGACCACGGCATACCCGTGCTCAACCTGGCGCGGCGAGATCATCTCGCGGACCTCGTCGGCCCGTAGCTATCGTGCGCTCGTGCCGACCTTCCGGCTCCCCAGCGGTCACGAGTTGCGCCCCCTCGAGGAATCCGACGCCGAGGAGTTGTACCTGCTGGTCGATGCCAATCGCGCGCGCCTGGAGCGATGGATGGCTTGGGCCGAGGGACAGACGCGGGAGCGCACGCTCGAGTTCATTCGCGCGAGCGGCAAGCAGGGCGCCAGGGACGGCGGATTTCAGGCCGCGATCGTGGACGCGGACAGGATCGTCGGCGTCGCCGGCTTTCACG
>Ga0210408_10005783_pt1 | contig 10797 bp, 7 predicted proteins | sample IncBWH4MmetaG_FD_155471 | JGI IMG/M metagenome (GOLD analysis project Ga0210408, IMG submission 155471) | Forest soil microbial communities from Barre Woods Harvard Forest LTER site, Petersham, Massachusetts, United States - Inc-BW-H-4-M | ecosystem: Environmental > Terrestrial > Soil >... | reverse complement strand
AACCGCATCAGCGCCACGCTCGAGGCAGTGCGGATCGTGCGGCCCGCGCTGGAGAAGTTCTATAACTCGCTCAGCGACGAGCAACAGGCACACTTCAATGCGCTCGGCCCCAATATCGGCGAGCGTTCGCAACGGCAGCCGCAGCAGGAAGCGAACGCGCAGTCCGATACCTGCGGCGAGCCGAAGTCCAGTCTGACCCAACTGCCGATCGAGCGGATTGACGCCGTGATACGCCCGGCGGGCACACAAAAGGAATTACTCGACCGTCTACGCGAGGCGACGGAGAAGGCCGTTCAAGGGCTGCAAGCTGCCTGCCCGGACAACGTGCCGCTCACGCCGGTCGGACGGCTGGAGGCGATGGAGAAGCGGCTCGAGGCCATGATGCAGGCAGCCCACCTGGTGCAGCCGGCATTGGATGAGTTCTATGCCACGCTGAGCAGCGAGCAGAAGGCCCGCTTCAATACGCTGAGACAGTTCGCGGGCCCCTGATCGCAACCCATCCCGGCAGGGTGTTAGCGTTCGTCCCCGGTCATCCGGGGAGTGTCGGTTGACAGGGGGGCGTAAGACGCGCGCTGAGCGCGACAACACATCGGGAGGAAGCCATGAATCGTGTCTCTCTGATAGCTGGGGTGTTCCTGGTCGGCCTGCTGCCTCTCCCTGCAACGGCGGCCGATGAGCATGTCGTCGTTTCCCCGGATAGTTTGAACTGGAGTGCTGCCCCGCCGGCCTTCCCGAAAGGCGCACAAATTGCCATTCTGAGCGGCGATCCGTCGAAGGAAGGACTCTATGTCGTTCGCCTGAAGGTGCCTGCTGGATACAAAGTTCCGGCGCATGTTCATCCCAATGATGAACACGTCACCGTCATCTCCGGGACATTCAATATCGGAATGGGCGACAAGCTCGACGAGAAAAAGGGAAATGCTGTCAAGGCCGGAGGGTTTGCTCGCGCGCCGAAAGATATGCAGCATTATGCGTGGTTCACTGAGGACACCATCGTCCAGCTGCATGGAATGGGGCCGCAGGGCATTACCTACGTTAATCCGGCCGATGATCCGCGCAAAAGCAATTAGAACCTGAATAAAGGACCCGCCGGTGTACGCGCGGGGCTTTCCATCGAACGCGTAGCGCGGCGAAGGCGAACTGGCGGTCCGCGCCGCGTTCGCCACTTTTCGTCCGCCCGGCGGTGATGTTCGGACCGGACGATACGTTTCTTACTACCATCCTCAAGCTCCTCCGCCAGCTTCCAGTCTATCCGATGTTCGGCACCGGCATTCCCCGCGACGATCCGCGCCTCGCATCGTCGTCAGTGCGTTATCATCTAAAGAGAAGGAGGGAGGTGAGCATCATGCGCATCCGACATTGGCAAGACGTCGCCAGCCTGTTGGTGGGCGTGTGGCTGGTGTTGTCGCCATTCGCCCTGGGCTTCGCCGGGGCGGCTACCTGGATAACCCTCGTGCTTGGGTTGTCCGTCATTGTGTTTGCCGTCGAGGGATTTGTCATTCCGTCTTATCTGGAGGAATGGGGAGAGCTTCTCATCGGTCTGGCTCTGCTGGTGGTACCCTGGACGATCGGCTACGAGCCGGAATTGGCCACGGTAAGCAGTATGGTGTCGGGCACACTGGTGATCTTGTTCGCAATCTGGGAACTAATGACCGATCGCGAGTTCATCAACTGGTGGCACGATCGCTGGCATCACCGGGCCAGCTGAGGGGTTAATTGCCCGACCGCTTAGCCCGACCGCTATCTGCTGGCGGTCGGAGGAGAGGATTGACTCGGCGGCGTCGACGCCGCGAGCAAAGGCTTGACCTCTCCCGGCTGGGAACCGTGAGTAAAATGTGCAGGGCACGACGGCCCCACACATCGGCGACTTTGTTACGATGCGGTTCTAGGCTCTATCGGTTCCCAGATGCTGATTTTACGAGTCTCCGGCATCAGGAACAGGGCGAGCACGAAGCACACCGCGGGAACCGCGATCGGGTAGATCAGCGCGTAGCCGATGCTGCCGGTGGCGGCGAAAGCCGCCGAAGTGATGAACGGCACCAATCCGCCACCCCAGCCGTTGCCGATGTGATACGGCACCGACACCGACGTGTACCGAATTCTGCCGGGGAAGAATTCCGCCAGAAACGCCCCGACCGGCCCATACACCATCCCGACGTAGCAAACGAGGATGAAAATGATGAAGATCGCGATCGGATAGTTGATGTTGCCGGGCTGCGTGACCGTTCCCAGCCACAAATACAGCGGATAGTACGTGATCGCGGCGAGCAACATGCCTCCCAAGATCACCGGCTTGCGGCCGATCTGGTCTGACAGCCAGCCAAAAAAGATCAAGCTCGGCGTTGCAATGAGCAACGCAGCTCCCACGATGTAGGCCGAGGTCAGCGCGTCCACCTTGGAAACCTGCTGCAGAAAGTACAACGCCCAGAACTGACCGCTGTACCAGACCACCCCCTGCCCGATCAGCACGACGGTGGCGATCAGTATGTATTTGATGTTCGAGCTAACGAAGGCCTCCTTCCAGGGGTTCCTGGTCATCTGGCCCATAGCCTTGATCGCCTGGAAGATCGGCGTCTCCTGGAGCTGGAGCCGGATGTAGATCGCGATGGCCACCAGCAGGAACGAAACCAGGAACGGAACGCGCCACGCCCATTCGTCGAATGCTTGATTACCGAAATACGTCCGCGTCGCAATGATTACGGCCAGCGACACCACGATCCCGAGAGTCGGAGAGGTCTGCAGCCAGCCGGTGTAGTAGCCGCGGCTGTCGTCCGGCACATGCTCGGCAACGTAGGTGATGGCGCCGCCATACTCGCCGCCCAGGCACAGGCCCTGGATCATCCGCAAGCCGAAGAGAAGGAACGCGGCGGCCAGACCGATCGACTCGTAGGTCGGGATCAACCCGATCGCGCCCGTGCCCAGCCCCATTCCGCTGAGCGTAACAAGGAATGTATACTTGCGGCCTACCCGGTCGCCCATCCATCCGAAGAGGAACGCCCCCAGTGGACGGATCAGGAATCCTGCGGTGAACAGCGCAATCGTACTCAGCAGAGCTGCGACCGGGTGGGATTGTTCAAAGAACTTGACCGACAGAACTGCGGCCAAGCTGCCGAAGATATAGAAGTCATACCATTCGATGACGTTTCCCACGGACGCAGCGACAATCACGCGGCGGAAATCCCTCTGGATTTGAATTGCCATGTGCGGCTCCTATTATTTCAAGGCATTGCCTCGCATTTTTCAGCGCATTATCTTCTCGCGGAGCAAGGTTCATGCGCGACGTTTACAGGCGCGAATTGTGAGCGCGTCCGCAACGCCTGGCTCAGGGGAACTTTGAACCACCCGAGGAGAGCTCCAACGGCCTTCGGCACCGCGAGCAGCCGCTGCCTCCTTCCCGTCTGTCTGGGAGCGAAAGCGCGGAAAGCAGTGTAATCCTAACAGAACTGTCACCTTTCGGCGACCTTGAGGCGCTGGTGCCGTCGCACCCGATCGGTTGTATAGTTGAGAAAACGGGGGCTGTGCTGCATTGCATCAAGTGCACCTGAAACTCCAGTAACGGAGGTCCGCCATGAAAGTCAAAGACGTGATGCACAAGGGTGTCGACTGGGTCAGCCCCAACACCCCTGTCACCGAACTCGCGAAATTGATGCGGGAGCATGACATCGGCTGCATTCCGATTGGGGAGGACGACCGACTGATCGGGATGGTGACCGACCGCGACATCGTCTGCAAAGGGCTTGCGAGCAACAACTTCGATGCTGGCCGCGCGATGGCGCGCGATGTGATGACCGAAGGCATCCATTGTTGCCGGGAGGACGATGACCTCGCAAAGGCGGTGCATCACATGGAGAAGCTGAAGCTCCGCAGGCTGCCGGTGATGAACAAGAGCAAGCGGATGGTCGGCATCATCAGTCTGGGTGACGTTAGCCATTCTGCGTCCGGTGATTTGCTGTCCGAGTGCGTCAAGAGTGTTTCGGCTCATCACTGAAACACGGCCGGCGCTCCTCTCGCGATAGCCGCCAAGCCGCACGATCAAACGTTGAGACGAGGCCGAGCGATACCCATGCAACAATCGCACGGCGCGAAAAGCTGGGGCACGGAAGCGTTCTGCTTTGCCCGAGAAATGGCGCGCCACTCAGAATAAAAATGCGAACACCTATACAATTGATGTAATTTTTGCGTCCTCCCTCCGCGATGCGGACTGTTGTCCCGCGCGAAGGCGCTGGCGCTGTCAGAACCTTCCACAGGTGTGGGGACACCGGGCGCGCACCGGTGAATGCTTTCAAGAGCGAGAATGACCTTTACCAGAACTCAAATACCGCAGCGTTCCGGTGCCCGCGGAGGCGAGCGCCAGGCGCTCCCTCTCAATGCTACGAGACAGTTGAAATCTCCCAATGGGGTTGTATTTCTTGGATTGAATGGCATTGTCATCAAGAGCCACGGAGGCTCCCGACACTGAGGGTTTCGCAGACGCCATCAATCTCGGTTAAAAAATGGTGCTCCGAGAATTGCACTCCAAAATCAAGCAGACAATAGCATCTGCGGTCAGACCGCGCGGCAAACGGAGAACGTTATGGCGTGGCGTGACGACAAGGCCCGAGCAACCCTGATCCGCGAGGCAGCGGGAAGCATGCAGCCGGGCAAGACCCCCCGGGCCTTTGCCGAACTTCTGTTCGACCACACCAATACTGAGGACCTCCTCAACTTCGATGCCGCCTCCCTGGCCTTGCTGGCAGAACAGGCCTGGGAACATGTGCAGCGGCGCACGGCGGGCAGTGCTGATATCCGCGTTATCAATCCGATGATGCCGGACCGGCGCGAGATTTCCGTGCTCGAAGTTCTCAACGACAACATGCCCTTCCTGTTCGATTCTATCGTGGCGGAGCTCGCCGAGCAGGGCATCGAAGTCACGCTGGTCTCCCACCCGATCATCGCCGTGGAGCGCGATGAGCAAGGCAAACTCCTGCGTTTCTACGGCGAAACACTGACAGAGGGGGTAAAGGGCGAGCGTGAAAGCTTGATCCATCTCCACATCGCCCGTCTTGACGCCGATGCCGACCGCCAGAAACTGATCGAGGGCCTTGCCAAGACGCTCGACGACGTGCGCGCCTGCGTTATCGACTGGCGGGCCATGCGCGCCCGTGTCGAACAGGCGATCAAGACCTTCAACTCCAATCCGCCTCCGCTGCCGATCGACGAGATCGCCGAAGCCAACCAGTTCCTGCAATGGCTGTGCGCCAACAATTTCACCTTCCTGGGCCTGCGCGAATATCGCTTCTCGTCCGACACCGATGCGCCGGACGAAATTAGCGCGGGCCAAGGCCTCGGCATCCTGCGCGATCCCGATGTGAAGATCCTGCGCCGCGGCAACGAAATGGTGGTGATGACGTCGGAAATCCGCGAATTCATGCGCGAGCCGACCGTCCTCATCGTCATCAAGGCCAACGTAAGCAGCCGCGTTCATCGCCGTGTCCGCATGGATTATGTCGGCATCAAGCTCTATACGCCCGACGGCCGGCTCGAGGGCGAATTGCGCGTCGTCGGCCTGTTCACCTCGGGCGCCTATACCCGCTCGGCGCGGCAGATCCCCTATGTCCGCCACAAGGTGACGCAGGTGCTCGAGCGCGCCGGCTTCGACCCGGACAGCCACTCAGGTAAGGCCGTCCAGCATATTCTTGAAGAATATCCGCGCGACGAACTCTTCCAGGTCGATGCCGAGACGCTCTACAATTTCGTCATGGAAATCCTGATGCTTTATGAGCGCCCCCGCGTGCGGGCGCTCGCACGGGCCGACAAATTCGACCGCTTCGTCTCCATCCTCGTCTTCATTCCGCGCGAGAAATATGACACCGATGTGCGTACGCGCGTCGCGGCCTTCCTGGCGCACGTCTATAAGGGGCGCCTGGCAGCCTCCTACGCCTCCTTCCCCGAAGGGGCGCTTGCCCGCGTCCACTACATCATCGGACGCTATGAGGGCGAAACGCCTATCATCGCGCGCGCTACGCTGGAATCAGAGATCAGCGCCATCGCCGCGACCTGGAGCGATAAGCTGAAAGCCGCGCTCACCACCTCCACCGACGGCATGCGGGCCCGCATGCTCGCCAACCGTTATGCCCGGGCCTTCACCGGCGGCTATACGGAAGCCTTCGGCACCTCACAGGCGATTGCAGATATCGCCACGATCGAAAAACTCACCCGGGATCGTCCGGTGGCGATTTCGGTCTACCGCATCGAGGGCGAGGGCGATCCGACGCGCTTCGGCCTCAAGGTCTTCTCGCGCGGCGCGCCCCTGTCGCTGTCTTACCGGGTGCCGGTGATCGAAAATCATGGCCTGCGTGTGGTCAACGAACGCACCTATCAGATCGTGCCCAGCGCGACGCCGGCACCCGCGCCGGTATGGCTGCACGATATGACGATCGAGGCCAACGACGGCAAGCCGATCGTTATCGGCACGGAATTCAACCATCGCCTGGAAGCTTCGATTATGGTGGTGGTGGGCGATCGCGCCGAATCCGACGGGTACAACGCCCTCATTCTGCGGACAGCTCTGGGCTGGCGCGAAATTTCGGCCATCCGGGCCCTCTCACGCTACCTGCGGCAGATCCGCGCGCCGTTCAGCCAGGACTATATGTGGGAGACTTTGCGCAAGAACACCGCGACCACTACCAGCATTGTCGCTCTGTTCCAGGCGCGTTTTGACCCGCGCCTCGTCGCCACCGGCGCCGAGCGCTCGGCGCGCGAGACGGCCATCCTCGCCGAGATCGAGGAGCAGCTCAAATCCGTCGCCTCGCTCGACGAAGACCGCATCCTGCGCCTTTTCACCAATCTGGTGCAGGCCACCATCCGCACCAATCTGTGGCAGATCGGCCAGGACGGGCATCCGCGTCCGGTGATCTCCTTCAAATTCGAGGCGCGCAAGATCGAGGACCTGCCGGCGCCGCGGCCGCTTTACGAGATTTTCGTCTATTCGCCGCGTGTCGAAGGCATTCATCTGCGCTTCGGCAAAGTGGCGCGCGGCGGCCTGCGCTGGTCCGACCGGCCGCAGGATTTCCGCACCGAGATCCTCGGCCTGGTTAAGGCACAGCAGGTCAAGAATGCCGTCATCGTGCCGGTCGGCGCCAAAGGCGGCTTTGTGCCCAAACGCCTGCCGCCGCCTTCCAATCGCGATGCCTGGATGGCGGAAGGCATCGAAACCTATCGCATCTTCATTCGCTCGCTGCTCGAACTCACCGATAATCTCGATGGCGACACGATCGTGCCGCCCGACGACACCGTGCGGCACGATGGCGATGACCCCTATCTCGTCGTCGCCGCCGACAAGGGCACCGCCACCTTTTCCGACATCGCCAACGCGATCTCGGCCGAGAAGGGCCACTGGCTTGGCGATGCTTTCGCCTCCGGCGGCAGCCAGGGCTATGACCACAAGAAGATGGGCATCACCGCGCGCGGTGCGTGGGAAGCCGTCAAACGCCATTTCCGCGAGCTCGGTACCGATATCCAGACCATGCCCTTCACCGCTGCCGGTGTGGGCGACATGTCCGGCGACGTCTTCGGCAATGGCATGCTGCTCTCGCCGGCGACCAAGCTCGTCGCGGCTTTCGATCACCGCGACATCTTCATCGATCCCTCGCCCGACCCTGCCATCAGCCATGTCGAGCGCCTGCGCATGTTCAACCTGCCGCGGTCGAGCTGGCAGGATTACAACACGTCGCTGATCTCGCAAGGCGGCGGCGTGTTCTCGCGTTCGCTCAAGGCAATCCCGCTCGCGCCGGAAGCGCGGGCCTTGCTTGATCTCGACAAGCCGCAAGCCACGCCCTTCGAGGTGATGACGGCAATCCTGAAGGCACGCGTCGACCTCCTCTGGTTTGGCGGCATCGGCACCTATATCCGCGCTTCGGGGGAAAGCGACGATCAGGTTGGCGATCGCGCCAATGATCCGATCCGTGTTACGGGCGCGGATGTCCGCGCCCGGGTGATGGGCGAAGGCGCCAATCTCGGCGCGACCCAACGCGGCCGCATCGAAGCGGCGCAGAAGGGCATCAAACTCAACACCGACGCCATCGACAATTCGGCCGGGGTCAACACCTCCGACGTCGAGGTCAATCTCAAGATCGCGCTGGCGCGCCCCGAACGCGATGGTCGCCTCAGTTCGAGCGACCGCAACAGCCTGCTTGCCGCGATGACCGACGAGGTCGGCACGCTGGTGGTACGCAACAATTATCTGCAGACGCTGGCGCTTTCGCTGGCCGAACGCAAGGGCCTGGCCGAGACCGGCTTCCTCACCCGCCTGATGCAATCGCTCGAGCAGCGCGGCCTCCTTGACCGCGCCGTGGAGTTCCTGCCGGACGATGTGGCGATCGCCGAGCGCACCCGGCGCGGTCACCCCTTTACGCGGCCGGAACTTGCCGTGCTGCTCGCTTACGCCAAGCTGACGCTCTACGATGATCTGCTCGCCAGCGGCGTGCCCGACGATCCCCATCTCGCCCGCGAATTGTCGCAATACTTCCCAGGCGAGGTTCGGGACAAATTCCCTGATTCGGTGGAATTCCATCGCCTGCGGCGAGAGATCATCTCCACCAATCTCGCCAATGCCGTGATCAATCGCGGCGGCCCGGCTTGCGTGGTGCGCCTGATCGACGAGACCGATGCCGACGTGCCCACCATCGCCATGGCCTTCGTGGCGGTGGATGAATCCTACGGCCTCAATCGGCTGAACAACGCGATTGATGCGCTCGACAACAAGATCGACGGTCAGTTGCAGCTCGGCCTCTACGCCGCGCTTCAGGATCTGCTGCACTCCCGCGTGGTCTGGTATGTGCGCAATGTCGATTTCAGCGCCGGTCTGGAAGCCGTGATCTCGCGCTTCGGCCCTCGCATCCGTGAGATCGCCGCCGGGCTCGACAATAATCTGCCGCCGGACATCCAGGCCGGGCGCAGCAAGCGCCGGCAAGACCTGACCGATGGCGGCGTCCCGGCTGAACTTGCCGGCAAACTTGTCGATCTCGACACCCTGGTCTCCGCACCCGATATCGTGACGGTCGCGCAGCACATCAACCGCGCCATCGGCGATACGGCCACGACCTTCTTCGCCGCCGAGGCCAATTTCCGTCTCGACCGCATCATCGCCGCCGCACGCGGCGTGCCGGCGAACGATTTTTTCGAACGTCTTGCCATCGACCGCGCCGTTGACCAGATCGCAGCCGCGGAAAGAAGACTGGTCGCCGATATGCTTGCAACCGGCCAGTCCGGCCAGCAGGCCGCCGAGAACTGGCTCGCGGCCCATCCTAAAGCTACGCGCATCCGCCGTTCGGTCGAGGAGATCGCTACCAGTGGCCTGACGCTCGCCAAGCTAACGGTGGCTGCGAATTTGCTGGGCGACTTGGTGAAGGGCTGAGAGGGCAACGCTCACGACAAGCGATATGCGTAGGCGTTTGACGCGAGACCACTGATTAGTACGCCCGCGAATAGATAGCCACGCGGTGGCAGTCCTACGGATGCTGGTCAATAATGTCCGTTGTCAGATCATCTTGCAGACAACCGTCGCCATGTCCGCCGCCGAGAAAGCTCGCAACGATTCGGTGCGGACGTTGCCGCGCGCGCCAAGGCTCAAGTTAAGTGACATGGCGGAAGCCTCATCTGGCGCTTCCAGTCCAAAATTCCCAACGTTGAGCCGCGATGTGCATTGGTCAGCACGACTGACCGATGGGCTACCCGGTTAGGCGGACTTGATGACCGAAAAAAATCAGCGCAGGGTAACCGGGGGGGCTGACGAACCAACGATCTGGCCAAGGGTCGCGTATCATGACTGCTACATCGATAGGCCGAATGGTCGTGCCGTCTCTGGCTCTTGTTGCGGCATGTGGTGCAGCACTTGTCTTCGGCGTCACGCTGCATGTGCGGCGCGAGCCGGCGGTTGAAACCAGAGCCGCAACCGCCGCGCCGACGGTTTCGTCGCCTGCATCGGGCGCTCGGGATGAAGGCTCGGCCGCGCTCGCAATGGCACTAGCTGAAGCAAACGCCGTAGCGGCGGCACCTGCCGCATCGCCCCACTCGCCGGACACCGATGAGTCCGTGCCCGTCTTCGACATTGCCCGCATTGAGCGAACAGGTGAAGCGGTCATCGCCGGCAGGGCTGCGCCAGGCGCGATCGTGGAACTGTTGTCCAACGGCGAGCGGCATGATCAAGCCGTCGCGGATCAATCCGGACAATTCGTCATGGTCCCTCCCCGGCTTCCCCCTGGGGACTACGAGCTGACGTTGAGGTCCAGACAGCCGGACGGCAAGCAGGCAACATCCAAACAGAGCGTGGTGGTCGCACTAGCCGAGTTGGAGTCCAGCTCCGGCGCGGTCCGATCGCGCGCCGAGGTGCCGTTCAATGTTCCGGGGACGGTGGGGGCAAACCGTTCCGTGCTGGATCAGGCCGTTGCATCTTCTCAAGCGCACCAGCCCTCCCGGCCTCCTTTGCAAATTGCGAAGCAGCAGGACATTGCCGCTTCACAGCTGCCCCACGCGACTGCGGCCGCCCTTCTGTCAGACGGAGGCTCACCGTCCGCCGTGGCGGCCGTGCCCAAGATGGCGACCACGGTCGTATCCCCTGGCGACAGCCTCTGGCGCATCAGCCGTGTCACTTACGGCGCGGGCATGCGATACGCAGTCGTTTACAAAGCGAACCGAGACCAAATCCGAAATCCAAATCGTATTTATCCCGGCCAGATCTTTGTCCTTCCTATGAAAGCGCGCTGAAAAGTGCCGGCAATTCCAGGCCCTGCACGAGGGATGGTTGCGCGTCTTTTTTGC
>Ga0210408_10005782_pt1 | contig 10797 bp, 7 predicted proteins | sample IncBWH4MmetaG_FD_155471 | JGI IMG/M metagenome (GOLD analysis project Ga0210408, IMG submission 155471) | Forest soil microbial communities from Barre Woods Harvard Forest LTER site, Petersham, Massachusetts, United States - Inc-BW-H-4-M | ecosystem: Environmental > Terrestrial > Soil >... | reverse complement strand
ACTCACTCGTCGCTCTGGAAGGACGGTAAACCCCTCTTCGCAGGTGACAAATATGCCGGCCTCAGCGAAATGGCGCTTTTCTACATCGGCGGCCTCATCAAGCATGGCCCGGCATTGACCGCCATCAACAACCCGACCACCAATAGTTACAAACGACTTGTTCCGGGATTCGAGGCTCCGGTCAACCTAGCCTACTCCGCTCGCAATCGCTCTGCTGCGATCCGCATCCCGACCTACTCGCAAAATCCGAAGGCGAAACGCGTGGAGTTTCGCACGCCAGACCCGGCTGCAACTTCTTACCTGTGTTTTGCGGCCATTCTGCTCGCGGGACTCGACGGCATTCAGAATCGCATCGATCCGGGCGACCCGCTGGACAAGAACCTTTACGAACTTCCGCCCGAAGAGATTGCCAAGGTGCCAACCGTACCCGATTCGTTGCTCGGAGCCCTCGAAACCCTCGAAGGCGACCACGAATTCCTGCTCAAGGGAGACGTGTTTACTAAGGATTTCATCGATAACTGGATCGAAATGAAGAAAAAAGAGTACGATGCTCTGCGTCTTCGACCGCATCCGTACGAATTTCACATGTATTTCGATCTCTAATTCGACTCGTCCGTGAAGGATTTGTTCGCAAGGGCGCCCGAGGCATCTAGTGTCCTGTCCCCGAAATAGCAGGTATATTGCCGGAGGTCAGTTGGCTGTTTTTCAAGGCGCGAGCGAAGCACCCATATCTGAGTCATACGGGTCGAGCGAGCAACGCGGAAAAACAGTCAACTGGCCCCGGCCCGGAGGGTTGCGATGAAAATGGGCCGGCGGCCGCGTTGCTCGTCGGTCACGTATCGATTCAGATATGCTCCCTCCTCGCGCCTTGCCGACGGCCCATTTTGATCGCAACAATATACCTGCTATTTCGGGGACAGGACACAAGGGCGCCCTTTTTTTTGACTTCTTGAATTTCAAACTTTTGGACTATTGTATCCGCTAAGTCGCCTAGACGTTATGAAACTTCTCGCCGTTCATCCCGGGTGTTTGATGTACTCCAAGATCTATCTACGATTGGAGCCGCTTGGCCTTGAGTTGGTAGCCGCTGCTGCCCGTCGCGATGGACATGACGTGCGCATAATCGATCTTCAGGCCGACCGGCACGCGGACTATTTCAAGATCGTTGACAGCTGGCAACCCGATGCTATCGCCTTTTCATGCAACTATCTCGCAAACGTGCCGGAGATCCTTGATCTCGCCGCCGCTACGAGGGCCAAGCTCCCGAGTTGTTTCATTTTCGTCGGCGGACACAGTTCTTCATTTATTGCCCAAGAGATTCTAGAACATGGTCAAGGCTCAATCGACTGTGTACTGAAGGGAGAAGGTGAACCCTCCATTTCTCCCCTGCTCGAGGCGGCGCGGCACGACCGGAAATCACTCCATCTCGTCCCTGGCGTGCAGACCCTGGATGGACAAGGGCCAAGGCCTTTGTTTGTGAATAGCCTGGACGACCTCATGCCCGCGAGAGATTTGGTTCGAAATCGGAGACGCTATTTTATCGGGGTTCTGGACCCGTGCGCATCGATCGAATTCAGCCGCGGTTGCCCGTGGGATTGTGTTTTTTGCAGCGCTTGGACTTTCTACGGCCGAAGCTATCGAACCAAATCCCCGGAGGTTGCCGTCGAAGAGATCGCTCGCATTCGGGAACCGGGAGTGTTCCTGCTCGACGATGTTGCCTTTATCCAGGTCGACCACGGCATGCGAATCGGGGAACTCATCGCCCAGAAGGGAATCCGCAAAAAATATTATCTTGAGACCCGGGGTGATATTTTGTTGCGAAACAAAGAGGTTTTCCAATTCTGGCGGAAGTTGGGGCTCGAATATATGTTCCTGGGCATTGAGGCCATCGACGAAGAAGGTCTTCAGCGCTTCCGGAAGCGAGTTACCCTTTCCCAGAATTTCGAAGCGCTTGAGTTTGCTCGCTCCCTCGGAGTCTCGGTCGCGATAAATATCATCGCGGATCCGTCGTGGGATCGTGAGCGTTTCAGGGTGATCCGCGAGTGGTGCATGGAGATTCCCGAGATCGTCAATATCAGCGTAAACACGCCTTACCCCGGCACCGAAAGCTGGCTAACGGAATCACGCAAACTGGCCACCCGCGATTACCGCCTTTTCGATATTCAACACGCTGTCCTACCTACGAAACTACCATTGGAGGAGTTCTACCGCGAACTCGTGGAAACGCAGCGAGTGCTTAGTTTGAAACATCTCGGACTGGCGGCTCTCCGGGAAGCTGCCGGGCTCGCCATCGATCGGCTGATCCACGGCCAGACCAACTTTGTCAACATGCTCTGGAAGTTCAACAGCGTCTACAATCCAAACTTGCAGATCGAAGATCACCGCCAGCCGGTGAAGTACGAGATCTCGTTACCTCCAGATCAGCAAGGGAAGGTAGACCGGCAGAGTCTCTACATTCATACCGCGAAAGGCCGTCGAGGGCGCCAAATCGATAGTTCGACCGAGGCGTTTGTTGAATCGACTCGAATGGGAGCTGATTAGCTCGGTGATGGTGGTGCGATCCGGGCGCCGCGCCGTGTTGGGGCCACGACCGCGCTGATAGCGGACGCGCTTCGCGCGATCCGGGCGCCGCGTCGTGGGGCCACGACCGCGCTGGTAGGGACGCGCTCCCGGGCGCGCTCCCGCGCGATCCGGCGTAGCACGTCTCGAAGCTCCTTTTCGGCTTCTCGCATGGCCTCTCATGCGTGTACAGGGGAGGTGCCTTTTCTTTGTGTTTAGGACGTGCCACGCCGGATCGCGCGGGAGCGCGTCCCTTCGACGAAAGCCGTTTCATGACCTGTCCCGAATGTCGCTATAAGCGCTCTTTGGGCTTGTTCTTATGCCCCGAAGGGGCTACGAGGATTCAGCCCGGGGTTTCAACCCCGGGAATCGTCCAATAAACGTTCCGCCCTGAAAGGGCGTAAGCTCACCTGGATCAAGCCCACATATTTATATGTTATTGTCACGCTCGATCTTGCGCCCCTTTGGGGCGCGTCGCCGTGGGGGGACGGTTCCCGGGGTTGAAACCAGGTTGAAACCCCGGGCTAAATCCTGCAGTCCCTTCGGGGCAAAAACCGTCCCAACCCCCTGCTTATCTTAGCGACATTCTGACCTGTCCCCATTATCCCATAATCCCCATTTGCTCTTCGGTTTTCCGGATCGCGCGCAAAAGCTGGAACGTTCGCTTACGCTGTGCGTTCTGGATCGATAGAAATTTGCTTTTTTCTCTTGCTACAAACGCGAGTTGCCCCCTGTCTTATTGACTGAACCCCAGCTCCGTTTTTGCCCTAATGCGAAAAGGCTATCTAGCTCTCGTCCTCCACGCTCATTTGCCGTTTGTGCGGCATCCCGAGTACCCTGAGTTCCTGGAAGAAGATTGGTTGTTCGAGGCGATTACAGAAACTTACGTGCCCCTTTGGCAAGTATTTGAGGGCTTGGTTCGCGACGGCGTACCGTTCAGGCTGACGATGTCTTTTACCCCGCCACTGTGCGCGATGCTCAATGATTATCTGCTGCGCGAGCGCTACCTCCGGTATCTCGACCGTGCCATTGACTTGGCCAAACACGAGATCGACCGGACTCAGTCACAAACGGAAATAAATCATCTCGCGAGAATCTACCACTCTCGCTTTCGGGAATGCCGTGAGATTTACGTCGATCGGTTGAAGTGCGATCTCGTAGGCGCATTCAGGCGGTATCAAGATGCCGGTTTTCTCGAGATCATAACATGCGCGGCGACACACGGATTCCTCCCATTGATGGAGCAACACCCCGAGGCTGTGCGCGCCCAGATTCAGATCGCTTGCGACGATTACCAGGAAAATTTCGGTCGGAGGCCCCGGGGTATCTGGCTCCCTGAGTGTGCCTATTTCTCCGGGCTCGAGAATTATCTGCAAGAAGCGGAGTTGCGTTGGTTTTCACTCGATGCGCACGGTTTGATGTTCGGCAATCCTCGCCCGCGCTACGCCATCTACACGCCATGCTTTACGGCCGCCGGTCCGGCAGCTTTTGGTCGGGACCGTGAATCGAGCAAACAGGTCTGGAGCGCACAGGAAGGATATCCTGGTGACCCGGCTTATCGCGATTTCTATCGCGACATAGGTCATGATCTGGATCTGGACTATCTGCGGCCGTTTTTGCCTGCGGATGGATCGAGAAAATTCACCGGCATAAAGTACCATCGGATCACAGGCCGCACTCCACATAAACAAACCTATGTTCCCGGGTGGGCCGAGGGTGCCGCCGATTATCACGCAGGCGATTTCATGGTCAGCCGAACAAAGCAGATCGAGCATCTCATCCAGATGACCAACATCGAGCCGATTGTCTTAAGTCCGTTCGACGCTGAGCTATTTGGACACTGGTGGTACGAAGGGCCAAGGTTTCTCAACTTGTTTCTTCGCAAAGCGGTCTACGATCAAAAGGTGTTCCAATTAACTACTCCAGGTGCCTATCTCGAGAGCCATGATACGCTACAGATTGTTGCACCGAGTCCCTCAAGCTGGGGCCACAAAGGGTTTTGGGAGGTTTGGCTCGATGACTCCAACTCTTGGATCTATCCTCACCTCCATGCTGCTGCGCGGCGCATGACCGAGTCGGCTCGTGCCGTGCAAAAAAAACCGGCAACCTGGAAAGAGCGGGTTCTCAGGCAGATGGCGCGCGAACTTTTGCTGGCACAATCGAGCGATTGGGCCTTCCTGATGAAGACCGGAACAGCCCGCGACTATGCAACCAAAAGGACTAGGGATCACATCCTGCGGTTTACTCGATTATATGATCAACTACGGGGTGGCGTGATCGATGAGGAATTCCTCAGGAACTGTGAGTGGCGAGATAACCTATTCCCCGAATTGAATTGGAAGTACTATGTTTGAGCGTTCAAGGTGGACGCTTTGCACTATCCTCGCTCTTTGGCTTCTTTCGCTCTGCGCGCTAAAAGCTGACGAAGAGGAGACAAGCGCCAGCCAGTTAATATTCGTCCCGCCCCCTGTTGAAGGCGTGATCAGCCTTGGAGTCTACGACAGCAAAGCCAAACTTGTCCGGGTCCTGAAAAGAGCCGCGCCCATTGATAGCTTCAAGTCGGGCCTAAACGGGCTTTTCATCGACTGGGACCGTAACGATGCCCAAGGTAAATCGGTTCCAAGCGGTAAGTTCTTCGCCCGGGGCGTATTGATCGGAGACGTGAAAGTCGAAGGTGTTGCGTTCCATCTCAATGATTGGATCCACGACTCGGACGACCCGCGAATACAAAAAATCATCTCAGCAACTTTATTGAGTGAGCTGCGTCCCGTTGTGTTGGTTGGCGCGCCACAACCAGGGTTGATGACTTTTGAAAGCAATGGAGACCAATCGAAGCTTATCACACTGACGTTCAGCCCTCAGACTATCAAAGCGAATGGGTCCAACGTCCTCGCTTTCGACAGCACACAACTCGCATTGATCGATCCGACTTCGGGCGCCCGGGTATCGCAGCAGAATCTTCCCGATGTCCGAGATGCCGATTCTTTCGGAAATCGGACCGTAGTGCTCACCGGCGGTCAAATCAGATATCAGATCGACGATACATCGCTGGATTTGAAACCTCCCGCTGACGATCTCTTTCGATGTGCTGTTCTGACTTCCTCAATCGTGGTCGCAACTAAGGAGTCGAAGGTCTGGAAGCTCGACGAGCACGAGTTCGCCGCCGTCGATGCGGGAGAAACGGGAGAGCTCCTTGACTTGAGTGCAGGCACGTCAGACAGCGTTTGGCTGTTGGTAAAAACAGGGACGGCCATCTTGCTGAAGCAGATTGGTCCCTCCGGGCAGATTCTCCGTGAAATCGCACTGCCTCCTGACTTGCAGACTGTAACCCGGCTGGGAGCATCGCGAAATCAAGATGCTTTGCTATTGATTTCTGACAGCAGCACAACTCAGCGGGTCATCGGCCTACGTTTTCAAGTTGCCAACCAAGGGAAATCAGTCTGGGAAAAATGGTTCGATCGCTCGCTGGTCCCTTTTCGATTCTTTGATGTGAGAGAGGGCAAAGTAGTTCCGGCAGATGCCAGGACCGACTCTCCTCCGGTTTTCGTCAAACCGGCAAACAACCCGATGGAGAACACGCGGCAGGCGAATTTTCAACTAACGATTAACACAGACGATACCGGGACCTGGGTCGCAAGTGTGGACGGACTCCCATTGATCCAGGTCTGCGAAACCAAAGCCATAAAACAGGCACGATGGATATCCGACGGAGCGAACGGCATGCGTGTCTACGTATCAGACGGAACCGTTGTTGAGGAATACCATCTTACAAGCATGGAAAACTTATTTCGATTCGACGCGGGCTCGTTTGACTGAGCCCGTTTAAAGTTTTGAGTTTTGAGTTTTGGGTTTTGCGTTTTGAGTAATGGCGACGGGAGCTCGGTGATCAACGGAGGATTGCAGCCGTACCGATGCAGTGACTCAAAACGCAAAACTCTAAACCCAAAACTTTAAAACTTAGTCCGCATGAACACTGTCTACTTCGATCTGGAAACTCAACGCACCGCAAACGACGTCGGCGGTTGGGAAAAAAAAAGAGACATGGGAATGTCTCTTGGAGTCACCTATAGCACGAATCTGACCGAGTACCGGATCTATCCGGAGAAGCGAGTCGACGATTTGATTCAGCAGTTGCTTCGCGCAGACCTCGTCGTTGGGTTCAACGTGGTAAATTTCGACTATGAAGTCTTGATGGGATACACCATCCTCGATCTCCCGCTTCAACTACGAACTTTGGATCTCCTCGTGGAGGTGGAGAAGGTCGCACGAAGCAAGCCCAAGTTGCATAACATCGCCCAGGCAACCCTGGGAGTCGGTAAAACGGCAGATGGCGTCGATGCGATCAAGTGGTGGCGAGAGAAACGATTCATGGAGATCGCTGAGTACTGTTGCTTTGATGTGAAGGTTACCAAGCTCGTCCACGAACATGGTGTCCGGCATCGCGAGCTTTTCTACACCGATAAATTTAACCGGAAACAGCGCTTAGAGATAGGGTGGAGCAACGGTTTGGCGTTTTGAGTTTTGAGTTTTGGGTTTTGGGTTTCTCGTGTAAGCGAAGGCTCCAGCCTTTGCTTCAATGGCAACGCCTGGAACGCGAAGGCTCCCGCCTTTGCTTACGTCGACGGCCAAAACGCAAAACCCAAAACCCAAAACTCAAAACGCCAAACCGTTGCTCCCTTGCATTTCCCGATCTGGAACCGACACTGACATCAATATTGACACCGGTCGGACACGCGCGAGCGCGTCCTTCCGAATCTGCTGATCACATGATTTTGCCGCTGCGCTCAACAAAAGAGGTCTGGGCTTTCGATTGGTTCGACCTGGATGTACCGATCCAGTTCGGCTCAATGTTTATCTTGCCCACCTGTCTCTACGTTGTTCAGCGACATTCTCGAATGTTACTCGGACACGAGTTCGTTCGTGAACTAGACCAGCGCCGGGTTGAACTTTTCCTCCATCGCGCGTTTCAGGAGAAAGGTGCACCCGACGAATTGCTGGTGCCCGATCTGGACGAGTGGGACGAAACTGTATGGCAAAGCATTTCGAGGGAATATCAATGTCAGATTAATCTCGTCGATATCGAACCCACAGAGGAAGAGGCGCGGGAAGAAGAAAGCATCGAATCTCAGCTCAGCAATCTAATCGCGGGACCTGCTGAAAGTCTGTTGGCCAGCCATGGCGCAACATTTATTGCTCAAGGCCTGGTGAAGACGGTGAAGCATACGCGATCCCGCGAAAAGCAGCGTGCATTGTTGGCCAAAGCTCTCGAACTTTCCGAGAACTTGCCGGAGGCTCTGCTCGAATTAGCCGATCTCGATCTCCAAGAAGGCAACCTCGATGAGGCAGCCGAGAACTTCGCGAAGGCTGCGGTAGCTGCCGCTCCATTTCACATACAAGGACAACCTAGCTACTTTCTGAAAGCGCGACACGGTTGCTTGTTAGCCGCTTGGCAAAAGGGCGAATTGAACGACGCCATTGCGATCGGAGAAGAACTGCTGTTTGCCGATCCGACAGATCATTCCGGCGTGCGATTTTTGGTGCCGCTGCTGCAGCTTTCCCTTAACCAGGTCGAAGCTGCGAACGAATTCTTTACCTGGTATCGACAGTCTTACCCAGACGATCTGGAAGATCCTGGGTTCTACTTCGGTTGGGCTCTCACATTGTGCGAATTCGACGATGAACCCAGTGCGATCGAAAGGTACAAGCGCGGAATGTTGCAAAACATTTACTTGGCGCCGTTGCTCCTAGATTTACCTGAACCGTCGCCCGAACTTTGGCAGCACAACGAGCGTGGGGACTACAGCTATGCGGTCGAATTCGTCGATTCATTCGGTGCAATCTGGGAGCGCGATGCTGCGGCGACCCGTTTTTTGCGGGAACTCTACGTCAGCCTGTCAGCGCAGTTGGATGCTTTAATCGATGTCCGTCGCCAAATGGCGGAGCTGCAGGACAACCGCTACGAGCCCCAACACCGACAAATCTGGGACAAACTCCTCGCCGAAGAGCAACACCAAATGGCAAGATGGGGGCTCACGCCGAGGGGGGAAAAGAGTTTTGAGTTTTGAGTTTTGGGTTTTGCGTGGGCTGTTGTCGTTGATCCTCTGCTAAATCGTCCTCGTCCTCGATCTTTGAACGTTGGAGCTAAAAACAGTTTGAAATCCGGGAATGCGGCCTGATCGGGGCGTCGCTTGCAACACCCGGGAGTCGCAAGCGACTCCCTTCCAAGCCAATCACGGCGGCCGATTCGCAGCTCCTACGCAAAACCCAAAACTCAAAACTCCAAACCCAAAACTCAAACTCCAAACACCCAACTACAATCAGTTGACAGAGCGGCTGCTTTCGTCAGGATTCTCCATGGTGCGCTATCTCACCGGATTCCAACCGACCGGCCCTTTGCATATTGGGAATTATTTCGGGGCATTACGTCCTGCAATCGAGCTCCAGGAAAAGGGCGAGGCGTTTTATTTCATCGCCGACTATCACGCCCTCAACACAATTCACGAGCCAGGCGTTTTGCGGGAATATATTCGCGGGGTCGCAATCGATTCCCTGGCCTGCGGCTTGGATCCGGCGAAGGCGTGTTTCTTTCGCCAATCTGATGTTCCGGCGGTCACAGAACTAACTTGGATCCTGAGCAACGTCACGCCGATGGGACTCCTGGAACGGAGCCACGCCTACAAGGATAAGTTAGCTCACGGCATTGCTCCTTCTCACGGGTTATTTGCTTATCCCGTGCTGATGGCTGCTGATATACTGCTCTATGAAAGCGATGTTGTGCCGGTCGGCAAAGATCAGAAGCAACACCTCGAGATGACTCGCGATATCGCGATCAAATTTAATGAATTGTACGGCGAGGTATTTAAGCTCCCGGAACCGAGTATCCGAGAAGAAGTCTCCACCATTCTCGGGCTTGACGGTCAGAAGATGAGTAAAAGCTACGGAAATACGATCGAGCTATTCCTTCCTGAGAAGGCGTTACGAAAGAAAATTATGGGAATCGTGACAGATTCGACTCCGGTTGAAGCGCCAAAAGATCCGGCAAATTCGGCGATTGTGGCGCTCTACCGCCTTTTTGCGACGCCTGAAGCAGTGGCTTCAATGGAAAACGATTTCCGAACCGGTGGCATTGGATACGGAGAATTCAAAAACAGGTTGTTTGAAATCATCCGGGACAGCTTTGCCTCAATGAGAAAGCGGCGTGTGGAACTCGAAGCGAGTGCTAGCTTTGTAGATGGTGTCCTGGCAGAGGGAGCAGCCCGAGCGCGCGAAACGGCAGAAAAGACCATGACCAGGGTGCGTAGAGCGATTGGCATTAGCACCTGAATTTCGCTCTAGCTCGCAAAACTCACGCAAAAGCCGAAGCGACGAGCTCATTGCGGGCTAGTGTACCGTCTCACGTATAATGGTGATGTCGTTGCGTTCAAAATGGGCCGCCGGCTGGGGAAGCGTGTCGGCGGGTCGGCGTATTCGACGTCTGGGGAAGTAAGAATGCTTTTCGACACGGCTATAATGATCAGGAGCTCTCGACGAGTTGATGATGCTTTGCAAACGCCGACACGCCGATACGCCGATACGTTCCCCCTAAATGCGTCGAAGAGTGAATTGCCGAACGAATAATTACCGAGTAATTGTTACTTCGGGTCAACGATAGGGAGGGCGGAAAATTAAATCTTTAGGGAGAGAGCAGGAAAACGGCAGATCATGATTAATTACAACACACCACACAAGATAGATGAACCTCTCGCGTCCGAGAAGGTTCAGGTTGATCGCAAGGTCTTCTTTCTCGATCTCAAAGAGAACGAACGCGGACGGTTTCTGAAAATCACGGAAGATGTTAGTGGGCGTCGGGACACCATCATGCTTCCGGCTAGTGGATTTCAAGACTTCATCGACGCGCTCACGCGCATCGTTGAGATCGAACAACGTTTGTAGCCCGAGCGGCCCTTTGGCGTTTGGCGTTCGGCGTTCGGCGTTCGGCGTTCCGAAGACTCTGGCGCAGTCAGGACATCGGTAACACTTATGGGTCAGGACATCGGTAACACTGTCACTGTTTTAGTTCATGTTTTGATTCTGTCATCTTCGAACTGTATCGGACAACGAATTGGCGCTCAGACTTATCCATAATCGCCCCGGGCCGGTGGGTTGCGAGAATGCCTGGGACAGGTACGCTACGTCGCAGCAGCACGCCGGCCCGGAAAAAGGCGATTGTGGGTAAGTCGCGAGTTGCGGCCACCCGAC
>Ga0210408_10005780_pt1 | contig 10798 bp, 5 predicted proteins | sample IncBWH4MmetaG_FD_155471 | JGI IMG/M metagenome (GOLD analysis project Ga0210408, IMG submission 155471) | Forest soil microbial communities from Barre Woods Harvard Forest LTER site, Petersham, Massachusetts, United States - Inc-BW-H-4-M | ecosystem: Environmental > Terrestrial > Soil >... | reverse complement strand
AGCCGCCGGCGGATTCTACCGCAACCGGAACTGGCCAGGGGGGCGGCTCAAGAAAACGGAGGGGTGCTTGAGAGAGAGGGGCTTCACTCTCATCGAAGTCGTCATCAGCGCCTCGCTCATGGCAATGATCCTGGTCAGCGCCTACCTGTGTCTGCAATCGGCTACCGCGACTCAAAAAATGGTCGAGCCGCGGGTCGAGATTCTCCAGAACGCCCGCGTCGCCATGGCGACCGTCGCCGCCGATCTCCGCGCGGCTTGCCCTTTATCGAAAGATTTCGAGTTCCTGGGAATGCAACGAATGATGGGTGAGGTCGAAGCCGACAACCTCGATTTCGCCACGCACAATTACACTCCCAGGCGGCCTAACGAGGGCGACTTCTGTGAAATCAGCTATTTCCTCTCGAAGGATCCCGAATCAGGCCAATTCAACTTGTTTCGCCGCCGCAATCCGCGGATCGCCCTGGACCCGCTCAACGGCGGCAGCCGCGAGGAAATCGCCTCGGGGTTGCTTGGGCTGAGATTCGAATACTACGACGGTTTCGATTGGTACGATACCTGGGGCGATGTGGAAGGGGGTCGCAAGGCGCAGAATTCGTTTCGGTTGCGGTCCAATCTCTCCGGCATGCCGGACGCCGTGCGCATTACCATGTGGTTCGACTCCAATCCGCGGCCCAGAAGCGCTTCTCCCGCCGAGTCTTCAACCACAGTCCCGATGGAAAAAACCAACCTCGCGCCACCACTCGAGTTCCAAACCGTCACGCGCTTGAATCTCGCCGCCAGTTCCAGGCGCAGCGCCTCCACCGGAGCGCCAGATTCGGGCGCAGACAACTCCAGTCAGCCCACGCCTGGGCAGGGGAATGAAGGAGGGAGTCAATGACGAACTGTTATCTTCGTCCTCCTCCTCCTCGTTCTCGTCCTCGTAATCGGGCGATTAACGTCTCTTCGATTACGAGGAGGAGGATGAGAACGAGCACGAGGAGGATAAAAACGGCCTCGTCCATCCTCATCGGCCTGCTCTGGTGCCTGGCTCTTTTGTCTCTCGTAGTTATGGGTGTGCTGCACACCTCGCGGATGGACCTGACGGTCGTGAAGAACCACGGCGATCACATTCAGGCACACTACCTCGCGGTCGCCGGGGTAGAAAAGGCCAAGGCCCTGCTCTACCAGGATGCCCGCGAACGCAGCCGCAGTGTCCGGCACCACAGCGGCGCGCTCTATGACTCTCCTCAACAGTTCCGCGATGTCCCGCTCGGCCGCGGCCAGTTCCGCGTGCTCCGTCGCGGCCGGGAGGATGAAGGCGGCGCGATTCTTTATGGCGTCAGCGACGAAGAGAGCCGCCTGAACGTCAACAATACCTCGCTCGAAGAACTCTCCAAAGTTTATGGCATGACCCCGGATGTCGCCGCCGCCATTATCGATTGGCGCGACGAGGATAACACGGTCACTCCGGGTGGAGCGGAAATTGAATATTACGCCTCCCTCAAGCCGCCTTACCAGCCGCGCAACGGGCCGCTCCAAACCATTCGCGAACTCCTGATGGTGCGCGGTGTCAGTCGCGACTTACTGCTGGGTTCGGACATTCACCAAAACGGGATGCTCGAGCCCGGAGCCGAAGCCGGCCAGGCCGCAGGAGTTGGCGGCCTGGATACCGGCTGGGCCGGCATGATGACGGTCGATTCTTCAGTGGCCAATGTGACCGCCTCCGGCGAAGACCGCGTTAACGTCCAAACGGCCGATGAACGGTCCCTGACGGGTATTCGCGGTATCACTACGGATATTGCTCGGGCAATTATCGCTTACCGCGGCCAGAATCGTTTCAACAGCATTGCCGACCTCCTGGATGTCACCGCCGCTCAGGACCAGAACCAGGCCGGCTCACCTTCCACGGCAAACACATCCAATCAGGGCCAATCCCCCTCGGACCAAAACGCTGCTTCGCTCAATCAACCGACCACCAATCCCTCCGGCCCCAAAGTTATCAGCCAGGACCTTCTGATGGACATTGCGGATGAGTTGACTGCCCAAACCGGCCAGGACTTGCCTGGGTTAATCAATATTAATACTGCCAGCCTGGACGTTCTGGCCTGTCTTCCGGGCATCAGCCGCGAGCTGGCCCAAGCCGTTATTTCCTTCCGCCAATCCAATGGCTTCTATCCCAACATCGCCTGGCTCTTTAAAGTGCCGGATATGACCCAGGATATCTTCAAGCAGGTCGCCCCTCGAGTCAGTGTCCGTTCGGATACATTTCGCATTTTGAGCGAGGGCCAGGTCACTTCCACCGGCGCCCGGCAGCGCATCCAGGAAATCGTTCACGTGGGCCTGCATGAGGTCGTGACGGTTTCCTATCGCGAGGATGACTTATGACGGCCCTCAATTTCAGGAACGCGCCCTGTTTTTATCTTGAGGTAGGCCAAAGCTCGCTCAAAGCCCTCAACGCCGACCACGGGCTCGAGCTCCCGTTGGAGCGTCTGCCCACGGGCCGGCTCACGGAAGCGTGCAAGGAAAAGGTCACGCTCAGGCTCCGGGAATTCTTCACGCACACTCCCTGGCAGCCGCGCCCGCGTGCTTACTGCGCCATCGGCGCTCGGGGCGTTTCCCTGCGCACTTTCTCGCTGCCTTCCGCGACCAATGAAAACCTGCACCGCCACCTGCTCCTTCAGGTCGAAAGCGAATTCCCGGTCCCCCCCGATGATTTGGCCTGGGGCTACTCTTTGCTCAACGGCCAGAATAATCAGCCGAACGCCTCCGGGATGAAACAACAGTTCCTGGTCGCTGCTGTGAAAAAGGAAGCTGTGGAAGAGTACGCGGAGATCCTCTCCAGGTGTGGTGTTACCCCGGTGTTCACCCTCGCCGCCCTCGCTCGCAGCAGTTTGTGCCCGCACCCGGCCGGCTCGTACGCGGTCTTGGACATCGGCCAACATTATTCCGAATTGCTCGCCTTTGAAAATGGGGTCCCCACTGTTCTCCGGGTCCTTCCCTGGGGCGGAGAGAACCTGACCCGATCGCTCGGCGAGACCCTCGGCGTCACCCGCGACGAAGCGGAGAAACTCAAACTCACCCCGGAGACGGCACGTCCAGCCGATAGCGAGTTGGCGCCAAAAGTTCGGAATGTGATCGAGACCTCGCTTACTTCGCTCGTTGGCGCCCTCAATAGCCATCGGAACACGCAGCGGATTTATCTCACCGGAAAAACTGCCCGGTTCAAAGACATGGCCGCGCAACTGGCCCGGCTGCTGGGACGCGGCGTTGAGTGCCAGTCGGTGGAAGTTGCGCCTGGCGAGGGCCGGTCGGCGGCAATCCTGGGCTTGAGAAAGAACGCTGAGACTGGCCGCGATGCGCAGCCACTGGTGCTCCAGGTTAAACAGAGCAACGGGGCTGCCAGCATTACCCGTCCGGCGCCTTGGAAATGGGTTGCCCTGGCGGGTGCCCTCGCGCTGACGCTGCTGGTCTTGCCGTATGCGGAAGCTTTGCTGCTGAAAGCGCATTTGTCCAAAAAACTTGCCGCCATCAAAGCCGATCGTAGCAGGCTGGGAACCATCGATTCAGAATACAATTTCCTCCAATATCTCAAACAGAACCAGCCGCCCTGCCTTGACACACTTTACCTGTTGGCCAAAGCGGCGCCACAGGGAACCAAGCTCGATTCCCTTTCCATGAACCGCCGCGGCGATCTCTCCTGGCGCGGTACCTTGCACGACTCCCAACAAGTGGCGGATTTTCGCTCCAAGCTCATCGATTCTGGCTTGTTCGCGAGCGTCAGCGTCGATGAACAAACGCCCTCGCCCGACCGCCAGAAACTCACCGTGCGGATGAGCGCCCAATGGAAACCCGCGGCCGCGCGCCTGGCACTGAACCTCGGCCCAACTGCCGAGGAAATCGCCAAGGCCAAAACCAATCCGCCGACCTTTGGGCCACCGGGCGCGGCCGGGTTCCCCATGGGATTCCCCGGAATGGGAGGTGGGCCGCCGCCGGGCATGCCCATGCCTCCTCCGGGCCGTGCTCCTCGCTCCGTGGTTATGCCGGGCAAACCCGGGGCGCCCAGCCCATCCCTGCCACCGGACGCTATGCCCACCATCACTATTCCGCCCGGCAATCCTCCACCAAACCCATGAGACCATCGATACGCATTTCGGGACGGCTGAGCCTCGACTGTGGACCGTGGACTGCGGCCTCCGGACTTTGGACTTTGGACTTTGGACTTTGGACTTTGCCATGCGTCCCCTGACCCCACGCGAAAAACGAACAGTCCGCTTCGGCGGGCTGGTGGTCGCCGCCTACCTACTGATCTTCGGCGGTGTTCACGCCTGGAACTTTTGCGCTCGAAAACACGCCGAGTACCATCAATTAGTTCGTGAAGCGCAAAATCTCAAGCGCGAGATTCAACTCTACCAGGACAAAGCGCAGAAAGCCCAGAGCCTCATCAATGATTATCGCCTGGACCCCCTCAAGCTGACCAGGGTGACCGCCGTCGCCGAAGCGAGCTCCGCCATCCAAAAGGCGGCGGCGGGTGGCGGCCTGGCGGTCGGCCCTGTGCGCGAATCCCCCGGACTTGGTTCCAATAAAGAACTGGCCACTATGCAACTGGAATGTTCCGGCCCGGTTCCAGCCATCACGGCTTTCTTCCGCCGGCTGCAGACTGTTGGTTACCCACTCCTGGTCGAGACGGTCCAAATCTCACCCTCTGCCAACCCGCCGGGACAGCTCAAACTCAGCTTGACCCTTGTCATTCTGGATTTTGATCAGTGGAAACCGGAGGCCATCCCTCATGCTTGAGCGTTCCGAAACTCTCTTCAGAGTCCTATGTCTCGCACTGGGAGCCTTGCTGCTATTCCAAATCGTCCGTTTGGTAGTGCACAGTGATCCGCTCGGGAAACTGACCATCCCTCAACTGCCTACCCTCGCCGCCTCGGCAGATTCGCCATCGGGTGGAAAAATGACCAATTCTGTTACAACTGCATCCAAGTCAGGCACCAATAACCTCTCGGCCAAAGATCTCACTACCGGCACCAATTCTACTCAGACCTCGGCCAAAACCGTCACGAACAGCCCCCCGATGAAATCTTCGGCCAAGGACACAAATTCAACCTCACAAGAAACGGCAAGGAACGGGATTATGCCCGTCAACATCCCAGGGTCGGAAACAAACACTCTTTCCGCCAAAAACAGTGCAAAGCTCGTCACGAACTCCGTCGCCGAACAAGTATCCAGCAAACCCGCCTCCAACCTGCTCGCGCAGGCAGACAGAGAGAAAGCCGCCCCCCGTTCCGGAAAGGGCGACACCAATTCTACTCCCGCGTCCGGCAGTAAAGGCAACAACCGCCCTTCGCCCGCCGAGATCGCTATGGCCGGGATGAACGGGATGATGGGCCCCGGCAAGAAACCGCTGGAACTGCCGCTCCCAGTCCAGGCGCAGGTCGTAAGAGTAACCGAGAGCGAGATTCTTGGCCCAGTCATGCGGCCCCAGCCGATGGCCTTGCTGGGCATCGCCGGCGACGTTGCCTTCTTGCGCTCGCCGAGCGGCCAAACCGGGCTGGTCAAAGCGGGCGACGAACTGGGCGGCCTCAAACTGCTCCGCATCGGTACCAACCGTGTCCTGGTCGAACAGGACGGCCAGAAAAAGGAACTGACTATTTTTAACGGGCTCGGCAGCGAATCACTTTTACCCAAATAACACGAACCGCCTCATGAAACCACTATCATCTAACTGCCTCCTGCTTTTCCCCTTTCTACTGCTCGGCGTCCGGCCACTCTCAGGTCGGGCCCAGGACACCCCGCCAATCCCAGATGCAAAAATCTCCGCGGAAGCCGCCGACACCAATTCCCCCGCGGCTGCTAAACTTGACCCCCCTGAATCCAAGCCGCCAACCAACTCTGACAAAAGCGCCCCTATGGACACCCAGTCCACCACCAACAAAAGCTCTTCCACAAACGAAATCCAACTCAGTTTCCAGGGAGCCAATATTGAGATGGTTGTGCAATGGCTGGCGCAAAATACCGGCAAGAGCGTCATCAAACACCCCCAGGTGCAGTGTCAGCTCACCATCATGAGTTCCAAAAAGGTCACGCCGCGCGAGGCCATCACCCTGGTCTATCGCGCCCTGGCCCTCGAAGGCTTTACCACCATCGAATCCAGCAACTCTATTCTCATCGTCCCCGAGGGCAAAGAACCCAAACTCAATCCGGAGGTTCTCGATGGCTCGCGCAAGGATATCCCTGAAGGCCGGCAGCGGCTCGTCAAAATCTTCCCCCTCGCTCACCTGCAGGCCGCCGACGTGCGTGACAAGGTCCGCGGGGTCCTTTCCGATAAGGGCACCATCGACATCGACGAACGCGCCAACCAGCTTATCGTTACCGATTACAATGACAACCTCCGCCTGCTCGCCGAGCTCATCGGAGAATTCGATGTCTCCGCCTCCGGGCTCACCATCCAGATTTATCCGCTGAAGCATGCTGACGCGGATGATCTGGGCAGCTTGCTGAACGTCATCCTTAACGCGCAATCCGGCGGCTCGGGCTCTTCCGGCCGGTCTTCCTCCTCCGGCCGCAACTCCTCCGGCCCGATGGGCGGCCCGCCCTTCGGCGGCCCGCCTTCCTCGGATAGCGGCGGCTCCAGTTCACCACCCTCCGGCGGCGCTGGCTCCCAGCCCCCCACCCAACAGGTGCGCATTTGGCCCGACCGCACCTCCAACCGACTCATCGTCTCCGCCCCCAAATCGCGCCTGCCGGAAATCGAGCGGCTCCTCGAAATCCTCGATACGGATAAGTCCGAAGACGTCACCGTGCGCATGATCCCGTTGAAAAATGTCAATGCCGCCGACCTGGTCCGTGAAATCGGGCCGCTCTACCAGAAGCTGGGTGGCAAGGGGTCCAAAGATACGATCGAAATTGCCGCCAACGATCGCTCCAACTCGCTCATCGTCCTTTCCAGCGAAGCCAACTTCAGGGCAATCGAAAAGCTCATTACCGGCCTGGACACTGAAGATGCCCTCGAAAAAATCACCCGCACCTTCCCGCTCAAAAATGCCGACGCCGAAGACGTCGCCCGCCAGTTGCAGGACCTCATGAAGGACCAGGACAATTCCTCCCGCTACCCATTCTACTATTTCTCCTCCTCGCGTGGTGGCGGGTCCTCGGGTAAAAAAATGAGCGTCGTCTCCGATCGCCGCCGCAACTCCCTCATCATCCAGGCCCCGCCCGCCCAGATGGACAGCATCCAAAAAATGATCGCGGAATTGGACGAGCCGGTCTCCGACGACAGCCTCGCCCCCCGAATTTACCCGCTCAAATACGTTAGCGCCGTCGATATCGAGGAGGTCCTCAATGAGCTGTTCCTCAAAAAAACTCAGCAGCGCACCTACTGGGATTTCTTCAGCGATAACCCGTCTGAACCGACCGCCGACCGTGACGTCGGCCGGCTCTATGGAAAGGTCCGCATCACCAGCGAGCCATACTCGAACACGATCATTGTCACCTCAAACTCGAAGGAAAGCCTGGCGGTGGTCGAAGACGTGCTCAAACAATTGGATGCTCCGTCGCAAGCCGGTGAGACCACTCTCCGGGTCCAGCTAAAATTTGCCAAGGCCGCCAACGTTGCCAACAACATCAACATCCTCTTCGCAAAAAACGGCTCGCCGCCGTTGCGGCCCGTCAACCAGCAGCAACAGCCCCAGCAGAACAACCAGCAGCAACAGCAACAGCAGGGGACCAGCAGCAGCTACCAGACCAGCTTTTCCCTCGAACAGGAAACCAAGGAAGAAGGCTATTACCCCTGGCTCGGCGGCCAGCCCGATAACCCCCGCAGCTCCGACGGCCGCAACGCCACGCGGCCGGTCAGCGACCTCGTTGGCCGTGTCCGCGCCGTCGCCGACCTGCGCAGCAACTCGCTGCTTATCTCTGCCAATGTCCATTTCTTCCCCCAGGTCATGAAGCTTCTAGAGGAATTGGATGCTCCCACCGCCCAGGTCCTCATCGAAGCCCGCATCGTCGAAGTCTCCAGCGATTATCTCGATAAACTCGGCGTCCGCTGGTCCCCCGACGGCAGCAAGGTCTTCACCACCGACGATTATGACAACTCCATCCTCGCCCATGCCAGCGCCCAGTACCAAAAGGGCTTCGGCGGCCTCACCACTGTTAACAGCCCTTCCTCCACCACTCTCCCCAGCACGCTGAGCCAGCTTCGCTCCGGCGTCCTCGACAGCACTATCAATATGGATTTTCTCGTCCAATTCCTGCGCAAGACCACCGCCGCCAAGGTCCTGGCCGAGCCGCAAATCAATATCGCCGACAACGAACGCGGCCAGCTCTTCGTCGGCCAGCAGGTCCCCTTCATCGACAAAAGCCAGACTACCGATGTCGGCGCCTTGAACCAAAGCTTCCAATACAAAGACGTCGGCGTCGTCCTCGAAGTCACGCCCCACATCAATATCAACGGCGACGTCGCCCTCAAAGTCCGCGCGGAATCCTCCGCGATCGTCCCTGGCCAGACCCTGTTTGGCGGCGCCCTCATTGATACCCGCGAGTTCCGCACCGACCTCAAAGCCAAGAGCGGCGAAACTCTCGTCCTCGGTGGTATCATTCAGAACCAGGTTTCCGACACCTTGCGCAAAACCCCCATTCTGGGCGACATCCCCGGCCTGGGTTGGGCCTTCAAAAAGAAAGACAAGACCAGCCACGAAGTCGAGTTGATGGTCTTCCTGCGCCCCAAAGTCACCCGCACTCCCGAGGAGGCCAAAGAATTGCTCCAGGAGATTTATAAAAAAGCGCCCAATGTCAAAGAGTTCAACGACGACCCAGAATCCAAAAAGAGCAAGAAACCCGAGAAGAAGGAAGACAAAGACCAGCGGCCTTCCTAACTCCTTTAACGTGACGCCTCAGGACTTTTGGAAAAGGTTCGAGGCGGTATGGAGAAATGGCCGAGTGGCTGAAGGCGGCGGTTTTCTTAGCCGCGAATCTTTGCTGACGACGTAATCTCGACGGAGTTTCTGCCCAAACTGGAATGGCCTGCCGCAACCCGGATACGGCCGGCTTGGTTCGGGACCGTCTTAATCCAGACGGCCCCGACGCCCCCGCTGTCATCCCATCGAAATGGATTGTCCCCGACAATCACTCCAGGACCGCTCAATTCGAGGGTGACTTCGCCGCCAACAAACGGGCGGGGCGCGCCGAATTTGTCTGTGGCGCGAAAGACCAGCCGGGTCGCGTCAGAGCCATCTGCTACGAGTTCGGTGTCGTCGGCCTGCAGTTGTAGCTTGTCCCGGGAGACATCGGCGGAGAAGGAGCGCGAGAGCACCCGCTTTTTCCCCAGAAAGCCGTCAATGCGCAACTCCGGTTTGCTGACGCCGTCGAAGCTCAGATTCGCAAAGAATGGCGGGTATCTCAGATTTGGGTAGTTTTCCCGATCCGGAAGGACCGAGGCATGAAGCTTGCGATTGACCCAGAGCTCAAGCCGGTCGCAATTGGAAAAGATGGCGGCCTTGTCACCCGGGCCGGACGGGGTTTTGGGGCTAAAATCCCAATAGAAATCCGGCTGGATGACCGGGCGGAGCTGGGGATCGACTTGTGCCTGGTAAAAAGCCGCCCCCAATTTCGGGATGCGGAATACATCGGCCACCCCGGGACATTTGACGGTATGGAAATGATTGATGAGGCTGGCGTAATCGAAACCGCACCAGGCAACCACACCGGCAATGCGCGGAGCGCGTTGGGCGCGGTCATGAATTTGGGCGTGCCAGAGGGCCTGTTGCTGCTGGACATCCAGTTCGCCCGCCCGCCGGTATCGGCGACCAAAGCCGCCTTTACCGGGGCCGTAAGCAAACTGTCCGACCCCCTCGGTCAGGAAATAGGGGACCCCGGGAAGCGGGTCGCGGACGCCGACGGTGCCGTCGGGAGCGGAATGGTAATCGTCGTAGGCATAGACATCCTGCAGCCAATCAGTGGTCGAATAGCGGTTCATCGCGCCGGAGGTGGGGCGCGAATCATCCAGCGCTTTGGCGGCAGTTTTCGTGCGCGTGTACAACGCGGGATTGTTCGCCGATTCATTGATGCGGACGCCCCAAATAACGATGCCAGGATGATTGCGGTCGCGGCGGACCATGTCGTTTACATCGCGTACGGCGAGGTCCTGCCAGGCCTCGTCGCCGATGTATTGCCAGCCGGGCAACTCTTCCCAGACCATCAAACCGAGGTCATCACAGGCGTCAAGAAATGCCTCGGATTGCGGGTAGTGGGAACAGCGCACGAAATTGCAGTTGAATTCGCGGCGAAGGATTTCGGCGTCGCGGCGCAGCACGCGCAGGGGCATCGCGGCGCCGACGTAGGGGTAGATTTCGTGCCGGTCCAAACCGAAGATTTGGAAGCGGCGCCCATTCAAGAAGAAGCCATCGATTTCGAACCGCGCCTCCCGGAAGCCAATGCGCGTGCGGTAATCGTGCCAAGGTTCGTCGTTCACCAGCAGTGTGACAAAGACCTCATAAAGGTTGGGCGTGGCCGGTTCCCAAAGTTCCACTTTTCCCAAACTTGACAGGGTCAAGGCGACGTTGGTTTCGCCGCTCTTGTCGAGGTGGACCTCCCGGGTAGCGCTCGCGATGACGCGTCCGCGGTGCAACAAGTCGGCCTTCAGCCGAAGCGGCTTCGACGGGATGATGGCGGCATCCAATGAACAGGTCACTTCGACCCGGCGGTCAGAATCAAGCACCTTCACGGGTTTAGCAAAGACGTCACGAATAAAGACTTGAGGAACGAAGCGCAGGCTAACCGACCGATGCAACCCGGCAGGTTCAAGATAATCGACGGCCTGGGG
>Ga0210408_10005779_pt1 | contig 10801 bp, 7 predicted proteins | sample IncBWH4MmetaG_FD_155471 | JGI IMG/M metagenome (GOLD analysis project Ga0210408, IMG submission 155471) | Forest soil microbial communities from Barre Woods Harvard Forest LTER site, Petersham, Massachusetts, United States - Inc-BW-H-4-M | ecosystem: Environmental > Terrestrial > Soil >... | reverse complement strand
GCGCGACTTCAACCTGGCTGGCGGCGGCCTGCAAATCAAGGTAGGCGCTGCGTACGTCGCTCTCAATCTGGCCCTTCAAATCTTCATATTCGGCGCGGCGCTGCGCGAGAGTGGCGTCGGATTGCTGAATGTCGCCCTCGGTGCGGCCGCCCTGCCAAATCGGAATTTTCAGGCTGGCGGCGGCTGTGTATGTGGTCTGCAATTGGCTGGGATTGACACCGATGCCGCCGTAGTCGCCGGTAACGCCGAGCGAAGGGTAACGTTCCGCCCGAGCTGCTGCGTGCGCACGCTCGGCGGCGCGCACTTGCGCGTCAGCGGCCTTCAAGTCGGCACGCTGTTGGAAGGCTTGGGCGAGCGCCTCTTCCATGGTCAGCGGGGCCGCGGGCGCGAAGGGCACTTCATCGGATAGATCGTATTGATCGTTCGCGGGCAGGCCGATCATGCGCGCGAGATTTATTTTTTGCTTGGCTAGATCGTTCTTCAGGGATAGCAAGCGTTGCTGGTGCGTCAGCGCCTGTACCTCGTTCCGGTCGGCATCCACTTTCGCGGTCAGTCCCTGCTGAAGCTGCTGCTTGCTCTGGTCGAACACAGCATTCGCGCTCTGCAACTGCGCATCCTCCGAAGCCACTCGCGCTTTTGCAGCAATCGTTTGCAGATAGGATCCGCCGACGGCCAGCACGATCAATTCGCGCGCGTCCTGCGCCGAATAGCGATTGGCCTTGGCCACATCGTTTGCCGCGCGATAGTTATTGATTGCCGTAAGATCGAAAACGGACTGCGAAAGATGCGCGCGAAAATCGATGTAGTTAAAAGGACCGATTACCGCGGGAATCGTGAATCCAGGAAAACTGAATCGGAATCCTTCCGCGCGCAAATCGGTGGTCTGAACATTTTCGTTTATGGTGCCATTGAGGTTCGGCAGCAAGTTACTGAGCGCCACTTTGCTCTGCCCCTGCGCCTGCCGCAAAGCCTGGGTCGCCCCGGTTTCTCCGAGGTTAAAAGCGAGCCCGCGCTGAATTGCCTCCCGCAAGCCAAGCATTCCGTTGAACGGCATTTTTGCGATCCCCGGCGTGCTTCCCGCGTATGTACCTTGCACTTGCACATTCGGACTCAGCGTATTCACGGTGGCGGTGGTGCTCGGCGCGGGGGCTTCGGAAGTTTTCACCGTGCCGTTCGTTTGAGCCGTTCGCCCGGAGAGTGGAAGTTGCGTGGCTTGCGTACCCTGTGATTGTCCGGACGGCGGGCCAAATTGCGCGAAGGCCGGCACAGCTAGCAACAGCACGGCCGCTACGAACGGCACACGGCCAGCCAATCGCTCGCCGCACACTTTCGAGAAATGATTTGAGAAAAATTGAAGATCTTTTGTTCTACCCATAAGACTCCCTAAGAGACCGAGTGGCAACTCAATTTCCAACAGGCCAGGGGCTAAAGCCGCATTGATTCTGCGTAATTCACGGCGCGGCTGAAGCCGTGCCCAACAAAAATTTGCAATTACGACACTGGCTCCTAAGCCGAGCTAGCTAAGTTGTTTTCTGAATCGCCAGATGCTCAGCGCGACGAGCACGAGAGTGAACGCGGACAGCGCGAGGAAATTAGGCCAAAGCGTGCCGATTCCGCTTCCCTTCAACATCGCGCCGCGTGAGATCATGCCGAAGTGCTGAATGGGATTGAATTGCGCGACGGGCTGGAGCCATTTCGGCATCGCTTCCACCGGCGTGAATGCCCCGGAGAGTGAGGTCAACGGAGGATTCACGAAAAAGAGCGTGAGTTGCGCCTGCCGGGCCGACCTTGTAAACGTGGCGATAAACGTGCCGATGCTGATGCCGCACAATAAACAAAGAGCCGCCGCGGACACAACCAAAAATACATTTCCGCGAAAAGGGATTCCAAAAACGACGCGCATGATCATCACTGCGAATGTTCCCATCATGCAGAGCAGCACGAAGAGCGGAAAAAGTTTAGCGACAATGATCTGTGTTGTGGAAGCAGGGGACATCAGAAGTTGCTCAAGTGTCCCGGCCTCACGCTCCTTCACAATCGCCGCGGCTGAAATCAAAGAGCCGTTCAAAATCAGAAGCACGCCGAGGATTCCGGTCACGATAAACCACGTGGGCTCGAGGCCCGGATTATACAAATAGGCGGGATGGATCAGCACCGTGCCGATGCGGCTCACGTTCGGCGCGGCAATTTCCTGGAACCGCGCGTGAATTCCGTCGCCCGCAAGCGTTTGGTTGTAAGACGCGATCACGCCCTGCGCGAATCCCTGGCCGATCGTAGCCGTGTTGGAATTCATGGCGTTCAGCAGCACCTGCACGGTTGCAGTGCGGCCGCGTTGCAGATCGCGCGCATAGTCGTACGGGATCACCAGTCCGGCGTCCAGGTTTCCATCGGCGATCTGCTTACTCATCTCGTTCACGTCGAGGTAGACGCCGGCGCCCTGGAAACTTTTGCTGCCGGTCATGATCGCAACAAGCTCGCGGCTTTCGGGAGTTCTGCTGTCATCCACAACGCCGAGCCGTAAGTTGCTTACGGTCGCGTTCAGAGCGAATCCAAAAAGAAGCAATTGCAACGTGGGCGGCAAGATCAAGGAAATCGCGAGGCGACGGTCCCGCAAAATCTGACGGAACTCCTTGCGGATCAAGGCCCGCATCCGATACCCGATAAATTTGCGAATTCTATTCATAGCCTAGTCCTTTAACTGCATGCGCCGCATATTGCGCCACGCGATGGCGTAGAAAATCGAGCCGATGAATGCGATCGCGAGCACTTTGAGCCACACCGAGGGCCAGCCCCCTCCCGCCAAGAGCGCGTCACGCACCACTTCGATGTAGTAACGGCCCCAGACAATGTTGGAAATCCAGCGGATGCCCGCGGGGATATTCTGAATGGGGAAGAGCAGGCCGGACAGCATGTACACGAGCAGGAATCCAGCGGTGGCCACGGCTTGCATCGCGGCGACTTGGCTCGGAATCGCCGCGCCAATCATGTTTCCGAAGGCCGTCACGGTGAACATGTACAGTATCGTGGAGACGAGAAACGGCGTTGGATCTCCGGCAAAACGCAACCCGAAGCCCATGAATAAAATCATCATCAGAATGATTGCTTCCGCCGTGGCCACGATCATGAACGCGGCGATCTTTCCGAGTAAAAATTCATGCGCGGAAATATTCGAGACGTAGACTTGAAGGATTGTTTTCTGCTCGCCTTCCTTGGACATCGCCAGCGTCGCGAGCAGCGGAGGAAAAAGGGACATGGCCAGGACGTAGATTCCGGGGCCGTAGAATTTCTGCGACGAGCGGCTCGGGTTGTACCACAAGCGGATCGCGGCAGTGACGGGCTCAGGGCGGGTGGCGCCGGCGTTTTCCGCGTTGTAGGCGCGAACGATTTGCGCCGCATCTCCCGAAATGATCTGCGCTGTATTTCCGTCCGATGCGTCGACCAGAATCTGCACCGTGGCGTCTTGGCCGCGCGCGATGTTCCGTCCATATTCTTCCGGGATGATCAAGGCGCCGCGCGCTTTGTTGGAAGCGAAGGCTTCCTCCGGCTGTTTGTCCGTGGGCCACGAAGCTACGTGAAAGCTCAGCGATTGCCGAAAAGCGTCAACCAATTTCTGAGACGCCTGCGACTGATCGAAGTCCTGCACGATGATGGGAAGATCTTTCACGGTCAGCGAGATGGCAGTGGTTTGCAGCAGAAGCAGGATTACGGGGAGCAGGAGCGCCAGCATCACCGCGAGGCGGTCGCGGAGAAGTTGCGTTAGCTCCTTTCTGGCTTGCGCGAGAATTCGCCGCATGATGCGCTCCTTTAGAAGCTGCCTCGTCGACAGTCTTTGTAGACCGCGGCTTCAGCCACGACCTTTTGACGCCAGCAAAACCAGGGCTTTAGAGTCTGCGTGAGAACTCAAAACTGGCACGCTTCTGTAGCGCTCGCCTTCAGGCGGGCACCTTGGGATCAAGCAGATGCCCGCCTGAAGGTGGGCGCTACATGAACCAAACCGAGTTCTCACACAGATTCTTTAGCCCCTGAAGGCCCACCGAGTCTGGAATGCTGTTCATTTGTGTGATGGTTCTACTCCTCCGCGCCGATCTTGCCGCGCTCACGAGCCTGCTCAACAACACTGATGAATACGTCTTCCAGCGAGAAGCGCCCTTCCCGAGCCCCGAGCACGCGGATGCCTTGCGCTTCGAGTCTTTGCCTGAATTCGCGAATGCCGTCATCCACGTTGCCGTCCGTGATGATGTGAAGACGTTTGCCGAACAGCGCAACTCGCCAGTGCTGCGTTTTAGACTTCAACAAATCGGCCGCGCGTTGCGGCTGGTCCACGCGGAATTCCAGCAGGTGGCCTCTCTGCTGCGCTTTGATTTCGCTCGGTGTCCCCTCCACGAGCAATTCACCCGCCACCATGAAGCCGAGCCGGTTGCACTGTTCCGCTTCTTCGAGGTAATGCGTGGTCACCAGGACGGCCGTGCCCGCATCGGCGAGATGATTGATCATCATCCAAAACGCGCGGCGGGCCAGCGGGTCGACGCCCGACGTCGGCTCGTCGAGGAACACAATGCCGGGCTCGTGCATAATCGCGCTGCCGAACGCCACGCGCTGCTTCCAACCGCCCGGCAAACTCTTGGTGATCTGCTGTTCCTTCCCTTCGAGTCCGGAGAACTCGAGCACCCAGCGTTCCTTTTCCTTGAGCTCTTCCGAGGGCACGCCGTACACGCCGCCGAAGAAATCCAGGTTCTCCGCTATCGTAAGATCGTCATACAGCGAGAACTTTTGTGACATGTATCCGATTTGTTGGCGAATTTCGGTGGAGCGAAACGCGCCGCGCTCTCCGGCAAGCTGCATGTTTCCCGTGGAGGCTTCGAGCAAACCGCACAGCATCTTGATCGTGGTGGTTTTTCCCGCCCCGTTGGCTCCGAGCAATCCATAAATTTCGCCGTAGCGCACTTGCAGGCTCACATCGTGCACTGCGGTGAAGGAGCCGAATTGTTTGGTGATGTGGTCCGCGCCAATCGCGATTTGGCCGCGCTTGCTTCTATGGTCGCGGCGGGAAGGGAAGGGCGTGTCTCGCATCTCCTGATTGAGCGAACGGAGTGTCGCGACGAATGTGTTTTCAAGCGTGGGCTCATCCACGCGGACGCCATCGATGGGAATTCCCTCCTCACGCATCGATTCTTCGATCTTTTCCTGCGCCTCTTCGGGCGAGTGAGAGAGCAAATCGAGGCGATCTCCGAATCGCTGCACGTCAAAAATGTCGGCATGGTGCGAAATTGCCTTTCGCACGGCGGGGAGGGCTTTGCGAAGATCGGGCGAACGCAACTCGATACGCTTGGCCTGCAAACTCTCGCGAAATTCATCCGGCGTGCCGATCTGCAGGATCTCGCCGAGGTGAATTAACGCGATGCGATGGCAACGTTCTGCTTCATCGAGATACGGCGTGGCAATCAGGACGGTGAGGCCCTGCCCCGCGAGGTGAGCGAGCGTGTCCCAAAACTCTCGCCGCGACACGGGATCGACGCCTGTCGTCGGTTCGTCCAGGAGCAGAATATCCGGCTCGGAAACGAGGGCGCAAACGAGAGCCAGCTTCTGCTTCATTCCGCCGCTCAGCTGGGCCGCCAGCCGGTTCGAGAAGCTGTCCATATCAAACATTTTCAGATAGCGGCCGCCGCGCTCCTCGATTTCCGCGGGAGGAACATGGCGCAACTCGCCGATATAGCGGATGTTTTCTCTTACGCTCAGGTCAGGATAGAGGCTGAACGTCTGAGTGAGATATCCGGTACGAGCACGTGCGTCGCGCGCTTGCTTTCCGAAAATTTCCGCTGTGCCGCCAGTGGCTTCCATCACTCCAGCGAGAATTTGAAACGTGGTGGTCTTGCCCGCGCCATCGGCGCCTATCAGGCCGAAGATTTCTCCGCGCTGTACCTCGAAGGAAATTCCGCGCACGGCTTCGAGAGTTCCATAGCGCTTCCTTAGGCCGCGAACATCGATGGCAACTCGCGGAGAGGCGTTCTCAGGCGCGCGCGAATCTTCCCGTTGTGTGGCGATAGTGTTCACTGCGCGGCTCGTTTATGCGGCGGCCATGCGGTGCCGCTCGTCAGGATTTCGCCGTCCGCCGGCATCCCGGGTTTTGCGAAGCCGATCCCTTGCGTCAATTGCACCTTGACGCCTACCACTTGCTTCACGCGATCATCGCGGAAATAGGTATTCTCGGGGGTGAAGGTCGCCTGCGGGTCAATGCGCAGAACGGATCCGTCCAGCGGTTGATTCGCGTTGGAATCCAGAAAAATGTGCGCCGGCTGGCCGACTTTCACTTTGCCAATTTCGCCCTCGGGAATAAATCCGCGCAGATAGACCTTGGAGAGATCGAGGAGCGTCACGATCGCCGTGCCTGCCTGCACCACTTCGCCGGGTTCGGCGGCGCGAGTGAGCACGGTGCCGGAGAATGGCGCGAGGACAGTCAAGTCGGCTCGATCAGCTTCCGCTTGAGCCAACTGCGCCTGTGCCTGCGCTGTCTCTGCTTTCGTTGCGGCAATGGTCGATTGCTGTTGGGAAATCTGCCGTTCAGTTCCGGCTACCTGCGACACGCGAATTTTTGGATTTTCCAGATTCGCCTGTGCCATGGTAAGCGCGCCTCGAGCCGATTCCACCTTGCGCTGTGAGGCAGCCACCACGGCGGCTTGCTGGTCAGCTTGCACTTCGGCCTGAAGTCCCTGTTGTTGAGAGGCGGCGCCCGTTTTCGCGAGCCGCGCGTAGGCATCGCGGTTAAATTCGGCCAGGCGCAACGCGGCTTGCTGTTGCGCAAGGTCCGCTTCCGCGGCCGTCAAGTCGGCCTGCGCCTGCCGTACTCGGCCGTCCGCATCCGTCGTCGATTGGCCGGCCTGCAACTGATTCTGGAGCAAAGTCTCCTGCAGCACGCCAATCTGATCGCGCGCGGCTTGCCCTTTCGCCTGCGCATCGGTGAGGGCAGCCCGGGCTGCATCTTCCTTCGCGCGCACCTGCGCGTCGTCGAGGCGGGCGATGATTTGGCCCGCCGTCACAGTGTCGCCTTCGCGCACGGTGATTTCGAGGATTTTGCCGCTCGTTTTCGGCGCCACTGCGGAATCGTCGCCTTCAATGCGTCCGCTGAGGGCGATGATGCTCGCCGGCAGACTCGGTGTGGCGAAAAATAGCTTCCAGATTACGAGCGCGGCGATGACTACTCCAAAGATCAGCAAAATCCTCATGACGCGTGAACGTGGCGCTTTCTCTTCCAACGGTGGCGGCGTGCCTGCCGTGGAGGGAGGCGGAGTCCGCTGTTCTGCGCCTGGCGGCGCTTGAGTCATCGTGGTGGTTTTCATTTCATTCATGGTGTTTGCCCTGTCCCACTTTCTTCAAATACGCGAGCGAAAAATCCGCGATATGCTCCGCGATGCGATCCAATTGCTTCGGCGTGAGTTTCAGCTCCGGCTGCAAGTGCGAAAGCACTGGCCAAGAGAAAGTGTAGAAGAGAATTTGTCCCACGATACTGTTCACCGAGAGCCGCGTGGTTTCATGATCGGGAGGCAAACCGATAACCTTCCCAACGGCTTTCCGCACCCGGTCATAAATCGGCCGCATTCCCTCGTCCACCACGCGTCCCATCGCCGCGGTGGGATGTGAAAATTCGTGCATGACGAGACGGACGTGCCAGTCGGGCCGGGTTTCCTTGCACAGGCTCATCAGCCGCGCGCGGATCACGCCGCGAATGGTCTCCTCGGGAGTAAGGCTGGAATCCAGAGCGGCGCTCATCGCGGCGGTTTGAGCCGCGCGCACGGATTGCCGGAGCACTTCTGTGTACAAAGCCATCTTGTCGCCAAAGGTGTAATTCACCGCCGCGACGTTCGCGCCCGCGAGCCGGCAGATTTCCCGAATCGTCGCGTCGCGATACCCGCGCTCGGCAAAAACGTGTCCGGCCGCCTCGATCAGTTTGTCCCGCGTCAATTCCAGGGTCTTGCGTTTGGCGCGCGGCCGGGCGGCAACGGGAATCCGAGTTAGAGCAGGACGAGCCATATCAAACACATGTTTAAAACAGTTGTTTGGTTTTGTCAAGCGGAGAAATGCGGGGCAAAAATCGAATCTGCTTATCGCGGACCGGCGCGGTCGCATCGACAACGCGTGCCCGCCACGCTCTAAAATTACGATGGCGGCGCCCTATGCGCAGTTGCCCGCAGATGCTAAAATGCAAGCAGTGCAGAAGTTGAACAGGCCCGTAGCTCAGTTGGTTAGAGCGCTACCTTGACACTTCAAAAATAAGTAATTGCATTTGTTGGTGATGTTGTGTGATCAGCCGCTATCCATGCGGCTTCCGGAGGTTTTCGAGTCACCCTGCGGCTGCTAAGGTTTGCTATCGAAATTGATCTAGGTGTGAACCAAAATGTGCACCAAATTCTTGTTCCTGCACAACATCGGGCGTGCTTTAAAACTCTCTTTGATCGCCGATATAATTGCTCTACAGGCTTCCATTGCGCAGCAACGGCCATTCTGCGCGGTGTCCCTTACATGAAAGTGGAGGCCTTTCCCGGACGCAAAACTATGTCGAGTTCCCTTCGTACTCCCTCTCATAACGTTGATTTGCTCCTGTATCGCAGGCATGGACCGGTCTCCAAATTTGGAGGCGAACTCTTTATGGACTGAGAGGCTACGCATAGATCGTCACAGAGAACGACTGCTCAGGCCGCTTGATTGGACGCCACGGCTGAGGGGTGCGAGATGGCCCAGGACTCCAAATCTGGAGTCGCCTGCAGTGCGATACTGGATCATTCATGGTCGCTTGTTCGGATGAGTGAGCATTGAACGAGTGCCGAACGGAAGATGCGGGCCAGCGGTCCACGAGCCGTCCTGTACGGTGGCAATGTCGGCAAATGTAGAGGGAAGATTACGGCGGACCTCCATAGAAAATGGGGTGCGACGACACTGGACAATCGCATCCAAAAGGCAAGGGGTGGAATCATCACTTTCGAGTGCCCCCAAAAAACAGTTCGAGAAAGGAGAAAAAGTTATTTCGTAATTTTTAGCAACACGCTTGCTGTTTTTCCTCGGACAGTTTTATGTCTTGTCGCCCGCAAAACTCCAAATTTGGAGTTTTAGCCAGGGCACTCCGGCTGAGATCTGACTGCCCAAGCGTTAGTCGGCCCCACGCGCTGTTTCTTGGTTGGTCCCAGAATTCTGAGTGATCAACGAAGTGGATTACTTCTGGTTATGCCGTGACTCGGGCATAATCGGCAGAATGGCGAGGCGGGTCACGCCTCCGATTCGGTGACGGCACGGTCGCGAAGTCATTGGTAAGAGTTGGCTCGCAAATTGAAACTAGCCCAGTGATCGTAGGGAGAACAGCGATGTCATCATTGCCGACGGGGAAACACGCCGGCTCAGGCGCAGCGAGTAACCAGCCTGTCGTCGCCGAGCCTACGTTTGCCGAGCGAGCGCGTACGCTTTTGTACCTCGGTCGAATCGGCACCCTTTCGACGCTTTCACTCAAACAGCATGGATTTCCGTTTGGATCCGTGATGCCCTATGGGCTGGACGAAAACGGGCGTCCAGTCTTCCTCATCAGCACGATGGCCACGCATACTCAAAATTTGCAGGCGGACCCACGGTCCAGCCTTCTAGTAACTCAGCCTGGCGCCAGCGGCGACCCTTTGGGGGCGTCCAGGGTCACATTGCTAGGAAAAGTTGTGCCGATACCTGAGCCGGATGTTGCCGAAGCACGGAAATTCTACCTCGCGCGTTACGCCAATAGCAAAAGCTGGGTGGACTTTGAAGACTTTTCGTTTTACCGCATGGACGTGATGGACGTTTACAATGTCGGTGGCTTTGGCGTGATGGGCTGGGTCTCCGCCGCGGAGTATTACCATGGACAACCGGATCCGGTCGCTGACGTTGCAGCCGACATTATCCAGCACATGAACACCGTCCATGGGGATTCGCTCAAGCTACTTGCCCGGGCATTTGCTGGGATTCAGTCTCAGGAAGCCGTGATGACTTCGGTCGACCGGCTCGGCTTTCAGGTCCGGTTGAAAACTCCAGACGGCCTACGTGGTGCACGCGTCGCGTTCTCGCGGGAAGTGGACAGTCCGGCGAATGCGAGAAGCGTTCTGATCGAGATGGTGACGCAAGCGCGGCAACCGTGAGCAACGGTGCGAAGCTCCCAAAGACAGGTCTTCCACTACCTCATAAGTCCGCTCTGAGGATCGCCCACTCCGAAACTATTCCGTGCGCAAAGTCGCCTACTCGGAAGCTATTTCCCAGCTAGTTTCGTCGTCGCGCCACGGGACTCCAAATTTGGAGTCGGCTGCGGTGTGATGCGTGATCAACCATGGTTGCTTGTTCGTATAGGCACTGGAATCCGTACGGCAGCTTTGACCTTGGCAGTCATGCCGACGGCGATGCCGAGCTTCCAGCCGGTCGGGATTCAAGGAGTTCCTCCGCCACTTTGATTTCTGATGTGACGGCTACAAAACAATTGAGCGATCGTGCGATTAGGCAACCCTTTTCCGCTTTTTCCAGCAGTCGAAATGCATGTTCGCGATCTGCCTCCCGCGCAATTTTCAATCGCGGGCGGAGCTTTACCGTAGAAAAGCGCCAGTCGCCTTTCTCATTCTCAAGGACGCCTTCGGCTTCCAGTTCGAGTGAGAGAAACTCAAATCGCGAGACCTCCGCTATTCCCGAAAACGTGCTTACATAACAGCTTGCTACCGCCGTGACCAAAAAGTGTTCCGGGGTCCAATGCCCCGCCAAGCCGCGGAATTCCGGCGGCGCGCTGAAAAAAATCGAAGGTTCAATTCCT
>Ga0210408_10005778_pt1 | contig 10801 bp, 9 predicted proteins | sample IncBWH4MmetaG_FD_155471 | JGI IMG/M metagenome (GOLD analysis project Ga0210408, IMG submission 155471) | Forest soil microbial communities from Barre Woods Harvard Forest LTER site, Petersham, Massachusetts, United States - Inc-BW-H-4-M | ecosystem: Environmental > Terrestrial > Soil >... | reverse complement strand
TTGCATTCCTTACAGTCATGTTCACACTCATCTGTTAGTCGAGATTTCGGGGTGCAGAAGCGCACCCCGAACTACCGCGCAATCAGAATCCCGCCAACCCTTCCGGGCTGTTGTAGGGAATCGTCACGCTGGTGACCTCCTCAAGCGAGCCGTCTGGCTTCGTGGCGTACCCCACCAGTTTCGAAGCATTTCCGTAAATCTGGTAGAGATATGCGCCATCTGGCGACATCCAGCTATCGCTCGGGCCGCTGCTAACCACTCCATCGATTGCTCGGAAAGTGCCATCTCCAGGGACCTTCGGGCTCGCGGGATCCTTCGCGACATGGACCGCGTTGCCGTCGATGCGGTAGCTGCCGATGTCGCTGTAACCGAAGTTCGTAGTAAACACCAATCGGTCATCTGGCGAGACGGCCAGCCAGCACAGTTCCGAGGGCAGCCCTGCACTCGTGTCGAGGGTTACGGGTGCGGTAACGGTGAGTTTCCCGTCGGCTTCGACCTTGCCGATGGACACTCCGTTGCTAACGGCATAACCGACGAGGAAGGTATCTGGCCGGTTGTGCAGGAAGGCGATGTAGAAAGGAGAAGCGCCTTTCGCGTCATTGAATGTGGGTTCGCCGAGTGCCCCACTTTCACGCACGGGGAATACAACGATGCCGTCGGGATCCGGTGCATTCGAAGCGATGACGTGCAGGCCGCCGTCGTGCGGGATCCAGAGAATCAGTGAGCCGTCCGGATTTTTTCTACTGGGAAATTCGTCGAACGCCGAGCCGACAAAGAGGAATTTCCCGTCGGGCGAGAGCGCGGCCATCGTTGGCACACGATTGGACCAGTCCTTCGTGTTCACCGAATATCGCTCTGGCCGCGGCGTAAGCTTGCCCTTGCCGTCGACCGACATCAGCCGGAGATGGTCGGGACCGAACGTGTGCACGACGAAAAGCGTGCGACTCGATGGGGCATAGGCCATCGATTTAGCGCCTCCGCTTCGTGAGTTCCCCGTGCGCTTCACGTCCAGCAGCGTGAGACGGCCTTGCTTATCCACAGCGAAGCTGGAGACGGAATTGTCGCCGGCGTTGGTAGCGAACAGAAAGCGACGATCCGGCGTCAGAATGACACTGCTCGCACCCTCGTGGTCGTTCGGCCGGTTAGTATGGTAGATGGGGCTCAGTTCCCCAGAACCGGCGCCGCCAGTCGCGACACGTTCCACCTCCGCAAGCCCGCCGTTCGCGGACCAACGGTAGTGGATGATGGCGTTCTCCACCTCGTTGGTTTGCATATAGAGATGACCGCCGTCAGCTTTCTTCGTGGGCGTGGCTGATGCTCGAGCCGACCCAACCGCCGTGAAAATAACACTGGCAGCGAGGAACGAAGCAGCGACAGCAATCAGTGGGGACGAAAGTCGTAATTTCCTCATCATGACACCCTAATGTGTGTTGCAAGGGGGATTTATCGGGCGCGGAGGGCCACCGCCTTCCGCGTCTGCCACTCAATCAAACCGCGAGCCGTAACCCACTGCGGTATTCTCGCGGCGTCCCGTTGAGCGGGATCAGAACCCCGCCAACCCCTCCGGGCTGTTGTAGGGAATCGCCACGCTGGTGACCTCCTCAAGCGAACCGTCCGGGTTCGTCGCGTACCCCACCAGTCTCGAGGCATTGCCGTAGATCTGATAGAAAAAGGCGCCATCCGGCGAAACCCAGTTATCACTCGGGCCGCTGCTCACGTCTCCACAAAGCGCCCGGAACGTGCCATCGCCCTCGACTTCGGGGCATGCAGGGTCCATCGCGACTCGGATCTCGGGGCCGTCGATACGGAAGCTGGTGACGTCGCCGTAACCGAATACCGTAGCGTACAAGAATCGGTCATCGGGGGAGACGGATAGCCAGCAAAGTTCAGCGATCTTGCCTCGCCTCGTGTCGATCGGCACGATCTTGTCGAGGCCGATTCTGCCGTCTTCGTCAATTCGGCCCAAGCTGACTCCGTCGCCGACGGCGTATCCGATGATGAAAGTATCCGGCCGATTGTGCAGGAAGGCGATGTAGAACGGAGAACCGCCTCCTCCGTCCTGAAATGAGGCGTCGCTGAGTGTGCCATTTGCATTCACGCGGAATACAACGATGCCGTCGGGATCTGGCGCATTCGACGCGACCGACCGTGGTTTGCCATCTGGTCCCGGCACCCAGAGAACGGGTGAACCGTCAGGATAGGTGCCGGAGATTGCGATGGGCACATCGAACGTCGTGCCGACAAGGAGAAATTTCTCATCGGGTGAGAGCACACCCATAGTTGGAACACGGTGTTGTTTCTCCGGTGTATTCGCCGTGTATCGCTCCATGCGCGGCGTAAGCTTCCCATCGCTCGAGACCGAGATGAGCCGGATATGATCGGGGCCGAAGGAGTGGACCACGTAAAGCATGCCCTTGGACGGAGAATATGCCAGCGATTTGGCAGTACCGCTCTTTCCTTCCACAGTGTTCCCAGTCGGTTTGGTGTCGATTAGTTTGAGCCTGCCCTGGTCGCCCACAGCGAAGCTGGAAACCGAATTGTCCCCGCCGTTTGTGGCAAACAGCAACCTGCGATCGGGTGACAGGATGACGCTGCCGGCGCCCTCAAAGGAATTGGGGGCGCTGTCTTGGCCGCTGATGGGCTTGAAAGTCCCGGAACCGGCGCCCCCCGTGGCACAACGCTCCACCTCCGTGAGTGCTCCATCGGTACCACGCCGATAGTGAACGATGAAGTTCCGCGTCTCGTTGGTCTGCATGTAGAGATGTCCACCAGCAGTCATACCCGCTTTGCGGGGGCTCATCTGACTCATCTTGTCTGAGCCCACGCCCATTTTCTCCATTGCCATATGATTAACTCCAACTTTCAGTTGATTGCTGCCATCAAAGACCGCTCAAATCTCGGTCCGTAGGGCGCAATCATTGACGAGACGCTACCGCCCGTATTGCACGGGAATAATGATTGTGCGCGCTGCTCGCATTATCAGTGCCGAAACGCAAATCGCGCATTGAATCCAATTGAGCTATTGGTGCTCACGTACGAACGGCTGAACCGCAGAAACCAACGCCGGGATGCGCCAAGCTAGGCCGGCGAAGTTATCGCGCGAGCGGAGATCCAGATCCGTGGCGCCCAGCTGGCGGGCCCGCAGGTTTCAGGCTCCCTGGAGCTAATCTCCTGCTGCAGCACGCAACGCACGGCCGGCAGTCGCCGGTTGCCCGACATTCTCTCATTAGAACGGCACCGGCAAAGATCCGCTGTTATTCGATTACGTCCTCGAGTAGGAGCGGATTCAGGACTTCATCGTTGCGTCTCTTTTTGATCACGCAAACTCAAAGACCCGAGTGACATGCAATACGCCTGGCCTGCTGGATCTCAATATCGACCACCATAAGCGTTGAGGTCGTCGCCATTGAAGTCAGTGTCAAGGAGCAACCACGATGAGTGAACTATGGGGCCTGTCAGCAAGTGAAGTCGCCCGGCTGGTGAGGTCGAAAAAGGTTTCGGCGCGCGAGGTAGCGGAGTCGGCATTGCAGCGACTGGACTCGATCAACCCGCGGATAAACGCGATCGTCGACTTCCGCGCGGATCTCGTGCGAGAGCAGGCTGAACGGGTGGACAACATAATCGCAAGCGGCAAAGACCCAGGTCCCCTGGCCGGTGCAACCGTCACAGTCAAGATCAATATCGACCAGGAAGGGTTCGCAACAACCGATGGCAGCACGCTGTATAAAAACCGCTTCGCCAAATCCAACAGCCCTGTGCTGGACAATCTGCTCCGGAACGGTGCGGTGCTGCTGGGCCGCAGCAACGCGCCCACGTTCGCCGTCCGTTGGTTTACCAGCAATTTACTCTATGGCAACACACGCAACCCACGCGACCCAGCGATAACTCCCGGTGGATCGTCGGGTGGGGCAGCTGCTGGCATCGCAGCAGGTATTGGACACATTGGCGTAGGAACGGATATCGGCGGCTCAATACGCTATCCCTCCTACGCTTGCGGCGTTCACGGGATACGTCCCAGCCTCGGACGAGTCCCTGACTACAATGCCTCATCGCCAGAGCGCAGCATCGGGGCTCAGCTAATGGCAGTCGCAGGCCCCATTGCACGAACCGTGGAGGACCTTCGCGTCAGCCTTGCTGCCATGTCTGCTCCCGATCCACGAGATCCCTGGTCGGTACCCGCGCCTCTGGAAGGCCACGCTGTGCCGCTGAGAGCCGCACTTTGCCTGAGACCGGCTGGAATGCGAGTCGCACCCGAGGTAGAAGCCGCAGTTCTTGAGGCGGGTCGGCGCCTTGCCGATGCAGGATGGACGGTTGAGAAAATCGACGATACGCCGCCGTTGAAGGAGGCGCTCGAAGTTAACGAATGGCTTTGGCTGGGCGACGGTTTCGCGCAGTTCGCGGATGCGGTAGCGCGCGACGGCGATCCGGGCGCTGGGGCGGTAGTAGCGGGCGTGAAACCCCGAGTCAAAAAATATCCCCCAGACGTCGTAGTGCGTGCGCTCGTTGAGCGTGCAACCGTGACGCGGCAGTGGCAGTCGTTCCTGAATCAGTATGCGGTGCTGCTGGTTCCGGTTTCAGCCGAGCTGCCCTTTCCAGATGGACTCGATTTACAGGGTGAAGCAGGATTTCAACGGGTGTGGGATGCGCAGTTCCTGATGCGAGCGCTCCCCACGATCGGCCTGCCGGGACTGACAGTTTCCACGGGCCTTGTGGGTCGGACTCCGGTAGGGGTGCAGATCATTGCGGACCGATATCGCGAGGATCTGTGTCTGCTCGCAGGCAAGGAAATCGAGGCTCGCGGAACCCCGCCTGCTCCCATCGATCCGAACGGCTGAACCGGAACGCAGCGGTTAGCGCAACGTCGACTGCGCGATCCAGCGCTCACGAAATGCGCCAAGCGTTTCGCGAGTCCGTCATCAGCTAATTTGCATCCGTTGGTCCTTCAACACAAAGGAGTTCGCGGAATATGGCCCGTTCCTTGAATTTCGCCTCCCCGACGCGACGTCGTTTCCTCATTGGTGGTGCGGCTACTTCGCTATCCGCGGCCACGGTCGCGCTGCTTGCGGGCAATCCGGCGCTGGCCGCCGCGAAGAGCGGAAATCACACTTCTGCTACAGATGCGGGGACGTTGAACACTGCACTGGCGCTCGAATACGAGGGTATCAATGCGTACACGCTGGGAGCCAAAAGCAATCTACTGGAGAAACCCGTGCTGGCTCTGGCAATCAAGTTTCAAGATGATCACAAGGCGCATCGCGACCGTCTGATCCAGGTTATTAGAACCCTCGGTGCTACGCCGGTCGAGGAGAAGTCACTCGCCGCGTACGCGAAAGCGCTCGAGGTCGATAAGCTCAAGTCGCAGGCCGATGTGCTCAATTTTGCTGCGGACCTTGAGGATGAGGCTGTCAACGCTTACCTAGGAATCATTCCTGCATTTCAGGACCGCCAGCTTGCGAAATTGGTTGGTCAGATCGCGGCAGACGAGACCGAGCACTACGCGCTGCTCTCACACGCGCTTGGTCGACCGCTGCCGGCGCCGCTGAGCTTTGGCGTATGACCGCGACCACACGCGCTGGGTGCGCCATCAACTTGATGGTGAGCGCCCTTCTTCTCCTGGCGCCGCTGGCACAATCGGCAAATGCTTCGGACGGCGCCACGAAAGGGGACCCGCTCAGAGGCCACGCGCTGTACCAATCGCGCTGCACCGCGTGTCACTCACTCGATCAGTCGCGGATCGGGCCCGCCCAGCGCGGGGTGTTCGATCGTCTCGCAGGCTCGGTGCCGGGGTTCGATTACTCGCCGGCTCTCAAGCGATCCCGCGTACGCTGGACCGCAGCTAACCTCGACCGCTGGCTCGCTAATCCGGAGACTTTGGTACCCGGGCAGAGGATGGGATATCAGGTTGCAGATCCGGTAGATCGGCGGGACTTGATTGCCTTCCTCGCAAGTCCCTCTGCCCGCTGAATCAGACAGGCTCTCGGGGAGACAACGCGTGCCATCGTCCGTTCGCCGTCGCGCGCTCCCGAGTATGCGCTACAGCCTCAAGCGGACTGTGAAAAAGGCTATCTATGTTCAACACACCAAACCTACGGAGTTCGTTATGAGCAGTACTGATCCTGGGCGCGCGGGCGCGAGCCGTACAACATTCACTTCGCCGACGGAGCTCGCGGCCGCACTCCGACGTGCGGAGGCGGCGCACGCCGAGTACGAGAAGCGGACGGGTCAACCAGATGCAGCCTGGGCTGACTGGTACGCTGCACACATGTTGGCCGAGCAGGCAGGCAAGCGGCGGCCAATATGAATAGCGGCTGCCACGCACCGCCCGGTAGCAGACGTTCGGACGGACGGGTGACACGCGCACCTCGGTACACGCGCCTCGACGACCTGATCCAGCAGGCAACGCTGCGTCAAGAGTCTTGCGCCATAGCCTCGTCACGCGGCCGACGCATTGGATCAGTGCGCTGGCTATCTCAGGGTCGCTCATGCCTGCAAATATTCAACGCGTTCACGGCGCTGTATCGCGGAGATAGGGCTGGCTGACGATACCCGGCCGGCGCGACCTCGATGCCGGGGCGGCGCTGGCCCTTCTCTTCGCCTGGGTGCTGATGATCAATAGCTCTCTTATCTGACCGTCGTCGGCATTCTTGCACCACATATGCTGCTCACCGGCTTGGCGATGTCACCCCGGGGCGGGTCTTTCGCACCCTGGCCACTGGAGATTTTCGGCGGCCGCCAAGGCGCGCGGCTCATTCATTTTCTCACGACCAACGTGCTCGTCCTGTTACTCTTCATTCACCCGCGCTCGTAGCTGCGGGCGCCTGGAACGAGCTTCGCTCAATGATTAGGGGCCACTAGGTAAAAACTCCTTGTGAGCCTACTTCTCAAACACTGACTCTCGAACCAGCTCTGCGTGGAAGCCTCCAGCCCGGACGGACGAAGTGACACGTGTATCCATCCGGGATTCGTTCGAGATAGTCTTGGTGCTCCGGCTCGGCTTCCCAGAACTCACGGGCAGGGACAACTTCTGTGACGACCTTTCCTGGCCAGAGCCCTGACGCGTCAACGTCCGCAATGGTGTCTTCAGCGATACACTTTTGCTCGTCGGTTGTATAAAAAATGGCGGATCGATAGCTTGGGCCAACGTCATTCCCTTGACGGTTCAGAGTCGTCGGATCGTGAATCTGAAAGAAGAATTCCAGCAGTTCCCGATATGTGACTTTCGAGGGATCGAAGATGATCTCGATTGCCTCTGCATGGTTTCCGTGGTTTCGATAGGTGGCGTTCGGCACGTTTCCACCGGTGTATCCAACCCGCGTCGAGATCACCCCGCCGCGCCGCCGAATCAAGTCCTGCATTCCCCAGAAGCAGCCGCCAGCAAGTACTGCGCGTTCAGTTTTCATCGCATGTCCTCCGGTTTGACGAAGTAGTGATCGCAGTCGCTAGTCTCAGAGGCGGTACGACGGACCACAAGGCTTGAGCGCGAGCACAACGGGTCTTTCGGTCGCAGCCGTCCCCGTGTTGACGCTCCAGATTGGGCCGTAGAAGTGGTCACAATCGCTTCTCCTCCACTCGTGAGGCACTCCTGCACTCCCTCAGCGTTGAAAGTTGTCTTCCGTGCGGAAACTCGTTCTCCCAGTACGCAGCTCGCCAAACAGACAGCCCTCTCTCGAGCAGTGGGAGCAGTAGGTCTTCGTGTTTCGCGAGCAGAGCCACAAAATCCAGTGCGCCTCTCCGTAGTTCAAGTCTTGATGGCTTGTAGCGCTTACGGAGCAGCGGGTTCAAGTGGCTCATCATGCGGTTTATGCGTGCTCGGGCTGCAAAGTCCCGATGCCGTAGGGCACGTCCCAACCGCGCCTCGACACATTTGAGGTGCATCATTCCCCGATTCGTAGGATGGACCATTCGCCACACATCATCATGCAGCATGAAATACTCGGAAGTTGGAACAGCGCGGCGACAGTGTAAGCACTGTCCGAAATTCGCCTTAGCCTTCATTGGCAGCGCTCCGAGATCGCAATTGCCGCACCCCTGCATGGTGGCAAGAAGGCCACCGCGTTCGACCGACTCTTGCAGGCAGCCGCATGCTAACGGGCTTGTCGACTGAAGAGTCATGGATCTCCCACCACTCGTGCGAGGGTGTATGGCATTCTGGCTTCTGGAAATGATCGTCTCAGTCACTGCTTGGAAACCTGGTCTCTAGAGGTAGTACTCAAATCGGGCCCTGATGGTTCGCGGCACTCCTGGGTGGGTCACGAAGTCGGCAACCGGTGCCGGCTCGTGCTGCAGGCGCGACACATAGCAGTACTCAATGTCGTTCCACTTAACGTTGAAGAGATTGAAGGTGTCCAGTGCAAACCGCCATTTGCCGGAGTGCTGATAGCCAAGCTGCAGATCGACCGTCGTATAGGCCGGTGAACGGGCACTATTGTCCTCGACCAGCGGCGATTCCCCGAAATGCCGCACCCGCAGGGAACCAAGCCACCCGGACGGACGCACTGCTGTAATACCAGCTTCGATAACGTTGGTCGGACTGTTTGGGATATAGCGTCCGGTGATCGCGATCGGGTGCGCGCACGGATAGCTCGGAGAGGTATCTCCGCAACCCAGGTCATCGGGAGAGACGTTATGATCGAAGCGCGCTCGAGAAAACGCCGCATTCAGAGTGGCGTATATCCATGGGCTGACACGGAACGTGTTTCCCCACTCGATGCCAGTGCGGGTCGTTGCCCCGCTCGGACTCGTAACGCCGGCATCACCGTCGAATACTAGCTCGCTCTTGAGCTTTAGCAGGAAGACATCGAGGCTGGTGCGCCAGCGCGAGAGTGCCTCCGTGGACAACCCGACCTCGGCGCTGGTGGCACGCGTGAGCGGGCTCACCGGCTGGGCATCTGGGTTTTCGCCGCTGCGCGTGACCCCGCGAGCATCATTGCTGTGGTACCCATCGGCGAGTGTCAAGAAGTAACTCGTCTTGCCCCAAGGACCTAAAACGATGCCGAGCTTAGGGCTGAAAATTGCGGCACGGACGTTCCCGGTGTTGCAGCCCAACGTATCACTTTCGATGTTGCAGGTTCCGTCGCGGTTCAGCATCTTGTCCTTCACCTCGAAGCGGAACCAGTCTTTGCGTAACCCGACGACGGTGCGGAGGTGAGGCAGCCATTGAGTCGTGTTCTCGAAGTAGATGGCACCGTTGCTCTCAACGACACTTGCGTCTTGATGGGTGGACAGGTATCGCCGCTCGAAGGTGTAACTGATGCCAACATTCTTAATGTCATCCACTCGGGCTTGCACGCCCAGAAGATTCGACATCGACAGGCCTCCGAGGCTCGTGAACCAGGTCTTTGATCCCTTGAGACCGTATACGATGCGGTCATCGTGTTGGAGCATTTGATCGCCGTAGACGGGATCTCGCAGGTAGTACGTGAACGTGGACCACAAATCCAGCTTGTAGCGGATGACGTAGGCAGAGAACTGCAACTGGCTGGTAGGCGCGCGTATGACGCGGTTGAATGACAAGCTGGATCGGCTGGTGGTGCCACCGTCGGTGGGGTTCAAGCTCCCAAAACGATCGATGCGCCCGCTCTCGATGGCGCGCTCTGGAACCTGGTCCGTCGCGTTCCAGCGTCCCGAATAGCCCATCGCTGTGATGGTGAAGAAGTCCGTACCCGTGGCGCGGTAATAGCGCAGGACACCGTTCAGCTTCTCGTAATCGTCGGGATGATCGAAGGGACCGTCGTTGTGATAGATCTCGCCCGCGCCGAGCAGTGTTCCTGCGCCGACGCCCGTTGAGCCCATAAGGAGAGTGCGACGATAGCCATCCTGGCCGTAGCCCAATGTCCCCGAGTCGGGGGCCTCATTGACCAAGTCGATGCGAACTGCACCTGCGGTCGCGAAATCCCCTTCGTCGGCGTAATACGGTCCTTTCTTGTAATAAAGGTGACTGATGAGCTCCGGAACTAGGAAGTTGAGGTCACTGTACCCCTGCCCGTGGGCATGGGTCGGCATGTTCACCGGCATGTCGTCGATCTCGGTTGCCAGATCGGTGCCGTGGTCCAAGTTGAAGGCCCGAAGGAAGTACTGATTTGCCTTTCCCTCACCCGAGTGCTGCGTGACGATCAACCCGGGCACGTTCTCGAGCACAGCAGCGGGACGGAGCAGCGGCTGGCTGGCAAGTTCTCCTTGGTTCACGTCTCCCGACGAAGCAGCAGTCATATCGCTCGGGCCGGTGGCGATCACGGTTACGGTCGGCAAGCCACGCTCATCACCGCCACCCGCCGCTTCCGCAAGCACCGGTCGAGCGCGCGATGTCATCGCTACCGTAGCAAGCAAGGCCAAAGTTGCCGGCCCCGACATCAGAGCGCGTCGGATCTCCATGCGCATGCTTCGGCAGAGCCGCCGGCATCACTCTATTTTGGCGCTTCTTGCGCACAGGTCCGTGTCGTGGGCTGTTCTCACGTCTTGGCGTTCCAGGAAGTGCACCAGCCGGTGGCCTTCACTGCCTTGCCGGGAACTTGCGGGCGCCGCCCTGCGCGGACCCAGCGGAACCCTGATAAAACGTGCAATTTGCGTACTTGCTGCCGGACTTGGCATCGGTGGACTTGCTCGCATCGCTGACATGCATAAGCGCCTTGGCCGTGTGGTCATCCGCGGGCCTAACGGCAGATCTGCCGCGACGGCAACGCTCATCAGTAGGGTTACGATGGGCATCAGAGCAGCACCGAGGATGAGGCTCTTTGAGAAACCGGCAGCGCGGTACATCGATTACACGCTTCAACTGTTTCTCCTGAGGGTGCGTGAAAGTGGC
>Ga0210408_10005777_pt1 | contig 10803 bp, 8 predicted proteins | sample IncBWH4MmetaG_FD_155471 | JGI IMG/M metagenome (GOLD analysis project Ga0210408, IMG submission 155471) | Forest soil microbial communities from Barre Woods Harvard Forest LTER site, Petersham, Massachusetts, United States - Inc-BW-H-4-M | ecosystem: Environmental > Terrestrial > Soil >... | reverse complement strand
TGCATCAGGTCTTCGAGCAGCTGGCCCGGGAGCTCACCCTGGTGCACTACGACGGGCGGGGAACCGGGCATTCGCAGCGGGACGTCACCGATGTCTCGCTTGAGGCGATGGTCTCAGATCTGGAGGCCGTCATCGGCCGGACCGGACTGACACAGGTCAGCCTGCTGGGCCAGTACAACTCCTGCCCGCACGCCATCGCCTACGCGGCACGTCATCCGGAGCGGGTCAGCCGGATGGTGCTGTTCGGAGGCTCGGCCCGCGGCTGGACCGCGATGAGCGCGAGACAGACGCAGGCGCTGCTGAGCTTGATCGAGCAGGACTGGGACCTGTTCGCCGACACGGCGGCGCACCAGTGGATGGGCTGGTCGGCGGGGGAGGCCGGGCGTGCCGTCGCCGACGGGATCCGGGCCGCGGTCACGCCGCAGATCGCCCGGGCCACCATGCAGGCGGCCAGCGCGGCTGACGTCACCGAACTGCTGCCGCGGGTGGCCGCGCGGACCCTGGTGCTCCACCCGCGGGACATGACCCAGATCCCGGTCGACGTGGCGCAGTCACTGGCGATTGCCCTGCCGCGCGGGCGGCTAGTCCTGCTCGAAGGCGCGCAGCCGGTGCTGTTCACCGAACACCCCGATGAGATCGTGAGCTTGCTGACGAGCTTCTTCCGCGATGGCGTCGAGCCGGCCGAGACGCCGTCTGCGGTCGCGGCCGGACGTCCCGTGCCGCCTTCAGATGGCCTGAGCCCTCGGGAACTGGAGGTGCTCCGGCTGCTGGCCGCGGGCGAGTCCAACGCGCAGATCGCCCGTCGGCTCGGGTTGAGCACCCATACCGTCGAACGGCACGTGGCCAACCTGTACCGCAAGATCGGGGCCCGCGGCCGCGCCGACGCCACCGCCTACGCCCTGCGCCACGGCCTGGCCTGACGCCCTGCTGGCCGGTACCTGGCGGTTTTCCGTCAGTGCCGCCTGCACAGTTTCCGGGATGCCTGGCGGCTTCCGCCGAACCTACCGTGGCCTCAGTTCCGGTCAAGGACACAGGAGGCCAGCGATGGCGAAGCCCATTTCAAGGAACCCGGGTGAGCCTGACCTGCCGCAGTGGCTGCCCCGGTCCGCCTTCCCCTTCCTGATCCGGTTCGCCGATATCGGCGGCAAGCGGATCCACTATGTCGACGAGGGGTCCGGCCCGGCGCTGCTGCTGGTGAGCGCAGGACAGTGGTCCTTCATGTTCCGCGACGTGATCGTGCGCCTGCGCGAGCAGTTCCGCTGCCTGACGTTCGACTTCCCAGGCGGCGGGCTGTCGCCCGATGAGCCGGGGCACGACCACAGCCTCGAAGCCAACGCCCGGATCCTGGAGGGGTTCATCGATGTCCTGGATCTGCAAGACATCACGATGGTGGTCCACGATGCCGGCGGGCCGATCGGTTTCCTGACCGCCACCAGGCGGCCGGAGCGATTCCGGGCCTTGGTGATCAGTAACACCTTCGGCTGGCCGTTGGCCGGCTATCCGGCGGTGCGGCGGATGCTGCAGGTCGTGGGCAGTCGGCCGTTCGGAGTGGTCGACAGCCTGGCCAACGTCGTGGCACGGTTTGCCGCGAGCCGCTACGGCGCGGGACGCAGGATGAGCAAGGCCGACCGCCGTGCCTTCCTGGGCCCTTGGCGCTCCCGCGGCAGCCGCCGTGCGACGCGGCAGGTCCTGGCCGCGTTGCTGCGGAGCGACCCGGTGATGGCCACGGTCGAGCAGTCCCTGCAGACCAGGCTCGCCGGGGTGCCAGTACTGACCCTGTTCGGGCGCAAGAACGATCCCTACGGCTGGCAGGCCCGGTTCGGGCAGATCTTTCCCTGCGCCACCGCCGTCGGCATAGCCGACGGACACCACTTCCCGTTCAACGACGACCCGGACGCCTACAGCGCCGAGATCTTGGCCTGGTGGACGGAGAAGGTCGCGATGACCGACGGCGCACCCTCAATCTCCTAAGGAGCCAGTCAGATGAGTACTTCCAACATCCTGGGCCCGGGGCGTACGGCCCTGGTCACCGGCGCCTCCCGCGGTATCGGGACGCTGATCGCCGCCGAGATCGCCCGCCAGGGCGGCCACGTAGTGCTGACCGGCAGATCCGCCGCCGACCTCAAGGCCGTGACCGCCGACCTGGCAGCCGCCGGCGCGTACGTGTCCTATATCCCCGCCGACCTGACTCAGCCCGGCGCAGCCCAGACCCTGGCCGAGACCGTCGAGCAGGAACACGGCGGCATCGACCTGCTCGTCAACAACGCCGGCGGCGACCCGCTGCGCGAGTTCCACACCATGACCATCGAGGAGAACCTGCGCACCCTCCAGCTCAACCTGACCGCCCCGGTGGCGCTGTCGCACGCCACTCTGGACGGGATGTTGCGCCGGGGACGCGGCCACATCGTGAATATCTCCGCGATGGCCGGCCGGGTCTCCTTCCCGTACACCGAGGTCTACGCGGCCGCCAAGGACGGCCTGATCGGCTTTACACGCGTCCTGCGCAGCGACTACCACGCGCGCGGGGTAAGCGCATCGGTCCTGATCCTCGGGGCCATCCGGGGAACGGGCCAGGGCCAGCGGATGCTCGACGAATCCGGCATGAAGGCCTCCGGCTTCATGGCGCCCGCGGAATCCGTCGCCCGCGCGGTGATCAAGGCAGTGGCTAAGGACCGGGCCGAACTGGTCGTCATGCCCGGACCGGGCCGCTTGCTGCGAGCGATCATGGACTACTTCCCCGCACTAGGACCCGGGCTGAACCGGGCGGCCGGGGCGAGCGCAACGATGCAGAAGATCATCGAACTGCGGGAGCAGAAATCGGGCGCGGCAACATGACCACCACTGGCAGCCGGGAGAACTTCCTCCCGGCGACCGCCACCCGGCCGAATCTTGCCTGGCCGCTCGTGCCTCATTGAGGACGGGCTAATCAGCCACCGCTCCCGGCCCAGCGGTGACCTGGACCGGCATTCTCGCACCCGCCGATCTGCGATCGGGCTCCGTAGACTGCCGGAGCATGGGTGGATGCGATGGCTGATCCCGGCGAGGGTGTGGCGTCCGACGGGACGATCCGGACGGGCGCGCATCGTGACCGGGTGCCTGCGATCTTCGAGCCCGTCATAGCCGATGCTGTCGCCTTTCTCGGCCAGTCCGGGGCATCGCTGTATGTCTATGGATCGGTCGCCAACGGCACGGCACGTCCGGGATCATCGGACGTCGACCTGCTGTCGGTCGACCTGCCGGACGCGGCCGTTCTCGGGCAGCGCCTCTCGGCGCGGTACGCCGGCATCTGCCGGGGTGTGGAATTCGCGGCGGCCACGGCTGCGGATCTGGCCGGCGACTCCGACGCTGCGTACGGCTTCCGGGTCTTCCTGCGCCACTACTGCGTCTATCTCGCGGGCCCGGATCCATCCGCCGCGCTGGCCCCGTTTCCTGCGGATGCCAGGGCTGCGCGCGGTTTCAACGGCGACCTCGGCCAGCATCTCCGGCGCTGGCGTCAGCAGCTGGCGTCCGGGACGGTGGCTGCGGATCTGCTGGGTGTCCGGGTCGCCCGTAAGACGCTGCTGGCCGTGGCCGGGCTGGTCAGCGTCCACGACCATACCTGGACGACCGACCGTTCACGCGCTGTCCGGCGATGGAGTGAGCTCGAGCCCGGCCTCGCCGCGCAGCTGGGCCTGCTGCACTCGTGGGCCAGCCACGAGGGCTGCCCCTCACGCGAGGAAACCGGGCGCGCGCTGGCCGGCGACGGCATCATCGCCGCGATCGTCGAGCGCTTCGACAGCCTGATCGGGCTCTGGCCAGATAATCCCGGAGGTCAGTAGCACGTACACCGGCTCCCAGGCCAGCGGGTTGCACGCTTTCTTCGCACCTCGTTCCGTGGAACGAATGTCACTGATCCGGGTTACCCTGCCACTGTCCGAGTCCGGGTCTCTGTTTACGCCGGAAGGGACGCCCGCCCGCGGTCGCGCGAATCACCATGATCCGGTGATGCCTCCTAACCTGCCCGGCGGCAACGCTGGCATTGCCTGCCTTGACAGGCAGAGAATTTCAGCACTGGATTGACATGGCGAGCTCACTTGGGGCGCGGCCAGAGACCAACCCCAACCGAAGGGAGGCGCGAGATGGCACAAGACGCGGAGCGTACAGCGGTTCCGGGGATCGTTACCGACCACGCCGCGCCGCTGACGGCGGCGGAGACGGCGGGTACGCCTGGTGCGGCCGCGGCGGCCAACCGCCGCTGGTGGGTGCTGGGCGTGGTGGGACTGGCGCAGCTGATGGTGGTCCTGGACGCCACGATCGTGAACATAGCGCTGCCCTCGGCCCAGCATGACCTGGGGTTCTCCAACGCCGACCGGCAGTGGGTGGTGACGGCGTACTCCCTGGCGTTCGGCAGTCTGCTGCTGCTCGGCGGCCGGCTGTCGGACCTGTTTGGCCAGCGGCGGATGCTGATCATCGGCCTGACGGGCTTCGCGGCCGCCTCCGCGCTCGGCGGCGCGGCCACCGGCTTCGACATGCTGGTGATCGGCCGCGCCATTCAGGGCGCGTTCGGCGCCTTGCTGGCACCGGCGGCGCTGTCGACACTGGCGGTGACCTTCTCCGACCCGGCCGAGCGGGGTAAGGCGTTCGGGGTCTACGGCGCGATCGCCGGCGCCGGCGGTGCGGTGGGGCTGCTGCTCGGCGGGGTGCTGACCGAGTACCTGAGCTGGCGGTGGTGCCTGTACGTCAACGTCGTCCTGGCCCTGGTCGCCGTCACGGGCGCGGTGCGGCTGCTGGCGAACCAGCCCCGCGACACCAACGTGCACCTGGACCCGGTCGGCTCGATCCTGGTCGTGGCCGGGCTGGTGGGCGTGGTCTACGGGCTGTCGGAGGCCGAGACCAAGGGGTGGGGTGCGCCGACAACCATCGCCCTGCTGGCAGCCGGGGTGGTCCTGCTGGCCGCGTTCGTGCTGGTCGAGCGCCGTGTTCCGCATCCGCTGCTGCCGCTGCGGATCGTCCTTAACCGCTTCCGGGGCGGTTCCTACCTGGCCATCGGGCTGTCCGCCATTGGCCTGTTCGGGGTCTTCCTGTTCCTCACCTACTACCTGCAGCTGATCCTGCGCTACTCGCCGGTCACGACGGGCCTGGCGTTCCTGCCGATGATCGCGGCGCTGATCGCGACCTCGACGGCGGTCAGCGCGGTGCTGCTGCCGCGGGTCGGGCCCCGGATCCTGATCCCCGCCGGGATGCTGGTGGCGGCGGCCGGGCTGGTCATACTCGCGGCGCAACTGGGCGTGAATACCAGCTATCCCAGCACTATTCTGCCCGCGCTGGTGGTGATCGGGCTCGGGCTTGGCCTGGTGTTCGCCTGCGCGATCAACACGGCGACCTACGGTGCCGCCCGAGAGGACGCCGGGGTCGCCTCGGCCATGGTCAACGTCAACCAGCAGGTCGGCGGCTCGATCGGCATCGCGCTGCTGAACACGATCGCCGCGAGCGCGTTCAGCAGCTACCTGCTGACTCACGGGCAAAGCCCGGCCGCCCAGGCCGGCGCGGCGGTGCACAGTTACATCGTCGCGTTCTGGGTTTCGGTCGGCGTTTTCGCCGGCGCCGCGATCGTGTGCGGGCTCGTGCTGCCCAACGGCCTCCTGGCGCCGGCCCCGCCCGAGGTCGCCCCGGCCACGGCATGACCAGGAGAAGAGGAGATGAGGACTCGTGACTTCCGATCCCGTTGACGGCCCGCCCGGCCCGGCCGTGCGTCTTATCACCGTGTCGGCTGCCTACGGCACCGGAGGTAGCGTCGTCGCGCCTGCTCTCGCGCAGCGGCTCGGCCTGCCCTTCCTGCAGCGCGTCACGACCACGGAGGGCCAGGTCACGGAGATCGCCCCGTGTCATGAGCGGCTGGTACCGGAGGAGGCGAAGACCACGCCGGTCCACCGGCTGCTCGCGTCTTTCACGCACTCGATGCCGGTCGGCCCCACCCAGTCACCGCTCTCCGCCCGTCACCAGGATGAGGACCTGCGGTGCAGCGCCGAGGCCGGGATCCACGACCTGCTAGCCGACGGCGGGGGCGTGATCCTCGGCCGGGCCGCGGCGGTGGTACTCGGCCGGGACCGCGGCTTCCACGTCCGGCTGGACGGCCCGCCGGCCCGCCGGGTCATCCAGGGCGCCACGGTCGAGGGCATCAGCCAGGAGCAGGCCAGCGCCCACATGCAGGCGGCCGACCGGGCCCGCACCGCCTACGTTCGGCGCCTGTACGGCGTCGACCCGGCCGACGCATCGTTGTACCACATGGTGATCGACTCCACCGCGATCCCCCTCGACACGGTCATCGAGCTCATCCTCACCGCCGCCCGGAGCCATCGCGGCGAATCGATATCAGAATCGGGTGTACGTACATGATCACGTGCGCTTACCCCTCATTTTTCGGTGACAAGTACATGTAATAGCTGGAACGGAGCCTGTGGGACCCGGCTGGCACTGATCCGGACACCTGACCGGGCCGTCGCCGCCTACGTGACCAGAGCGAAACTGGCGAGAGACCCTCGAGCCGAAAATGCCGTTTTCGTGCTTCGGCGGCCGGATTAGCGGCAGGACTACCGGATTAGCGGCAGGACTATAGGCGCACGGGTCGTCGTGATCTCGCGGCGTGCGCGAGGTCGGCGAGTTCGCGGTCGAAGCGATCGGCCGCCTCCCAGAACGGCATGTGGCCGACGCCGTCGTACCACGACGCGGTCGCGGCCGGGCAGACGGTGAGCGTGTGCTCGGCCATTGACGGCAGTATGATCGCGTCGCCGTGCCCGTGTGTCACGAGCACGGGAACCGAGGTACTCGCGAGGGCGTCGCTGCCATCGAGCTCGCGCGAGAGCAGCGCGCCGCGGACGGCGGGTGGCACGACCATATTCCATGCCAGGGCAGTGTCCAGCTCATCGTGGTTGAGCGGCCTGGATGTGCAGGCGCGCAGGAAGCGCTGGGTCGCGGCGGTGTTCGCAAACAGATCGGGAACACACATTTCCGGTGCGTTCTCGAGCATTCCCGGACCGATGTAATCGAAGGCCGGAGGCCTGAGGATCACTGCCGCACCGACCAGGTTGATGCTGCCGATCCGGGCGTCTCCGTAGGCGCGGAGGTAGTCCGCGACGATGTACCCGCCGTATGACCAGGCGACGAGCGTGGGCTGCTCGAGACCGGTCTGGTCGATAACCGCGGCCACGTCATCGGCCCACAGTTTCCCGTCGGCATAGTGTTCTGGCTGGGTTGGCTTCTCCGATAGACCGTGTCCGCGAAGGTCGAACGTGACGATGCGGAACGTTTCGGCGAGATCGCCGCGTACCTGGTTCAGCCAGCAGAGATCGCTCTGCGACCAGCCGTGAATGAGCAGCAGGGCGGGTCCCCCCGGGTTGCCCCACTCTCGCGCGTGGAGCTTGAGCCCGCCGCCGCCGAGGATCTCGTGCGTTGCAGCCGGAATCGGGGGCGGCATCTGGTCCGGTGCCGGATCGCGATCCATTTTGTATCTCCCCTGTGCTGGTGTTCTGTATGACAGGGGACGCTACGAGCGTGCGACCGCGACGACATCCGCGTCTGCACGTAACTTCCGCGCTGCGGGTGGCGGTCTGCACGCAGCTCGAGGTGGCTAGCCGGCGGAGAACCGCGCTGGTTGGTGCAGCTGGACGAACAATGCGGCCGCCGCGGCACGGCCGGCCTTGCCGGAGACGTGCAGCTTCGCGTAGATGTTCGTCAGGTGTCGCTCGACGGTTCGGACGCTCAGGCACAAGCGGTCGGCGATCGCCTCGTTCGTCAGGCCCTCCGACACGAGCTCCAGCACCTCGAGTTCGCGTCCGCTGAGGTGGGCGACGGCGATCGGGGGAATGGGCTGCGTGTCCGGGCCAAGGAACGCCTCGATCTCTGAGCGGAACACATCCCACGCCGGCTCCTGCTCGAGCAGGATGTGATTCGCGGACTCAAGCAGGACGAAGTGCGCGTCCGGAATCAGTGCGGCGAGCAGCCGGCTCTCTTCGACCGGGACCACACGATCGTCCTGCGCGTGCATGATGAGGGTGCGCGCACGCACCCGCGGCGCGAGCTCACAGACGTTCACGCCGCCGCGCGCACGGTACAGCCTTGTCGCGGCCTCGGCCGTCGTGGAGCGCCGTAGCAGATCCTCGTGCCAGGCCATTTGCTCCGGCGTGCCGTTCGGGAGGAACAGCATGCTGAACATCCTGCGGAACGCTGGATTCGGCGCCGTCCAGCCCGCGCGGATCGCGGCGACGATGGCGTCCTCCTCCTCGGCCTCGCCGCGGAATCGTCGCCCACGCGCATACCCGCCATAGAGGACGAGGTCGGAGACGCGGCCCGGGTGTCGTGCCGCGTACGCGACGGCGATTGCCGCTCCCTGGGAGATGCCGAGTAGCGCGAAGCGCTTCAGGCCCACCGCATCGATGACCGTTTCGAGATCGCCGACCCACATTTCGACCGACGGATCGCCGATTTCCGTGTCGGAGAGCCCGCAGCCTCGCTCGTCGTATCGGACGACCGTGTGCCGCTCGCCGAGCCCTTTCAGCCAGTGTCGCCACACCGGGCTCTCCCAGTCGAGCTCGAGATGACTGAGCCAGGTTGCGACCCTGACCAGCGGCGGGCCGGTCCCGTGCACGGCGTACGCCAGACGCACCCCGTCCGTGGCAGAGCAGAAGCGCACGTGCTGCTTCACACGCCGACCGTACCGCTCACCCGCCGCGACCGCGAGCCCGCCAAGCAGGGCACCCGTATCGCCGATGCCCAACGCCTCAGACCTGCGCCATGCGATGCCGGGGTGCGTAGAACGCGCTAACCATTTATCTTCGCGTCGGTTGGGGTAAGGGGTGAAAGTAGCCGATGTTCAGGTCTCGCACGACGGCATCGATGGGTTGCCCGCTGACTGTGATCGGGCCTCGCCACGGCGTGCCCAGGGCAAACAGCAGAGCCAGGCTGAGTCCGATCACGGCCGCAAGCCCGCCGACGAGCAGGGCCGCCCGCCGGCCGCTGCGCAGCGTCAGGGCGGTGGTGTTCACGATCAACGCCACCCCGGTGATGAGCAGGACGGCTACGTAAAGGGCGGGGAGCTGACGTGAGGCCGCGGCCAGGCGGGCGCGGCGGTCGCTGGTGAGGGCATCCAGGGAGGCCAGGAGTTCATTGCTCGCGGGTGTCCCGAGGGTGGGGCGGGCGGCCTGGGTCCGGACGGCGTTTTCCAGGCTGGCGATGGCGTGCGTGGTGGCGGGGTCGTCGCCGTTGGCCGCGTTGCTGCCGTTCCACTCATGAGCCCGCGTCGCCTGCAGGTAGCCGAGCAAGGCGGACTGGATCGGCTCCGAGTCGACGCCGGGGCTGGTCGCCGCCCAGGCCAGGCGGGATGCGTCAGCGGCCTCGCTGCTCACGATTCCCTGCGCCGATGCTAGGAAACCAGCCTCGCTGGCCAGCGTCAGGCCCATCAGGAGCGCGAAGATCGCTCCGAGCGCGGGCATGAGCGGCGCCGCGATGGCGTGGGCTCCCTCCCGTTCCGCGGCAGGGATCAGGGCCCGCAACGCTAGCCGGCCGCCGACCGCGGCCAGCAGCGCGAGCACCAGCCCGCTGATGACCAGCACCGCCGCCGGCAGCGACGTCAACCAGGTCATGGACCGATCCTAGAGGCCTCAGATATTCCCCGGGCCAGTGCCGGGCTGACAGACTCTCGATTCATGAGAGCGCTGCCCGTTCACCCGGAGCCGCTGTGGCGCACTGATTTCCGCCAGCGCATTGCGGTGTCATTGTGGTTCCTGCCGACCATCTTCGCGGCGTCCGCGATCGTCGCGGCCAATCTCACCATCTGGCTGGACGCCCGGGTCGATGCCCCGATCGGCGTGCGGCCAGATCTGGTGAGCGACCCCGGCACCGCGGCCACCTTCGCCGGCGCCATCGCGGCCGCCACCCTGGCGTTCGTGGCCGTGGTGTTCGCCACCACGCTGGTGGCCATCCAGCTCGCGGCTAGCCAGTACTCGCCCAGGACGGTGCGGGTCTTCATCCGCTCCCGGGTCACCCGGGTGACGCTCGGGTTGTTCCTGGCTACCTTTGTCTTCTCCGTGATCATCCTGGTCAGCAACCGGGCGCCGGTCACGTCAGCCAGGCAGTTCGCGCCGGTGGTGTCGGTGACGACGTTGCTGGCGCTGACCGTGGCGACGGTCTTCGGGTTCGTCGCCTACCTGCATGGCGTGGTGCGGCTCATGCGCGTCCAGTACCTGCTTGAAACGATCGCCACCGAGAGCCGGCCGGCCATCGAGGAGAACTTCCCGCCGGCGTCGGCCTACGTTGACGCCGAGCCTCCGCTGGCCGATCCCTCGCCGCGCCGTCTGTGCTACACCGGGCCAGCCGGGGTCATCACGGCTACCGACCTGCGCGGCCTGGTCGAATTGTGCCGGCAGCAGGAGTGCTGGCTCGAGCTGACCGTCGGGGTAGGCGAATACCTGGCGCACGGCACCCCCGTCGCGCTGGTGCACGGCGGGGACCTGCGCGAGGGTGATGTCACCAGGTTCTTCCTCATTGGCGGCGAACGCACGTTCATTCAGGATCCTGCGTTCGGCTTCCGGCAGCTTGCCGATGTCGCGATCCGCGCGCTGTCTCCGGCCGTCAACGACCCCACGACGGGGGTGCAGGCCATCGATCGCATCAGCGACCTTCTCGCCATCACCGGCAGCAGGCCCGACCCGACCGGCTTGCGGGTGGATGCCAGCGGCACGGTGCGGGTCAAGCGCAAGCTGCGGAACTTCGACGCCCTGCTCGTGCTCGCGCTGACTGAGGTCATCCGTTACGGTGCCGACGCGCCGC
>Ga0210408_10005776_pt1 | contig 10804 bp, 8 predicted proteins | sample IncBWH4MmetaG_FD_155471 | JGI IMG/M metagenome (GOLD analysis project Ga0210408, IMG submission 155471) | Forest soil microbial communities from Barre Woods Harvard Forest LTER site, Petersham, Massachusetts, United States - Inc-BW-H-4-M | ecosystem: Environmental > Terrestrial > Soil >... | reverse complement strand
GAAAAATGTTCTGGCGATTCCCATCCAGGCGCTTGCGGTCCGCACGCGCAAGGATCTCGAAGAAGCCGCAAAGAATTCGAAGCACGGGACCGGATCGGGCGTAACGCTCGCCGCTCCTCCTCCGCCTGCGCCAGGCGATCCCAAGAAAGACGAAATTCAGGGCGCCTTCGTCGTCAATGGCAAAAAGGCTGTCTTCCGCCCCGTTGACACCGGCATTTCCGGTGTCACGGACATCGAAGTCACCAAGGGCCTTCAGCAGGGCGACGAAATCGTCGTCGGAAGCTACAAAGCTCTGCGCACGCTAAAACCCGAATCGAGCGTCAAGGTCGACAATACCGCGCCGAAAAAGACCGAAGATCAACAGAACTGACGCGAGAACCGCGAGTAGCGATGGAGAGCGCATGGCCGTGGAGACAACGTCCGCCGATTCATACCGCGAGGATCTGGTCAGTTCCGGCGTCGTAATCAAAACCGAAAACCTCGCCAAAGTGTATGAAATGGGCGCCGAACAGGTGCGGGCCCTCAACGGGATCGATCTCGAAATCCGCAAGGGCGAGTACGTGGCGATCATGGGTCCTTCCGGTTCTGGCAAGTCCACGCTGATGAACCTGATCGGATGCCTCGACTCACCCAGCTCCGGAAGATACTGGCTCGCCGGGCGCCTGGTCAGCGATCTCGACGACGACGAGCTCGCCTACATTCGAAACAAGGAAATCGGATTCGTCTTTCAAACCTTCAACTTGCTTCCCCGCGCGACGGCACTCCACAACGTCGAACTGCCGCTCATCTACAATGGAACACCTGCCGAGGAACGCCTCGAGCGCGCAAAGAAAGCGCTCGAGAAGGTCGATCTCACCGAACGCATGCACCACAAGCCCAACGAACTCTCGGGTGGGCAGCGCCAGCGCGTAGCCGTTGCCAGAGCCTTGGTAAATTCGCCTTCCATCGTCCTCGCCGACGAACCCACGGGAAATCTCGACTCAAAAACCGGCGATGAAATCATGGCTCTTTTCGCCAATCTCCACTCCCAGGGCAACACCATCATCCTGGTAACCCACGAACACGATATCGCCCAGCACGCCCACCGCATAATCTTTATCCGCGACGGCAAAATCGCCTCCGACCAAGCCGTCAAGAAGTAAATCAGGGCCGTAGCACCCAATTCGGCTCTTTCACTGCCCACAGTCTGCCGCTAGGCTAGGGACCGCAGTGAATTTCTGTCGGGAACGTTTGGGAAAAGGTGCCCTGTTTAGGAAGTCGAGCTTTCGCTCGGACCTACGCCATGCTTCTAGGGGGTTTACGCACCTGAAGCTACATTCTTGTCCTAAGACTCCGCGAACGTTTTGAAAGGTAGACAAGTCAATGCCAGCCGAAACTCTTCAACATTCGAATCGAATCGACAACGACGCCCTCGCCGTCGCCGCACAAAGATCCCGGCACTACATCCAGGGCATCGCCGACCGCAGAGTCGCACCCGGACAAAGTGATCTCGCTGCGCTCTCGCAATTCCACGAGCCATTTCCCGAAAGTTCCACCGATCCGTCAGAAGTCATTGCCATGCTGGACGAAATAGGCTCGCCCGCCACCGTAGCCTCCACGGGTAATCGATACTTCGGTTTTGTCATTGGCGGCACGGTGCCGGCAGCCATGGCGGCAAGTTGGCTTGCAAGCGCCTGGAATCAGAACGTGGCGCTGCGTGTGATGTCGCCGGTCGCTGCGGAACTCGAGGAAGTCGTCCTGCGTTGGGTTTGCACCGCCCTTGGCTTGCCCCCCGAATACGAGGGGGGACTGGTAAGCTGCGCCACCATGGCGAACTTCACCGCGCTAGCCTCCGCGCGTTATTCCTTGTTGGCGAAATCGGGCTGGAATGTTGTTGACGACGGAATGTTTGGCGCTCCGCCCATCGAAGTCGTCGTGGGCGAGGAAGTTCACACCTCGGTTTTGAAGGCGTTGAGTCTTGCGGGTTTCGGGAAAAAACGCGTAACCATTGTCGAAGCCGACGGTCAGGGCAGAATGCGGGCCGACAAGTTTCCGAAACTAAGCGCACGCACCATCGTATGCCTCCAAGCGGGTAACGTGAACACCGGCGCTTTCGATCCAGCAGCCGCGATTTGTGCGCAAGCGAAGGAGCAAGGCGCGTGGGTGCACGTAGATGGCGCATTCGGGTTATGGGCCAGCGCGTCGCCAAAATACCGCCACCTGACAAGCGGGTTCGCGCAAGCGGACTCCTGGGCCACCGACGCTCATAAGTGGCCCAATGCCGGCTATGACGGTGGCATCGTCATCGTCCGCGACGGAAAGGCCTTGCGCGCCGCCATGACCTCCTCCGCCGCTTATCTCGAACCCGGAGCGCGCCGCGAGCCCATGAACCACACGCCCGACGCATCGCGGAGAGCGCGCGGTGTCGAACTCTGGGCCGCGCTCAAGTCGTTGGGTCAGTCCGGTCTTTGCGCGTTGATCGAACGCACCTGCGCCCACGCGCAAGAATTCGCAGAAGGGTTGCGGCGCGCCGGCTTCGAGGTATTGAACGAAGTCGTCCTCAACCAAGTATTGGTATCGTTCGGCAACGCGGAGACAACGCGGGAGGTTATTCGCCGTCTTCAGGAAGAGGGCACGTGTTGGTGCGGAGCAACCGTGTGGCAGGGAAAAACCGCGATGCGCATCAGCGTTTCTTCCTGGGCCACAACCCAGTCCGATATCGAGCGAAGTCTCGCTGCCATCCTACGCATCGCGCGCGAATTGAACCCTCGCTAATCGCCGGTGAAAAAAAGAACTTAATGTCCTTGCGCCACGCTCGGGGTGTGCATGTGCGCACGTGTTGCGGGCGAGCTCAGATACGTTCGCGAGATCCGGTCGTGCCACGTGAGAGCGTCCTCATCCCACCAAGCCCACAGAAAACCCGTAAAGCACGCGCCCGCGGAGAGTACGTAACCCACGCTCCGCAACAAGAATTGTCGCGGCGACGGCGGCGCTCCGTTGAAACTGGCCACCTGTAATCCGCGAAACATCATTCCAGGGGTAGTGCCTCCAAACACCGTGAACAATGCGAAGTATTGCAGATACACAATCGCGAACGTGGAGGCGTAAACCGCCGCGGTCAGCTTGCTGAGCGTGAATTGTCCGCCGAGCGAGCTGAACAACGTTAGAAATGCGCCGTACGCGAACAGCAGGCAAGCTCCATCGATCAGTGCCGCAAGGCGCCGGTCCTCCAGCGAAGCGACCGGGTAAAGCCCGTAGTGCTTAGAGCTGCCCTCTTCGAGCCCCGCATTCTCTTCGGGTTCCGATCCCGGCGGCACCGAAACATCAATCACCATCCGCGTGTCGCGTTTGTCGTTAGGCGGTATGTAACGCCCGATCGCGATCGTAAAGGAGAAATCGTCGTCACTCGCTGGCGCCGGCTCGGCAACCGCAACGCTGCGCCGCTCCTCGGTCGGCTCATCGAAGGGAAGCTGCGACTGTGCCGTCCCCGGCAGCGGCTTGCCGCGCCGCGCGCGATAGGCTTCGAGTCGCTGGCCAAGCTCGCCGCGCCACGCAGCATCCTGTTCTCCGCCGGTGGCGCTCCCCGGCGAGACACAGTTCTCCCCAAGGCTGCTCACGCTAGTCTTTTTTGGAGCGGGAGATTCGCGTTCATCGTCATAGCAAGACGAATCCACGCGAAAATGGGAATCGCAAAAGTTACAGGCGCGCACGCTCGAAGGCAGTACGCAGCCACACTGCGGGCATGTCTTTGTCACCGGTGGTTTTTGCGCTGCGGACGCTTCCACTCCGGTGAGGAGGGAACGATTCGAGGTTACCACCGAAATGAGAAAATCAAGGAGAGATTTGAACAGCGATGTGGCGAATCAGGTAGCGAGAACGTCAAAACGCGTTCTGCGGATTGAAGGGCTGGGTTTACGCTTCGATTTGCTGCGCGAGCAAGTCGCGGCTGAAGGCCACCCGGCGATCGAGTGCCACGGCCGCGAAATACGTGCAACGGCCGCGTTCCTTTTCCGCCCAAGCCAACAACGACGGCAGCAGCCGGCCCGCCGCCGTCTTCATTACGTTGAGCAAGCGGAAATACACCCTGATGGCGCGAATCTCGCTGCGATCTTCCGGCCGGTCCGGGCAGAGCATCAGCAGCTGCATCACGCGCGCAAAGTCGTCACCAGCGGCTTGCGAAGTGATGCCGGTGACGTCCTGCACTTCCGGAGAAAGCACGTGTCTCGCCGAGCTGGCAATCAACGAACGGCAATACGGCACGAAGAATTGCAGGAAGAAAGCCACCGAGCAAACCAGAATGATCGCGGCCATCATCGTGAAGCCGCCATGGCGAGCCGCTGAGGCGACAATCGCGCTTCTTCCGGCACCCGCCAGAACGCGTAAGCCCAGGACAACGGGAGCAGGCAACCGATAACCGGGACCATGTAAGCCACGTAGGAGTAAAAGGTCGGATGCAAATTCGAAAGGGAGTAGCTCGCCGCATAGGCGCTGAAATAGATACCCAAAGAAAGCACCAATTGCACGAGCAGCGCCTGCGTATGGCGCATTTTCAGAACCGCGGCCCAAAGAACGTAGGTCAGGACCAAGCCGACGAAATACAGGTTCTGAGAGAGCTCAAATGCGAAATAGGTCAGCATTTTGTGGGAAGATTGGCTTACCACCGCGTAGGTGAACCACGAAGTTCCTGCCAGCAAAACGATCGCGCCTATGCGCAGATAGCGCTCGACCTTCATCTCTTCGAATACCGAGATGTACAAGCTGATCAGGCCAAAATATAGAACGATCGTGAGGAGGGCGTCGGAATAGAAATAGAAGTAGCGGTACGTGATGGACTTCACGCCGCCATCGTGAGTCAGGATGTGGTATCGCCCGACGCTCACGAACACACACAGCAACATGTACAAATTTAGAACGAAATACTTTTTGAGGACTTTCCGTCGAACGGCACACACCACCACGAGGGCTTCCAGGAGTGTTCCCAGGAGTAATATCGCGTAGCTCGCGGATCCAGGCATCTCACCCTTGTCAGTGGGCCCTGGTCCGCTGTCCCGTTCGACAGCCTAGACTAACGGTTCCGGCTTATTTCCAAGGTGCTGGGGCCGGATCTGGTCCGTTTTTCCAGGGCGCTGGTGCTGGGTCTGGTCCGTTCTTCCAAGGTGCTGGAGCCGGATCAGGCCCATTCTTCATTACCGGTACCGGAGCAGCGCCGTTCGCCATCACGAACGAACCATCGCCGTGCGCGGTAACCGCTGTTTTCAGGCCCATGGCCCCAACCAAAACAACCATCGGCAGGAGCAATACAACGAGTCTACGTGACATTCAAGAGCCTCCCAAGGGAAAGACAAACCCGGGATGACTCTATAACAACCTACACCAATGTCAAGCAGGCGCTCGGGGAGGGCCTGTGCCCAATCGGTACACATCTAGTCGGCCTAAGTTTCGCTAGATTTTCGCCTAGCAAGTCGGTCGGCTATCTGCGACCTCCGGCAGGATAAGATTCAGGACGTATAGGGTCAACAGTACAGTAGTACTAGAAGCATTGGAACTCTCTCATCGCGGATTCGAAGTCCAACCTCGCCGTTTTGAACGAATTATGAAGCCCATCGCCGAACGCAATGTGTGCTGCCGACGGATGCCCGGAACCTGAAATTGTATCCGAACGAAAGCGCCCTTCTCTTGACGCTTTAACGAAGACTCCGTAGCATGAAATGTTGCTTCAGGCCGGCGTAGCTCAGTGGTAGAGCGAGGGTCTCATAATCCCTAGGCCGTGGGTTCGATTCCCTCCGCCGGCACCAATGATTCTAAAAGTACTTACGGTGACATTTTCGTTCTCGCGTAACCGCCGCGTAACCGAATCTGACGGTTTCAGCGATTTCTGCGCTTTTAGGTTTGTTGCGTCATCGCTGCGATTACTTGGCCCAACAGCTGATGTTCTCGCGTTTTTCGTTTGTTCCCTTGGACTGCAAGAGAAGCGCACACGGTCGAAGTTGGCTAGCTCGAATGCACCCTTTAGTCAGTTTGGTAGCGGAGCGTTCGGAGAATCAAAAAGCGAAGCGGCAGTGGCGCCCGGAACAGCTACTCCAGTTCGTCGCGCTGCTTGACTTCTCCAAGACCGGCGATCTCGACAAACCCGCAATCGATCGCGTGAACGAGATTGCTCGCGAGCGCAACCTTCCACCCTCCCAAATTTCTCTCGCGTGGTTGCTGTATAAGCCGGTCATCACCGCGCCCATAATCGGCGCCACCAAGCCGCACCACCTCGAAGACGCCGTAGCCGCCATCAACGTGAAGCTCTCCGACCAGGAAATCGCCCGCCTCGAAGAGCCCTATCAGCCTCATCCGCCCTCTGAAGCCTTCTCCTAGTAGCTGGCGACAGAGGCGTGCGGGCGCGTTCGCGGCGACGCAGACGCAAGCGAGATCGACGCTCCCGAATCGGCATTTTTCGATGGATTGGTCAGACCACTAACAGCACAGAAGGGTGATACTGCCTCAGGGTGTAATTTGACCGTTGACGGAACAACCAGCTACTTCAATCCGGTGATCGTATACGCCTGCGACTCATCATGGATGTACACGTAAGCGTACGCTTTGCCGTCGGCCGAAAAGCGCGGCGCGCCAACGAAGTTGCCTCCGGCTTGCAAATTCGCGCCAAACTCTTTCCAGAACACTATCTTGCCGGTCGTGGGATTGACTTGGTAGACCTTGCCGGCCCGTTCCGAAGCCCGCGACGAGAACAGATACAACGAATTGCCGTCGGGGCTAAAACCGATTACCGTGTACTTTGGATCGACTCCGGGAATGAGGCGCAGGCCGCTGCCATCCATGGGCCAGACGGCCAGCTTGCCGCTGGGGTCGCGGACCGCGATTCTTTGGCCATCTGGCGACAGCGTAGTTCCGAAGACACCCTCTGGCGTAATGGGCTTGGCTTTTCCATCGCTCACGTCAATCACGTAGTCGCGGCTGCCATGCCCAGCCTCAATTCCAGCGGCGAGTAACTGTTTGCCGTCAGGAAAATAGCGCACGGCGCTATAGAGAATATTGTCGTGAGTTAACTGCCGGGCCTCGCCGGCTCCTGTGGGGACGAGAATTAGCTCCTCGCTCTTGAGAGGTTTGGTGATCACCCATTTTTTATCGGGCGAAATGGCGCGAGCTTCGCCCTGCCCGATGCGCACCGGAGGAGAACCGTCGGTGTCGCGGAGAAATGTAGTGTAGTTGGGCCCGCCACCTTCGGCTTCTTCTTCGAACAAGACTTTGGTGCCGTCCCGAGAGATGTCGCGGAGGTACGACCAACCCAGCCAACTGAGATCGCGCTCTTCCTTTCCGCCTGGAGGCATGGCGCGAATGTTAAGGCGCTGCTGATGGGTCACCATCAAGGCCACGCCGTTGCGAAGGTCCTGGAGCCACATACCACCGGGCACGTTGGCGATCGTCCGCAGCTTCGCGCTTAAAGTTGCCGCGCGCAGATCCTGCGCGCTCCCGCTGTTGGACGCCGAGAACCAGACCTCATCGCCCGCCGGAGACCACAGGACACCCTGCAGCGAGGTCCAGCCAGAGGATAGCTTCTTTTCATGCCCATCGAGGTCGATAATGGCCACCGAACCCTCGTCGTCGCCATCGGGGTTTTCATGATCCGCAAAAGCCACACGGCGTCCATCCGGGGAGATTTTTGGATTGCTGATCCAGTTGATGCTATCGAACAGCACCTTGCCAATGGGGTATTCCAGCCGCCAATGCGACGTCTCCGGGACGAAACGCACAATCGCCATATTCTGTCCGTCCGCTGCCCAATCGGCGTCCTGCACGTCCTCAAGCACTTCCCGCGGTGATCCACCGCTGAGGGGAATGCGCGCGAGGGTGCCCGATCGCCTGTAGCCGCCGAAAACCTGGGAATTGAGGCGGACCGCAAGTTCCCCTGTCTTGGAGATCGACAGAAGTTCCGCATCCTTGATTTGCAGCTCCCGGGAACCCACCTCGTCCGTGCGCGCCAGATACAGTTGATTTTGGCCGCCCTCCCAGGTGGCGTTGTACACAATGCTTCCGTCGGGAGTGAAGCGCGCATTGCCAAGGAAGCCCGCGCGAAAAGTGAGTTGCTGGTAGTTGGGCACGGATGCGGCGACACCACTACCGCGTCCCAGCCACCAGCCCAGGCCAAGCATGGCGACGGCAACGCACCCCGCCAGCAAAGAAAAGATAATGGTGCGATTGTGATTTGAGGCTGAGGCCGGAATGGAAGTTTGCGCGCCGGTCTTTGCACCAGATGTTTGCGTGATGGCTTCCAGTGCGAACGCCAGATCTTTCGCCGACTGGAAACGATGGTCCGGACTCTTCTCCAGGCACCGGCGCACGATGCGATCGAGAGCCGGACTAATCGGAGGTTCCAGGTCCGCGATTTCCGGAACGTCGTCCTTCAGGATCGCGGTCATGGTTTCAGCCGCCGTATCGCGACGAAATGCGCGGCGCCCCGACACCATCTCATACAGGACAGCACCGAACGCAAACATGTCGGTGCGCGCATCGACAGGCTCACCGCGTACCTGCTCCGGCGCCATGTAGCTCACTGTGCCCATCACCACGCCCGCGGCCGTATGAGAGGTGATGGTGACGCCGTCCTGGCCTGGAGTCTCCTTGGCAGCCAGTTTTGCCAGTCCAAAATCGAGAATCTTCACGCGCCCGTCGCGGCAGATAAACAGGTTGTCGGGCTTCAGGTCGCGGTGAACGATACCTTTGTCGTGCGCCGCTGCCAGACCCTTCGCGGTCTGCGCGGCGTAATCGATCGCCTTGCGTTGCGGCAATGCTCCGCGATCGAGCACAGCGTGAAGCGACTCACCTTCCAGTAATTCGGAAACAAGAAAGGGAGGCCCGTTGTGATTGCCGACGTCGTAGAGCGCCAGAATGTTGGGGTGGTTCAGCGCGGCCACCGCTTGGGTTTCCTGTTCGAAGCGCCGCAGCCGATCGCTATCGCTGGCAAAAGACTCTGGCAGAATCTTCAAGGCCACTTCGCGGCCCAAGCGCGTATCTCGGGCGCGATACACCTCGCCCATGCCGCCTGCGCCTACCAGCGACTGGATTTCATACGGACCGATCTTGGTGCCCTGGGCAAGAGGCATGAGTGCGCGCATTATAGCGCAGCGGAGCGCCAAATCCATTGCGACAAGCCGCTTCACCGACGAACCGGCGTCCCTCGATCATCCGACGGTCGGACACCGACGCACACGCCTTGACTTTCATCTACGGAGGACTAACATCCAAGCTAATCATTGCTGATCGCCTTCCGCGTGCACGGGCGCATCCCTTAAACCTTGGGCCTATTTCTTGATGGCCTTGTGGTCTTCGCCGCCTTGGTGGAGGACCAAGTGCGTGACTTGGCCCTTGTCGTTCTTGAAGAATTCGATTTCGGCGTCCACGACCTTCGGGAAAAACGTTGTTTCCGACTCGGCAAAAATGGGCACCTCGGGCTGGCCGGTGATCTGGGTTATGAGTTGGTCTCCCTTGAGACTAACCACCATTACAAAATTCGGCTCCAGTTCGTAGCTGCCCACGTACCCGGCAAGAATTTTTGCCGGCACCTTCACTTCTTTTCGCTCCGAAATCAACACAACCTTCTCGCCGTGCGCCACCGCGGCCATCCTCGTCGCGATGCCGCCCGGAGCCCCTCCGTTGAGATTGGCCAATACCACCACGGTCAGCTTGTCGTCCGGATAGTAGGACAATTGCGTATTGAAGCCTTCGATTCCGCCGCCGTGCTCGATCACCTTATGTCCCTGCGCACTCGTCACGGCCAGACCGCAGGCATAGTCTTGCTTGAACGGGGTGGTCATCTTTTGGAGTGAGGTGGGGGAAAGCACCTTCCCAGCAAACAGCCCTTCCTCCCATCTCAATAGATCTTCGGTCGTGGAATACAGCGCGCCGGCCGAGAACGGAACGCTCATGTCGATATAGCCAGCGTTCAAGGGGCCGTTCACGCCAGGCATATAACCGGTGGCCCGGCGCTCGATAACGGTGCGGTTTGAATCGTACCCAGAATTCTTCATCCCCAGCGGGGTCAAGATGTTTTCCTGCACGAATTGCTCGTAGGTCTGTCCGCTGATTTTTTCGATTAGGTATCCTAACAAGACATAACCCGAATTGCTGTAGTTCCACTTTTCGCCGGGTTGGAACTCCAGCGGCTTATCGCGAAACCGAGCCACAAGCTTTTCCGGAGTGGTGGGAGCCGCTTCGGTCGAAGCGTAGTCCGGAAAACTAGTGAAGCTGGCAATGCCTGAAGTATGGGTAAGCAGGTTGTAGATGGTCACCTTGTCCCAGGCTGCCGGCGCGTCGGCCATGTATTTCTTCACCGGGTCATCGGTTTTTAGTTTTCCGCGCTCTTCGAGCAACAGAATGCTCGCAGCGGTGAATTGCTTGGTGATAGAACCCAGCCGGAACTTGGTTGTTGGGGTATTGGGAATGTTCCATTCAAGATTGGCGAACCCATATCCCTTGTCGAGTACAATAGTCTCACCGCGCGCCACCAGCACCGAGCCCATAAACTGTTTGTCAGAAACGTAAGACTGTACGACCTCCTCCATGCGGGAAAGGTTGTCTTGGGCGTGCAAGGGGGTGCCAAAGGCCAGCCACAAGGCGGCCAGAGCGGAGATCGTCGCTATTCGTTGTGTCATGGTTGCTCCTTAGGCCCTCTACGTAGAGACGCGGGATCGATCGTCAATGTTTCTGACCGAATTGTCGGGCCACATTTTCTAGCACGGACGGACTTTACGGGATGCTTCAGGAGAAGCATCGCTTTACGTACTCCTTCGAGCGTAAGCGTCACATTCCAATTCGCGCCCCT
>Ga0210408_10005771_pt1 | contig 10811 bp, 8 predicted proteins | sample IncBWH4MmetaG_FD_155471 | JGI IMG/M metagenome (GOLD analysis project Ga0210408, IMG submission 155471) | Forest soil microbial communities from Barre Woods Harvard Forest LTER site, Petersham, Massachusetts, United States - Inc-BW-H-4-M | ecosystem: Environmental > Terrestrial > Soil >... | reverse complement strand
ATCTGGTTGGGCCCCCCGATCTGCCCGTCGACGCGGCCGAAGCCGTTGTAGCCGAAGGTGAGGTTGAGCTCGGTGTTGTCGGTGGACCCCCCGACGTAGGGGCGCTGGGAGGCGGGGGTGGCTTCCACGAGGGCGATCCACGAGAAGGAGACCGCGCCGAGCACGACCCCGGCGGCGATCAGCTTGAGCAGGCGGCGCAGTGGTGGCTCGGGGGCGCAGAGCAGGTAGCCGAGGGCGATCCCGGGGACGACGAGGTAGGCGGCGAGGGTCTTGACGTTGAACGCGAGCCCAACCGCCGTAGCGCTGGCGAGCAGGGGCAGCCAGCCACCTGTGCGGATGGCGCGCAGGGCGGCGCCGCAGGCGAGGATCATGAGCAGGATCAGGACGGGGTCCACGCCGTTGTCGCGGGAGACGGCGACGTAGGAGGGGAACACGGCCAGCGCGAGCGCGCCGCCGAGCGCGGCGAGCTGGCCGAAGGGCCGGCGCATGACGGCGTAGAGGAGGGCCACCCCGAGCACCCCGATGAGCGCCTCGGGGAGCAGCAGGCTGAGGGGGGAGAAGCCAAACAGCTTGGCGCTCAGCGCCTGTACCCACAGGGCGAGGGGGGGCTTGTCGACGGTGACCAGGCCGCCGGGGTCGAAGGAGTTGAAGAGGAAGTTGTGCAACGAGCCGAGCATCGCCTTGACGCCGGCGGAGTAGAAGACGTTGGCGTAGCCGTTTTTCGAGAGCTGCTCGGTATTGAGCACCGCGGAGAGGACGAGCACCGGCAGGAGCGCCACCCAGCCGACCAGTGAGCGCCAGGCGGGCAACGAGACAGCCGGCCGCGCGCGCTTGGGGGCGGCGACCGGCACCGGCAAGGTCGTGGCATCCCCGGTGGGCGGGGCAGGGCTCTGAGGGATGGAGGCGCTCATCGGTGGGCGGAAAGCAAAGCGGAAACGATGCTAAGAGAGCATTAAGACCTAAGAGCGCCCGAAGAGCGGTGTCCTATGCCTCATCCGTCGAGCGCGTCGAGCAGCCGGGCGAGATCGTTCTCGTCGTTCCACGCGCCGACGGAGGCGCGCAGCCAGGGGCGCCCGGGGATGTCGCGCAGGACGATCCCCCGGGCGGCGAGGCGCTCGCGCTCGGCGGGGGGGTCGGGGCTCGAGAAGGTTACGAGCGTGGTCTGCTCGCCCCCGCCCGCAACCTCCCGCCCGGCCGCGGCGAGTTGCGCGGCGAACTGGGCGGCGAGCAGGCGGGCGCGCTTATGGATGGGATCCCACCCGCCCCCACCCGCCTGTGCGAGCACCTCGCAGGCGGCCAGCGCGCAGGCGACGGTCTCGGCGCTCAGCGAGAGGGCGTCCAGGCGGCGGGCGTCGTCGTGCAGGCGGGCCTCCAGGCCGGCGCCGGGGTCGGCGAGGTTGGCGTAACCGCGGCGGCCCACCGCGAGGCGCTCGCGCAGCTCGGGGCTCACGTAGAGCATGCCGGTCCCGTCGGGCCCACAGAGCCACTTCTGCCCGGGGCCCGCGTAGGCGGCGCAACCGAGGGCGCGCACGTCGGTGGGGATCGCGCCCACCCCCTGGGCGCCGTCGAGCAGCACTGGCACGCCGGCTTGGGCGAGCTCGGCTGCGATCGCGCACCCGGTCATCCAGCTCACGTGGGAGCACGCGATCAGGCGCGTGTGGGGCCCCACCGCGGCGGGCACCTCGGCCCAGGGCGCGACGCGGATCGCCACCCCGCTCAGCTCGCGGGCGCCCGCGAGGGAGCCGAGCAGGCCGGGGTGCTCCTCGTCGCTGGTGAGGATCTCATCGCCCGCCCCCAGGCCGAGGCCGCCGAGTACGAGCGCGAGCCCTTCGGAGGTGCAGGTGGTGAGCGCCACGTCCTCGGCGGGGCAGCCGAGGAGCGAGGCGTAGGAGCGGCGTAGGGAGCTGTTCAGCTCGGCGCGGCGTTCGAAGTGGCTGTGGGCACGGCCCTCGTGGGCCTCGAGCCGCAGCTGCCGCGCGGCGGCCTGGATGGCGGCGAGCGGCAGGGGACCGTCGGTACCGGCGTTGAGGTAGGCGAGGTGCTCCAGGACGGGGAACTGCTGGCGCAGGGCGGGGGCGTCCACGGCGGGGGAGGATAGCCGCAAGGATTCGCCCGGGCTGGCATACTGATCGTTTCACCATATCCGAATGGTTGGGTGGGAATCTAAGAAGTGGGGTGGATGGGCGGAGGCGCCCATGCGTGCGAGGATCGGGACACAGGGACACACACACACGGAGAGACACACGAGACCGGGGAGGGGAGGTGAGATGGGCGGAGCTGACATGCAAGCGCCGCTGTGGGAGCCCTCGTCGCGGGCGCGAGAGCGGGCGACGATGACCCGTTTCATGCGCTGGGTCGCCGAGCGGGAGGGCCGTGCGGGCGGCTTCGTAGACTACGAGGAGCTGCGGCGGTGGTCGGTGGATGAGCTCGAGCGCTTCTGGGCGGCGATCTGGGAGTTCTGCGGGGTGCGCGCCTCGCGCCCGTACGAGCGGGTGCTCGCGAGCCGCGCGATGCCAGGCGCGCGGTGGTTCGCGGGAGCGGAGCTCAACTACGCGGAGAACATGCTGTGCGACCGGGGGTCGGTCGCGGGCGGCGGGCCGGAGGGCTCCTCCGGGGCGAGCGCTCCCGATCGCTCGGGGGCGATCGCGGTGGTGCACGCCTCCGACCGAAGCCGGGAGACACCGGCCGTTGGCCGGCATCCCCGTTTCGACCGAAGCGGGGAGACACTCGCCTGCGACCGAAGCGGGGAGACACTCGCCTCCGGCGAGCATCCCCCGTTCAGCCAGCATCCCCGTTTCGACCGAAGCCGGGAGACACCGGCCGTTGGCCGGCATCCCCGTTTCGGCCAGCGCGACCCGAACGCGATCGCGGTGCTGCATGCCTCCGAGCTGCGTCCGCTGGCGGAGCTGACCTGGGGGGAGCTCTCCGCGCAGGTGGCCGCGGTGGCGGGCGGGCTGCGCGCGCTGGGGGTGGGCAGGGGGGACAGGGTGGTGGCGTACATGCCCAACATCCCAGAGACCCTGATCGCCTTCCTGGCGAGCGCCAGCCTGGGGGCGATCTTCTCGAGCGCGGCGCCCGAGTTCGGGGCGCGCAGCGTGATCGATCGCTTCGCTCAGATCGAGCCCACGGTGCTGCTCGCCGTGGACGGCTATCGCCACGGGGGGAAGGATTTCGACCGCCGTGCGATGGTGGGGGAGATCCTCGCGGAGCTGCCCACCGTGCGCCACGCGGTGCTCCTGCCCTACCTGCTTGAGGGCGAGCGTGAGGTTCCCGCCGGTTGGCCGGGGGGCCTCACGTGGGGCGAGCTGTGCGAGCGCGGCGCGGGATACGAGCTGGTCTTCGAGCAGGTGCCCTTCGATCACCCCCTGTGGGTGCTGTACTCCTCGGGCACCACGGGCTTGCCGAAGGCGATCGTGCACGGCCACGGGGGCATCTTGGTGGAGCAGCTGAAGAAGAGCTACCTGCACCTGGACCTGCAGCGGGGGGACCGCATGTTCTGGTTCACCACCACGGGCTGGATGATGTGGAACTTCCTGATTGGCTGCCTTTTCACGGAGGCGGCGATCGTGCTCTACGACGGCAGCCCGGGCCACCCGGACATGGGGGCAATGTGGGCGCTGGCGGAGCGTACGGGGATGACCTGCATGGGCGTGAGCGCGGGCCTCTTGAGCGCGAGTGAGAAGGCGGGGGTGAAGCCGGGGCGGGACTACGACCTGAGCGCCCTGCGCAGCATCGGCTCAACCGGCTCGCCGCTGGCGCCGGAGGGCTTCGCCTGGGTGTACCGAGATGTCAAGCCGGATGTGTGGCTGTTCTCCACGAGCGGGGGCACCGACGTGTGCACGGCGTTCGTGGGGGGCTGCCCGCTGCTGCCCGTATACGAGGGCGAGCTCCAGTGCCGCGTGCTGGGGTGCGCGGTGGAGGCGTGGGACGAGCAGGGGCGCAGCCTTCTCGACGAGGTGGGGGAGCTCGTGCTGAGAGAGCCCCTGCCCTCGATGCCGCTGTTTTTTTGGGAAGACCCACCCGCCCACGACCCACCCACCGGCTCTCCCACGGACCGGCTCGCAAACCCGCCCGTGGGGGAGCGCTACCGGGAGAGCTACTTCTCGATGTACCCCGGGGTATGGCGGCACGGGGACTGGATCCGGATAACCCCGCGGGGCGGGGCTGTGATCTATGGCCGCTCGGACGCCACGATCAACCGCCAGGGGGTGAGGATGGGGACCAGCGAGATCTACCGGGCGGCGTGCGCGATGGGGGAGGTGGTGGACGCCCTCGTGGTCGATATCCCCCGGGGGCCCGCGGACGGGGAGCCCGGGGGGGAGCTGCAGATGTGGCTGTTCGTGGTGCTGGCCCCCGAGATTGAGCTGGACGAGGAGCTGGTGGGCAGGATCAAACGACGGATTCGCGAGGACTGCTCGCCGCGGCACGTCCCCAACGAGGTGTTGCAGATCGAGGAGGTCCCGCGCACGCTGTCGGGCAAGATCCTGGAGGTGCCGGTGAAGCGGATCCTGATGGGCATGCCCGCGGGAGAAGCGGCCAGCGTGGACTCGCTGGCGAACCCGCGAGCGCTCGACTACTTCGTGGAGCTCGCGCGGCGGCTGAAGCGCTGATCGGCGAAGTCCGTCGTGGAGCTCGCGCGGCGGCTGAAGCGCTGACCGGCGAAGTCCGCAAGCGCTGAGCGGCGGGTCCGGGGCTGGCTTCAGTGCGCGGGTGCCCAGGCCGCGGGGCGAGATGGGCTGGGGGTCGATCCGGATCGACTCGTTGGAGCGGCTTCGGGAGGAGTCCGTGCGGGGGGCGTCGAACAACGGGGCCGATGAAGAGAACCGCATCAACCCCCGTGGCCGAGGCGCCCATCAACGCTCGAGCCGGCCGTTCCACCATCGAAGAGCGCCAGAGCCTCTCCCAGTACATCCAGACCCGCTTCGAGGAGTGCTCGCGCTCCCAGAAGGATGTGGCGCAGTACATCGTCGACCACCTCGACGAGGCCGCCTTCCAGACCGCGGAGGAGCTGGCGCGCCGGGCGAACACATCCAGCTCCACCGTGGTCCGCTTCTCCCAGGCACTGGGGTTCGAGGGCTTCCCCGAGCTGCAGGCCGCCGCGCGGGACGAGTACCGGCGGGTGCATACGAGGGGCGGGGGGGGATCGAGTCAATCTGCAAAGGGCAACTCCGCGCCGTTGTTCTCGCTGGACCAGAACGAGTTCGAGGCGGCCTTGGCGGCCGACCACCTGAACGTGGAGGAGACCGCCCGCAAGGTCTCGCGGGTGGCGGTGGACGAGTTGATCGACGCGATCGTCAGCGCTGAGAAGGTGCTGGTGGCGGGCACCGACCAGATGGCGTTCTTCGCCAGCTACCTGCGCCACCTGCTGATGCTGCTCGACCTGCGCGTGGACGTTGTGGCGAGCCCCTCTCAGGAGGCGCTCAGCCGGCTGGGGCGGATCGACGAGGGGACGCTCGTGATCGGCCTCTCCGCGGGGCGCCCGCACCCGCTGGTGGTGCGCGCGATGAAGCTCGCCCGCCACCGCAAGGCGCGCACGGCGGCGGTAACCGACGCGACCCTCTCGGAGGTGGCCAAGCTCGCACAGATCAAGCTCTACTACTCCTCCAACAGCCCCGCCTACGTGCGCTCCCACGCGGCCCTGCTGAGCCTCATCCAAGCGCTCGCCTATGGGGTCTACTCGCGCGACAGCGCCCAGTACGAAGACCGCATCAAGGCGTTTCGGCTGAAGTAGAAAACCCTTTGGGGGACCCTGCCGCATGCGGCAGGGTCAGGAGGGCCGCATGCGGCCCTCCTTGGGACGGCCACATGTGGCCGTCCCTCCGGGCCGCACATGTGCGGCCCGGCAGGTCGGCGCATGCGCCGACCTGAACTGAACTGAATTATCCCAAGCGGTCCTTACCCTGCCTCTGCCGCATTGCGGCGCGCCCTCGCCGCCGGAGGCGGGCCCCGGACTCACGAACCGAGGGTTGGCGGGTTCGACTCCCGCCGGGGGGCGCTGCTACATTACAGACACGTGAGTCCAGGGCCCCGTTTATTCGGCGGCAACCTCGGTTCGTAGGCGGCCCGCACAAGCGGGCCGTTTGCGTACTCGGACATGCAAGCTATTCTCACCCCATGCGCGACGAGGCGACATTCACGGTCAAGGCCGGCTTGGCGGAGATGCTGAAGGGCGGGGTGATCATGGACGTGGTCACCCCCGAGCAGGCGAAGGTCGCCGAGGACGCGGGCGCCGCGGCGGTGATGGCGCTGGAACGGGTGCCCGCGGACATCCGCCGCGACGGGGGGGTGGCGCGAATGTCTGACCCCGAGATGATCGCGGGGATCCAGGAGGCGGTGAGCATACCCGTGATGGCCAAGGCGCGGATCGGCCACTTCGTGGAGGCCCAGGTGCTCCAGGCGTTGGAGGTGGATTATGTCGACGAGTCGGAGGTGCTCACCCCCGCGGATGAGGCCAACCACATCGACAAGTGGGCCTTCAAGGTGCCCTTCGTGTGCGGGGCCACCAACCTCGGCGAGGCGCTGCGCCGCATCGGGGAGGGGGCGGCGATGATCCGCTCCAAGGGGGAGGCCGGCACCGGGGACATCGTGGAGGCGGTGCGCCACATGCGCGTGATCACGGGGGCGATCCGTCGCCTGGGGATCCTGCAGGAGAGCGAGCTGGCCACGGCCGCCAAGGAGCACGGGGCGCCACTGGATTTGGTGCGCCAGGTTGCCGCGGAGGGCCGGTTGCCGGTGGTGCTGTTCTGCGCGGGCGGAATCGCCACGCCGGCGGACGCCGCATTGATGATGGCGCTGGGCGCGGAGGGGGTGTTCGTGGGCTCGGGGATCTTCAAGTCCGAGGACCCCCCCACCAGGGCGCGGGCGATCGTGGAGGCCACCACCCACTGGCAGGACCCCGAGCGCGTGGCCCGGGCCTCGCGGGGCCTCGGCACCGCGATGGCGAGCCTCGAGAGCTCCAAGCTGGGGGACGAGCAGCTTCTGGCGCAGCGCGGCTGGTAGTGAGAGACGAGGGGCCGCTGGCCGAAACGGGGACCGATTGGGGAGCCACTCGCTCCGCCGAAGCCGGGGGACGCTCGCCTTTGGCGAGCATCCCCGTTTCGGCCAGCATCCCCGAATCGGCCAGCGCCGGAGGCGCGTGTCTCCCGGCTTTGGTCGGGGTGCTGGCCCTGCAGGGCGGCTTCGAGGCGCACGCGCGGATGCTGCGCGGGTTGGGGGCCACTGTGCGCGAGGTGCGCACGCCCGCTGATCTGGAGCGCATCGAGGGCCTCGTGATCCCGGGAGGGGAGTCGACCACCATGACCCTCGGGATCGAGCGCGAGGGCCTCGGAGAGCCGTTGCGGGAATTGATCGCCGACCAGCCCGCGGATGGCCGCGGGGGGATCGGTGGGATTCCGGTGCTGGGCTCGTGCGCGGGGCTGATCCTGCTCGACCGCGAGCACCTCGGATTGATGGACATACGCGCCGAACGCAACGCCTTCGGCCGTCAGATCAAGAGCTTCGAAGCGGATGTCGAGCTGCGCGGGATCGCGGGGGGACCGTTACGGGGGGTCTTCATCCGCGCCCCCTGGATCGCCGAGCACGGCCCGGGAGTGGAGATCCTCGGGGAGGTGGATGGCCACGCGGTGGCCGCCCGCGAGGGGGAGCGGCTGGCGGTGGCCTTTCACTCCGAGCTCACCGCGGATGACCGGCTGCACCGGCTGCTGCTCGACGCCGTGGCGCGGCGCCGGGCACACGCGTGAGGGGGGCACGGTCCACCACCGATTCGGGGAGACGCCCACGGGCGGTGAGCTCTCCGCGGTCGCCGAAGTCGAGGTCGATCGCGCCCCGCGCCCCCCGTGCCTGCGCCGCCGGCGCCGTCGCGGCTGGTGCGGGGATCAGGGGCTCTTCGAGGACCGCGAGCACGCGGTTGATCGCCTCGTGGATCTCGCCCGCCAGGCGACCTTCGTCGTCGAGCTGGGTGGCCTCGTCGAAGGGCCAGGAGCGGCTGACGTGGATGCTGGGCCGCAGGTGCGCGCTGCGGCGTCCGAGCGTGCGCAGGAAGGTCTCGAGGCGCGCTTTGTCGCGCGCCGAGGCGTAGCGGCGGCGTAGCAGCCAAGGCCACAGCTCGGAGAGGATCGTGTCCGGGTTGTGGGCGCCGACGTACCCCCAGTCCTCACCCTGCCAGCGGCGCGCATAGGTGGGGGCGTCGAGACGGCAGGTCAGGTAGACGCGCGTGCGGGCCGGCGCGTTGCGGAACCCGAGCTGGGGCTGGGGCTCCACGCGCCACGCGCCGCTGCCGTCGGGGAGCTCCGAGAGGCGCTCCGCGTGGCCCGCTCCGTAGAGGTGCTCGGCCTGGCGCTTGAGCTCGCCCGGCCACGTGTGCAGGAGCAGCCGGTGACCGTCGAAGTCCAGCGCGGCGCGCTGCAGCGAGATGGCGCCGATCGCCGTGTCCAGGCGCACGTGGGCTAGCCCGATGCGCTCGGGCTGCAGGCCAGTGGCTTCGCGCAGCAGCGAGCGCAGCCGCCACTTGCGTCGCACCGGGTCCACGCCGACGCGGCGCAGCGAGCCGAACGGGAGCAGGTGCCCGAAATCTTGGTGGGCGTAGGCGAGCATGTCCTGCACGAGCGCGCGCTCGGCGGGGCTCAGCACCCCGAGCTCGACCAGCCGCCACCACGACTCGAGCAGGTCGTGCCAGCGCAGCACGCACGTGCGCCGCTCCGCGAAGCGCGCCGGGCCGAGGTTGAGCTCGCCCACGCGATGGCCGTTGCGTTTCGCCCAACTCGTGCAGACCTTGCTCTCCAGCAGCACCACTAGCTCGGGGTCGAAGCGCAGCACTCCGTCGAAGCGCTGTCCGCGGCTGGTGTCGCGGACCTCCCCGTCGGGCTCCTCGGGTTCGGTGTCGGGGGTCAGGAAGACCGACACCAGGCGCCCGCGGAGCACCTCCCCGCGGGCGGCGCTCTCCTCTGAGGCGTCCACGATATGGGTTGCCTGCATGTCCACCGTGCAGTCCGGCAGCTCGCTCTGGGAGCGCTCCCCGATCGCGCGCAGCAGGGTCTCGCGGGCCAGCGGGACCAGGCGCAGGACGATCATCGCCGCGCGCGTGAGCTGGTCCTCGTGCGTGCGCCCGAGGTCCCGGTATGGGTCGAACACGTTCAGGTGCGGGTTCGCGGTGGCGCTGTCCACAGCGCTCCTCCCATCTCTTCCCGGTAGCACGCGATCGAGTATGGCTCCATCGAGTGCACCCCCATCGAGTACGACCCCATCCGGTGCAACGACGACCTCCCTCACGGCTGCGTGTGGCGCGCCGATCACCGAGCCAGCGTGTACATCGGATCAGCGAACTATCATAGACTTTAGCGCAACCCAGCGTTTCTGCAAACGCCGCGGCCGGTTTGCGAGGATATGTGCCGATGCGCATCGCAGCGTCCGCAGACGACGCGAACGTGCTCGCACTCGGCCTCCGCTCGACCTCAGAGGCGCAACTGCGCGAGATCCTCGACGTGTGGCTCACGGGGGAGCCATCCGCCGAGGCAGGGGACCGCGCGAACGTCGAGCACCCGGCGAAAATCGAGAGCGGCTGAGCGAGCCGCGCTCAGCCGCCTGCGTAGAACGCCACATTCGTGGTCAAGTAGCGGCCTCAACCTGCCGACTACCTGGGGAAGCCATTTGCTTCTCCATGGCTATGCGTACTTCCCTTTCAACGCTTCGGTCCCTCCTCCGCCCGACAGGCGGCCATTCGCTGCTCCGGGCGCCCTTCGGCACCCGCGGACAACGGCGGGCCACAGTTCGAAGCTCGGAGGCCGGCTTCGCCCTGGTCGAACTGCTGGTCGCCTCCGCCGCGGCCACGCTCGTGCTCACGGCGACGATCGCCCTGCTCGTCTCCGGCCAGCAGATCCAGGCGCGCGACTCGGCGTGGGGGATCACGCTGCAGGAAGGTCGCGCCGGCTTCGCGCACATGCTGCGCGACATGCGGCAGGCATCCAAAGTCGAAGAAGCGAAAGCCGGCGCGATCGTCTTCCGCGCCACGATCTCGGGCACCAACTGGACGATCAAGTACGAATGCGGCGTCAGCCAGCCGGGCACGAAATACACCGAGTGCGTCCGCTTCGCCGCCGAAGAAGGCAAAGCGCTGCCGAGCTCCGGCACGGCGATCGTGCGCGATGTGCTGAACGGGAGCACGGTCTTCTCCTACTCGCCGAGCACCGCCGCGCCCACGGTTGCGACGGCGAAGATCGAAATCCCGGCCAAGGGAACGCTCAAACAGGCGACGGGCAGCGGCTACACGCACATGGTCGTGCTCGAAGACGCCGCCTTCATGCGCAACCTCTACCTCAAAGGATGAGATGAGAGCGCTGCCCAGTCCCCTCCGATCGCCCACCCCGCGCCCGTGCGCCGAGGATGGCTTCTCGCTGATCGAAGTGATGATCGCCGCGCTCGTTCTGACCGTGGCGATTCTCGGGCTGGCCGGTGCCTTCAGCAGCGCGCGCAAGCTCACGCTGCTCTCCGAACGTCGCACGGCGATGGCCTACCGTGTGCAACTGGAGATCGAGCGCCTGCAGGGCTACTCTTATAGCGAACTGGCAATGGCCTCGGCGCCGGCCCATTCCAGCGAAAAAAGCAGCCCCGACTACTACATCACCGAAGGCGTCGAACCCACTTACCAGTACGGCACAAGCGCTGGCGAAACCGAGGCGCTCGTGGTCAACAAAGTAACGGGCGTCGCGGCGGCCACTCCGAGCGGCAGGCAGTGCGCGGAAAAGGTCGGAGCGTGCGAATGGACGGACGGCCCGGTCAGCGGCAAGCTCTACGACTTCGTCACGTGGCAGACAGAT
>Ga0210408_10005770_pt1 | contig 10812 bp, 6 predicted proteins | sample IncBWH4MmetaG_FD_155471 | JGI IMG/M metagenome (GOLD analysis project Ga0210408, IMG submission 155471) | Forest soil microbial communities from Barre Woods Harvard Forest LTER site, Petersham, Massachusetts, United States - Inc-BW-H-4-M | ecosystem: Environmental > Terrestrial > Soil >... | reverse complement strand
CGGGCTCGCAGATGCTCTCGAGCCGCGCCGCGATGTTGACCCCCTCGCCCAAAATATCGTCGCCGTCGATTAGCACGTCGCCGAGATGGACGCCGATGCGGTAAACGATCCGCTTGTCCTCCGGTGTATCGGCGTTGCGCTCGACCATCATCTTCTGGATCGCCACCGCGCATTCGACGGCGGCGACGACAGAGGGAAATTCCAACAGGAGGCCGTCGCCCACAATCTGAACAATGCGCCCGCCAAGGGCCGCCACGATCGGAATCGCCGCTTCGCGACACCTGCGCACCGCTTGCGCCGTGCCCGCCTCGTCGTCACCCATTAGGCGGGAGTAGCCGACGATGTCGACCGCCATGATTGCGACAAGTTTCCGTGTTTCGCCCATGGTGTCCTTCAGGCCCTGGCTACATCGGCGCGAAAATCAATCTAAGCAAGGTTCAGTCGGTTGACCTGTTGACGAAGTGATCCCCTTCCCGGAAGCAACGCGCGAAGGCTTTGAAGCCCGTCACGTGGCGGCGACTTCCACAAACTGTGGCTGAAGACCGGACGAATCCGCAGCTAGCCTGCGCGGCGGCCGCTTGCGGGCTGGCGACAGTAAGCGCGACTTCGGTCAGCGCGAGCAGGATGATCGACTTGCGGAACTGCGGACAGCCGGGCGCCGCTCCGCGTTCTCACGCATGGCGATAGCCGCGCCACGCGGATCAGGCGGCCTTACCGAGCGTCGCCGCCGCCGCCGCCGCCCGGCGATCGAGTTTGCCGAGTGGGCCGCGCGGCACGGCATCGACAGCCCACAGCCGCTCCGGCGCCTTGTAATCCGCCAGTTGCCGCCTGATGTCGTTCAGAATGGCGCCCAGCGCGCCGTTGCCCGAGCCGCTCGACAGTTGCACCACGGCCGCCACCCGCTGGCCCAGCACGGGATCCGGCACGCCGAAGACCGCAGCGTCGCGCACCAGAGGATGGCTGAGCAGAACCCGCTCGACCTCGACCGGAGAGATGTTGGACCCGCCGCGGATGATGAGATCCTTCTTGCGGCCTACGAACCACAGTTCGTCGCCCTCGCCTTGCCGCATCAGGTCGCCGCTGTGATACCAGCCATCGCGCGTCGCATCGTCGATGCGATCGGGCCCGACCCAGTAGCCCACAGTCACGTAGGGACCACGAACAAGGAACTCACCGACTTCGCCTCTCGGTACATCGCTGCCTTCGTCGTCCACGAGACGAATCTGCGCGCCCGGCGCAATCCGGGTGACAGGCCCAGGCTGTAAGCCCTCCCTTAGCGCTCCGACCACCTCGGTCGCGCCCCAATTGTTGCGCAGCGGCACACCGAAGGTCGCTTCGAAATCCACCTGTAACTGGATGGGGCACACGTCCCCTGCGCATCTGCAGTACCGGAGCGAGCTGACATTGCGGGGCTGCGTCCGCTGACGTTCCAAGAGGGCGTCATACATGAACGGCAGGCCGAGCATCCATGTGCATCCATGTAATTCGATCCGGTCCAGCACCGCGTCCGGATCGAAGCGCTCGACCATGACCATGGGGGCGCCGCAGTTCACTGAGAGCAGAAGGGCAAAGAGGCCAGCGACATGCACCATCGGACACGCGTTGAGCACGGTCTGCCGGGCATCGAAATCAGGATGCGCGAGCGCCTCCATGGTCGCCGATAGCGTCGCCGGCGTATGGGTGACGAACTTGGGGGCGCCGGTGGTTCCGGACGTCGTCAGCAGGATCGCTGGCGCGTCCTTATCGGGCTCCGGCGGCAGAGGCCCGGCGCCGCTGTTGATGAGCAGCGCCGACCAAGGCCTTGCGCCTTTGTAAGCACTGCTCGTGCCCATGACGAAGCGCTTGTCCCCTGCGAGGATCCCCGGCTCGATGGTCTCGACGTAGGAATAAAGCTGCTCCTCGCCAAGATAGAGAGCGGGTTGCAGGCGCTGGAAGACGTCGCGCAGTTCGGCGGTCTTGAAGCGTAGGTTCGTCGGGCACGCGATCGCTCCGATACGAAAACACGCATACACCGCAATCGCCATTTCGGGCCGGTTCGGCATGTGGAGGACAACCCGGTCTCCCGGCCGAACGCCATGGGCCAGGAATGCGCGTGATAGGCGCTCAGCGCCGGTCAACAGGTCATGATAGGTCCAAACAATGTCATCGAAGATGAAGGCAATCCCGTCGGGTTGCGTTGTCGCCTGGTGGAACAGGGCGTTCATGGGAGTCATTGTCATAGTGTGCTTTCTTTCCCGATTGAGCGGTCGTTGTGGCCGTCTCGGGATTGAAGCAACGGGGAGTTACAGGGCTGTTTCCGCGCCGGGAAATCGGGCTACAGCCGTAACTCAATGACCGCGGGGTGACATCGGCCGGTAAGCGAGCCGGCCCATGCTGCAGGGCGATCCGTCGAGCTGCGGATTCCCATAGGCAAACCGCGGATGAAATGACCAAACGATCGAACAACAGGCCACTGCAGGCCTTGATTTCTCTCGTTCGCAGCGACCAAGAGCCGCTTCAGCACCGCGCCATGCAGATCACGGCTCTGGTCGCGGGCGCACTGTTCATGGAGAATCTGGACAGCACCATCATCGTGACGGCGCTCCCACAGATGGCGCGATCCTTCGGCGCCAGTCCGGTCGGTTTGAACATCGGCGTAACCGCCTACACGCTCACTCTGGCAGTCGTCATTCCGATCGGCGGCTGGATGGCGGATCGCTTCGGCGCACGGCGCGTGTTTGCAGCCGCGATCGCGATATTCACCGGCGCCTCGGTGTTGTGCGGGTTCAGCCAGGGGCTATGGAGCTTTACTGCCTGCCGAGTCCTGCAAGGCGCTGGCGGCGCCATGATGACGCCAGTGGGAAGACTCGTGATGCTGCGTGCGACCGAAAAGCGTGATCTCGTACGCCTCATTTCCTATGTCGCCCTGTCGGGCCTGGTGGCGCCGGTGCTGGGACCGCCGGTCGGTGGGGCCATCACCACATATCTCGGTTGGCGTTGGATCTTCTTCCTGAATCTGCCGCTCGGCCTGATCGGCATCTGGTATGCGCTGGCGCTCATCAGCGATGATCGCGTCCCCTCCGTGCCGCACTTCGACCTGTCTGGCTTTCTGCTCTGCAGCAGCGCCTGCGTTTCCCTGATTTACGGGCTCGAATTGCTGGGCAGGGCGCCGACACCGTGGGCGGCGATGACGGCGTTCATCGGAGCTGGACTGCTTCTGGGCATACTCGCGCTCCGTCACCTCCGCAGCGCCGAACAGCCGCTGATCGCTCTCGCTGCACTGCGCATTCCCACCTATGCGATGACTTTGCGGGGCGGATCATTGTTTCGCGTATCCGTCACCATGGCGCCGTTTCTGCTGCCGACGATGTTCCAGCTCGGGTTCGGGCTGAATCCATTCGCCTCCGGCTTGCTAATTGTGCCGCTATTCGCCGGCAGTCTTGGCATGAAGATCGTCACGACGCGACTGCTGCGCCGCTACGGTTTCCGTCGGGTGCTGCTGGTCAATGGGACACTGACGACATTAACGATAGTGGGTTGCGCTGCGCTGACGCCATTGACCCCTTACACGGTGATAGCGATCGTCCTATTCGCCAGCGGGCTGACGCGCTCCTTGCAGTTCAGCGCCCTCAACTCGCTGGCGTTCGCCGACGTGCCCCCCGAGCAGACAAGCGCCGCGAATACTTTGGCGAACGTCGTCCAGCAGCTGACTTTGGGGTTTGGCGTCGCCGCCGCAGCCGCGGCGGTGCATCTCGCCGCGCTGCTGCATCGTGACGCCGCCATGGGCCCAAGTCTGATGGATTTCCGCACCGCCATTGTGGCAGCCACGATCATGGCGGCGGTTTCGACCCTTGATGCGCTAACTCTGTCGCCAGACGCCGGGTCGCTCGTCAGCGGCCATCGTCCGTTGAGGTCGGAGCGCGAGAACGACCTCGCCAACTCAAAAGCCTGAACCTCGATCGGTTCGCCATCGCTTGGTTCGGGCGGGCAGGTCCCCCCGATGACCAATGCCGGGTTCCGGTCCGCGGGCGTGGATGTGAGCGTGCATGCGGAACGATCGCTTCAGAGCGAACCGCTGGTTTGCGCGGAGGTCCGGAACGGGCGCACGGCTGCCGGATTGACCGGCTTCACGCCTCCGAAAGGCATTGGAATTGCGTCCTCGCAGCCGCTTTCGGACATCAACAGTGTTTCGCGGAACTTGACCACCCTAAGGAGCGCCGCCCGCCATTCAGCAAGCAGCGCAAAGTTGTCGACAAACCAACGCAGCGACTGGTTAACCTGAGAGAATCCACCTACCACGACCATCAGTTCGCCGAAGGAAAGCCTGCCGTCGAAATACGCGGGCGAGGCGATGACGATTGGAGCGACAATTGAAATCCATCCATATCCGGCAGTGATCCAGGTTAGCTTGGCGGTGGCGTCAACAATCTCGCGCACCATTACGAGGACCTTCTCGAGATCGAGACCGAGTCTTCGCTTCTCCCCTTCCTCGTCGCGGAGGCTGGCGATGTTATGCATCTGCTGGTTAGCTTGAAAGAGCGCGAAGCGGAATTCAGATTCCCGCTGATAGCGCCGCGAATACATGCCTACGAGGGGGCGGCCAACGCGCCAAGTGAGCCACGAACCGCTCGCAGCATAGATAAGGGCGCACCACACCATGTAGCCCGGGATCGTCAGACTGATCCCGCAGATCCAAATGCCGAGTGCGCCCGAGACGGTCCATAGGACACCGAGGAAGCTCAGCAGAAGTAACGACGCTTGAAGCAATCCGATGCCGAGATCAGCGGAAAGCTCGGTTAAACGACGGGCGTCTTCGTGAATGCGCTGGTCCGGATTGACGCCGACTTCGCCGGCGCGGGCGAGTCGAATAGACCGGCCAGGTTTCAACCATTCACCAAAGAGATGGCGCGTCAGCCACTCCCGCGTTCTGAGCTTGATCATCTCACGAAGCCAGGCTTGCGCCACATTGAGGGTGAGAAGGCCGCCGGCAATGGCTGCGAAAACTAGGAGCTGGTCCAAGAACGCCGGGAAATTTCTCGCCGCAATCGCGTCGTAAAATGGTCCGTTCCAGGCATTGAGGGCGACCTGCGCTGCAGCGGTCGCACAGACTACAAACACCGTGCCGATAATGAGGAGCTCAAGACTGGGCGGTCCTGGGGAAAGCCAAAGAGCGATCAGGAATTCGCGGAGTTGATGAAGCAGGCCGCGTATCCCTTCTTCAATCGGTTTGGGACTCGGCAGGGTCTGTTTCCGCGATTCTCGTTCCTCGACGCGACCTCTGTCGCCATTTACAGGCCCGGCCGCGCCACCAGAGCGAGCGGCGCCGCTCCCTCTGGCGCACACAGGTTCTACCGCCTCGCGTGACTGGCTCATCGCGCGGTCAATAAAATTGCCTGTCGGGAAGGCGCTCGTCCATCGGGCCACGGGCGTGGCCGCAAGGCCCCAGCGTCTCTGGGCAGCGGCGGCATGATCACGTCGGCGGACTCCGTAATCAACGCAGGAATCTAAGTAATCAAAGTAGGAATCTAATGCTGCCGACCCCCCACAATGATCTCCATCCCACTGCCCGCGACCACACCCAAAAGGAAGGCCGCGAAGAGAGCCACTGCGATTTGCACGTCAAACATTGTCATTGTCCTCGTTAAACACTGGTCTTGCGTTTCGGATATTTTTCTGAAGGAGGGGAGAGTGACTTCCCCTGCTTCGCTGCGGGCTACGATCAGATCACCGCTGGCGAGCGACGCGCCGAGGCTGACTGGTCGCCATCGTCCCCGCCCGCAACGTGGCCTTTTGGTCGGCAACCACGTGGCTGATGATCGAGAGAATCGCCGATTGCGTGTCGATGCGGGCGAATTCGTCAGCCATTTGCGACGCGCGCATGCGGTAAGCGGGGCGATCGAGCGCGGTGCGGACCGCGGCGCGCAGCGCTTCTTGCGTCGGCTCGTTGGTTGCCAGATTGAGACCGACGCCGGACCATGCCACTCGAGCGTTGACGTCGGCCTTGTCCTCCGTCATCCCGGCGGTGACCAACGGAATTCCATAGCTCATGGCCTGGTTGACGCTGCCATAGCCGCCATTGGTGACGAGTACGTCCACGCGGGGCAGCAACCATTCGAACGGCAGATAGCTGGCGACCCGCGCGTTGGCCGGGACCGCGCCGGGAATGGCGTCGACCGGGCGTCCGCCCGCGGTCGCGACGACCAGCACGTCAGGCTCGTTAGCAAGCGCGGCGAGCGTCGGAGCGATCAATAACTCGAAATTGTGATTGGCCAACGTCCCCTGCGTCACCAACACGACCTTGCGCGAACCATCGAGCTCATCCGCCCAGGGCGGCAGCGGGGCCTGACCCGGGATGATCGGAGGCGTGCCGACAAAATGCACCGAGGGTGGGATTTGGCGCGGATATTCGAAGCGCGGCACCGACAACTGCAGATAGGCGTCGGCGAGTTCGACGACCGAATGGAAAAGCGGCATCGACACCGGGCCGACACCCAGGGAGTGCAGCGCCTTGTTCAGACTAAGAAGCGACGGGTGATCGACGGCTTCGTCATACGTCCGTGCGATATCCACGTATCGACGACGCTGCTCCTCTGTCGTCGCAGGCGGCAGGCCAAGGAAGTTCGGCGCGCCGTCCTCCCGCGCCAAATGCAAAAACGATGTGCCGCACAGAACGATCGGAGGCCGCTTTGATCGCGGTCCAAGCAGCATCGGCAGCACGCCAAAGAACATGTCGTCGCCAACGATCACGTCGGCCTGAGATTCCTCTAGCGCCTGCAGCAGGCCCTGGTGCTGCGCCGGGACGGAATCGACGAAGACCCGCTCGATAGCAACTCGGAACCATTCGAGTCCCGGCGGAATGTCCTTCAGCTCAGGCGCCACCGAGCTAAAATCCCGCCCATCGAAATCTGCGCGGCCCTGAAGCGAAACGAATTTCGCTCCGCTGTTTTCGATTCGGTCGCGGAACGCGCTGCCGGTCAGGAAAGTGATCTCGTGGCCTTCGGCGAGCAGAATACGCGTGATCGCAAGCAGCGGATTGATATGGCCCGTCGCGGGCGTCGAAGCGATAAGAATTTTCATGATATCGGTCCTCTGATTGCCGACAAGGCGCGCTACGTAGGTTTTCCCACGGACGTGATGCCTTCCGGCGCAAAAGTCCGCCCGGCGCGAAGCCGCGCGAACGGTCAGCACGGTGGGCGCGCTCCGCTACGGAAGAATTTCAGAGATTGGATATTGCGTTACGTCTGTAATGCGGCAGCGGACAGCAAGAGGTCCGCGAAGCTTTCGCTCGACTGACCCGCGATCTCTCGATCTCGCCCCGGTGTCCGAATCGCCGACGACATGTTGGCGTCGACTAGAGCCCGGCGGAGGAAGACCTGAGCTATTCGTGTTCCCCAGCCTCAAGGCCGGCTCCATTTGTCGTTTCGACCGCGCTTGGCGTGCTTGATGTTTTGGGGACCGAATGGTCCGAGGAGATCGGCGCACCGGCCGATCGCAACCTCGAAGCCAGCGGTCGTCTGTTTTGCCGACTTAGCTCGCGTTGTTGTGCGCGGCGCCCAATGTCTTCGCGGAGGCAAGGCAGCGAGAAAGCACCGATGCGAGTTCAGCGCCGACGAGCGGTCGGCGCACGAGATCCGCGACCCCTGCCTGAACGAGCGCGTCGACCCCAATGTCGAGCGCAGATCTCGCAAGGAGGATCGGCCGCCCCGGACTGATGCCGTGAAGCGTGTGCGCCAGGTCGAGAGCCTTCCTGACGGAGGGCATGCTGATCAAGACGGCGTCAAAACGGCCCGGTTCGCTCCGGACCACGGCGATGGCGTCGGCCGGACGGTCGAAACCGATCGGCTCATATCCGAGTGCGGCCAGGATCTCTTCGTCGCCGAGCAGACCATTGCGGTCATCGTGAACGATGAGCACGGTTTCGCCTTGGCCAAGCCGCGGCGGCGCGAGCGGCTCGCCTCTCATCGTCGTTGATGCGTCGGTGTTGGCGGCGGGTAGCCAGACCTCGAAGCGGCTCCCTTTCCCCTGCGCGCTGGCAACATCGATTGCGCCGTCGTGGTCGCGAACGATCTTGCGGACCGTCGCGAGGCCAAGCCCGGTTCCGGCCGGGCGCGTCGTGAAAAACGGCTCAAACAGCCGCTTGCCCACCTCTTCGCTGAAACCCAGGCCGTCGTCGCTGACGGCGATGCGCACATACGACCCCGGCTCCAGTTCGCCGACACCGAAGACACGGGCGATCGTAAGATGCTGCGCATCCGCCGACACATCGATGCGCCCGGACCCTCCCATCGCCTGCGCCGCGTTCCTGCATAAGTTGACAATGATCTGCTGCAATTGCGCCGGCTCGCCGAACATCACAAGACCGGCGGGCACGTCGGCGACCATCAACTCCACGCCGGACGGCAACGACGCGCGCAGGAGTGAGGCCGTCTCACTCAGCAATTGGGAGGCCGACACGAAAGACGAACGCGCATCCGACCTGCGTCCGAAAGTGAGGATGCTGTCGACCAGGTCTCGCCCCCGTTCCGCGGCCCTTTGGATCTCGGCGATGCGCCGTGCCGCCTTGCCGCCTGTTTCCACCTCAGAGCCGGCCATTTCGGAGTAGCCAAGAATCGCCGCGATGATGTTGTTGAAGTTGTGGGCGACTCCGCTGGCGAGCTGACCGACCATTTGCATGCGCAGCGCCCGCTCGAGCCGGCCGGTCAGTTTGACATTTTCGCGCTCGCGCTTCTCGCGTTCGAGAGCGCCGGCGATCGCGTCTCCCGCGAGCCGCACCGCCTCCAGCGGGAAAAAATAAGCCCCGCGCGCGGGCTGAAGCCTGTCGAACCCGAGGATGCATCGATCATAGCCGGCTTGCTGCAGCACGACACAGGCCCAGGCGCGAACTCCGAAGCTGAGGAGTGTCTTCCTAGCGCCGCCAGGAGGGAGCCGCGCGATGTCGGGCGTGGCGATCATGCCGAGCCTGACCTGCTTGAACTCACCCGGCAGCGAGAGAGCCCTCTCCGGCCATCCGGGGAGGTAGGGCGCATGGTCCTCGGACCAAGAGTAGACCCGGATAGGGCTTTCGCTGAGCACGACGTAGACCCGGTCAGCCTCTACCATCCTTCCAAATTCCGCCAAGGCCTGCTCAAGCCGCGCCTTGGTCTCGGCAGGCGGGCAATTGATCAGGCGCGCGGACTGCTCTGCGATCAGATGCTCGAATGCCGCCCGCTTTCGCAGCGCCACCGCCCGGGCCCTGAGCCGCCTTCCGAGATCGATGAGCGCGAGCGCAAGTAGAACGGACGTCGCATAGAGGAGCAGGCGAAACCGTTGCGCCGAGGATTCCGAGGCCATGTGCAAGCGCGCGAACTGCGCGCGCGTCTCCTCCAAAGGGGGTCCGGTGTGAACGGCGAACAATCCCTTGATCGTGTCATCGACCGAGGGAAGAAGAATTTTAAGGAGGCGAACGTGAGAGATGAGAGCCTGAGCGGTTCCTTGGTCCGCTTCAACCGGAGGCTGCACTGCAAGCTCGAGAAGACGCTCTTCGACGGCCTGCTGCGCGCGCGCCGAGAAATCGAGAGTAAGTTGGAGAATGGCCGTAGCCAGCGCTGCGAGCCGAAAATTCTGATCGTTGAATCCGGGACTTGTGCTCAGGTGACCGACGTAGGAGAGCGAGTTGCGCAAGAGCGCATTGTCGCTCTTGAAACGCTCGGTCAATTTCTCCTCAATTTTGGTTGCAGCGGCCAGGCGATCGACTGGCCCCGTGTCCAGCCCCTCTGACGCAGCCTGCGCGCGAAGTTGCGAGACCGCCGCGGCTATCTGCTCCGACGAGCGCACGAGCGGGTCATAGTCCGTCAGCATGCCCGCCCGAGCTTGCAGTACGTCGCGGTCCAGCGAAGCCTCTGCGAGCGCGAAATCGTCGAAGATCCGCAGCGTCATCGAATAGTCGGCCACGTCGGTCGCGATGCCGCGCACCAGCAGCCAGGTTAGGAGCGTGAGCAGCAGACACACCACGCCGACGCCGGCGGCGATCTCACTTGGGCGCATCGCTTTGCCGCAATTGGCCCGCCGGGCTGACAGGCTTGCCGAGATAGGTCCCGGTCAGAGTATTAAGGAACGCGACGATGGCCTTCGTTTGGTCGTCGGTCAACTTCCGGTCAAGCTGCGCATAACCCATCTGCTGGACCGCAAGCGACAGGGTGGCCGCGCTTCCGTCGTGAAAATACGGCGGCGTGACCGCGACGTTCCGCAAGCTTGGGACACGAAGGATTTCGGGCTTGGGAGAGGCAAGTGGGTGAAATATTCCGTGCCGCTGGTACATGTTGCCGCCGACGTTGACCCCTTGATGGCAAGAGATGCAGCCAAGCGACTTAAACAGCTGGTACCCGCCGAACTCCTCGGCGGTTATCGCGTCAGCGTCGCCTCTGAGCCATCGGTCAAATCGACTCCTGGGCGTGAGGAGGGTCCGTTCATAGGCCGCGATGGCGTCGAGGAGTGCCGCGCCGTCGGCCTCCCTGCCATAGGCTTCGCGAAACTGACGGGCGACGGCCGAGTCGGCTTGCAGCTTGTGCAACGCCTCCTCCACACTCGACCCCATGATCTGTGGTTTGCCCAGGCTTTGCTCGACTTGGCCTTCAAGCGTGCGGAGGTCGCCTTCCCAATTCAGACGGAAATTCAGCGCGGCGTTGAACACGGTCGGTATGCTCAACTTGAGCGCGTCAGTCGCTGAGTTGGAAGGAGCGCTCGCGTCGTTTGCGCTCGCGCCGTTTGTCGACGTGTCATGACACGAATTGCAGCTGCGGGTGTTGTCGTGCGAAAGCCGTGTGTCGTGGAACAAGCGATCGCCGAGCGCCACCA
>Ga0210408_10005768_pt1 | contig 10813 bp, 9 predicted proteins | sample IncBWH4MmetaG_FD_155471 | JGI IMG/M metagenome (GOLD analysis project Ga0210408, IMG submission 155471) | Forest soil microbial communities from Barre Woods Harvard Forest LTER site, Petersham, Massachusetts, United States - Inc-BW-H-4-M | ecosystem: Environmental > Terrestrial > Soil >... | reverse complement strand
CGGGCGTTTCCGCCACGGCACGCGCCTGTTGCGCTTTCGCCCCGACAAGGCGCAGCGCCAATGCACGATGGACCAGATCCGCCGGACCGGTGGCAACGCGCTGCGGCTTTTGTTTGGTGCGAAAGAAGTTGTAGGGCGCAATAGGCCGAAGGCCGTATTGCGCCGCCCATCCGAACGGCGCATTACGCGGCCCATCAGCCGCTAATGCGCCCTACGTTTACTACCGGCTGGAGCTGCGCTTGCGCGGCACCTTCTTGCCTTTGCGCCGCGCTTCCGACAGGCCGATGGCGATCGCCTGCTTGCGGCTCTTCACGCGGCCGCCGCGCCCGCCCTTGCCGCTCCTGAGCGTGCCGCGCTTGCGGCGGTGCATGGCGCTTTTCACGTCCTTGGAGGCGGAGCGGGAGTATCTGCGTGCCATGGCGTACCTCTAGGCTACCCCTTCGTGCTCATCATCAAAACGATTGAAGTTGGAACTTTGTTCCGCATCGCAGCAGCGCCGTGCCGAAGTGCGCGGCGGTGACGTTGTGCGAAGCGGTCGAGGCGCAGCGTCCGCGTGGGCACGTCCGCCTTCGCGCTGCGCGCTTCGGCGAACTTAGCCCACCTACGAGGCCAGCGCCGTCCGTGCAGGTTTCGCCGAATCGAGGGCGGCGCGGATGACCCGCCCTAGCGCGGCGATCTGATAAGGCTTGCGCAACACGGGAAACTCGGGCTCGCTCTCGAAAATCTTGGCGTAGCCGGTGGTGAGCACGACCGGCACGCCGGGATGACGTTCTTTGAGGACGCGCGCGAGCGCGAGGCCGTCCATCTCGCCGGGCAGCACCACGTCGGTGAATATCGCGTCGGGAACTTCGCCGGCCCCGAGCCGCGCGAGCGCGGCGGATGCGGATTCGACCGACGCCGTGCGATAGCCCAGCTGCTCGAGCAGCGAGACCGCGACGACGCGCACGTCGTCATTGTCTTCGACCACCAGGATCGTTTCCTCGCCTGCCGCGAGACGCTGATCGGAGTCCTCGGCCGGCGGCTGCTCGACCCGGCCGAGGCTGCGCGGCAGGTACAAACTGACCGTCGTTCCGCGGCCGACCTCGCTCGCAATCGCGACGGTCCCGCCCGAACGGCGCGCGAAGCCGTAGACCTGCGACAGGCCGAGGCCGGTGCCCTTCTCGGCGGCCTTGGTGGTGAAGAAGGGCTCGAATACCTTGCCGACGATGTCGTGAGGAATGCCGCAGCCGGTGTCGGCAACCCGTAACGCTACGAACTCTCCGGTGAGGCCGTCGCGCGCGTCGGCGGGACCGAGGCAGACGTTTTCCGCCGAGATCGCCAGCCGCCCGCCCTCGGGCATGGCGTCGCGAGCGTTGAGCACGAGGTTGACGAGCGCCAACCCGATTTCCGACTTGTCGACGCGCACCGGCCAGATCGCCGCCGGCACGTCGATCGCGAGCGCGATATTCACGTGCAGCGAGCCCGACAGCACGTCGCGGACGCCGTTGACGGTGTCGGCCGGGTCGAGCACGGTCGGATTGAGCGGCTGGCCCCGCGAGAACGAGAGCAATTGCCGGGTGAGGCTCTCGCCCCGCGTCGCGGCGATCTGGATGGCGTCGAGCGCGCGCACGTCGCGCGGATCGGCGACCCGCTTCTGCAGCCGTTGCGCATGGCCGCTCACGATCATCAGCAGATTGTTGAAGTCGTGCGCCACCCCGCCGGTGAGTTGCCCGAGCGCCTCCATTTTCTGCGACTGCGCGGCCTGCCGTTGCGCCTGCTCGAGTGCGGCCGCAGCTTCCTTCTCCACCGTCACGTGGCGTCCGGCGATGTAGATAAGACCGTTCTCCGCCGTCATGGTCCAGCTGATCCAGCGCCATGAGCCGTCCTTGTGGCGCAAGCGGTTTTCCATGCGCACGGTCGACACGCCTTGCCCGAGTTGCGCCCGGCCGGCCTCGGAATGCGCCCGGTCGTCCGGGTGACGCAGCTCGCTGACGTGCGTGGATTTGATTTCCTGCTCGCTCCACCCGAGCAGTCGCGTCCAAGCCGGATTGATGCTGATGAAATAACCCTCGAAATTCGCCACCCCGAGCAAATCTTCCGACACGTTCCAAATGCGGTCCCTTTCGAGCGTGCGCCTCTCGACTTCGCTCTCCAGCCGTTCGCTCAGCAAGCGCAATTCCCGCTCGGCCGCCTGGCGGGCCTGCTCCGCCTGCATGCGCTCGACCGCGAACCCCAACTGCCGGGCGAGGTTGAGCGCGAGGTCGACTTCGCCCACGGTAAAGGCGTGCGGCGCCTCGTAATAGGCCATGAACTTGCCGGCAAGCTTGCCGTTGGCGACGATCGGGATGAAGGCGAGCGCGCCGATCCCTTCTTTCTGCACGACCTTCTTGAGTTTCGCGGACATATCGGCGCCGGCCGCGTCGGCAAGGCAAAGCGGCTCCGGATTGGTTTCCGTCGCCGACCACGGCGAATGCCCTTCCACGGCGCGGCGATAGCCCTCGGAAAGGTCGCGCCACGCGACGAAACGCATGACTCCATGCTCGTCGAAACGCTGGATCGAGGCGCGGCTGCAATGGAGCGCGCTCACGATCGCGTCGACCGCCGCCTCGTAGACGGCGCCGAGCGAGTCGGCGCGGTAAAGCCGGTTGGTGAACTCATAGAGCGCCTTCTGCTCCTCGGCGCGCTGCCTCAGCGCCCGGTTGGCCTGCCGGCGCTCGGTGATGTCGCGCGCGATCTTCGAGGCGCCGACGATCCGCCCGGCGGCGTCGCGCACGGGGGAAACCGTCAGTGACACCTCGATGTGCCGTCCATCCTTGCAGCGGCGCACGGTCTCGTAATGCTCGATCTGTTCGCCGCCCGCGATGCGGGCGAGGATTTTCGGCTCTTCCGCGTGAAGGTGGGGCGGAATCAGGAACGAGATCGGCCGGCCCAATGCCTCCTGGACCGCATAGCCGTAAAGTCGCTCGGCGCCGCGATTCCAGCTCACGATCACCCCGTCGAGGTCCTCGCTGAAAATCGCGTCACTCGAGGAATCGACGATGCTGGCAAGCTGGCCGCGCACCTGCTCGGCGCCGCGTTGCTCGCCGACGTCGAGCAGTGAGGCGATCCAGCCGTCCGGGTTGCCGGCCTCGTCGAGCAAGGGCGTGTAGAAGCCGCGCAGCAGCCGCGGCTGGAGTCCGGGGAAAGTGATTTCGAGCTCGTACTGCGTGGGCTCGCCGCGCAGGACCTTCTCGATGTAGGGACGAACCGCGGCGAAGCCTTCCTGCCCGAGGATGTCCGCGACGTGCTTCCCGATCACCTCTTCCGAGCGGCGGGAGATCGTGCGGGCGTAGGCGCGACTGATGAAACGGTAGCGCATGTCGCGGCCGAGCCGCGCCAGCATGAACGGCGTTCCGTCGATGACCGTTTCGAGCTCCGCGCCGCGCGCACGCGAAGCTTCCGCGACAAGCTTACGTTCGGCAGTCGAAGTAGGCGGAGCGGTCGCCCGCGCCTTCCCGTCGTCCATGCGGCTTTCCCCTCGGCACGCAACTAGCCCCAACCGAGCAATAGCCGAACGGCAGGAATGTTCCAGCGCAGGCGCAGATTTTTCGCCCGCGGCTGCGCACCGGTCCGGCGGACGGTTGATTACGGCGGGACCTCGGTGGGGCCGGACGGCGGTACGCCGATCGGTTCCTGAGAAGGCCCCGGGCTGGGATCGCCGGTCGGAATCTCCGGCGGCGCCTGCGGCGCCGGGACTTCCTGCGGCGTGCTCGGACGTGCCGGCGCGGGCGACGGATTCGGCGGCTGCGGATCCGGGGCGAGCCTGATCTCGTTTGTTTCCTGCATCGGGAGGCACCTCACAGCCCGGGCCGCGTGTCACAGCCGCATACCTCAACTGTCGCCTATTGCATGAAGTTCCCGGTCCCGGAACAGACACATCGGCGGTGACCGCTGAAACTTTCTGCCCGTTGAATCGTTTCCTAGTGTTGTGATCGGAACCTGCGCCATGCTCGTTTCCAAACGCGCATTTCTTTCAATCGTCGCGGCAGCCGCGTCAATCGTGGCAGCACCTGCCGCCGCGCAGGTGCCCCAGTCAACCGACGCGCCCCACGACGTGCCCGACCTCAAGCTGAGCCCCGAGCAGAAGCACACCATCTATGAGGCGCTCGCCGGCCCGCAGGCGAAGAACAACCCCGAGCCGCCCGGCTTCCGCGCCGCGCCGGGCGCGCACGTCCCCGAGGCGATCAAGCTCGAGCCGATGCCGAAGGTGGTGTCCGACTTGGTGCCGAAGATGGCGGATTACCAATACGCCGTAGTGTCGCGGCAGGTGGTGATCGTCGATCCGCACACCAGCATGGTGGTCGAGGCGATTTCGCAGTAGGGTGGGCTAAGCGGCGCGCCTTCGCGCCGCGTGCCCACCATCCATCGTCACGAATCATCGTTGGTGGGCACGCCGTCACTCCGCTCCGGCTTAGCCCACCCTACGGTATTGTTTGCTCACGCGGCCACTGTGAGAATCCATGCCGCGAGCGCGTCGAGCAGCTCGCGCCGTACGTCGGCGTCGCGGCGGCCGCTGCGCGCCGGCACATGAAACGAATGATCGGCATCATCGAATACACGCAGCGAGGCGCGGTCGCCGAGCTTGTCGATGACCGGCCGCAACAGGGCCAGATCGGCGAGCGCATCGCGGCTTCCCTGCAGAAACAGCATCGGCACGCGCACGTCGAACAGATGGCGCGCACGCTCGTCGGATGGTTTGCCGGCGGGATGGAGCGGGAAGCCGAGGAAGGCGAGGCCGCGCACGCGCGGCAGGGCCGCGGCGCTTTGCGCCTGCGAGGTCATGCGGCCGCCGAACGACTTGCCGCCGGCAACGAGCGCAAAGTCGGGGAGGCGCCGCGCGGCTTCGGCGACGGCCGCCCGCACCGTGGCGTGCGCAAGCGCCGGCGGATCGGGCCGCTTGGCTCGGCACTCCATGTAGGGAAACTGGTAACGCAGGCTCGCGATGGCACGCTCGGCGAGCCCGGCGGAAACCTGCGCCATGAAGGGATGCGTCATGCCGGCGCCGGCGCCGTGCGCGAGCACGTAACAGGCGCGTGCCCCGGCCGGGACCGACAGCAGGCCGGAGACGCGCTGCGTCTCGTCGAGTTCGATGGTGATAGGCTCGCCGCTGGCACTCATTGACGTCGGCCAATAGACGTAGGGGGCGCGGATGTACGACAATGCATCATGGCCCAGACCGGCACCACGACGCGCACGCGCACCAAGGTCAAGACGAAGACCGAACGGCCGCGCCTGCACAAGGTCATTCTGATCAACGACGACTATACGCCGCGCGAGTTCGTCGTCAGCGTGTTGATGGCGGAATTCCGCATGAGAGAGGATCAGGCCTACAAGGTGATGATCACCGCGCACCGGCGCGGCGTGTGCGTGGTTGCCGTCTACACCAAGGACGTGGCCGAGACAAAGGCGACCCGCGCCACCGACGCCGGCCGCGCCAAGGGCTACCCGCTGCTGTTCACGACCGAGCCTGAGGAATGAGTTGTAGGGTGGGCTAACTAAGCGCGCCCTACGGCAGAAGTTCATATGAATCACTCCCGCCGCGCCGTCTTTGTTTGCTGCGATGGATTGGGGCGCAGTTGGGTGACGCGCGAGCGGACTCCCCTCCTCCACGACATGGCGCACGCGAGTCTTTGGTGCGCCGACCACCGGGCGATATTCCCCTCCGCCACCCGCGCTTCCGCCGCCTCGGTCGCGACCGGTTGCCGGCCCGCCCGTCACGGCCTGCACGGCAACCGCATGGGCCTGATCGAGGACGGCCGGATTGCCGTGCGCGACGTAGGCCTTCCGGCGTTCCGAACGCAGATGCGCGCCGCGACCGGCGGCACCTTGCGCGTGCCGACCCTCGCCGAGCGCGTCGCCGGCGCGGGCGGCTTTGTCGCCTTTTCCAACGTTTCTCCCGGCGCGGCTTATTTTCTCGACCCGAAGAATTTCGGGTTTGTTTATCACCGGGCCGGCTCCTACGCCCCGGGAGGTAACCTCATCGAAGGCGCGGACGCGCTCAACGTCAGTCATGACCTCGCCGGCGACTGGGCCATGACCGAGCAATTTTGTTTGCAGGCGCTGCGCGAGCGCAAACCTGACGTCGCGGTGTTATGGTTGGCCAACCCCGACCTCACGCTGCACGGCGCCCCGCTCGGCTCGCCCGCGCATCGCGACGCGCTGCGCGCGACGGAGCGATGCGTCGGCGCGGTTGTCGACACCGTCGAGCGCCTGCGCGCGGCAGGAGAAAATATTTTGCTGCTGATCGGCTCGGATCACGGCCAGGAAACGATCGGCGATTACGTCGAAATCGAGGAGTGGCTCGCGGCGCGCGGCCTCGGCCATGCACTCGCGGATGGCCGGATCGCCGTCGCCAGCCAGGGCACCGCCGCTCTTCTTTACGCGACGGATGAAGGCCGGAGCGCGTTGCTCGATGCGCTCGACGACATGCGCGCGGAGCCATGGGCGGACGATATCGCCGTCGAGGATCGGCTCGCGGCACTGGGGCACGCGGCATCGGGCGGCGTGGTCGCGGCCGTCAACATGGGCCGGCGCGACGATGCGAATGCCTACGGCATCCCGGGCATGCGGTGGGTCGCAGCCGTTCCGGGCAGTGCAAAGCCGGTCGGATGCGGCCAGCACGGCGGCTGGGGGCCGGACGAGACCCGGCCGTTTCTGTTGCTCAACGGAACGGATGTGCCGCCCGGCGTGCACGACCGCACCACGAGCCTCGTCAACATTGCGCCGACGATCCTTGCTTTTCTCGGCCTCCCGACCGACGGCATGGACGGTGCGCCAATCGCCGAGGTGGGATAGGCTGCCAAAAAATATCAACGCTGCGAGGGAGGAAATCGATGACTTGGGCAACGCGAGCGATAGTGATGATCGGGTTGGCGGCGGGCGCCCTGTGGGCGGACGGCGGAGATCGGCTCTACGCGCAAAGCAGCGATCCGAATGGGGCGCCCAATCCGTACAAGGTCGAAGACAACTGGCTGCAGATGCCGGCCGGCCGGAAAATCGGCCAGGCGATCAAAGTGCAGGCCGATCACAGCGACGGCAAGAGCATCTGGGTGTTCGATCGCTGCGGCGCGAACGAATGCACCAATTCGACGATGACGCCGATCGAGAAATTCGATTCCTCCGGCAAATTCCAAACCGCCATCGGCGCCGGCGTGTTCGCGGTGCCGCACGGCTTCTACGTAGATAAGGACGGCAACGTGTGGGCGGGCGACCAGGTCGCCCGGAACGGCAAGGGCGCCGATCTCATCAAGTTCGCGCCCGACGGCAAGGTGCTGATGACGTTGGGCAAGCCCGGCATGCCCGGCAACGCTCCTGGCTATCTGAGCTCGGCGAGTGCCGTGGTGGTCGCGCCGAACGGCGACATCTATGTCGCCGATGGGCACGGCGAGGGCACCAACGACCGCATCGTGAAGTTTGCCGCCGACGGAAAACTGATCACGACCTGGGGCAAGCGCGGCAAGGGCCAAGGCGAATTCGACCAGCCGCACGGCATCGCGCTCGATTCGCAAGGCCGCGTCTTTGTCGCCGACCGTGTCAACAATCGCATCCAGATTTTCACGCCGGACGGAAAATTCATCGCCGAATGGAAGCAGTTCGGCCGACCGAGCGACGTTGCGATCGGCAAGGACGACATGATCTACGTGGCCGACTCGCAATCGGACGAGAAAACAAATCCGGGATTCAAACAGGGCATCCGCATCGGCAGCGCCAAGGACGGCAAGGTCACGGCGTTCATTCCGGCCACGTCGCCCGAGATCGGCTCGCCGGAAGGCGTGGGCGTCGACGATGCCGGCAACGTCTATGGCGGCTGGGTCGCCAAGACGGCGGTGCGCCGGTTCGTGAAGTAGCGAAGGTTACCTCTCCCCGCCTGCGGGGAGAGTGGAGCGCACGGCCCGACCGGCGCAAATGTTGTGAGTCCGTAGGGTGGGCTAAGCCGGAGCGAAGCGACGGCGTGCCCACCGTTTGTTTGGTCGGATGGTGGGCACGGCCGCTTCGCGGCCTTAGCCCACCCTACAGCCCACCCTACGGCGATTGTTCGATCGGCACGACGAATTGAAAGGATGCCCCGCTCCTGCCGTCCGATGAGGCGGTCAGTTCGCCGCCGTGATGCTCGATGATCATGCGGCAGATGGCCAAGCCCAGCCCCATTCCGTGCGGCTTGGTCGTTACGAAGGCGCCGAATATCTCGTCCAAGCGGCCGGGGTCGATGCCCGGCCCCGAATCCTCCACGGTTACCGCAACGGCGGCGCGGCCGCGCATTTCGGTGCGCACGAGCAATAGGCGTCCGCGGTCGGTCACGGCGCTCATGGCTTCGATCGCGTTTTGCACCAGGTTGAAAACGACTTCCTGGATTTGTCCGCGATGACCGTCGACCGGCGGCAGCTCGGCCAGCTCGGGGCGGCACTCGACCTCGCGATCCTTCAACTCGCCGGCGAGCGACTGGAGCACCCCGCGGACGATCTCGTTGAGGTCGATCTGCTGCTGGCCCTGGTGGCCCTTGCGGAACAAGGCGCGAATGCCGTCGATCGCTGCGCCGGCGCGATGGCCGTCATCGCTGATGCGGCCGAGCGCCGCGCGCACCTCGGCATGATCGGGCGGCGTTCGTGCCAGCCAGCGCAGCGCCGCACTGCTGTTCGTCACGATCGCGGCCAGCGGCTGCTTGACTTCGTGAGCGATCGAGGCGGTGATCGCCTCGAGATTCATCATTTTGTTATCGCGCTCGCGCTCGAGCAGCATGTTGGAATGAACGAGCCTCTCTTCGCTCGCGCGGCGCTCGGCAAATAGCGCTGCGGCGACGTTGGCGCTGAGCGCAACGAATAAAATACAAGCCTGCGCCTCGAGGATCCGATTGGCGATCGAGAGGCTGGAGTCGCCGAAATGCCCGATGCCGACGATCGTCGTCCACACGATCGCGCCGGAGGCGATGAACGCGGCCGCCGCCGCGAAAACCGGGCGCGAGCGGGCGGCGAGCCATAGCAAGACCGGCAGCAGCCAAGCGATCGGCAATATGGTGTCCCACGCCTCCTGCCCGAGCGAAAGGATGACGACGGTCATTGCCGCGAGCGCGACGAGCGCGGCGAGGCTGCGCGTAAGCTCGCTGCGCGGCGGCGGGTGCATCAGGGCGGCGGCAAGGCCGATCACCAGCGGCGCGACCGCGACGATCCCGACGATGTCGGAGGCGAACCAGTGCTGCCATGTCACCAGCATGTCGGCCGACGGGCCTTGCAGCAGCCGCAAGGTCGCGGCTCCGCCGAGCCCGGAGACGGCAGTCCCGACGATCGCCGCGGCGAGCAGGCCGAGCACCTGGCTCAGCCGATCGAGCGTGAAGTCGGAACCGAAATAGTGCTGGATCAACCCGGCGATCAGCAGGGCTTCCGCCGCGTTGCTCAGCCCCTGGCCGATCCCGGCCCACAGCGGCTCGGCGTAATGGACCGCGATCGACGCGCCGATCACCCCGGCCGCCAGCGGCCAGCGCGCGCGCGGTCCAAGCGCGATCAGGGAACCCGACGTGATCCCGGCGGCGGGCCAGAACACGGCGACGCCGGTCGATTCCAGCACCAGGCCGACGCTGTTGTGCGCAAGGAGGAAATAGGCCGCTCCGACGGCCGCCGCGAGTCCGAGGTCGCCCACCCACCGCAGCGTTGGATCGTCCACGGCGGATCGCAGGCGCTGGCCGTGGCCGAACCAGGCATGCGGCAGGTGCTTACTCATGGCCGTTGTTATACAAGGATTTCGTAGGGTGGGCTAAGGCCACGAGCGCATGCGAGTGGCCGTGCCCATCATAAAGAGACACGGTGGGCACGCGCGCTGCGCGCGCTTAGCCCACCTTACGGCAGGAGGGTCACATGAACGAAGCGGCCACGACAATCGACGCCGGCCTGAAGGTGCGCAAGCTCGGCGTATTCCTCGGCGCCGAGGTGACGGGCGTCGATCTGACTCGACCGCTCGACCCGGCGGTCGTCACGGCAATCGGCGACGCGCTCGCCGCCCACGAGGTGCTGGTGTTCCCGCGCCAGACCATCAGCTCGGACGACCTCAAACGGTTCGGCCGTTCGTTCGGCGATCTCACCGTGCACCCGTTCTCGACCAACGCCGCCGAGAGCCCGGAGCTGATCGTCTACGACAACAAGGAAGGCAACCCGCCCGCGGCGACCGACATCTGGCATTCCGACGAGACGTTCCGCGACTGCCCGCCGATGGGCACGATGCTGTGTTCGAAGATCGTGCCGGACATCGGCGGCGACACGGTGTTCCACAGCATGACGGCGGCCTACGAGAGCCTGTCCGACCGCATGCAGCAGTTCATCTCGGGGCTCGAGGCGGTGCACGACTTCAAGCCGTTCAAGGCGCTGTTTGCCGAAAGCGAGGAAGGCTGGCGCAAGCTCAGGCATTTCGAGGAAATCTACCGCCCGGCGACGCATCCGGTGGTGCGCGTGCATCCGGTGACGGGAAAGAAGGCGCTCTTCGTCAATCCCAATTTCACGCTGTTCATCAAGGGAATGGAGGAACGCGAGAGCCGCACGCTGCTCGACACGCTGTTCCGCGTGACCAGTGTGCTCGAGCATCAATATCGCCACCGCTGGGAACCGAACATGCTCGTCTTCTGGGACAACCGCTCGACCCAGCACGCGGCGGTGCACGACTATTATCCGCAGCGCCGGCTGATGGAACGGGTGACGATCAAAGGCGACCGCCCGCACGGCACCGGCGAAGCGGCGAAAGCCTCCGAGCTGCGCAAATTCAAGATGCCGCCGCTGATGTCGCTTTCCGGGCGCGCGGTGCGCCAGCACGAGCG
>Ga0210408_10005767_pt1 | contig 10814 bp, 14 predicted proteins | sample IncBWH4MmetaG_FD_155471 | JGI IMG/M metagenome (GOLD analysis project Ga0210408, IMG submission 155471) | Forest soil microbial communities from Barre Woods Harvard Forest LTER site, Petersham, Massachusetts, United States - Inc-BW-H-4-M | ecosystem: Environmental > Terrestrial > Soil >... | reverse complement strand
CGAAGTGATGAACTGAGACGAGACTCTGGTGGAAGATACGATTACTGATTGCGCTGACGATACCACCTGCGAGTCCGCCACTGATGATGGACACCAGCAATGTAAGCATGGGGTTTGGGTTGGCGGCAATTGTATCAGTCATGATCTTGGTCGATGGTCCAGATAAACCGGATGATGCTGGTCACATTCTGAAAGATCAGCATACTCTCGTTCCGGTTCAGCACCGGGTTGTCGTGGGCAAGGCTCTTGTTGTTTCTCACATCGTTGAAGAAATCCAGAACCGAGATCGACGACCTCAGGATACGCTCGGTCATGGGCGATTCGATGAGGTCGAGTTCCTTGAGCTTCTTCACGTACCCCCCGAACAGGCTGTGAAGCGGCTTATCCTTGTCCACCACAATCCCGTGCTTCTCGCAGAGCGACCGGACGAACGCCATGGTGAAGGTGTGCAGCCTGTCGAGACCGGATTCTGGATCGTTCTTGTTGATGCTGTCCAGCACGCCATTGGCGAGGCGGTCGAACTCTTCCCGCTTCGATAGGACAGAGATAACCGTGGTGTCGCCGACCGGGGCGGCTTGTAGAAGCCTGTCGGCGATCTTCAGGCACTCATTCCGAAGAGCAGGCGGACGGGGCGTACCGTATCTAATGGTTCCGAAACCGTCCGAACCTTCTGTGTCGGCTTCCACGGACTCTACTAAATCCTTGAGCAACTTCCCGACTACATAGTCCGGCTGGTTCGTCCAGAAGTGACGGAGCCGACGAGCCTTCGAGCCAACACCGCCGACGTTGGGATCGTCGATGTCCATCTTCACGCTGTCGTGAACGAATTCTCTGAAAGTGCGATCCGAAAAACCCAAGACATACCCGGTACCCATTCCCAGATATTCTTCGAGCTTCCGCTTCTCGCCAAAGTTAAGCGTTGCCATCTCATTGATTATGATACTTCGGACAGGCGGTTAGATCGGTCCGCGGATTATCTTCGAGGGCGCTGGTCGCTTCGAGAAGGAATGGTGTACTGCACAGTGAAGCCTGTCCGTCTTAAGCCAATCTTCGAAACTCCCGTCTTGCTCCATCAACGCAACCCATTCGCTTCCGACCTCAAGCTTGTGGGGCATTTGCGGACCCCGGTAATCGTTGAGCACCGCGTGGATTTCTTCGCCTCGTTTCTTGAGATGGAGTCTGTATAGAACCCGCTTCCAGCGGGGAACGAGTTTGTAGAATTCCAGATTGGTGATGGTGGTGGTGCGGTGCCGATGTTCTGGACGGTCACTCTGAGGAATCTCGGATTCTTCGGCGGGGGCGGCATCTGCACCATGTTGGCGTACGCCTTCACTACCAACTTCGGACGATTGGCCGTGACCTTGGTGTAGATGTTCCAGATCAGACTGGCTAAGCCCGTGGTTGCACCAATCCAAGCAACAAGCTCGGTGGTCTTCATGGGACGAATTATACTGGTGCCCAACTAATACCATGGTGTCTCATCGCTCCAAATGTTTGCCATCAGTCTCCTCCCGACTACTGGACCAGTTCAATGGGTGCGGGTGACGATTTCTGAGGTTCAGCCCAGAACAATTCATCACCGATTAGTACTCGAATGGCTCTTTGCGTCGTCACATAATCACCAATCGAACCCCACTCACCTTTTATCAGGAATAACAAATTCAACAACGCAGCCAACGATAAATGAGCGAAGGCATCTGCCTGCCTTCTCAATAACTTCTCAGAAGCACGCCCCTTTCTCTTGGCAGAACGGTGTAGCATGGCAAATGTCGAGCGATGAACGTCATTAGTGATCAACCACCGGAAATCACACGCAGACTGCTCGGTTCCTCGGCCATCGTGACTCAAGAAGATGGCGCAGGGGACATCACCGTTGGGTTGGATATTGCAGGTTTCGTACGCCGCCTCTTGCTCTTCGACACGTATGTTCTGTACTCAGTCCGCCTCAAGGAAATACCGGAAATCGTGCGACACTTTGGTTATCAGGGTACTCTCAGTCTGTTTTCAAGCGGTGCTCTCGAAATTAGGTGTGAGTGCGCTCAGTTCATGGAAGGTGAGTTTAAGACACCGCCGTGTCCACCGCTTACATTCCAGTTTCATGTAATCGAGGCTCATGGCCGAGACGACTACCTTGTTGGGAATTTGCACGAAGTGAATCGAACGCCAGCACTCAGTGCAACGGAACTTATGAATCTGCGGTCGGCCGTAGTCAGGGCGGTCAAGCAGCCGGACCACCGCGAGATGTTCACGACTTTAGTTGCACCTGCCTTCGAGAGTGACGTTTTGCAAAACACAGCACTGCTGAAGAGCGCGATCCGTTTCGTTTTGCTGCGCGAAAAAGGCATCAATGAAATACCGGACTTCGACATCCACTTCCGCAAGGTCGCGGATGACCGTTACGCCGCCGAGACTGATTTGACGAGGCAATTAACGCTGAGTGCGGATGATATACATCAAGTGCTAAAAATGTCTTTGCTAGGGATTGCGGGGGTCGATCAACGGCTTGGTGAAATGAGTGCACATAAAGCACTGTCTGGTTTTACGCTGGATGAAGCACCCCTTTTTGGTAGCAAGCTGGCCAGCCTTGCAGAAGCGGTAAGTTCGAGGCGCACCGAGGAACGATTTCAGCGGGTGGTCGCGATTTCAGGAGTCTCAGATGTTCTTCCAGATTCTCGAATTGACGTAGAGAAGCTGCTAGAGATTCGCAATCAACCGGAGGCGATGGAATTTCGAGGATGGCTTTCGGGGATCGACAAGAAGAGTGACTTAGAGATTCGTGAACTGGTTGCCGCTGTAAATTCGAAGATAGGATTGCTTGCTCAAACCACGGCGGGTAAGGCATTGAGACTTGCGGTGACAACGGCAGTCGGTATCGTGCCTCACATCGGCATCCCGGCTGGTATCGCGCTCGGTGCTTTAGATCAGTTTGCTTGGGACAAATTCGCTAGACGTTCTGGTGTAGACGCGTTTATTAGCGAGATGTACCCGTCGATCTTTAGCCCGTCGTAGCTGATTTTGTCTACAGACAAACTGCTCATCCCTCTTTTGCGGAAATCACTGAGTCAGGCAGGCGGAGTCTTAATGGTCACGATAATTGGATGCGACCACATGCATCAACGGAAATGGCAACGGTGTTTCGGTGACGAACGACTGGTGGCCTTTGAAGCCGATCAGAAAAAGCGATTTTATGAATTTATTTTCGATCAACGGCGGGTTCGGCAGGCCACCCTGATCTGCGAAGAGATCGAACAGGGCTGCGATTCTTTCGCAAAGGACTTAGCCGAGAGTCAAGGCGTAGCCTACGCAAACGTCGACATGCCAGTAGAAGAGCGTCAGCGACGGGGAATACCACTTAACTATTCTGACGACGGTGCGCCCTACGCGGCAGAGCAGATTGCACGATGGCATTCCGAGCGAGAGCACTTCATGGTCGAGACAGTGCGGGCAGCACAGCAGAACGGCAGGCAACCCACACTCTTGATTTGTGGTCGCCTTCATCGCGAACGTATTGCGGAGATTTTGCGGAATCGTGGCACCGACGTGCAAGTTATAGATTTGGCCGATTGCGACTCGTTCTCTGACAAGTGGGAAGAAGACTATCCCATTGACTTTGTTGATGGTGAACATCGGCCCTAAAAAAGGGTGCAGCGCCGACTCCGTCAGCATTTCAACGCTTCCACAATCCTGATGAACAACCCTTCTCCGCAATTCTTGGGACTGATGTAGGGCGCTTGCGGATTTCTCAGGTACGGCACATCTGCCAATCGTGGATCGACTTCGTCCCAACGCTTCTTAGCTCTCATCCCAACAATTAGCTTCTGACCAATCGCTTGTCTGACTAGGTTAAATGAGTATTCCTGAGACGGAAGAACCGGGATTGGAGGAACCCCGTTCTTTTTCGAGTGATACGGAAACCACTCGACCACACAGAGGCGTTGCGCGATACATTGCCGATTCAACTGTGGATGTTCTAACAACTCACGTACATGCGATGTCCACCACTTACCACACGCTGTCCATTTCAAATCGGGATGTAACGGATGGAACGGGAAGTCTTGAGGGCCATGGCGTAGATTGCAAAGCAACGCTTGTCTGAAAGCAGAGTGGGCGTGCGCTGTTTTGTCGTCTGGAGAATCGCCGGGATTCAAAGAGAGCAAGATGACCTTGGCGGAATCGGGATTTCCAATGAACGGTTCAGGAAGCGAATCCAGATTGATCGCATGGTCGGCAACAGCTTTGGCTTTGATTTTCTCGATCAACTTCTCGAGGCTCTCGCGATCACAAGGAAGCACGTAAGGCGCACTGGCAGGTAAGTCTAGCCACGGATTAAGCATCGTTGTCGACCGTTTCTACATCGGCCATAAAACCCCGTCCCATCAACGAGCAATAGGCATCTTGTCGATTCGACACAGGACCGAAATTGGAACCTTAACCAGCCCCAATTGTCCACTGAATGCTCGCAGCGATCAACTTGTCGGTCTCCGTGGGCTTCCCTGCGGCCCTCCGAACAAATCGTCAGCGGTCTGCATGTGCAGGCTGGCGAGAATCGCAGCCATCAATCGCCATTGTGCGCGGCATCCACCCAATCCATCCTCGCCAAGGCATTCCGTGGCGAACTCGTCGCCACCGAAGCTGAACTCGGCCGACGTGAAGGCCATGAGTATGAGCCTGCATCGGCATTGTTGGAGCGGATCAGGAAAGAGCGAGAGTCTCATGCTTCGAGCAAGCCGGAGCGCAAGCGGACACGTACGAAAGCTACCGGGACATTGCCAAGAAAATCCCGCGCCTATCGGGGAAAAATTGCAGATGACCATGCCCAGCGTCTTGCGGGGGTCCTACTTTGGGGGTGTACTCCCCCCTCGATTCCTGTCAGAGAATTTGTTTTGGAGTCAGCTCAACGCAAATTTTTTCTCACCATGCTCGATTGATTACTCTCTGAAACTTTCGGGCCATTCCAACAGATCGCACACGCAAGTAGAATGAATCAGCATCAGGACCGCGCGACAAGCGCGACCAACCGACGGGGACGCACGGTGGTTTGCCGAAAGGCGATGTGGCACAAACTGCAAACAGTCCCGCGAGCCGCCTGATTGTGGGCGGCGTTTCTGCGTCGATAGAACCCTGGTGCCCATCTCAACTAGGAGCAATGGGCCTGACACCTTCCAAGCAATCCAGCACCAAACTTACGATCCGTGCGGCCCTCTACGCTAGGATCAGTACGCTCAACCATGGGCAGAATCCTGAGGTCCAACTTGGCGAACTGCGCGAGTTCTGCCAACGCCGGGGCTTTGCGATTTCCCACGAGTATGTTGACAAGGGCATCAGCGGGACTCGTGAAAAACGGCCTGCACTGGACAAGTTGCTTGCAGATTGTCGGAAGCGGCTCGTGGATGCCGTCGTCGTTTACCGATATGACCGCTTTGCTAGGAGCCTGCGACAATTGGTCAACAGCTTAGAGGAGTTCCGAGCACTAGGCATCGAGTTCATTTCGATTCACGAGGGAGTTGATACCAGCACGCCCAATGGTCGGCTCGTTTTCGGCATCTTCGCTTCGATTGCAGAGTTCGAGCGGGAGTTGATCCGCGACAGGGTTCGCAGCGGTCTGGCTGCGGCGCGTGCTACGGGAAAGCGGATTGGCCGTCCAAGAATAGCTGTAGATGTTCGGAGGATCGAGTCGCTGCGGCGTCAAGGGCGCTCTTGGTCTGAGATCACCGGAGAAACTGGGATCAGCAAAGGAACCGCACAGAGGGCTATCGCTGACTTGCCCAAAACCCCTGCTGCAGGCACCACTCCAAATGCTTGATTCGGCAGACAGGAAAAGTTCGCAATCTCATCGCCCAAAACCAAGTGATTGTGGGCAAACGATTGCCGCTCAGGATCGGCAGCGGAAAGGGAGTGCTTGGCCTTGTAACCGGAATCGTCGCGGTCTACTTTGAGGTGCGTCGATCAGCCGCGCTCAACAAAAACGCGATGATGAGTGTAATTAGGAGTGGCTGTTGAAAAACTCCTGCCGCCGAAATTCGTAAAAATAAAATTGCGCTAGGATACCCTACAAACTAAAGATCTCCGTTTTGGTGGACATTTCCTATCCCTCAAATTTTCACTGTTTTGAGCAAAATGGAGTTTTTCAACAGCCACAGGATGTTTCCCCAACTGACTAGGTTCCCTCATGCGTGGGCGGCTCGGATAGCTTTCGGTTTGCCGACCATCGACTCGAGGCAGGTGACACCCAATTCTTCCTAGGTGGATTTCCGGGTGCACTCTTTCGTCGCGATCTATTCCAATCTTAGTGTCCGGGCAGCTTCGATTGCCGCGCCAACAGTTCCTTGGCAATCCCAAAGGCGGAGGTAGCAAAGCCTATAAGTGTAGAGGCGTAGATAAATGGTGTCGTCGCCGGACTACTGGCTGCGTCGAGAACGCGGGTGAAGACCGCCCTCAGCATTCGAACAATTAGCATCAAAACGAAGAGCCCCAACAGTACAGCGATCAAGATCGCCAGCGGTGAAGCAGCTACGATCCCGACCGGGATCGCGAGAAGAACGTTGTATCCACCACCCAACGACAGAAGTACGATCAGCGCTGCCACACAGGCAAGGGCCAGAGACAAAGTCCCACCGAACAAAATCCACGCCAGTTTGCTAATTGCTAAACGCGATGCAGTGAATCGGCTGATTGTCATCGCCCCGATCGCCAGTGATCCACCAAACCCGACCGCCATTGACGCGCAGAACACGACCCAGAAAGGACTGTCCGCCCAAGTCATTACGTATTTAATGTATGAGACCGTGGGAGGATTGCCGCTCCATCGGCGGGCAATGTAAAACGCCGTCGTGACAAGCCAATAGAGGAACAAGAGCAAAAGCGGCAGTCGGAACCAGCCGATTCGCGATACGACGCGTCTCAACCTCGACCACAGGATTTCTGGCCAGTTGGTGAGCGAAGGCTTTTCAATAAAAACAAATAAGGCAATTAACCTGCTCCGCAGTTTGGAGTTGGCCTCGGGTCGGATGTGTGCATCAAGCAACTTTCCAGCGGCTCCTATGGCTGTTCCGAACGCAATCCAAAGCGCAATGTTTGGGGACGACATGGAAGAGCATTCTGACACGGAACACCTTGTTTGCGAAGCCTGTTTTCCAATAGTTGGCTGGACTATAACCGCGAAGGAATACAATGGCGCACTAGTTGTCACCGGAGTTGCAATTCGCGGTGGCCACTCGACCTATCGGCTTGTACTGCCTGAAGACACTACGGAAGAAGAGTTCCTGCGAGACTGGACTAAACTGAAAGAACTTGGCTGCACTTACGAACGAGCAACACGTCGTCTTGACGGGATTGACGTTCCGCCTCCCGCTGACATCTACGCGGTTTACAAGGCGTTGGAAGATGGAGAGAGTGCAGGTCGATGGGAGTTTGCGGAGGGCAACTGCGGACACTTAACGCCTCAATCTCGTCCGCAATGATGTCAAACGACGCTATCAAGGCGTTTACACGTTTTGACCCCAGTGAGCGTATCCGGCCTGTCCGATCCGGCGCACGGTGTACGGCAATCCTTGGGTCCTGCCACATGGATTTCCAGACCGACTCATAGCGGATCGGCCCGGCAGGCCCCGTGGGATACCGTAGGACACGCTTTACTACCACATCACGAATGCAACGTGAGAATTGCTCGCCCTTGTAATCAGTTCGCAATGGGCGGCGCGGGTTTCGGCCAGAGCCGGATGGTCCTGCGTACCACGATTTCGCCGTGGTACAGGGCGAGTTGAAAGTCTCTTTCTTCGCTGTTGTTCAATTCTCTGAGTTGTCCATCCTCGACGGCAACAACATATCCTCCCGCGGCTGATATACAAGCTACGCCGGAGATCACCGTGGCATGTTCGTGGTCACAGCCGCACAGACATCCTGAATCGGTATACGCGGCGAAGTAGTAAAGAGAAATCATGTTCGCTCCGTCTCAATTCGATACAAATTAGCCCGTTTTGAGAACCACTCTGAGACAACTCTGATCCTTTAAAGGGTGTGGATGCTAGGAAAAGAAGTCGTTAGCCCATAACGAAAGTCACTCCGCACAATGCCCTGAGGTAGGCTCACGAGCCGAGGGTAGTCCAGAAGGACCTACGCCTTCCATTCGCCCTTGCTGCGGCCTGCAATCGCCGGGAATGGCCTACTGGGCGCTGGTTCTGCCGTGGGATGGTCGATCTGTGTTCGACGTGGCTATCCGGCGACCTTGTGTGCGCCATGAGGGTGCCACGCTCAATCTTTGCTATGACTTACCTTCGCCATGCTTATGTCATTGAAACGACCAGTTGAGCATTTTCGCTGTGCGCTTGCTGGGCTGGAGGCCACGCGGGTGCTAGGAGAACAACAAAATGCACAGAACTGGGGGTCCCCGCTTCGTGAATGCCTCGCAAGTGCCTGTAAATACAGGGGACTCCTAAGGTCATCCATGTCGTATGGTTGAGCAGGCTTGGCAACCTCTCTATGTATTTGAAAACAAGCAGCCTGAGTCTAGCGAAGCAAAGGCGAAAACCATGCTCCCTGAACATGGCAAGAGCATGGCGAAAGCAAAGGATTTAGCTGGGAAGGTACAAGATCAGAGCATGGTGACGACACGGCGAACCGCTAGGCCTATGCTGGGGTGTCTGCTCTGCTGTCCTGTCTCTTCTCTCCCCTCGTGGCATTCCCAGTCGTTGCGCCGGAGCGCGGCACAGCGTACGGCTCTGTCAATGCTTGGAGGGACGCGTAGGAAACGGAAGGGCCATGCCGGGGCACTGCGTGGGTTACTGTCCGCTTACTAAGTCTCAGGGCAGTAGGCCGAACCCAGCAGCGAACGGCGTACGGGTCAAGGCTGCGCCGCGAACTGCTGAAGTGACACCCAGAAGACCAGCCACGGAAGAGACCTCTGGAATGTAGTCAACCGTCTCCTACCGCCACCCCGGATGCTCAAATGGGAATTCCATCTGCTGGTCCGCTGATCGAAAATGCACCTTCGCGTTCGGTCTCCTCAGGAGTCTCTCCTCTGAGGACCAGAATGTAATTCCGCATTTTTTGCAAAGCTTGCCTCGGCGAGATGCGATCTCGCATCGCCATTAGGTGGTACGGAACCTTCCCTTTGGTGTCGAACGAGCAGAACACGTCGTCACCGCTCCGTTTGAGCCTCTTGATGAACGCATGACACGCCATCACTCCGACAGCACCTTTATCAAAACGCACGCGGAGTGTCGGCGTGCGCTTTTCGTGGCGCATGCCATGGCATTCCGGGCAGTCCACATAAAACTCATCGTCTCTCTTTTCCGCTTCAGGAAACTCAGAAAGAAACCACTGTTCCAATTCTTGCTGAGTGTATTCTCTCGCTCTATCAGCTTCGTATGCGCTGATCGCCGCTTTCTCTGCGGCCCGATCCATTGCCTCGGCCATGTTCCGGGTCAAGCTGGTGCCTCTTACCGGATGGAACAACTCCACTCCGGCTCTGCGCTGACCTTTCTTGTGGGCGACACGCATCAGATCGTGAACTGTTTCGCATTCCCACGCAGAGTGTAGAACTGCATCTTTGGTGATTCCAGCCATGCTCTTCCACTCTTTCAGGCTGGCAACGAACTTTGCGTTCGGCTCATCGATTGCTTGCTTGATCCCTGTCAGCACCACCGCCAATGGTGCTCCCTTGAGTTCCCTGAGCCTGTCCATGAGATAACAGGGCACGTCGAAGTAGCCCAAGCCAATCGAATACAGCATGCCGCGCAGCGTTTCCTTTTTGTCTCCTCGGTAAATCCCAATGCAGAGCCCTTCTTCCGTGGAGATCGAGTATGTATTCTTCAGGAAATTACCCCCGCTCACCTTAACGATCAGCGGCTTCTTTTTGGCCAGCGATGGCTTCTGTTGGGCTGAGACGGTTCTCGCGGCTGTTCTTTGTGGATTGCCTTGCAGACTTCCTAACGCTCTCCAAATCTGTCGCTCACTGTAGCCCGTAGCTGCCTTGGCAGGCTCGATTTCAAAGACGAACTGGCCGTCCTCATCACGCTTCTTGCTCGCCAGCAGACAGCAATAGAGATAGACGCTCAGGTCGGCGTCGTGGAGGGTTAGATACCCGAAGGAATCAAACAAAACGTCAGGTACCGCATAGGTTGGAACCTTCTCAAACATCTTTCCCGGTTTTCTCTTCTTACTAGGCAAACTGGTGCTCCTGTGCTTTCCTGCAGGGTACGACAAGCACGAAAGCGCAAGACCATGACTAACGTAATCCCACCTCTTTATTGATGGATAGCCCTACCCTTGGGTACATCCTTAGGTATGCAGTACGTAAACAGTTTCCGAAACCAAGCAAGCTGAAAGTCCTTTGGCTTCAATCGGTTGGTCAGTCTTTGCGAGTGCCATTTGGGCTAAGAATGCCTGCTTTTCATGGCACTTGGTAAACTGCTCTAATGGCACCCGATGAGTGTAAGTCAGTTTATGCAGAAACCGTACACCCATCAGTCTGGCGCAGAAAGCGCGGTGGACCAAGCAGAAAGCGAGACCCAAGCGAACGATCTCAGCCGCAGGCCTCAGGAGAATCGCAGCCGCGCAACGCGCACGCTGGGCGAAAGCGAAACGCGGGTAGCGTAACTGCATTCACCGAACAGGCATTCAGCACTCAGCGCACAGGCCCTATGCGATATAATTTAGACGGAACAGGATGGCCCGAAGTTGGGCCAGTCGGTTCAAAATCTGTACGAGTGGTGCTCCAGATTTCTTTATTTCCAACTGGCTCGTGCTCCAAAGACGCACCAGCTCGGTTTCGGAACGTTGTTCGCAAGAGCAGGGGCGCGGTACCCAAGTGGTAA
>Ga0210408_10005762_pt1 | contig 10818 bp, 10 predicted proteins | sample IncBWH4MmetaG_FD_155471 | JGI IMG/M metagenome (GOLD analysis project Ga0210408, IMG submission 155471) | Forest soil microbial communities from Barre Woods Harvard Forest LTER site, Petersham, Massachusetts, United States - Inc-BW-H-4-M | ecosystem: Environmental > Terrestrial > Soil >... | reverse complement strand
CTACGTTTCCTCCGGCGACGGCGCCACCAGCGAAGGCGAATTCTGGGAATCGCTCAACACCGCTTGCGCCAAAAAACTTCCGCTCTTTTATCTCATCGAAGACAACGGCTACGCCATCTCCGTTCCGATCGAAGTGCAAACTGCCGGCGGCAGCATCTCAAAATTGGTAAAAGGTTTCCCGGGCTTGCATATCGCCGAATGCGACGGCACCGATCCGCTCGAAAGCTACGCCGTCTGCAAAGAAGCCATCGACTATTGCCGCCAGCGCCGTGGCCCCGCGCTGGTGCACGCGCACGTCACCCGCCCCTACTCGCACTCGCTCTCCGACGACGAAAAGCTCTACAAATCCGCCGACGAGCGCGACGAAGAAGCTCGCCGCGATCCCATCGCCAAATTCGCGCTGTACTTAGTCCGCGAAGGCATCCTCGACCAGAAAGAAATCGAAGCTCTCGAAGCCGAAGTCGATCGCGAAGTCCGCGAAGCCGGCGACCAAGCCTTAGCCGCCGAAGAGCCGAGCATCGAGTCCATCACCACCAATATTTATTCGCCGGAAATTGATCCAACGACCTCCGCCTTCGAATCGCAGCCGCAACTCGCCGGCGCTCCCAAGACCATGGTCGAAATGGTTTCCGCGACTCTGCTCGACGAAATGGGCCGCGATGATCGCATCACCGTCTTTGGCGAAGACGTCGCCGACGCCAGCCGCGAAGATCATCTCAAGCAGGTAAAAGGGAAGGGCGGCGTCTTCAAAGCCACCGCCGGTCTGCAGCGCAAATACGGCCCCGACCGCGTCTTCAACACGCCCCTGGCCGAAGCCAGCATCGTCGGGCGCGCCATCGGTATGGCCACGCGCGGACTAAAGCCCGTCGCCGAAATTCAGTTCTTCGATTACATCTGGCCCGCCATGATGCAAATTCGCGATGAACTCTGCGTCATGCGCTGGCGCTCCGGCGGCAATTTCAAATCTCCCGCCGTAATTCGCGTAGCCATCGGCGGCTATCTCACCGGCGGCGCCGTTTACCACAGCCAGAGCGGCGAATCGATCTTCACGCATTGCCCAGGCTTACGCGTGGTCATGCCGTCCACCGCGCTCGACGTCGCCGGCCTCCTCCGCACCGCCATCCGCTGCGACGATCCGGTCATGTTCCTCGAGCACAAACATCTTTACCGCCAGCCTTACAATCGCTCTGAATATCCCGGCCCCGATTACACCGTCCCCTTCGGCAAAGCCCGCCTGGTCAAAGAAGGCACGGACGTCAGCATCATCACTTTCGGCGCGCTAGTCCATCGCGCAGAAGTCGCCGCCGCGCAGCTCGGCCGCGAAGGCATCTCCGCCGAAATCATTGACCTGCGCTCCCTCTCGCCCTACGACTGGCCGGCCATCGCCGCCACCGTCGCCAAAACGCATCGCGTCATCGTCGCTTACGAAGACATGCTCAGCTGGGGCTACGGCGCGGAAATCGCCGCCCGCATCGCCGACGAACTCTTCCACGAACTGGACGCCCCCGTAAAACGCGTAGCCGCCATGGACACGTTCTGCGCCTACCAACCCAAACTAGAAGACGTAATCCTCCCCCAAACCGATCACATCACCGCCGCCGTCAAGTCGCTGCTGGCATACTAGCGCGGGTCTTAGTGGTTGGCACACTTGGACTGAGTTAAGCCATTTAGAATGAGCGTGTTCTAGTGGCCGGCACGACATGCCACGTCGCTTCAAAATCTGGACACCAGCTAGGGAACTCTGGCCACGTACCACGTGCCACAGCCTTGGGAAACTTTTTGCCTCGCCGCTCCGTATTCTGCTATAGAAGGACAGCGTTACACTTCGCTGTGGGGGTGAAACGATGTACTGCCCAAATTGCCAAAAGGAAGTCCCGGCCGGATCGAATTTCTGCTGCAGTTGCGGCGCCCGTCAACCCAACGCCGCACCGCCCGACTATGCCTCGCAGCAGCAGCAGGCCGGCTACGGCCTACCGCGCAGGCGCATCGTCCGCTCCATCAATGACCGCAAGATCGCCGGAGTTTGCGCCGGCATCGCCGACTACTTCGACCTCGACCCCATGCTCGTGCGCATCGTTTGGCTCCTGCTGCTGCTCTGCGCGGGCACCGGCGGCCTCGCCTACATCGTTTGCTGGATCGTCCTCCCCGAGGGCTACACCGGCTTGGCTCACACCGCCACGCCCGGCTACCCCGCGTCGTAGCGGAAAGCGCGCCAGAGTTAGCGTCAGCGCGACGCTCGACGCAAGCAGGAGCTTGCGCAAGCGCGCGACGGCGCCGAGCCAGCGTGACCGAACGTGCCACGGCGGGGTGCCAGCTGGCAACAACCGACGCTAGTTAACTTCTATTTTTCGGCGGTTTAGGCGCGCGGCTGCGGCTCCTGCCGGTTTCAAAGAGCGGCCAATCCAGCGAAATCATTCCCGCTCCCGTAGTCGCAATCAGCAGGCACGCCGTCGCCAGCGTCAGAGGAAATTCGTAGTTATGTACATCCATCACTCCGCCGCCGCTGTGCACCTTCCAGATGGCCACGGCCATCTCGATCGCCAGCAGCAACCCCGCCGCCCGCGCAAACAGCCCCAAAATCAGCAGCCCGCCGCCAAACGCTTCCAGAATCCCCGCCACATACACGAAATATCCCGGCAAGCCGTGCTGCACGAAAAAGCCCTGCATCCCGGCCCCCTGGTGCAACAGTTTGGGGTAGCCGTGAAAAATAAAAATGATTCCGAGCGCCACGCGCACCAGTAACAAACCCAGCGGCTGCAGCGAGCTAAGAGCCTTCATGAACAAATCCTCCGCGAACGATGCACCGCACGATTCGCCGAATCGAAAATGGCCAACGGCGAATCTTAGCAGAAAAGCAAAGCGCAAATTCGCGCGAGCGCGTGCTTCCGCATGACCACGCCGGGCCGGCGCGCTCTGCACCCAGGCCGCTTTCGGGTACAATCTTCAGCGACACTTTGACGACACTTTGACGGCACCATTGACTGCACCCTTGACGGCACGATTGACGATGACCAACCGCTCAGCCAGCTCGAGGATTGCGCGCGCAGGTGTGCCTCCCGGAACCGGGAAGCAGCCATGAAGCGCAGAATCATGATTGCGGTGCCGCTGTTGTGCATTGTGGCTGTGGTGGCGTGGCTGCTGCGTCCCAAGCACGAAAAGCTCGGCGAAGCGTTCATCAGCGAGCGCAGCGTGACGCTGTGGAGCAGCGCGGCGCAAGTGCGCCAGCCGCTGGTGACGCTGCACTACGGGGAGCGCGTGGACGTGGTCAGCCGGCGCAACGACAGCGTGAAAGTGCGCACGGCAGGCGGACAAGTCGGTTGGATCGACAACCGGCTGCTGATGGAGCCGGCGCTGTGGCAGCGCAGCATCAAGCTGCTGGACGAAGTGCGGGGACTACCAGTGCAAGCGCGCGGGCGGACCAAGGTGGCCACCAACCTGCGCGTGGAGCCCGGGCGCACAACTCCGCGCTTATACCAGTTCGGGCGCAACGTTCCTCTCGAGGTCATCGGGCGCAGCGTGGCCGACTGGGCCCAGGTTACGGATGAAAGGGAAGCCGGCAACGAATCCGAGGCCAGCAAGAAGGAAGACTGGTTTCTAGTGCGCGGGGTGGCCACGCGGCCGCCGGGGGAAGCGGCGGCGCGCGCCGCCGAAACCTCGAACACCACGCAGCCGGGAGACGCCAGCACGCCCATCGCCGGGTGGGTGGTGGCGCGGTTCGTCGAACTGGATTTGCCGGATGCGGTACGCGAAGGCACGGCGTCGGCAGGTGTGCGGCCGATGGCGTGGTTCGAACTGAATCGCGTTAGCGATGGTTCCGGAGAGAAGGCGCAGTATTTGGTGGAAGGAGTGCGCGGTGCGGAGGGGCAGCCTTGCGATTTCACCACGCAGCGGGTGTACACCTGGAACGCAAGGAAATCGCGCTATGAAACTGCGTTTATCGAAAACGATTTGTGCGGGCAAATGCCGGTGCGGCTTGGCAAAGGGCCCAAAGGCGAACCGGAGTTCCGGTTCAAGGAGATGGGAGCCAAGCATGACGAACGAGTGTATCGACTGAACCAAACGGTAGTGCGGCGCATTCGTGAGGACGACGGCAAACGAACCGCTGCGGCGAAGAAGCCGGCGGCCAAGAAATGAAAGCAGCGATTTCGGTAAAAGAGGCTGGAACGGAATGACGTTGCACATCAGCGAAGCGGAAGTGCGGGCGACGCTCACCATGCCGGTAGCGATCCATGCAGTGGAGGAGATTTCGCAGAAGCAGGCGACCGGGGAAGTGGTGGTGCATCCGCGGCGGCGATTTGAGCTGCCGGGGAACGGTTTTTTCCATTACATGGCGGCAGCGGACTATTCCGCCGGGTTCGTTGCCATGAAGCAGTACACCTACGTGCGCGGGAAGATTCGTTTTGTGGTTCCGTTGTATGAAATGGCCAGCGGCGATCTGGTGGCGATGATTGAGGCGGACTACATGGGCCAGTTGCGCACGGGAGCGGCCTCCGGGGTGGCGACGAAATACCTGGCACGCAAAAATTCGCAAGTGGCGGGAATCGTGGGCAGCGGCGGACAAGCCAAGACGCAGCTGGAAGCAATCGCACAGGTGCGCGATCTGGCGGAAGTGCGGGTGTTCAGCCGGGATGCCGCGAAGCGGGAAGCATTTGCGAAGGAAATGACCGAGCGAATCGGCGTTGACGTGCATGCTGCCGGTTCGCCAGCGGAAGCAGTGCGCAGCGCCGATATTGTTTGCACGGCGACGACCACGTCTGCGCCGGTGGTTAGCGGCGCGGATCTGGCTCCGGGCGTGCATATCAATGCGATTGGCGCGAATCACGCGCACAAGAGCGAGCTGGACGCGGAAGCGGTGGCCAGTGCGGACGTGATTGTGGTGGATTCGGTGGAGCAATCGCGGCAGGAAGCCGGAGACCTGATTATCGCGTTTCGCGGAGATGAGATTTGCTGGACTGGCGTGAAAAAGCTGTCGGACGTGGTGGCGGGGAAGGCTTCGGGGCGGACCAGCGATTCCGAAGTGACGCTATTCAAGTCGAATGGAATTGCATCGTGGGATTTGGCAGTGGCGATGAAGGTTTATGCGATGGCCAAGGAAAAGGGATTGGGGCGGCAGCTGCCGCTGTGGATTTGAGGGAAGAGCGATTGGGAAAGAGCAGGAGAGAGTCAAAGGGTGGGTTTATAGGAAATGGCAGAGTCGGGACAGCGAAATGGATCACCGACTGCATTGACGGAACGATTCGACCGTTATCGTGTTGAGGTGCAGCGGGTGGTCGAGCGAGGAATTGAACACCCCAGCTATGAGTTGAAGCGTGCTGTTACGATCTCTAGGGAAAACCTCGCCGACCGATTGGATTTCGTTAAGTTAATTCAAGGCCTTGCCAACGCCCACCTTGCGGAAGAGCGGTTCGTTGTCATCGGGGCCGACCAAAAAGAACGCAAGTTTTATAGCGTCGCGAATATCAGCGAATTTGATCCGGCGACGTTGTCACAGATCATCGCTAAGTACCTCGATCCTTCACCCCGGCTCGAGGTCTTTAACAACATTCGCGCTGACAGCGGTGAATCCTATGTGCTTATTGTTATTGGCCCCGATCAGCCTCGGCCCATCGTTGCTATAACAGAAGGAAGGTCGGACAAGCGAGTTCACTTTAGCGTGGGGAATATTTGGATCAAAAAGGATACGAGCCTTCAGTTCGCAACTCGTGCCGATCTCGATCGGATGTATGAGACGTACGTCAAACAGCGCGTGGATGAAGAAGCGGAAAACAGAGCGCGGAGGAGATTTGAACACTTTCGCGAAGAATTCGGATCGGCACTTGCAGCCCCAATTGCGACAGTTTCCATGCCGAGTTCGGACCTAATTGTTGGAGACAGAGGCCGCTTAACCAAATTTGTGGAAGCAACTATTTCCAGCGACAATTCCACGAATTTCAAAATGTTCATTGAGATGACTCGGGAACGCTTGATCGAAAAATGGATTCCGCTTGAATCTGTAGGAACGTTGGGTGTGGAAAGTTGGAACACTAGGCGGGCAGAGATTTATCAGGATGAATTTATTCCAGCGCTGGACGCAACAGTCGATTTCGGGTTGCAGATCATCAAGTACGACGTTTCGTCTGAATGGTTAGGGCTCGTGGTAAATGAGCTAAGAGAGGCGTTTGAAGCGTGCCGTCGTGTGGATCGACAGGTCGCAAACATAATTAATACAAAGGCTGGCGGTCCGTCGTTCGCACGCCCTGCTTACGACGTTTATGTTGCGATCAGGACGTTAGCCTCATATGCAGTTCTGCGCGAGAGGGTCCGTTTTCTGAAGGAAATCCTCCCGCATTACACGCGTTTTGTGACTCCAGATGGCTGGTCACAGGTGTCTGTGCCTCTGATGTTCTGGCCGTTTTCCAGCGTTGCCGGATTGCCAGATATGCGCCAGGGCGGACGAAATCAATCGTTCTGGGAGGCACATGTTCACGACGCATGGGGAGGGTTCTTCGGGAGCGAGGACAAATTTCTATCCGCCGCTTCTCAGCTTGAATTCATTCTCGAATTCAACTCCTACATTTTTGAGGGTGTAAACATTCCGCAGGTGAAGGAACTCCAAGCAAATCTGGGTGTTACCTCTTTCGGTTATCTTCCCGACTTCTGGACTACTCGTTTGGACCCTGCTCTTCCGATGGCAGAGCGCTTCTACGATTCTCTCAATCGAAACGATGATTTTCCTCCAGAGTTCGCAATTGAGAAGAAAGCAGTGGACCTAATTTTCAAGGGGAAAACTGCTCCAGAGCGCCTCCTGTTTCTCGGCTGCTTTTTGGCTAGTCTGAGGTCTTGGCAGGCAAAAGTAATGGTAGAGCAGAGTCGGTTTCCGTTCATGTTCGAGTGGCAAGGACGCTTGAAGGCGATTGTAGACAGGTGCAAGGAGACGAAGACGACACAAACATAGGCAGCCAAGGCAAGCGTCTGATAGTAGGACGACGTCGGGGGACGGACGGGAAGTTTCCCTACTCTGAAAGTCTCCAATCATCACGAACCAAACGATCGATATCACATGAACATCAGAAAACGTGCCGTCTTTCCCTGATTCCCGAAAAAGGGGGCTACGCGCCCGGCGGATTCGCAGTGGGATTCAGAAGCTGCAGCCCGACTTGCCCTTCCTGCTTAGATCCTGGTTTGCCGATCCATACCACGTGGCACCTCGAAACACTCAGCGGGTCTTCGTCCGGGATGATTTCGACCACTTGTCCCGGCTTCAGCCGGAAAGTCCCTGTGAGTCTGAACCCTTCTGCCGAGCTATCGATTATGAGGCAGGGAACCCTTTTCGGGATTCGTTCAAGATTGACGACAAGGCTGGCCCTCTTTTTCAGGGCAATCCGCCTTGATCGACGGTTCGTGTAGAGCCGAATTGTAGGCACTGATTTGTCCCCTCGCCCCGATTTGCGTCGGTTTGTGACGTTGATTTATCAAAAGAACCGTCCTGGAGTTAAGCAATCTTTCTGGGACGTTCTTGTGACTCTTGACACCTGAACGCCGCCGGAGTATGAAAGGACGTACTGGGATACGACTCCAAAATCTAACGGAACCAGCGCGTTCCACCGGTACACCGTCTCCGACCGGGGCTTATTTGGAGGTGTCCTAGAGGAGGACCTATGCCTGCTGCCCAGCCGAGCAAGGAACTTCGAGCGCTTTGTCACGAGCATCACGCGGAGATGAGGCTTAATCAGAGCCTCGTGAACGGCGAGGATGACGCTAAACATACGCTCGCGTATGCCTGCACGCAGCCCGATTGTCTCGTCCAGTACAACATCGATCGCGGATACTTCATGCTGAGCCAAAACGGAAACGTGAATGAGCCGGACACGGTTCCCAGCGTGCGATGTCTCAGTGATGGGACGCCAATGTATCTCGCTGAAACCGATCCGGAAAAGAGGGAGTTCCGCCTGTGGCGATGCCCACAATGCGATGGGAGGCGCACGAATGAGGAGGGCCTCATAGGGTTGGCGGCGCAGGGAATTCGGGATGTCAGCGGGGAAAGCGCGGCGTAGCCCGAACTCGCGGGTATCCCGCACATATAAATTTCTGGAATGATTCTCGCGGCGAGCTAATGCGGCTTGGTACCTGCTCTTGTCGGGGCCAAAAGTTCCAAACCGACAGCAAACCTGTTGTTTTCCAGGCGCTGACAATAAACGACGCGGGCCTGAGTACGCAGGCCAGATTCCGGAGAGCTTAGCAACACGGGGTCCCCTGCGTGCCAGACATGTTCCGTCGCTACCCGCATCCCGCGAGTGCTTACGTTTTGGACGATGGCCATCTCTGTGACCTGTGAACCATCTGGGCGAGCCAGCTCCACCGCTACTTTTTTCGGGATTCGTTTGTCGGATCGGCCAGTCGGTAGGGACATATGACCGTGACTCCTGCGGCAGTGCCTCTATCGGAGGGTCGCAGCACTGAGTCCTGTTTAGGGCTAGTGGAAACATCCTTCGTTGCTGGCTCGCCAAAGCATGGAAGCCCAGCCAACAATGGTCAATCCTGTAAGTACCTGAATCGAAGGACGGAAATCTACCGTACGTGTGTGACCTCGTCGTGCTGCTAGAGGACAATACAGGTGCTGTGGCGGCGCAAACGGAGAAATTCTGGGCGCGTGATCTGAGCCTCGGGGAAAAAAGCGGATTCCCCGGGCACAAACCGCCCGGGGAATGACACAATCCTGGGGCGGGACTTTGGCGGCGTGCCTGCGCGTTTCGGGATTGAACTTCTGGCGCCCCGGGATTTGTTGGAAAGGATAAGACGATGACACGAGCCAAGACTTACCCATTGCGGCTGCCGCGATCGCTGAAACGGGCGGTAGAGCTACAAAGCAAAGAAGATGGAACGAGCATAATCCAGTTCGTGGCCACGGCCGTGGCGGAAAAGCTTTCCGCGATGCAAACGGCAGAATTCTTTGCCAGCCGGAAAGCGCGCGTCGATTTCAAGGCATTCGACAAAATCATGAAACGGAGCGGGGGAAAGGCGCCGCGCGAAGGTGACGAAATACCATCCGGAAAAAACGAACGACGCAAGGCGTAATGATAAGAATCTGATTTGCTGAGGACTTACTACTAGCGACTTGTCGAGCCGAGTTTTCGGTGGGCAAAGAAAGATGGCGACGTAAAGTCGCCACTACGAAGGCTGGGTTAGTTTGGCGCGGAGGGCTTGGTGGAGGCGGGTGCTTACTTGTTCGGGCAGGGGCACCATTTCCGCGTCGCAGAAGAGTTCTACGGTTAGCTTGGTTTGGCTGACGATGATGGTGCATTCCTTGCATTCGCTCAGGTGCTGGGCCAGTTGCTGGCGGACGACTGGATCGAGCTCGCCGTCGAGATAGTCGGAGATTTCCTTGATTGCGTTTTTGCAGTTCAATTCTGACCACCTTGCCGGAAGTACCGGTCGAGTTGTTGCCGCAATTTCAAGCGCGCGCGGAGCAGACGAGACTTTACGGCGGGAACGGAGATGCCCAGAGACTTGGCGGTTTCTTCGGTAGAAAGTTCTTCGATGTCGCGCAGGACGAAAACCGTGCGGAAATCCGGTGACAGAGTATCGATGGCGCCGGTGAGAATTTCGTTCATTTCGGTTTGCGCGAAGCGTTGCAGCGGGTTGGGTCCCCAGTCCTGGATTTCACGGGGCATCAAATCGTCTTCGCCTTCGACGGGCTCGTCGAGAGAGACGACGTTGGGGCGGCGTTTGCGCAGACGCATGAGCGCTTCGTTGGCGGCGATGCGTACCAGCCAGGTGTAAAAACGCGAATCGCCGCTGAAATCTTTCAGGTGAGAATAGGCTTTGAGGAAAGCATCCTGCATGGCATCTTCCGCGTCTTCCTGATTGCGGGTGATGTTCATGGTCACGCGAAAGATTTTTCTTTCGTAGCGGCTGACCAGCTCTTCAAACGCAGTGGTATCGCCCTTCTTGGCGGCGGCGACCAGCAAGTGTTCATCTTCCTTGGCAATGCGGGAAGGCAGTTTGTGTGGATTGGGCGCGTTCAATGGAATGGAGGTGAGGGCCAGGAAATAGCCGATGCGGTCCTGCCCGATGTATCTCCCGCCAACTAACATAGCACAGCTCGCTAAAACCTCTCTCGGGCTATCGTGCGGCAGCGTCGCGGCAAGCCTAGCAGGCTGCTGAAAAGTCCAGCGGAGTGTGCTGCTAACCTTCGAACCGGCCTTTTCTGGCTAAGAACATTGCCGTTGCTGAAGTGGCACAGGCAAGAGTGCCTGTGCTACTGGCAATCCCATCCAGCCTTTGGATGAAGCAGCAGTGACCGCCGATTCAACTTTAAGAACACTTTCTGCGGCCGCACTTGACCTAAGGGGACCGCTGCAAATAGAGTCTTTGCAGCCAGACACGCAGGACCATGCCAGCCAACCCGCCAGCACGCTCGGCCAATCTGACTAGACGAGCGAGACCCCTGCTCGTGATGACACTACGCCCGTGAAAACACTGCCTGATTTGCTGCGCAAAGGGATGAAGCTGGTGATCGTGGGATGCAATCCCACGGAGTCCGCGGTACGCGTGGGGCATTATTACGCCGGGCGGGGCAATGAGTTCTGGCCGATCTTGTTCGGCGGGCGGGTGATTCCGGAACCGTTCGATTATCACGACGACAAGCGAGTGATTGAGTTTGGCGTGGGCTTGACGGATCTGGTGAAGAAGCCGACCAAGTCTCCGGATGAGCTTTCGCGGCAGGATTTTGCCGAAGGGCGCATCGTACTGTCGCAAAAGCTGGAAGAGTTTTCGCCGCATGTGGTGGCGTTCAACGGGCGGCAGGCTTACGAACAGTTTGCGCAGCGGAAATGCAAG
>Ga0210408_10005761_pt1 | contig 10819 bp, 9 predicted proteins | sample IncBWH4MmetaG_FD_155471 | JGI IMG/M metagenome (GOLD analysis project Ga0210408, IMG submission 155471) | Forest soil microbial communities from Barre Woods Harvard Forest LTER site, Petersham, Massachusetts, United States - Inc-BW-H-4-M | ecosystem: Environmental > Terrestrial > Soil >... | reverse complement strand
TCCGGGGGCGGCTTCAAGCGTCGCGTTGTTCATTTGCTCAAATCAGCGGAGCTAAAACGTCCGGCGCTTTCCTCACACCCGCTCTCCGCGATGGCGCAATCGCGGCACCGCATCCTTGGGCGACTTCCCGCGCCCGGAAAGACTCGGATTGGTCATGAAATAAGTGTGAGCGTTGAATCTTTCTTCGTCCGGTCCCGGTCTGATGCGGGACGACAAGCCGTCCGCAAGAAGCTCCCAGCTTTGTTCATTATCTTTCAGGTTGGCAACCATGATCTGATCGAGCACCTGCTCGTGCACCGTCGCGTTGACGATCGGGCACAGAACCTCGACGCGACGATCGAGATTGCGCGGCATCATGTCCGCGGACGAAATGTAGAGGGCCGCCTTGGGGTGCGGCAGCGCGTGGCCGGCACCGAAGCAATAGATGCGCCCATGCTCGAGGAAGCGGCCGACGATCGACTTGACCCGGATATTTTCCGACAGGCCGGGCACGCCCGGGCGCAGACAGCTGATGCCGCGCACCACGAGCTCGATGGGAACGCCGGCGCTCGATGCCTGATAAAGCGCATCGATAATATCGGGATCGACCAGCGCATTCATCTTCATCCAAATGGCAGCAGGACGCCCGGCTTTGGCATTGGCGATTTCCGCTTCGATGTGTTCGTGGATGCGATTGCGCAATGTCAGCGGCGATACCGCCATGCGTTCGAGCTCGGCCGGCTCGGCGTAACCGGTGACGTAGTTAAACACGCGGGTGACGTCGCGGGCGATCACCGGGTCGGCGGTGAAATACGACAGGTCGGTATAGATGCGCGCCGTCACCGGATGATAGTTGCCGGTCCCCACATGCACGTAGGAGGCAAGCGAAGAGCCCTCGCGCCGCACAACCAACGAAAGCTTGGCGTGGGTCTTGAGCTCGATGAAGCCGTAGACGACCTGCACGCCGGCGCGTTCGAGATCACGCGCCCAACGGATATTGGCTTCCTCGTCGAAGCGCGCCTTTAGCTCGACGACGGCGGTCACCGACTTGCCCGCTTCGGCGGCCTCCGCCAAGGTCTGTACGATCGGTGAATCTGCCGAGGTGCGGTATAGCGTCTGCTTGATCGCGACCACGTCGGGATCGCGGGTCGCTTGGTGCAGGAAGTCCACCACCACGTCGAACGACTCGTAGGGGTGATGGACGATCAAATCCTTCTGCCGGATGGCGGCAAAACAATCGCCGCCGTGATCGCGGATTCGTTCGGGATAGCGCGGCGTATAGGGCACGAATTCAAGATCCGGGCGGTCGAGGCTTGTGAGCTGCGACATCTCGTTGAGCGCCAGCACCCCATCGACCTTGAACACGCTGTCGTCGCCGGCGCCAAGCGCGCGCTGCACGAAGCGCTGCAATTCCGGCGGCATATTCGCTTCGATATCGAGCCTGATCACCAATCCGCGGCGGCGGCGCTTGAGCGCCGTCTCGAACAGCCGCACCAGATCCTCGGCTTCTTCGAGGATTTCCAGTTCCGAGTCGCGGATGACGCGAAACGCACCCACGCCTTTGACCACGTAACCGGGGAATAGTTTGTTGATGAACAGGCTGGTCGCGCCTTCGACAGAGATCAGCCGCACCTCGCCATCGCCGGCATTCTGCGGCAGCCGCACGAATCGCTCGATGCGGTTCGGCATGCGGATGAGCGCGTTCATCGCTCGGCCGTCCTTGGCGCGGGAAAGCTGCAGCGCGATCGAGAAGCCGAGATTGGGAATGAACGGGAACGGGTGCGCCGGATCGATCGCGAGCGGCGTGAGCAGGGGGAAGATGTGCGAGAGGAAATAATCTTCCAGCCAAGCTCTCTCCGACTTGGTGACGTCGGGGCCGTCGATGAGGACGATGCCCGCCTTGCCGAGCGCCGAGCGCAGTTCGAGCCACTGTTCCTGCTGATCGCGCACCAGCAGTACGACCGCTTCGGCAATGCGCACCAGCTGCTCGGCCGGCGTCAAACCCTCCGGACTCTTGGTGGAGATGCCGGCGCGCACTTGCGCCCGCAAGCCGGCCACGCGCACCATGAAGAATTCGTCGAGGTTGTTTGCCGAGATCGAAAGGAACCGCAGCCGCTCGAGCAGCGGGTGCTCGCGGTTGGCGGATTCCTCGAGAACGCGACGATTGAAATTGAGCCAGGACAGTTCCCGGTTGATGAACCGTTCCGGGCTGGCGGCGAGTTCGGATGCTGCATGGCTTTCCGCCCGCTCTGCAAGCCGCTCAGGGGCCTCCAGGCGCTGCGTAGGACCATGGTCGAGTGCGACCGCGGTCGCTTGGCCACGATCAGCCATGACTGCTCCTTGTTCCTCGAACTTCACACTCGCCGTCCTGGTGCCGCCGATTTGAAGTTTCCAGCACACGTTACCGCATGCGCGTTGAGGAAGTTCAAATTGCAAGCGGCCTGAATGCGCATGCTTGCCAGCTCCCTACACGTCCGAAGCTCGTGGCTCGGGTCGCCGTGCATCGGCGGACTTCGGAAGCGGGCACCAGAGTACCGATTCGATAAACCACACCACTGAGATAAGGCGCTGCGGTGACACGCCGTCAAGACGTCGCCGGATCGCTCAGGAATGATCTGCGATCCTGCGCTCAGCGAAGAATCCTCAGAAATTGCAATCCCTTAAGCACGCCTAGACGGCCTCAAGGCAGAGCGGCCGGGAAAATCCCGGCCGCCCCTTGCAAGAAAAATCCTCAAAAATCTGTCCGCACAGATCAGGCGAGGTCGAAGCGATCGAGGTCCATAACCTTGGTCCACGCCGCCACGAAGTCTTTGACAAACTTCTCCTTCGAGTCCGCGGTGGCATAGACTTCCGCAAGCGCGCGGAGCTGCGAGTGCGAGCCGAAGATCAGGTCGACGCGGGTGCCGGTCCACTTGACCTCCTTCGTCTTCCGGTCGCGCCCCTCGTACACGCCGTCGGAGCCAGCGGCCGGCTGCCATTGCGTACCCATGTCGAGCAGGTTGACGAAGAAGTCGTTCGTCAGCGTCTCCGGCCGCTTGGTGAAGACGCCGTGCGTGGACTTGCCGGCATTGGCGCCGAGGACACGCAGACCGCCGACGAGAACCGTCATCTCAGGCGCTGTCAGGGTCAGCAATTGCGCCCGATCAACCAACAGCTCCTCAGCCGACAGGCGCTGCTTGCCGCGCACATAGTTGCGGAACCCGTCAGCGACCTGTTCGAGCGGCGCGAAGGACTCGACATCGGTTTGCTCCTGCGACGCGTCCATGCGACCCGGCGTGAACGGGACTTTCACGTCGTGCCCGGCTGCCTTCGCGGCTTTCTCGACCGCGGCACCGCCGCCGAGAACGATCAGATCGGCAAGCGAAACTTTCTTGCCGCCGGACTGTGAAGCGTTGAACTCCTTTTGGATCCCTTCGAGGGTCTGCAGCACCTTCGCCAGCTGAGCCGGTTGGTTGGCTTCCCAGTCCTTCTGCGGCGCGAGGCGAATGCGCGCGCCGTTCGCTCCACCGCGCTTGTCAGAGCCGCGGAACGATGCCGCCGACGCCCACGCGGTCGAGACCAGCTCGGACACGGACAGGCGAGAAGCGAGGATTTTCGCCTTCAGAGCAGCAATGTCCTGCTCCCCGATCAGCGGATGATTCACCGCCGGGATCGGGTCTTGCCACGGCAAATGCTCCTTGGGAACGAGCGGGCCGAGATAGCGCACGATCGGCCCCATGTCGCGGTGCGTCAGCTTGAACCACGCCCGCGCAAACGCGTCCGCGAGCTGCTCCGGATTCTCGTAGAAGCGCCGTGAGATCTTTTCGTAAGCAGGGTCGAACCGCAAGGCGAGGTCCGTGGTCAGCATGGATGGCGCATGACGCTTTGACGAGTCGTAGGCATCCGGCACCGTGCCCGCGCCTGCGCCATTCTTCGGTTTCCACTGGAACGCACCGGCCGGGCTCTTGGTCAGCTCCCATTCGTGGCCGAACAGGTTTGCGAAGAAGTTGTTGCTCCACTTGGTCGGCGTCTGGCTCCAGGTGACTTCCGGGCCGCCAGTGATCGCGTCAGCCCCTTTGCCCGTTCCGAATTTGCTCTTCCAGCCGAGACCTTGCTCCTCGATGCTGGCCGCTTCCGGCTCCGGGCCCACCAGTGTCGGATCGCCGGCGCCGTGGGTTTTGCCGAAGGTGTGACCGCCGGCGATGAGCGCGACGGTTTCCTCGTCGTTCATTGCCATGCGCGCGAACGTCTCGCGGATATCCCGCGCTGCGGCGACCGGATCCGGCTTGCCGTTCGGCCCTTCGGGATTCACGTAGATCAGCCCCATCTGCACGGCGGCGAGAGGTTTCTCAAGATCGCGGTCGCCGCTGTAGCGCTCGTCCGCCAGCCACTTCCCTTCGGGGCCCCAGAAGATGTCCTCCGACGGTTCCCAGACGTCGACGCGCCCGCCGCCGAAACCGAACGTCTTGAACCCCATCGACTCCAGCGCGACGTTGCCCGCGAGGATCATGAGGTCGGCCCAGGAGATCTTCCGGCCGTATTTCTGCTTGATGGGCCACAGCAGGCGGCGCGCCTTGTCGAGGCTCGCGTTGTCCGGCCAGCTATTGAGCGGCGCGAAGCGCTGTTGGCCGGATCCGGCGCCGCCACGGCCGTCGCCGATGCGGTACGTACCTGCGCTGTGCCACGCCATGCGAATGAACAGCCCGCCGTAGTGACCGAAATCCGCCGGCCACCACTCCTGTGAGTCCGTCATCAAGGCATGGAGATCCTTGATCACGGCGTTCAGGTCGAGGCTCTTGAATTCCTTGGCGTAGTCGAAGGCCTCACCCATCGGATTGGACAGGGCGGAGTGCTGGTGGAGAACCTGAATGTTCAGCTGGTTGGGCCACCAGTCCCGATTGGTGTGCACGACCGGGCACTTGCCCACGCTCTTCTCGTCAGTCTTTGCGTCCATGTTACTCTCCGATCGCGGTCCGCTTTTTTCCCGTTCCGTATATAAGCATCGTTAATCCTTGGAAAGTGATCCAGCTTTACGACCAGCTATGCCCCACGCCATTGCTTAGGCGTGACCGGTGCCTGCGGTCGCGAGCTTGCCGCCGTCACTGCAGCCCGTATTGAGATGGATCAAGGAAATGAATCCGCGTATCCCCTCCGGGTCACGGCCGATAAAACTCTCGGTAATTATGATAGGTCCGCTTTCGGGTGCATAGCAACCAAGAGGGCCTGCGGCAGCGGATGTTGAGATCAAATGCCCATTCGCTTCCTTCATTGGAAGTCGGGCCGCGGCGCCGTTCAATTGGCCCTGAATATCTCGGCCGCGAGGGCGCGTGTTGGCGCGCGCCCTAGCCGCAAGGCTTCGTTGTCGAGCCCGATAACCGCAGCCCGGGCAGCGGCGAAGGACCGCTCGATGCGGGTCGCCATAAAGGCAACGACGCTCTCATCCAATGTGAGCTGCCGGTCGGCTGCCAGCTTGACAATAACCGCCCGCAACATGGCGTCGTCCGGCGCCTGCAGCGTCACCACCGGCAGCGCGCGCAAGCGCGACAAGAGGTCGGGTATGGCGACCGGCCACGTTGCCGGCGCGCTCCGCGCCGTGAACAGCAAAGCCGCGTTGTCTTCGCGGGCAAGATTGATGAGATGAAATAGCGCGCGGTCGTCCGCGTCGGCAGAAGAATCTTCCACCACCAGCGCGCCGGTCGCGAGCGCGGACGGAACTTCGGCGTCACGCAAGGCTTGCGCGGAGATGATGCGCGCGCCCGCCATGGCCGCCCATATCATGGCAAGATGGGTCTTGCCGGATCCTCCAGGCCCGACGAGCGCCAGCGCATTGGCCGGCCAGTCGGGCCAGGAGCAAATGAGCTGGAACGGTCCTTCGTTGCACGGCCCAACGAGAAAATCTTCCCGCGCATAGCTTTCGGCGTGATCGAGCGCGAGCGCGAGCTGACGCGGGCGTTGCGACATGGCGCTTAGGCCGGCCCGTTTCCAGTATAGAAGGCGCTCGCGCGATAGCGCGCGACTGCAAACCGCGTCAGCACGCCGATCGCCGCGGCAAGCGGCACGGCCAGCAGCAATCCGACGAAGCCGAAGAAGTAACCGCAGGCCAGCAACGCAAAGATCAGCCAGACCGGATGCAATCCCACGCTGCCGCCGACGAGTTTCGGCGACAGAACGTTGCCTTCCAGGAATTGGCCCACGAGAACCACGCCCAGGACAATGAGAATACGCGTCCAGTCAGGATAGAATTGCGCCACCGCCACGGCGAACGAGACGACGAGCGCGGTCAGCGATCCGACGTAAGGAATGAAGGTCAGAAAGCCGGACACCACGCCAATCAGCAAGCCGAAGCTTAGTCCCGCCAGCGTCAGACCGATCGCATAGTAGACGCCGAGTATGGCGCACACCAGAAGCTGACCGCGCACATAGCCGGAAAGCGCCTTGTTGATCTCGGCCATAAGCCCGTGCACCGTTTGACGCTGCGGCAGCGGAACGAGACTGTCGAGCGAGCTCACGACCCGATCCCAATCTACGAGCAGATAGAACGTCACGACCGGCGTGATGACAAAGAGCGACAACAGAGACAGCAGCGCCTCGCCCTTGGTCCATAATGTGGAAAGCATGTCGGTCAAGTAGCCGACCAATTTGTTCATCAGCACGCCGAGCGAACCTTGGTTGCCGCCGGAAGTGCCGCCCATGATCTTGATCAGCCATGAATGACTCGGGTCGGCGACCAGCGCCTGCAGCCTCTCCAGATAGCCGGGCAGTTTGCCGATGAGGGCCGCCAATTGGTCGACGAGCACCGGCGCGATAACCACCAAAATGCCGGCAAAGACGATCACGAACAGGGCGATGATCAGCAATGCGGCGACAAGCCGGTTGATGCCGTGCCGGATCAAAAGGTTGGCCAGCGGATCGAGCAAATAAGCGAGCGCCGCCCCGACCACGAAGGGCAAGAGAATGTGGCGCAGCAGCAGGAGCACGCCGATGAAGACCAGCAGTGCGCAGGTCCAGAATACGAACTGCCGCTCAATCCGCATCGCACTACCCTTCCAGGCCGGTGTTCGAGCCCGATGCCCGTGGATCTTTCCGCATTTCGCTAGCGACGCCGCAGCCGGGAAACCATGGAGAGATCTAAGCAAGTACGCAACTTTAGATCAGGAATTCCTCATGAAAGCTTGCCGGCCGGCCCGGCCGTCATTCCACGAGCCACGGACCCCGGTCAGTGTCCAGCTCCGACGGAGTTCATGTGGCGGAGCCATTCGGCGAGATAGAAGCCGATGGAAAGGAGCGTCAAGATCGCAACCAGCCCAATGATGACTTTCGCGGCCAAGGAAGCATCGAAGCCAAAGCCTCTCTCGGCCAGCACCAGGGTCGCGAGCACGATTTGTGCAGCCGTATTGGCCTTCGACACCGGATGCGGGCGGATCGGCATCGGCTTCCCTACAACCCAGGACAGCATGAACCCCGAGACGATCATGATGTCGCGGGATACCACCAGAATGACCAGCGGTATGGGAAGCGCGCCCGCGACGCTCAGCGCCACATAGATCGAGACGATCAACGCCTTGTCGGCCAGTGGATCGATCAGGGCGCCAAGCTCGCTGGTCATATGAAAGCGCTTGGCGAGAAAGCCGTCGACGGCGTCGCTGATCCCGGCGGCGACGAAGAGGAAAAAGGCGGCCCGCATCTCGCCCGACGTGATCGCCCAGACCACAATCGGCACGAGAATAATGCGTCCCAATGTAATGAGATTAGGAATACTCAAACGCAGGCCCCGGATCTAAATCACTTATATAGCCGGGCGGCCCGGCTTGCGCACCCCGCGATTCCCACGTAGGAGGCCCCGCATGGCCCCGCCGGGGAGATCACCGCCATTGGTAGACCCGTGAAAGACGGACGCTACGCGGCCGCTGGCGTCGATATCGATGCGGGTAACCGCATGGTCGATTTGATCAAGCCGCTTCTGCGCAGGACTGCGCGGCCCGGGGCGGACGCCGAGATCGGCGGCTTCGGCGGCCTTTTCGACCTCAAAGCGGCCGGTTTTGCCGACCCGATCCTGGTCGCGGCGACCGATGGCGTCGGCACCAAGGTCAAGATCGCGGTCGAGACTTCGCGCCACACCACGATCGGCATCGATCTCGTCGCCATGTCGGTGAACGACCTCGTGGTCCAGGGCGCCGAGCCGCTGTTCTTTCTCGACTACTTCGCTTGCGGCAAGCTCGATCCGGAGATCGGCGCGGCGATCGTGAGTGGCGTCGCTGCGGCCTGTCGTGAATCGGGCTGTGCGCTCATCGGCGGCGAGACGGCGGAAATGCCGGGCGTCTATCAGCACGGCGACTATGATCTCGCTGGCTTTGCCGTCGGCGCCGTCGCGCGCGCGGCTTTGCTGCCGCGCAAAGATATCGCGCCGGGCGACGTGGTGATCGGCCTCGCCTCCTCCGGCGTGCACTCAAACGGTTTTTCGCTCGTGCGCCGCATTGTCGCCGACTCCGGACTGGCTTGGGACGAGCCGGCGCCGTTCGAGCCTGGGCGCAGCCTCGGTGAAGCGTTGCTCACGCCGACGCGCCTCTATGTGCGCTCCTGCCTCGCCGCTTCACACAAGACACAGGCGGTCAAGGCGCTCGCCCACATCACCGGCGGCGGATTTGTTGAAAACATTCCGCGTGTGCTCCCGAGAGAAACCGCGGCCAGCATCGACCTCGCCCGCGTGCCCGTCCTGCCGGTTTTCAAGTGGCTCGCTGCAACAGGTGGCGTCAGCGAGCAGGAAATGCTGCGCACGTTCAACTGCGGGGTCGGCATGATCGCCGTGCTCGATGCAAATTTCGCCGAAGCAGCCGTCGAACAATTCACCGGCCATGGCGAGACCGTCGTCCGATTGGGTGAAGTCGTCGCCGGCAGCGGGGCGCCGGTTGTGAACTTTCGCGGACGTCTCGATCTGTCGTCATGACCCCGGCTGAGCAACGGCGCTCATGAAAAAGCGCGTCGCGATCTTGATCTCCGGCCGCGGCTCGAACATGACCGCGCTGATCAAAGCCGCAGAAGCGAAAGACTATCCCGCAGAAATTGCGTTGGTGGTTTCGAACCGGCCGGATGCAGCAGGCCTCGACCACGCTCGTTCTTCCGGAATTCCAACAGCGGTGATCGACCACACGAAATTCGGCGGCGGCCGCGAGACCTTCGAACATGCGCTCGACCGACAGCTTCGCGAGCAGCGGATCGATCTCGTCTGCCTTGCCGGATTCATGCGGCTTCTGACGCCATGGTTTGTCAACCGCTGGAGCGGGCGGATGCTCAACATCCATCCGTCGCTATTGCCGCAGTTCAAAGGGCTGCACACCCACCGGCGCGCGCTTGAAGCCGGCGTGAAACGTCATGGCGCGACCGTGCATTTCGTCGTGGCGGAAATGGATGCCGGACCGATCGTGATGCAGGATTCGGTCGCAGTGCATGAGAACGACACGGTAGAAACGCTTGCCGCGCGCGTGCTCGAGCTCGAGCATCAAATCTACCCGCGCGCACTGCGCGCCGTGGCGCTGGAGCATGATCCGGAAAAGTGGAAACCGGTTTTTCGAAAAGATCATGCTCCACCGAAGCGCTAGAGCGTCAATCGATCTAATTGAAGCGATTGCGGTCTGGGTCGGACCAAGCCTGATAACCCTCGCCAAAAGGCGAGGGTCCAAATACAAAACCCCCAGCTAATCACCGGGGGCTAACGGTCCGTGCAGACAAGTGCGCTTAGGCAACCTTGAGATTTTCCGCCGACGTGCGGCCGCGATTGGTGACGAGCTCGTACTCGACCTCTTGGCCTTCATTGAGCGTACGCAGACCGGCGCGCTCAACGGCTGAAATGTGAACAAACACATCCTTGTCGCCGCTGGACGGCTTGATGAACCCATAGCCCTTGGTGGGATTGAACCATTTGACGGTGCCCTTCTGCATCGTCTGTCTCCTCAGTCCGTATGCCAGAAAAGACATGAAACCGCGGTCACACGCTGCGTGCGAACACCGCGCTCCATGCCACAAGCCAGATTAGGGAAGGTCCGAAACGATCGCGTCGCTAAAGACAACCCCGGCCGGAAGGCCAAAATCCGATTGCGCGTGAAAAAAACCGACAAATACGGCGCAAGCATGGCTGTAATGAGTCGCGTGCTTCACGCACCGACATCACTGCGATTGTTGCCTTTGCGACTTTATGTCTGCGCGCAGCGTCGATCGATGAGATCGTTAGCCGACTATTTCTTTGCCTGAAAAAAACTGCGCGATTTCTTTTTGCGCAGTTTCCGGAGCGTCGGAGCCGTGCACAGAATTCTCGCTGATCGATTTCGCAAAGGCTTTGCGAATTGTTCCTTCGGCCGCTTTGGCCGGATCAGTCGCGCCCATGAGATCACGGTAGGCCGTGATGGCGTTCTCGCCTTCGAGCACCTGCACGACCACAGGTCCTGAAATCATGAAGTCGACGAGCTCGCCGAAAAACGGCCGCTGACGGTGAACGGCATAAAATGCCTCAGCCTGCGCCCGGGTGATCATCACGCGCTTTTGCGCGATGATCCGCAAACCCGATTTCTCGATCATGGCATTGATCGCGCCGGTCAGATTGCGGGCGGTTGCGTCAGGCTTGAGGATTGAAAAAGTACGCTCGATCGCCATCAATATATCCTTTGAAAAGTGCGGACGGCCGGAAGCGCGGCTTATAGCGGCGGTGTGTGATCGGGGCAAGCGCCGCAGCGGATTTCAAGGGCCGACCCGGATTTAGCTAGGCCGCGGTGACGATTTAAGGATTGAGGGGATTCCCAACGGGCGGCAAATCAGATTCAAGGCTGACTTTTGGAGGGTCAGCTTTGGAAGGCGAAGTACTTCGGGATGA
>Ga0210408_10005760_pt1 | contig 10821 bp, 9 predicted proteins | sample IncBWH4MmetaG_FD_155471 | JGI IMG/M metagenome (GOLD analysis project Ga0210408, IMG submission 155471) | Forest soil microbial communities from Barre Woods Harvard Forest LTER site, Petersham, Massachusetts, United States - Inc-BW-H-4-M | ecosystem: Environmental > Terrestrial > Soil >... | reverse complement strand
GGGGCGAGGCCACCTTGCGTGCGCGCGAGACCGACGCCGCGCACAACCATCTGCGCTTGGGCGAGGGGTGCTCTGAGGTCCTGGCAGGGCCCGCCGGCCGCTATCACGCGGCGGTGCGCGTCTTGCGCGAGATCGTCGCCGAGCGTGTCATGCCCTTCGTCGAGCCGGACATCGACTTCGACGAGCGCCGGCCTCAGGCCGGCGGCGGTGGAATGCGCGTCAAGGACCGCCGCCCCGGCGGCTGTGCCCCGCGTGCCGCGTAGGGCGCGGCACGCGGATCGCATAGGGTTTCCCGGTGGCCGTCCCCGCAGCATTGCCCTTCGATCTGCAATCGCACTCCACCCGCTCTGACGGAGCCCTCGAGCCGAGCGCGGTGGTGGCCGCGGCTGCCCGCGCCGGCGTAAAGCTGCTGGCCTTGACTGACCATGACACGCTGGCCGGCGTGCACGAGGCCGTGAGCGCCGGCTCCGAGCAGGGTGTGGCAGTGGTGCCCGCGATCGAGATTTCCGCGATCGACCCCTCATCGCCTGGGGTAGGCGACGGCGGCGAGAGCGCCACTGCGCGCGAATTGCACATCCTCGGCTACCTGGTGGACCACACCGACCCCGCCTTCAACGCCACGCTCGCAGGCTTCCTGGGCGACCGCGAGCAGCGCACCTTGCGCATGGCCGAGCGCCTCCGTGAGCTCGGAATCGAGCTCGACGCCCAGGCCATCGACGCACGCGTGGGCGCGGGGGAGCCGATCGGCCGCCCCCACCTCGCCGAAGCGGCGCTATCCCACCCGGCCAACGCGCAGCGCCTGCGCGAGGAGCAGATCGATGACATCGGCTCGTTCATCCGGGCTTATCTGATCGAGGGTCGCCCGGCTTTCTGCCTGCGCGTGACGCCCACCGTCAAGGAGGCGATCGACGCGATCCACGCCGCCGGCGGCGTCGCAATCTGGGCACATCCCTTCTGGGACATATCCGACCCAGTCGAGGTGCTGGGCACAATCGCCCGCTTCCACGCGCTCGCGATCGACGGCATCGAGGCGTTCTACGTCACCCACACCCGCGAGCAGACAGAGCTGCTGGCGCGCCGTTGTGAGGAGCTGGACATACTGAGCACCGGCTCGGCGGACTTCCATGGTCCCGAGAATCGCCTGTTCTCGCGCTTCATGGCCTTTGATACCTACGGCCTCCAGCCGCGCCTGGGCCCGATCGCCGCGTTGGCCGTTCCCTGACGCAGTGACTCCCACCCGATCGGCGCGCAGGGCCAGATGAGCCAACGAGCGCGGAGGGCACGCCAGCCCAGGACCCGAAGGGTCCCCCCAAAATCACGTTTCACCGCCCGAGCAACTCGGCCAAGCGGTAGGCCAGCGCTTCGAGTGCCAGCTCCTCGGAGACATTCAGCGCCAAGCGCATGCGCGTGTCGCATACGAGCTCCACGCCCTCCATCAGCGATTGAGCCTCGCGGCCCTCCGCGCCGCCGGCAAGCTCGGCTGAGCGGTCCAATGCGAGCACGAGCTCGGGCGCACCGACGGCTGTGCACCAAGCATCGCGTAGCCACTGCTCCACAAGCCGCAAACCGAGCTCGAGTGTGGCCGTACGCGCCCGCCGCTCGGCCCGGCGCACCACGTCCGCGCCCTCGCGCTCGAACTTGCGCTGCTCCTTGCTCGGGAGCAATTCGGCCTGCTCGTGCAGCCGCGCGGTCGCTGCCGCGCCCGCCTCCCCACCGGCTGACTTGGCCATATCGATCAGCTCAGTCCAGCGTCGCTGCTCGCTTCGTGCCTCGAGCGCAGCTCTCACAAACCCCCCGGCCCACTCTCGCAACAGCGCCCCCTGCTCGCCGGCGAGGCGTTCCGCAAGGCGAGCATCGCCGGCCGCCAGGCGCGCGCACGCCGCCGCCCGCGTCGGCTCCAGGGCCTCGCCGCCGACCCGTTGCGCCAGGCGCTCCTGTACCACTGCGCTGCGGAGCGGATCGAAGCGCACCTGCTGGCAGCGCGAGGCGATCGTGGGCAACACGTCCTCGCGGTGCTCTGCCAGCAGAATCAGGTGCGCAAATGACGGCGGCTCCTCGAGCGTCTTGAGCATCCGGTTGGCCGCCTGGTCGTTCATCGTGCCCGCGGCCTCGATCACGAACACCCTGCGCTTGGACTCAAACGGAGTGCGACTGGCGGCCGCCACGACCGGCTCCTCGATATCGCTGACCAGCACTTCGCTGGCCCCGCTGGGTGTGACCCAAGTGAGGTCGGGGTGCGCTCCGCGCGCGACTCGCTCGGCGATCGTTGCCGGGCTGCGTGCTCCGTCGGCGAGCAACGCCGCCGCGAACCCACGCGCCACCGCGCTCTTGCCGCTGCCCGGCGGTCCATGGAACAGGTAAGCATGCGAGGGGTTACCGGTGGGCGGCAGCGCCGGCAACAGCACCGCGCGCGCATGCGGATGGTCCTCGATGCCTGGCAGCATGCTGTCTGTCACGGAAGGCCAGTCGGTGATAGCGACACGAAGGTCATCCTAGATGGGCGCTACGGTGGCGCCGTGGCCGCCGGCAAGCTCATCACAATCGAGGGCATCGACGGTGCGGGCAAGTCCACGCTTGCCGCCCGCCTCGCCGGTGTGCTTACAGAACGAGGAGTGCGCGTGCAATCGCTGCGCGAGCCCGGTGGGGTGCGCCTATCCGAGCGCATCCGCGATCTGGTCAAGGATCCTTCCCTGACGGTGGGATCGCGCGCCGAGGCTCTGCTCTACGCGGCGGCTCGAGCGGAGCTCGTACACGAGCGGCTCGCAAGCGCACTCGAGCACGGCATATGGGTCTTGCTCGACCGTTTCGTCGACTCCTCGCTTGCCTACCAAGGCGCCGGCCGCGGTCTCGGCTTCGACGACGTGCGGGCAATCAACCTGTTTGCCACCGGTGGCCTCACACCCGATCGCACCTTGCTCCTGCGGCTCGCGCCCGGCACGGGGCGCTCGCGACAGGCTGCCCGCGACGCCGAGCCCGATCGCCTCGAGCGCGAGGGTGAGCCTTTCTTTGAGGCGATCGCCCAAGCCTACGAGCAGCTCGCCTCGGCCGAGCCCCTGCGAATTCGCCCGATCGACGCCGGGCGGTCCCCAGAGCAGGTCCTCGAACAGGCCGTGGCCGAGATCGAGGATCTGCTGCCTGCGCCTTCTGCATGACCTACGCGTGCCTCGCTCGATGCGCCTGAGAGTGGGGATGGGCGCGCTGCGCCCGCTCTGTTCGTTCTCTCGGGAGATGAATGCCCACCTCTTTACGTTCGCTCTCGTCAGCCTGGGCGAGACTTGGGAGGGGTTATCCGCCATCGCTTGCGGTAGGCGCTTAGGTCAGCCTGGTCGGAGACTCGGACGGTGGATGCCCACCCTCGCGGCGGAAGGGTCCCGTCGTTAGCATGGGGAGGATGATTGTTGTCCGCTGCGGCTTGACTTGCGTGCGCGTGCGCGCGCACGCTTTGGGGCTTGCCCTGGGGTGCTTTCTTGCGGTTAGTCCCCTGGCTTCGGCGGCGAGCACCCAGACGAGTATCGACCGCGCCCTTGGGCTCCCGATTCCGGCGTCGGCCCGCGTGCATGGCACCACCGCTTCGACCACGCGGGCGCCGGCCTCCTCGCCTGCTTCAACCACCCCTGCTTCAACCACCCCTGTTGCGAGCACCCCAGCGTCGACCACTCCCGCCACAGCCACACCGCCGGGCGGCGCCCAACCGGGCACGGTGGCGCCGACGGCCACGCCCACACCCACGACGGTCCCGACATCGACCACGCCGGCCGCAAGCGTGCCCACAACCACCGTCCACTCGACCACCGTCGTAGGGGTGGCCCGCAAGCCCAAGCACAGCGCTGGGCTGTCCAAGTGGGCGCTTGCCCTGGCGATCCTCGGCGCTTTGCTTGCGCTCGGTTGCATCGTGTGGGGGATCGGCCGCTGGCTGGCCTTGGAACCGCGCTGGACTGTGTCCTTGATGCACTCTCTGCGCGAGGCTTCCTACCGCGGCTCGGCCACTTGGGCGGAGTTTGTGGACTGGGCCAGAGTCGGTCGCTGAGGGGTCCTCGCGGGACACGATTCGGCGTCTCAGTCTTCTAATGTGATGGTTAGCAGGCATTTCATGGCCGGGCGTTTTTCTGTCCGGTGGGCGCGCGACGATTCTCGGCCCAGGTGAACAGAGTCGAGTGGGCGTCGCGAGTGTCGGCGCAGAGGAGGTAAGGCCGATGGATTCAACCCCGCACCCCACAATCGCAGAGGAGACCGCGCCCGGCGCGGCCCTGTCTGTAGAGCGCCTGTTCACCTCTCCCGATAGGCATCCCTTCGACACGGTCGAGTGGGAGCTGCGGGACGCCCGCATCGGTCACGGCGACCGGGTCGCCTTCGAGCAGGCCGACGTCGAGTTTCCCAAGAGCTGGAGCCAGAACGCGACGAACATCGTCGCCCAGAAGTACTTCCGCGGGCAGATCGGCAACCCCGAGCGCGAGCGCTCGGTCAAGCAGATGATCGGCCGCGTCGCCTCCACGATCGCCGCCTGGGGCCGCGAGCGCGCCTACTTCGCGACCGCCCAGGACGCCGAGGCATTCGAGGCCGAGCTGACCCACATCTTGCTGCACCAGATGGCGGCCTTCAACTCGCCCGTTTGGTTCAACGTCGGCTTCGAGGAGAGCCCGCAGTGCTCTGCTTGCTTCATCCTCTCCGTCGAGGACACGATGGAGTCGATCCTCGAGTGGAACACCAAGGAGGGCAACATCTTCCGGGGGGGCTCCGGTTCGGGCATCAACCTGTCGAACATCCGCGGCTCGATGGAGCCCTTGGCCAAGGGTGGCACCGCCTCGGGGCCGGTGTCGTTCATGCGCGGCGCCGATTCGTGGGCGGGCACGATCAAGTCCGGCGGCAAGACGCGCCGCGCGGCCAAGATGGTCGTGCTCGACGTCGACCACCCCGACATCAGGGAGTTCATCTGGTGCAAGGCCAAGGAGGAGGACAAGGCTGAAGCTTTGCGCGACGCCGGCTTCGATATGTCGATCGACGGCGAGGGCTTCAAGTCGATTCAATACCAAAATGCCAACAACTCGGTGAGGGTCACCGACGAGTTCATGCGCGCCGTGGAGGAGGACGGCGAGTGGCGCCTGCTCGCCCGTGCCACCGGCGAGCCGGTGGGGGAGCCGGTCCGCGCACGCGACTTGATGCGCGAGATCGCCGAGGCCGCATGGCGTTGTGCCGATCCGGGAGTCCAGTACGACACGACCATCAACCAGTGGCACACGTCACCAAAAAGCGGGCGCATCAACGCTTCGAACCCGTGCTCTGAGTACATGCACGTCGATGACTCCGCCTGCAATCTCGCTTCCTTGAACCTGATGAAGTTCCGCCGCCCTGACGGCACCTTGGACGTCGAGTCCTTCGAGCACACCGTCGACATCGTCCTGCTCGCGCAGGAGATAGTGGTTGGACCCTCCAGCTATCCCACCCCGGAGATCGGCGTCAACGCGCGTGCCTTCCGCCAGCTCGGGCTCGGCTACGCCAACCTTGGGGCCTTCCTGATGAGCAATGGCATGCCTTATGACTCAGATGAGGGCAGGGGCACGGCGGCGGCGATCACGGCCTTGATGACCGGACGCGCGTATCGCGAGTCCGCACGCATCGCGGCGGCGCTGGGCCCGTATGAGCACTATGAGGAGAACCGCGCAGAGCACAACGACGTCATGAAGATGCATCGCGACGCCTCCTATGCGATTCCCGGCACCGTCTGCGCCGACGAAGAGCTGCTTGCGGCGGCGCGCCGTGCGTGGGACGAAAAAGTGGAGCTGGGCGAGCGCTTCGGCTACCGCAATGCGCAGGCGACCGTCCTGGCCCCCACAGGCACGATCTCCTTTTTGATGGACTGCGATACGACCGGCGTCGAGCCCGACTTCTCGCTGGTCAAGTTCAAGGAGCTTGTGGGCGGGGGACAGATGACGATCGTCAACCGCACCGTGCCCCTAGCGCTCTCGACACTCGGTTACACCGACCAGCAGGTCGAGCAGATCGAGGCTCACCTCGCCGAGCACGGCACGATCCTCGGTGCTCCCGGCCTGGTGGCTGAGCACCTGCCCGTTTTCGACGTGGCCGTTGGTGAGCGCGCGATCTCGCACATGGGCCACCTCGAGATGATGGGCGCCGTGCAGCCCTTCATCTCGGGAGCGATCTCAAAGACCGTGAATCTGCCGGAGAGCGCCACCGTGGAGGACATCGCCGATGCCTATACCCAAGCATGGCGCTTGGGCATCAAGGCGCTTGCGATCTACCGCGATGGATCCAAGACAGCACAGGCGCTTCGTACGGACGCCCAGAAGGACAAGCAGGCTCCGGCCGACATCGACGCGGTCGTCGGCCAGGCCGTCGCCAAGGCGCTGGCCGAGGCGGGTCCGCGCCGCAAGCGGATGCCGCGTGAGCGCCAGTCGATTACCCACAAGTTCTCGATCGGCGGCCACGAGGGCTACATCACCGCCGGCATGTATGAGGACGGCACCGTGGGCGAGATCTTCCTGACCGATATCGGCAAGGAGGGCTCCACACTGCGCGGGATGATGAACTCGTTCGCGACGGCAATCTCGATCTCCTTGCAGTACGGGGTGCCGCTCGAAACCTTGGTGCAGAAGTTCAGCTACATGCGCTTCGAGCCCGAGGGCATAACCGGTAACCCGGAGATCCCCTTCGCCAAGTCGATGCCCGACTACATCATGCGCTGGCTCGCCTCGCGCTTCTTGGACACCGATGCCCAGGAGGAGCTAGGCATCCTCACGCCCGCCGTACGCGCGCGCAAGGCCGCCCAGGAGGCGGCGCAGTCGGTGACGGCGAGCGACACCTCGGGCCCCGAGGCGAGCGCTGCCGAGAGCGTGCCCGCCGCCGCTGCCCTTACCGACTCCCCGCCGGTCGTCCCCGCCCGCCTGCAGGGCCTCGACCTCGGGCCGGCCTGCTCTCAGTGTGGAGGCATGATGCAGCGCACAGGCTCTTGCTACACGTGCTCTTCATGCGGCAACAACACCGGCTGCGGCTGAGCCACGAGGGACCTGCGCATATCTGCGTCCTCGGACGCTCGTGTGCATAGCACACGGGCGAGACCCTGTTTGTGCCCGAAGGGGTACGTCTGGGCCTAGCCCCCAGCGGCTCGATGCAATAAGAGCTCGGAGGATGAGCGAGCGGCAGGATGCCTCGCGTTTCGCTGCTGAGCGTCAGTGACCTGCGGCGTGTTCGGTCAGCGCTACCCGCGACTCGTCGCGGGCGAGCATGCTGATGAAGACGGCCGCGAAGGCGATGCCGAAGACGAGGAACTCGACGAAGCACATGCCTGCGCCGGCGAGTTGCTGGTCGGCCAGGGCGGAGATACCGAAGCCGCGTGGGGCCGAGGCATAGAGCGGATACTGCACGTGGGTTAGCCAGGTAAGCGGTATACACACGGCGGCTGAGGCGACGCGCGTAAAGCCCAGCAACGCCAGCCGCTCGCCGTTTGGGCGCAAACGCGCGCGGGGGAGCGGATCGACGATCAGCCACCACAGTGCGAGGCCCGTATAGAAGAGCGTGGCGTGCTCAAACGCGTGCACGACGGCGTGCTGTGCCGCGAAATCGAACATCGCGGGGATCGCCCATGCCCATGTCGCGGTGGCCCACAACGGGATCGCCACCCACGGCGAGGTGAGCACGGCGAGCACGCGACCCGAGCGACCGCCCGGCGCTACCGCGCGCAGCGCCGAGGGCCTGAGGCCGAGCGGGAGAATGGGGGAGCGCAAACCGAGCACGATCAGCGCGGGTGCGAGGTCGGAGAGCAACACGTGCTGGAACATGTGGGCCGAGAGCAGCCATTTGTCGCCGATCGCATCGAGCGGTGAGAGCAGGGCTACCGCGAGCACCGCGATGCCAGCCCCATAGGGCACCCAATGGCCGGCGCCGAGTGCCGAGGAGCGGGACTTTGCACGGCGGTACATGCGTGCGTACACCGCCGAGGCTGCGAGCAGTGCAAGGATCGCTATGGGGTCAAGGCTCCAAGAGCCCCATCCGGGCACGTGATTCATCGGCGGCATCCTATCGATCCACTTCCCATCCGCGTTGCGAGCTCACCCGATCCTCCGTATCACCGTCCCTCCATTTCGCCGTTTCCTTCATATCTCCGTCTCCTCCATATCTCCGTCTCCCCGGCATACCGTCCCTCCCCGTCTCCCCCGCGTATCCGCCATCGAGCTCATCCTCCGGGCCGCGGGGCTCATGCGCCCCCGTAGGAGGCCGGGGGCGGCGGGTCCGGGCGTATGGCTGCCAACTCGGCGAGCAGGGCCTGGGGGCTCGTGCCACCCAGCACGCGCAAGCGCGGCAGGCGATAGAGGTCCTCGGTAGGAGTGGCCCAGCCGGGGACGACGGTGGTTGAGCCGACGTAGCCGGCTGCCTTCACCTCGGCGATGACCGTCGCGTTGTAGTGGCCCGAGGGGTAACAGAACCAGTTGACCGGCACGTGGTAGCGGCGCTGCACCTCTTCGCGGGCGACCGTCACCTGTTCGTGCAAAGCACCCGGGCTGAGCGTGATCAGGTCGGCGTGGCTGATGCCCTGCGTGTCGAGCTCCCAGCCATCAGCCACAAGCTGTGCGACCTGCGCTTCGCTGAGCCCACCCTGAGAGGGCGGCAAGCCGGTGAGCTGGATGTTCTCCACCCCCACCCATCTAAGTCTCTGCAAGACCGGGAGCGCCTGGGTGAGCTGGGACTGGTAGCCGTTGTCGAAGCTCACCACGACCGGCTTGCCTTTGGGCAGTGGCGTTCCACGGGTCCAGTTGGCCCACATCTGGTCCATCGTCACGGCGTGAAAGCCCGCCTGGGAAAGCGCCTGCATCTGCGCGGCGAACTCTTCTGGCGCCACATACAAGCCCGGGAATTTCGCCCCGGCGGGCGGTGGGTTGATGACGTGATACATCAGGATCGGCACCGCCTCGGTGCCGGGTGTGCCACGACCCGTTCCCGCCGTGCCGGCACCCGTGTCGCGCTGCCCACCCGCTGTGGTGGTTGAGCCGCCGCCGGTGCCAGTCGCGGCACCCAGCGTGGATGCGGCAGAGCCGTCTTTTGCGTGCTTTGAGCCAGCACCTGCCCCACTGTCGCTCGTGCCTGACGACGCGTTTCGCGAGCCCGATTTGGAGGAGCTCCCGGCGCTGAGCAATAGCACCACGAGCGCCACCAGCGCACCCAGCAGAGCTACCGCGGCGAGCCCCCGCTTGCGCCTGCGCGTCACCTCGCGCCGACGCGCCTCACGACGGGCTCGCCGCTGATCGATATCCATCCGCTCCTGGATCTGCTCCTAGTTGAGGCGCTTCTTCAGGGCGCTGGCCGCCGAGAATTTCGCCGCTTTGCTTGCAGCGATGTTGATCGTCTCGCCCGTCGCGGGATTACGTCCCTGCCGGGCCGCACGGTTGCTGACGCTGAACTTGCCGAAACCGGCAAGCGCGACTTCGCCACCGCCCGCCAGCTCATCGGAGATCAGATCGATCGCCGCCTCCAGCGCTTGGCGAGCCTGTGTTCCCGCCAGACCCGTGCGTTGTGCGACCCCATCAGCCAGATCGTTCTTCGTCATGGCACTCCCTTCTCGAGTGTCGTTGCTTGCGCCAGGCTAACGGGTGCCAAGGACGTCCATACGCCCCAGCCACCGGGTTTCCCGCACGCTAGGCCCTAATTTCTGGCGAATATGCCGAAAACGGGGCCTGTTCGGGCGTCTGGGGCTCCTGCGAGGGCGAAAGGTGCGGTTGCAGGCGCCCCGCGGCGCATGCCGTCCACAGCACGGCCAGCCACGTGAGCGAGGCCAAGCTGACGTGCACCCACACGAGCTCGGTCGGCAGGTGGGTCTTGTACTGGTCCAAGCCCACGAGCCCCTGCAAGGCGATCAACACGCACGTCGCGGTGGCCGATCGCTGGATGACTTGGTCGGCGTGGTGGTGGCGAGCTCGCCACCACACGCCGAGCGCCACCAGGCCGAACACGAGCGCGATCTCTCCGTGACGATGGATCACGAAGTCCATCGTCCCCTTACCGTTGAAATTCAGGCGGTTGATCCTCTGGCCAGGCGATCCACCCGCATGCGGACCCGCCGCGGTGGCGGCCGTGCCCGCGAAGATCGTCAAGCCGCCGAGGGCCACGGTGGCGCGAGCCCAGAGCGTGAGTGCCCGGTCATAGGAGCGGGGGCGCTCACCGGGCTCGTGCGAGGCCCGCCACGCAAGCGCCACCGCGGCCGCGACCACGAGCATCGAGAGCGCGAAGTGAGCCATCACCCAGCCGTAGTCCAGTGCACCACGCACGGTGAGCCCGCCGAGCACGGCCTGCGCGAGTACCCCAAGCGGCAAAAGGGCGCTCAAGCGCACCAAATCGCGCCGGTAAGGCCGGCGGCGGAACGCGAGCACGAGCGCCCCAATTGCGGCGATCGACACGGGCACGGTGATCGTACGGTTTGAGAACTCGATCACCGCATGGGTGTTCAGCGGCGGATAGACCTTCCCGTAGCACTTCGGCCAGGTCGGGCACCCGAGCCCGGAGCCCGTGAGTCGCACGGCCGCGCCGCTCATCACGATCAGCGTGAGCGCTCCCAATGCAACATAGGCCGTACGCGCATATTGCGTCGGCGTCAAGGTCAGCCCTCTCGCGCGGCGGCTTATGTGGCCAAGACTTTGCATCCCGATTTTCCTAAGCATTGCATCCAACCCCGCTCAACAACCCCACGCCGGGTGACCCATGCCCTGTGACCCTTGCCCGGTGAGCACAACGGGTGACCCCATGCCCGGTGAGCGCAACCCCCACGCCGGGTGACCCATGCCTGGTGAGCGCAACCCCACGCCCGGTAAGATCGGA
>Ga0210408_10005759_pt1 | contig 10823 bp, 7 predicted proteins | sample IncBWH4MmetaG_FD_155471 | JGI IMG/M metagenome (GOLD analysis project Ga0210408, IMG submission 155471) | Forest soil microbial communities from Barre Woods Harvard Forest LTER site, Petersham, Massachusetts, United States - Inc-BW-H-4-M | ecosystem: Environmental > Terrestrial > Soil >... | reverse complement strand
GGCTGCGCACAAATCGACTGAGAGCGAGCAAAAGAAATTGGAAGAACTTCGCGCCCAATCACAAGCCGCCGAAATCAATTTGCAGCGACAGCAAGAAATGCTGGCAAATGCGGAGAACGAGCTTGTCACGCTCGAGCGCACGCTTGCCGAAAAACGCTCGAGCTTGGAGATCTTGCGCCAGCTCAACGCTGAAGGAGAAGGACTCGCTCAGGGTTCGCAAGCCGTTCTCAAAGGTTTGGACGATCCGGACCGTTTTCGCGATGCAATCGTCGGATCGCTTGTTGCGCAGATCGACGTCGATCCAAAATTCATCCCGGCGATTGAGGGCGCGCTGGGCCGCAATCTGCACGCGGTTGTTCTGAAAGACGCACAACGCGCCGAAGAGATTCTCACGCGCTTGACGAGAAAGAAACTTGGGCAGGCAGCGCTGTTCGTTCCGAGACTTGCCGCATCAGCTCACGAATCGGTGCGCAAGAGTTTACCTAGAGGTGCGATTGCGTGGGCAGTTGATAAAGTTGTTGCGCCACACTCGCTCGAATCTTTACTCCGGCAATTGCTCACCGGCGTGGTTATTTTCTCGAAGTTGGACGACGCGCTGGCCTGCAAAAAAACAGAGCCGACGCTGGCGATGGCAACCCTGGATGGCGAATTCATTTCCGCCGAAGGAATCGTTTTCGGCGGTAGCAGCACGGTGAAATCAGACTCGCTGCTCGAGCGCAAGGCGCGGGTGGCAGCGTTGGCAACGGAAGAAAACGACTGCGCGAATCAACGCGCCATTCTCGTCCAAAAACGCGATCAGGCGAAGACGAGCGTCTCTGCGGCGGCGCGTAACCTCGATGAAACCCGGTCGTATCATCAAATGGCGCACCTCGCTAACTCGACTTCAGTCAACAAAATCGCCTTGCTGCAAGCGGAAGGAAAAGAAGCAGAAAGAAAGATCGACAATTTCAAATCGGAAAAGGCGACTCTCGAGCAACAGATAGAAGCTGCCGACAAACGCATTGCGGAGCTCGAAGAAGAATTGGAGTCGGCCCGCAGCGAGCTCGCTGAGCACCAGGTCGCGCAAAGCGATGCCGAAAAAGACGAAAAAGGCGCGCGCAAGCAGGAAGATAAGACGCTGGAAGACTTAAACGATTTGCGGTTGGCGATCGCAACCGCGCGCCAGCGTTTGGAAAGTTTGGAAACGCAGCGACAGCCAATGGCGGCGCGCGACGCGGAACTGGTTGAGTTAGTTGGGTCGCGCAAGGCCGACATCGCGAATTACGAATCCAAACTCGCGGCCCAGGCCCAGGAAAGTCGCGATGCCGATGTCGCAATTAAAGAGCAAACGACACGTGCGGCAGACGCGGAGGCCGCGGCGACCAAGATTTCATCGCAACGAGCGGCCCGGGCCAACGCCGTTCAGGAGCAGGAAAATGGTTTGCGCACTTTGCGCAATTCGCTGAGCGAGCTGCAAGAGAAACGCGGGCATCTGCAAGTCCGCGAATCGCAATTGCAAATGCAGATCGAGAACCTGGCCGAAAGCGTTTCACGCCGCTATCAAGTCGACCTGCGCGCCTTCGCTCCGGATGAAACTGTGTTCGATAAGACTCTGCGCGTACAATTGAAACGCTCTGAAAAAGAGGTTCCCGCCAAAGAAGATGTCGACCTCGCCGATGAAGATTTGCAAAAGGTGATCGCCGATCTCACTCGCCAACTCGACAACATGGGGCCGGTCAACCTCGAGGCGGTCCAGGAATACGACGAACTGGAAGAGCGTTACAAGTTTCTCGAAACGCAAAACAACGATCTCACCAATTCGCGTCGCGAGTTGCTGGACGTAATCGCGAAGATCAACTCGACCACGAAACAGTTGTTCGCCGACACGTTTGCGCAGGTCCGCGCCAACTTTAAGGAAATGTTTGCCGAACTCTTTGGCGGTGGTCGGGCCGATCTCTCGTTGATGGACGAAAACGATCCACTCAACTGCGGGATCGAGATTTCGGCGAAGCCGCCGGGCAAACAGTTACAAAGCGTTTCGCTGCTGAGCGGCGGCGAGCGGGCAATGACAGCGGTCGCGCTGTTGTTTTCGATCTACATGGTCCGGCCAAGTCCGTTCTGCATCCTCGATGAGATCGATGCGCCGCTGGACGAGAGCAACATTAATCGATTCGTGCGCATGCTCGATCGATTCGTCGCGCAAAGCCAGTTCATCATTATCACTCACAACAAGCGCACCATCGCGAAGGCCGAAATTCTTTACGGTGTGACCATGGAAGAGCGGGGCGTGAGCAAACTGGTTGGGATGAAGCTGACCGCGCCACCCACGACCGAACAGGCTCAGCCGCCGCGTGAGACTGTTTCCTCGCAACGCCAATTCGCGTTGGCCGAAAACGGTAACGGCGAACAAAAAGCGCGCCGGGCTGGGCGGTAACATGTCGTAATTCCGCGCAAAAAAGTTTTGCGCGCGATTGTCGATCTTGCGTAAAATTGCCCCGATGCTTCAAACGGCGCAGCGCGGAAAAAAGTCGAAGAAAACCGCCCCCGAAAAGCCGGCTGTTCACGAAGGTTACCTTGAAGCGTTTCGTTGGATGCTGCTCGCGCGCGTGCTCGAAGACAAACTCGCCAGTCTTTATCGCGGCGGCATGATTGTTGGAGGCGTTTATCTCGGCCGCGGCCAGGAAGCAGTCAGCGCAGCCTGCGGGATGTTCTTGAAAAAAGGCGACGTGTTCGGGCCGCTCATTCGAGATCAGGCGGGACGTTCCGCGTTTGGAGAACCATTGCTGGATGTTGTGCGGACGTATCTCGGTTCGGTCAAAGGTCCGATGCGCGGCCGCGATGGGAATATTCATCGTGGCCGGCCGCGCGAGAACCAACTGGCAATGATTAGTCATCTCGGCGCAATGATTCCGGTGATGGTGGGCAAGTTGCTGGCGAAGCGGATGAAAGGCGAGAAAGGATTTGTTGGCCTAACAACGCTCGGCGAAGGCGGAATGCAAACGGGCGCGACCCACGAAGGTTTGAATATTGGCGCAGTCGAACAAGTGCCTCTCGTGGTGGTGGTCACAAACAATCATTGGGCTTATTCCACGCCTAACGAACGCGAGTTTGCGTGTGCAAACCTGGTCGATCGCGCGATCGGTTACGGTTACGAAGGACATAAAATCGACGGGACCGATTTGAATCAATGTCTCGAAGTAATCGAGACGGCGGTCAAACGAGCGCGCGCCGGACGGCCGCCGCAATTGGTAGTCGCCGAAGTTTTGCGCCTGGCCGGTCACGGCGAACATGATGATGCGAGTTATGTTCCCGGGGAAATGAAGAATCAGCCGTTCGCGCAGGATCCGGTCGCGCGGACGGAGAAGTTTATTCTCGAACGCGGCTTGCTCGACCGCGACGCGTTACAGAAAATGCGCGCGGACATTGCGAAGCAGGTGGATGAAGCAGTCGCAACTGCGCAACAGGAAGATGCGCCGCAGGCGCGCGAAGAAGATTGGCGGGCAGTGTCGACAAGTGAATTGATCGACAAGCCGTCGATCTAATCCGGAACAAGCATGGCCGTCACCTATCTCGAAGCGATTCGCGAGGCGCAGACGAAATTGCTGCGCGATGACGAACGCGTCTTCATTTACGGACAGGACATTGCCGGAAAATTCGGGGGCGCATTCAAGGCAACGAAAGGATTGGCCGAACAATTTCCCGGTCGCGTGTTGAATACGCCGATCAGCGAGGATGCGATGGTCGGGACCGCAATCGGCGCGGCATTGGAAGGAATGCGACCGATCGTGGAAATGCAGTTCGCAGATTTCTCGATGATCGCGGTCAATCAAATCCTAAACAACGCGGGTACGCATTACTGGCGCACCAATGTGCCGGTGCCGATCACGGTTCGGTTGCCGTCAGGCGGAACAAAAGGCAGCGGTCCGTTTCACAGTCAAAGCATGGAAGGGCTTTACTCGCACTATCCGGGCATTGTGGTCATGACGCCGGCCACAGTCGAAGATGCTTACACGATGTTGATCGACGCGGTCGCAATCGACGACCCGGTGATCTACTGCGAACACAAATATCTTTATTACCATCTCAAGGCCGACGCGTTGCCGAAGGAAAGTTTTCCGGTAGGCAAAGCGCGAATCGTCAGGCCGGGACGCGATCTTACCATCGTGACTTACAGCGCGATGGTGCACGAAGCCCTCGCCGTGGCTAACGAATTACGCAACGACGGATTCGAAATCGAAGTTGTCGATCTTCGCACGGTCAAACCGCTGGATACTGCGACGGTGCTCGCATCGGTCGCGCGCACTGGACGTTTACTCGCGGTCGGCGAAGCGTTTCCGTGGGGCGGCGTCACCTCGGAAGTGATCGCGCGCGTTACGACCGAAGGTTTTCATCTGCTCGATGCCGCACCGGCGCGCATCAACGCCAAAGACACGCCGATTCCTTATCATCCAAATCTTTGGAGCGAACACCGGCCAAATCGAAAAATTATTGCCGAAAAAGCGAAGAAAATTCTCGCGGAGTAAAATTATGCCTCAAGTTCCAATCACCATGCCGCAGCTCGGCGAATCGATGGCCGAGGCGACGATCGTTTCCATCAAAGTGAAACCCGGCGACAAAGTTTCGGCCGATCAGGAAATCATCGAAGTCGAAACCGACAAGGCGGTAATGGGTGTGACCACGCCGTGCCCAGGCGAAGTAGCGAAGATCGAAGCTGAAGTGAAAGGAACTTATTCGGTCGGTGCTGTGTTGGGTTATATCGAAGCCAGCGAGGCCGACGCCGCGCGATTTCAAAAGCGGGCGCCCGCACCACCGCAGGGTGAAGTCGCAAAAGAAATTCCTGGCCGCCAAGAAGAAGCAACGGCCAAGACCGGCAACGGAAGCGGTTCGCATTTTCAAGTAGACGATGTCGATCTTCCACAAGTCGCAACGACTGCTGAAGGTGGACGCGGTGGGTTGCCCGTTCCGGCAAGCGCGAAAGGCGCCGGATATTTGTCGCCGCGCGTGCGTGCGCGGATGGCGGAGTTGCAGTTGACGCAAGCCGATCTCGCCGGAATCGCCGGCACGGGCACGGCCGGGCGCCTAACAATTAAAGATCTCGAACATTTCCTAAGCTCGATTGAATCGCAACCGGCCGAAAAGCCGAGCGCGATTCGCACAGGCGTAGCCGATGCAATGCGACGCAGTTGGACGCGACCGCTGGCCACCGTTGGTGTCGCCGTCAATCTCGATCCAGTTTTAGAGGATCGACAATCGCGCGATCCGAAACCGGGGCCGGCGCTTTACGCGTTGCGCGCGCTCGCGCTCGCGATTGCCGAACAACCAAACGCCGCCGCGCGATTGATCGGCGGACGCGCGATTGGATCGCAATCAATCGACATCGGCCTCGCAGTCGAAGCCGGCGAAGGAATTATGGTCCCTGTGATTCGCAACGCCGATAAAACATCGCTCGCCGACCTGACGGCGAAATACGCGGAACTTGTCGATCTTGCGCGGCGTCGTCGGCTGACGAGTGAAATGACTTCCGGCGGAATCGCGTCCGTCTCCAACTTCGGCACGTTCGGGCTCGATTGGGGCACGCCAATTCCCCTGCCCGATCAAACAATGATTCTGGGTCTCGGCGTTGGAAAGAAAACGCCGGTGTGGGATGAATCGAAAAACGAATTCGTTCCAAAAATCGAAGCGCAAGTCACGTTGAGTTTCGATCATCGCAGTCTCGACGGCGGCGGCGCGGGACGTTTGCTCAAGCGCGTAATCGAGCTGCTCGAAGATCCGACGAAGTTATAGTCGTCGGCTGAGCCGGACCGGCGTTTGTTTGGCAGCACTTCTGCCGATGAGGACATCCGCAGCTACAACGTTGCGATTGTTTTCGCGCGGGTTAATTTAGATATCCAATGTACAAGGACAAGGAATTCGAATTGAAGCGCGATCTGGAGGTGATTCTGATCCCGGCCGGGCAAAAGTACACGGTTCCGGCTGGAACGAAGGGCGTGATCACGCAGGCGTTGGGAGGCAATTACACGATCGCGACGCAATACGGATTATCGCAGGTTGCGGAGAAGGATTTGGATGCGCTCGGTATTGAAAGGCCAAAGCTAGAGGCGAAACCAAAAGCCGCAGCAGCAACGAACGGCCGAGTTTCGGAAGACGATGTTTGGAGCCAGCTCAAGCAATGCTACGACCCGGAAATTCCGGTGAACATTGTCGATCTGGGCTTGGTTTACGATTGTCGCCTGATCAAGAAAGATGATGGCGGGACGCGAGTGGAAGTGAAGATGACGTTGACCGCTCCGGGTTGTGGAATGGGGCCAGCCATCGCACACGACGCCCAAAGCAAGATCCTTTCGATCGACGGCGTGGACGAAGCCGAGGTGCAGTTGGTCTGGGATCCGCCATGGAACCAGAACATGATCAGCGAAGCCGGGCGAATGAAGCTCGGGATGATCTGAGTAACACCGGACTTCAGTCCGGTGTTAAGCACAGATCGAGAACGCAAAAAAAGAATTTAATTTTTGTTGGCGCATTGACAGCGGCCATGATTGTATGAACTTTTGCGCTCCGAAAAATTCGATCATGCCAACGACTGAAGTGATTTTAACCGACAACGTGCCTGGCCTTGGCGCAGAAGCCGACGTGGTAAAAGTGCGTCGCGGCTACGCGCGAAATTATCTGCTGCCGGAAGGCAAAGCTTATGAGGTAACGCCGGCGGCGCTGCGTCAGCTCGACAATCTGAAAAAGAAACGCGCTGAACGCGAAGCGCGCGAATTAAACGACGCCGAAGAAATCGCGCGCAAAATTGGCAAGGCACGTCTCACATTCACGCTCGCGACTGGTGAATCCGGCAAAGCTTTCGGTTCAATCACCGCCCAAGACATCGTGACGCGGATGAAAAACGAGCTCGGGCTCGACATCGATCGACACAAAATCGCGCTGGAGCGGCCGATCAAGGACACCGGCGAGCATGAAATCGCGATCAAGCTGCATCACGACGTAACCGCCCAATTTAGGTTTGATGTGAAATCGGCAGAGGCGCGAAAAGCGGAAGCTGAACCTGCGGGCGAGCATCCGGAAAAGAAACGCCGTGGATTTTTCCGCAAACACAAGGAAGAGAAAAAGGAAGAATAGTTAATGGCGACTCAACCATCCTCCGGGATTGGTCGAGAGCCTCGAAAGTCAGGAAATGGCGCTGGCCGAGGCTCGGCGGCGCGAAGCGGCGAAAATGTTATTCCGATTCCGCGCACAGGTTCTGCGCAGGATATTCACCGCACACCGCCGCACAGTGTCGAAGCCGAGCAAGGCGTCCTTGGCTCGATGCTGATCTCGCCGCGCGATGCGATCGCGGAGGTCGTCGAAAAAATCACCGCCGATTATCTTTACGTTCCGGCGCATCAAACCATCTTCAATGTCCTGGTCGATCTTTGGAATGCCGGCGCAGGAATTGATCTAATCACGTTTACTCAGATTCTGCGCGATCGGAATCTGCTCGAAAGCGTCGGCGGCGCCGCGGCGGTTACGAATCTTTACACCTTCGTCCCCACTGCCGCGAACGTCGGCTATTACATCGACATCGTGCGCGATAAATACATTTTGCGCTCCATCATCGCCGCCGGAACCGAAAGTGTTCGGCGCGCTTACGAAGAACAGGACGAAGTCGGCAATCTTCTCGACGAAGTAGAGCAGACGATTTTCGCTGTCGGCGAAGACCGGTTCAAAGGCCAGATGCTTTCGATGAAAGATCAGGTGATGGAAGCGATCGAGTCGATCGAAAAGCTTTATGAGCGCAAGGGCGGCATCACGGGCGTTTCAACAGGCTTTGTCGAATTCGACCGCATGACGAGCGGAATGCATCCGTCGGAAATGATCGTGATCGCAGCGCGCCCAAGCATGGGAAAAACGGCCCTGGCAATGAACATCGCGGAGCACGTGGCGATCAATGAGAAATTGCCGGTTGGCGTTTTCAGTTTGGAAATGAGCAGTCAGCAGCTTGTGCAACGTTTGCTTTGCTCTCGCGCGCGGGTGAATTTGCAAAAAGTTCGCGACGGATTTCTTGGCGAGCGGGATTTCCCAAGCTTAACGGCCGCGGCTTCGAAACTCGCCGAAGCAAAAATCTTCATCGATGACAGCGCGAGCCTGACGATTTTGGAATTGCGGGCCAAGGGGCGGCGGCTTAAAGCACAGCAGGACGTTCAGCTGATCATTGTCGATTATTTGCAGTTGCTAAGATCGACATCGCGCCGCGCTCAGGACAACCGCCAGCTCGAGATCTCGGAAATTTCCGCGGGATTGAAAGGCCTGGCCAAGGAATTGAAAATTCCCCTGATCGTCGTCGCGCAGTTGAATCGCCAGCCCGAGCAACGGACGGGCGGTAAACCGCGTTTGAGCGATCTGCGCGAATCAGGGTCTATCGAACAAGACGCCGATCTCGTCGGGTTGCTGGTGCGGCCGGAGATTTACGAGGAAGATGAAGAAGCGCGCGCTGAAAAAGCCGGCGAAGCGGAATTAATCATCGCCAAACAGCGCAACGGCCCCGTCGGCGAAATTCCCCTCACCTTCTTGAAAGAATTCACCCGGTTCGAAGATCGCGCCCGCAACGTGACCGAGCCGGAAGAAGCATTTTAGAGCGATTTAGCGGCTTCGACGACGTGTTTGGCGTCGATGCCGAATTCTTTCATCACCTCGGCGCCGGGCGCGCTCAGCCCAAATCGATGCAGTCCGATGACTTTTCCATCGAGCCCAACGAATTCGTACCAAGTGTCTGGAACACCGGCTTCAATCGCCACGCGTTTGCGACAGGAATTTGGCAAAACGTCCTCGCGATATTTGTCCGGCTGACGTTTGAAACGCTCGAAGCAAGGCATTGAAATAACGCGTGCGCCGTCGCCGAGCTCCTTCGCCGCGGCGAGCGCGTGCTGCAATTCGCTGCCACACGACATGATGATGAGCTCGAGTTTCCCTTTTTCCTTTTTCGCAATGTAACCGCCACGAGCAACCCCTTCCCGCCGCAGCTTAAGATCGACATCATTCAAAATCGGCACGACCTGACGTGTTAGGGCGATGAAGGTCGGCCCATCGATTCGTTGAACGGCGGCGGCGAAGGCCGCCGCAGTTTCCTCAGGATCAGCCGGACGAATCACGTCGATTTGCGGCATGACCCGCACACTACTGATCGTTTCGACCGGTTCGTGAGTCGGACCATCCTCGCCGACTCCGATCGAGTCGTGCGTGAAAATATAGATGTTTGGCAGCTTCGAAAGCGCGGCAAGCCGGATCGAGGCGCGGCAATAATCGGTGAAAACAGTGAAAGTCGCGCCGGATGCACGAAAGATCCCGTGATAGGAAATTCCGTTCATGATTGCGCACATTCCGTGTTCGCGAATCCCGAAATGGATGTTCCGGCCAGCCGGTGTGTTGCGGGTAAAATCACCGCCATCTTTAAGGTAGTTTAAAGTGGAGCCGTGAAGGTCGGCGCTTCCGCTGATCAATAAAGGCACGGCCTGGGCAATGGGTTGCAACGCTTCACTGCCGGCTTTGCGCGTGGCGAGTTTGGAATCCTTCGGAAACTCCGGAATCTTCGCCAAAAGATCGGCGGGAACCTTTCGCTCGATCCCGCCCTCCAGAAGTTTCGCCTGCTCGGGATTTCTCTTCCGCCAATCGTTGTAGGTTTTTTCCCAGCGATCGTACTCGGCGAGCAACTTCTTCTTATGCTCGGCGAAATAATCGTAGGTTTCCTTCGACACATAATAATGCTCGTCCGGCAAGCCAAGCCCTTTGCGAGCGGCATCGACAAATTTCGCGCCGGCTTCACCATGCGCTTTGTAGGTTCCGGCGACCTCCGGAATCCCCTTCCCGATCAAAGTGTGAGCGACAATCAGCTTCGGTTTCCCGTCGTTGTTCTCTTTCGCGGTGTTGAGCGCGTCAAGAAACGCCTGCATGTCCTGGCCGTTAATTTCCTGAACATCGAATCCGTAACCCTTGAACCGCATCGCAGTGTCCTCGCTTTGGGTCGCAGTCGCCGGCGCGTCGAGAGTGACCGCGTTCGAATCGTAAATCAGAATCAAATTATCCAGCCCGAAATGTCCGGCGAACGCGCTCGCTTCGGAAGCAACGCCTTCCTGCATGCAACCGTCACCGGCGAGACAAATGCAGTGTTGATCGAAAATACGATGCTCCGCCGTGTTGAAACGCGCCGCAGCCATTTTCATCGCGACTGCGATGCCGGTCGCATTGCCAACGCCCTGGCCTAATGGGCCGGTGGTGCATTCCACTCCCGGTGTTTCAAAAAATTCCGGATGGCCAGGCGTTTTTGAGTGCAATTGCCGGAAGCGTTTGACCTCCGACATCGGCAAATCGTAGCCGCTCATGTGCAGCCAGGCATAAAGGAACATTGAGCCATGGCCGGCCGAGAGAACGAAGTAATCCCGCCCAATCCAGCGCGGTTTGTCGGGGTTATATTTTAGAGCATGACCGAAAAGCACCGCCCCCATTTCGGCGCAGCCGAGCGGAAGCCCAAGATGGCCAGATTGCGAGGCTTGCACTGCATCCATACAAAGTCCGCGGGCTTCGGTCGCCGCCCGCGACAGCGCGTCGATATTTAGGCTCATGAAAAAGGAGGTAATTTATGGTTTTGGATCGCGGGTTGCGCAATCCCTTTCCGAACCTATCGGTGCTGCCGGTAGAATTCGAGGTATCAATTACTTAACAACGTGTCTTTCCCTGCCCGTCGCCCCGGCGTTGAATAACTTGTGAATAAAAGTCGGCAAAAGGGCTGTTTTATTCACATCTTTCTGTCAATAAGGGCTTAATTTTCCCGCCACCGCCGCCTAGGTTGTCCATCCTACGATGAAACT
>Ga0210408_10005757_pt1 | contig 10826 bp, 6 predicted proteins | sample IncBWH4MmetaG_FD_155471 | JGI IMG/M metagenome (GOLD analysis project Ga0210408, IMG submission 155471) | Forest soil microbial communities from Barre Woods Harvard Forest LTER site, Petersham, Massachusetts, United States - Inc-BW-H-4-M | ecosystem: Environmental > Terrestrial > Soil >... | reverse complement strand
CTTGGTAACGCCGCGAATGGTGAAGTTACCCTCGATATCAAAAGTGTATGGTCCGGTCTGAACGATTTTGGTCGATTTGAAAGTAATCAAAGGAGATTCTTTGACGTTAAAGAAATCCTTACCCTTCAACTTGTTGTCCTTCATATGGCTTCCGGTGTTGACGCTATCGGCTTCAATCTCGATGTCTAAAACAGCGTCCCTGACATCCCTCGACGAAAACTTAATGCTTGCGTTCCACTTCTCAAAGATGCCTTTGATCGAAACGGAAGAATCGACGCCAAATTTGATACTGCTTTCGGTTGGCGTAACTTCATAGGTCGGGACCTCCTGTGTATAACTTGCTCGCGGTGACGCGAGAAAAGCCATCAGACACGCGGCGGACGCTAGCACGTAGCGAATTAGTGCGCTCAGGCGACTTCGCTCATTGGCTCTCTGTGACCAATTCTCTTTAGCTGTAAACATGTATGGACTCCCTCGTTCACTCTTCTCGGTAAGAACCGGTCATTCAAGGATGGCTTTTGGCTCAAGAAACGCCGCAATACCGTATTTGCCATATTCGCGGCCGACACCGGAGTATTTGAACCCGCCCCAGGGTGCTTGCGGATCGTCGGTCATGTTATTGATCACGACGCGGCCGGCTTGTAGCTGAGACGCCACGCGGCGTGCGCGCTGGATGTCAGTCCCCAAGACGGCGGAGTGGAGACCGTATTTGGAGTCGTTGGCAATGCGAATCGCTTCGTCCTCGGAGTCGTAGGCGATCACACTGAGCACGGGGCCGAAAATCTCTTCCTTGGCGATGGTCATGTCGTTCTTCACATTGACGAACACCGTGGGCTTCACGAAGTAACCTGCTTCGAGACCCTTCGGGCGGCCTTCTCCGCCGACCAGCACCTCCGCGCCTTCTTCAATGCCTTTGCGAATGTAGGATTCGATCCGCTCATACTGTTTTTGCGACACCATCGGTCCAACCATAGTGTTGGGATCGGACGGATCGCCAACCCTAAAGGCACGCATCTCATGCCGTATCGCCCGCTTTACCTCGTCAAGTCGGCTCTTGGGCACGAGAAGCCGCGTTCCGGCTGCGCAAGCTTGACCACTATTCAAGAAGGCCAAGGTAAGAGCCGCTGGAATGGCTTTGTCGAGCGCGGCATCATCCAGCAGGATCGTGGGCGACTTCCCGCCCAGTTCGAGCGTCACACGCTTCATCGTGGCGGCGGCATCCCGCATGATGGCTTGACCCACGGCCACTGAGCCCGTGAATGAAATCTTCGCGACGTCGGGATTGCGCACGAGCTCAGCGCCGACGACAGTGCCCAGTCCCGTCACCACGTTGAACACACCCTTGGGCAGCTCGGCCGCATTCAGAGCTTCAACCATCACCCGCGTCTGCAGCGGGCTCATTTCGCTCGGCTTGATGACGACCGTACAACCAGCCGCCACGGCCGATGCCAGCTTGAGGCAAATGAACAGCGCGTTCGCGTTCCAAGCGGTAATCAGACCGGCAACGCCGACAGGCTCCAGGGTGACTGTCGTTTTGCCCCAGCTTTCTCTCAACGGCAGCTCTTGAAGTCCCTTCTCGGCCGCAGCGAAGGCGTTGACGCCCGACTGCACAATAAGCCGCGCGAACCGGGCGACCCCGCCGTACTCCTCAATCATCACAGCCGTTAAATCGTCGATGCGGGCTGAGACAGCCTTATGTAGCTGGCGCAAGTAGCGCGAGCGCTCTTCCTTCGTTGTCCGGCCGAAACTGGCGAATGCACGCTTAGCCGCAGCAATAGCGCGTCGCGTATCTTCCTCGTCTCCCATCATGACGCGGCCAATCACTTGCCCGTTCGTTGGCTTGACGATGTCCATGACCTCGCGGCCATGCGATTCAACGAACGTTCCATCAATGTAGTGCGTGGTCATTGTTCTAATGGCGTCTTTCGCTTTGATGGCTTCCATCGCGCTTCTCCTTGCACATGTATTTCAGTCGAAACGAATCAATTCACCCGCGCGTGTTGGAGTAAAGACTCCTTCAAAAATCTCGCAGTAACCGTCGTTCACGATTCCTGTCGGTGGCACTCAACTATTCGCCCGGTTCGTTTTCTAGTAATGAAGGGTTCATTCGACAATCGAAGCCTTTCAGGCTTCATTGCTGCCAGCCTCCTCCTAGCGCTTCATACAACTGGACTAGCGCCAACAATTCGTTGAGTCGAGCCTGCGCGAGGCCTAATTCCGCCGAGAAGGCGTTGGTTTCGTTGGTCAGGACTTCCAGATAGCCCGTGGCGCCGCCCGTGTAGCGCATGTGGGAAAGACGCGCCGCGTCCTCTGCGGACTGGAAGAGCAGGTCTTGCTGCGCGCGGAATTCCCGCGTCTTGCGATACGCGACCAGGGCATCGGAGACGCTGCGAAAGCCTCCCTGAATCGATTGTTGGTAAAACAGCGCGGCCGTTTGCTGTTGGGCCTCGGCCAGACGCACTCCCGAGCGGAGTCTGCCCCCCGTAAAGACCGGCTGAGCCAGCGAAGCGCCGAAGCTCCACGCGCCCGCCGGTCCGCTGAACAAGTTGGTGAGCGCAGAACTCTGGAATCCACCGGTCCCGCTGAGCGAAATTTGGGGAAAATACGCGGCACGTGCTACGCCGATTTCCGCATTTGCGGCGACGAGTTGTTCTTCCGCCTGGCGAATATCGGGCCGGCGCTCCAGCAGGGATGACGGAAGCCCTGGCGGCACTTGAGGAGGTTGCCGTTGCTCGGTGAGAGTCCGCCCTCTGGGTATGTCGCCAGGGTTCTGGCCGAGCAAAATGCTGAGAAAGTTTTCCTGCTGTTCAATTTGCTGTTCGAGGGCAGGAATCTCCGCGCCGGCCGTAAAAACCAGTTGCTCGGCCTGGCGCACGTCGAGCTGAGAAGTCGCGCCCCCGTTTGCCAGAATTTGCGTCAGCCGAAGTGACTCCTGCCGTGAATCAAACGTGCGTTTCGAAATCTCTAATTGTAGGTCGAGCGCTCGCAACTGGAAGTACGCGGCGGCGACGTTCGCCACGAGCGTGGAAACGACTTCCTGGCGGGCCCATTCGCTCGCCAGCAGATTGGCCCGGGCGGCTTCCGTCGCACGGCGGAACTTGCCCCAGAAATCCAGTTCCCAATTAGCGGACAGATTCACCTGTCCGGTGCTGGTTTCAAAGGCCGGTAGGAATTTCGATTGAGCAGTGCGGACGTCCGCAATTCCGGCCCCGGCACTCACCGTTGGAAACTGATCGGCGCGTGTAATCCCGAGTTGTGCCTTGGCTTCGAGTATCCGAGAAGCGGCGATTCGCAAATTGTAATTCTGCTGAAGCGCAGTGCGGATGAGAGTGCGCAACTGCTCGTCCTGGAAGATGTCCCACCACTTTTGATCGCCGAGAGTGGCAGTCTCCGTTTGTGCAGTCCCGTCGGGAGCCAGTCCACGGTACGTCGGGGGAACCGCGACGGTGGGCCTCCTGTAGTTCGGTCCCATAGTGCAGCCGAAGAGCACGAGGGCGGCGCAGAGCAGCGCAAGGCAATTTCTCATGTCAATCCGCCTCGGCCGGCGCGTTGGCAGCGGAAAGCACCCGGCTCCTACGGCCAGCGCCCGACCATTTCTCGACCAGATAGAACATGGCGGGAATGAAGAAAATGCCGACGAGGCTTGCAGCCAACATGCCTCCGATGACCGCCGTGCCCATGATCTGGCGGGCGACGGCTCCTGCCCCGGAGGCGGTCCACAGTGGAACTGCGCCGAGAATGAAGGCGAACGAAGTCATCAATATGGGGCGAAGCCGCAGGCGCGCTCCCTCAAGCGCAGCGTGCATAAGAGGCTTGCCCTGCTCGTACTGTTCCTTCGCGAACTCCACGATGAGGATGGCGTTTTTGGCCGCCAGTCCGATCAACATCACGAGACCAATTTGCGAGTAAACGTCGCTTTCGATTTGCACCATGTAACTCGGCAGAGAGGCAGCCAGGAGTGTCCGCCTTAGCCATAGAACAGCGAACGCGCCAAAAATCGCGACCGGAGTGCTGAGAAGGACGCTGAAAGGGAGAGACCAGCTTTCGTAGAGTGCCGCGAGGATCAAGAAGACGAACAGAAGAGAGAACCCGAAGATGGCGCTTGCCGGAACCCCCTCCTGCGCTTTCTTTTCCTGAAAGGACATCCCAAGGTAGTCGAAGCCCATCTCACGCGGCATGGATCTTCGGAACACGTCTTCGAGCGCGGCCATGGCCTGCTCTGCACTATAGCCGGGCGCAGCCGCGCCATTGATCTGGGCGGCGCGATACTCGTTGAAGCGCATGGTGAATTCGGGGCCGTCGCGCGACTCGAAGCGCGTAACGGAGGAAAGGGGAACCATGCCGCCCTTGTTATTTCGAACGTAGAACTGGCCGACATTTTCCGCTTGGGTGCGAAAGTCACCTTCGGCCTCGATGTAGACCTGCCACTGCCGGCCAAAGCGGCTGAAGTAGTTAATGAAGTACCCGCCCATGAAGGCCTGCAACGTTTGGTACACGTCCTTGACGGACGCACCCTGCTTCATGACCTTTTCGCGATCCACTTCCGCGTACAGTTGGGGCACGCTGGAAAGAGAGGTGGTGCTGAGGCCCGCAAGTTCGGGGCGCTTGCGGGCTTCGCTGAGAAAGGTCTGGAGATTCGATGAAATAAACTCGAGGTCTTTGCCAACGCGATCCTCCAGCACGAAAGTGAATCCGCCCGAGGTTCCAACGCCGGGAATAGCCGGCGGGGAGAAGGAAAAAGCTATGCCTTCGGGGAGCGAGAAAAGCTGCTCGTTGATTCGCTCCTTGATGGCTTGGAGTTGCTCTTCACGTGACTTCCGCTCGTCCCAAGGCTTCAGCGTGACGAAGAAAAAAGCGTTGTAGCTGGTACGCACGAAGCTCAGCAGACTGAATCCAACGATGCTGGTGGTGTGCTCAACGCCGGGAGTGTGCGCTAGAATGTTTTCGATTTTCGCGGCCACATCGTCCGTGCGCTGAAGGGAGGCCGCGGTCGGAAGCTGAACGTTCACGTAGAGGTAGCCCTGGTCTTCGTCGGGAAGAAAGCTAGAGGGCACCTTGCTCCCGAACCAACCGGCAGCAACCGCGAAGGCCGGCAGCAGAATCAGAGCAATGGCACTTTTGCGGATAAGGAAGCCGCAAACCCGGACATACCATTCCGTGGCGTTAGCGAATACCCGATTAAACCATCCGAAAAACGCCGCGAGTGGTCCGCGAGAGGATTTCTTGGGACGGAGCAGTAGCGCGGCCAGCGCCGGACTCAGCGTCAAGGCGTTGAACGCAGACAGAATCACGGAAAAGGCGATGGTCACTGCAAATTGCTGGTAAAGACGTCCGGTAATACCAGGGATGAAGGCCGTAGGAATAAAGACCGCGGAAAGAACTAGGGCAATGCCAATGACTGGACCGGAGATTTCCTCCATCGCTTTGAGTGCTGCGGCTCTTGGCGCGAGACCATCCTCAATGTGCCGCTCGACCGCTTCGACAACCACGATGGCATCGTCCACCACGAGCCCAATCGCTAAGACCAATCCGAAAAGCGAAAGCGTGTTAATCGAGAAACCGAACAACGGAAAGAACATGAAGGTGCCGACAAGGGAGACGGGCACAGCAAGCAGCGGAATGAGCGTCGCACGCCAACCTTGCAGAAAAACGAAAACGACGATGAGAACCAGAACAATGGCGATGACCAGGGTAAGGACAATCTCCTTCATACCTTCGTTGACGGCCTGTGTCGTGTCGAGCGAGATGACATAATCCATGTCCTGCGGCAATCGAGTCTTCAGCTCTGCCATCAGCTTTTTGATATCGTTTGCTGCTTGAACAGCGTTCGAACCCGGCAACTGGTAGGCTGCAACGATGGCAGCGGCTTTGCCATCCAGACGACTCACCATGTTGTAGGTCTGCGCGCCAAGCTCCACGCGCGCGACATCCTTTACGCGGACCACGGCGCCGGTGGACGATTCGCGGACGACGATTTTTCCGAACTCTTCAGGCGATGTCATGCGCCCCTGTGCGCGAACCGTGTAGGTGAACTGCTGTCCCTTTGGGACCGGTTCGCTGCCCACCTGGCCCGCGGGGTTGACGGCGTTTTGTGACTGAATGGCTGAGACAATTTCGGGAACCGTGATTGCCAATTTCGCGAGTCGGTCGGGCTTGACCCACAGGCGCATCGCGTATTGGCCGGCGCCAAAAATCTGGACACTCCCGATGCCGTAGGAACGGTTGATTTGGTCAGCCAGGTTGATGTAGGCGTAGTTGGCCAGAAAGCGCGGATCATAGGTGCCGTTCGGCGAATAGAGTGTGACCAGCATCAGCGGAGCGGTTACGGTCTTTTGCACGGTGACGCCGTAGTTCGTGACATCAGCCGGCAGTTGAGACGCGGCCTGCGTTTGTCGCATTTGCGTCAACATCAGATCGGTATTCGGATCGGTCTTTACGTCGTAGTCCACGATGAGACGCATGAGGCCGTCGGCGGTCGAGTTCAGCGAATACATGTAGTTCATATTGTCCACGCCGCTCATTTGTTGCTCGACGGGCGTCGCCACGGACTGCTCGATGGTCTGTGCATCCGCCCCTACATAGGTTGCAAGCACCTGAACCTCGGGTGGAACGATGTTGGGGAATTGAGCCACGGGAAGGGTGGCGATCGTGACTGCTCCAACGATCACCATGAGGATCGAGATGACCATGGCCACGATGGGCCGGTTAATGAAAAACTTGGACACGGGTCAATCGCCTTTCGCCTGTGGCTGTTTGATTTTCACTGTGGCGCCGTTTTGGATTTTCTGCAGTCCCTCGACGACCACCAGTTCGCCGGCCTTAACTCCGCTTTCGACGATCCAGAAAGGTCCGACACGGTCACCAACCGTCACTGCTCGGGTGCTCACCTTGTTGTCCAGACCGACGACTGCGAGCTGATAACTTCCTTGTAGTTCGCTGACAGCCTTCTGCGGCACGAGCAGCGCAGCGTGTCTAATTTCCGGTGCCGCCCGCAACCTTCCAAACTGACCGGGGCGAAGGAAGTTTTGCGGATTGGGAAAGGAGCAAACGACCTGAATACTGCCTGTGGCTACGTCCACTTGTCGGTTGGTGAGCAGGCCTGTGCCTTTGTGCTGATAGACGGAACCGTCAGCCAAAATCAGGTCGAATGGCGGCCGGTTGGAAGGAATGTCCTTTTGCGTTTCGGCGTTGATCCTGTCAGCGAAATGGATGTACTCCTGTTCGCTGATTGAGAAATATGCCTTGATGGGATTTATTTGCGAAACCGTAGTCAGAACCGTCGTCGGATTCACGAGATTTCCGATTTGCACCTGGGCAATTCCTGAAATGCCGTCGACCAGCGATTTCACGTGCGTGAATTCTAGATTCAGCTTGGCCTGTTCGACCTGCGCTTCAGCGGCCTTGACCGCTGCCTTCGCCGCTCGGTTCGCTTGTATGTCGTTGTCCAGCTGGCTCTGGGCGATGGCGCGTTCTTTGGCCAGCGGCGTATCCCGGTCGACATCCATTTGGGTTTTGCCGAGTTGTGCCTGAGCTTGGGCCAACTGGGCATTCGCTTGGTCGAGGAGGGCCTGGAACGGGCGTGGATCGGTCTGAAAAAGAATTTGCCCCTTGCGGACGAACGAACCTTCTTTGTACGTCTGCCGAATGACGTATCCTGTCACCTGGGGTTGAATTTGCGCGTTGACATACCCGTCGAGCGTGGCAACCCATTCGCTGTAAATCGGAACATCTTTCTGAGCCACGCTCGCGACTTCCACTTCGGGACTCGGAACGGGTGAAGCCGCTTTCGGGCTCCCGCAACCAGCGACGAAAACGACGGTTAACGGCAAGAGAGATAGAACGAGTCGAGCAGCTCTGAAACTGGCAGCGCGAACCTTGCCCCGATTCTCTCCGCGGAACATTGTGGGATCAGCCGCCGCAACACGCTTCGTTTGTTCCAGAGCGGGTCCGAGATCCGAGCTCCTGCGTGTTATGTGTTCGAATTTCCGGGCTCGACCGTCTTGATCAGCCATTGTCATCGATTTGACTCCCGAACCTCGCGAGCTAATTCTCGAGAGCCGCATGAACGGCCTCTAGTAAAACTCTGTCGTCGAAGGGCTTTGCCAAGAACTTCACTGCCCCATCACGCATGGCTTGAGTGCGCATCTTGGGGTCCCCATGCGCCGTGACGAAGATGATCGGTATGCGGCATCGCTCCGCCTTGAGCTTGGTTTGCAGTTCAAGCCCGGACATGCCTGGCATGCGAATGTCCGCGATTAGGCATGCAGCCTTGTGTTGAGCGCCGGAATCCAAGAATTGTTCCGCGGAGCCGAAGCAGAGCGTCGAAAGCCCTTCCGATTCGATCAGATCTTGCAGGGCGGTTTGAACCGACCTATCGTCGTCGACTATGGCGATGAATCTTGAGCTTTGTTCGTTGCTCATGCGCGGAGCCTAGCCGTAATCGCAGCGCGTGCACAATTGGCTCTTAGTCGTACGAACTACCACTTTGGTGGTAGTTGACTAGAAGGGAGGACGGAGGAATAACCCTGGCTAGAGATTAGAACCACTTACTTGCGAGGAGAGAGTTTCAGCTTATCGGCCATGCGGACCAAGTCAACTACCGATCCAGCCCTCATCTTGCGCATCACGTTGCCTCGATGGACCTTTACTGTTGCTTCGCTCGCTCCGATTTCGGAGGCAATCTGCTTATTGAGCATTCCGGAGACGACGAGAGCCATAACCTGCTGCTCTCGCGGGGTCAATGCGTGATAACGCTCCCGAAGGGCATGGATTTCGGCGTGTTGTTCATGCGTGGCGCGGTCACGCTGCAGCGCTTGCTGAATCGCGTCCAGCAGATCCTGATCCCTGAAAGGCTTCGTCAGAAATTCCACTGCACCGGACTTTAGCGCTCGCACAGACATAGGAATGTCCCCGTGCGCCGTGATGAAAATGATGGGGATCTGCATGCCGGTCTCAGTCAACAGCCGCTGGAAATCGAGTCCACTCATCTGGGGCAGTCTTACGTCGAGGACTAAACAGCTGGGCCGGCCAGTGTGTCTCTTGCGAAGAAACTCCTCGCCGCTTGCAAAGGATTCGGCGCGCAGTCCAACGGACTCGACGAGATCTTGGATCGCCTGACGCATGCCGCGGTCGTCGTCGACGATGAAGACGGTGGGGAGTGCCTCGGATGTCATGCGTGTTCCTCGGCTTTGGCGGGAAGGGTGAAATGAAAAGTTGCGCCTGCCTCCTGATTGGCGGTGGCCCACACTCGGCCACCGTGAGCCTCCACGATCGAGCGGGTTATGGCCAAACCCATGCCCGTGCCTTGCGGCTTCGTGGTATGGAAGGCGTCAAAGATCCGCCCAGTATTTTCTGCCGGCAATCCGACGCCGGTGTCTCCGATGGAGACCATGACCTGACCTTCGGAAGCCAGTCGAGAACTGATCGTCAAATTGCCTCCGGTGTCTTTCATGGCTTCAATTGCGTTCAACATCAGGTTCATGAACACCTGTTGAAGTTGCACCCGGTCTGCTATGACGTTTGGCATATTCTCTTGTAGTTCGGTATGGATTTTTATGGAGTGCCGCACCGCTTCTTTCCTAAGCAGAGCGGTCATTTCTCGAGTGATGTCTTTTAGCTCAACGATCCCGCGCTCAGGAGGCGTACCCTTTTTATAAAAAGACCGCAAACGATTGATCACATCGGCCGCGCGATTTCCGTCTTGCTCAATTCTTGCCGCCGCTGCACGTGCCCTTTCGAGGTCCGGAGGATTGCGCGCGAGCCACCGTAAACACGCGTTGGCGCTGGTGATTGAGGCGGCTATGGGCTGCCTGATTTCGTGCGCCAACGCGGCGGCGAGTTCTCCCATCATATTGACGCGATTGATGTGTGCGAGATCGGCCTCTAACTGCCGCAGCTTTTCGCGCTCCTCTTCGGCGCGCTTTCGTTCGGTTATATCCATGGTGATACCGACGTACTCACCGATTTCTTGAGAAGGATTGTGATGTCCTATGCCACGCAAGAATCTGATGGCGCCGTCGGTTCGGCGAATCCGAAACTCGACGTCATAATCCGCGCCTTCGCGGATCGCATTCTCAAGTCTTGCTCTTAAGGCCACTTCGTCTTCTGCAAGGATCGCGTTGTAGAAACGGTCGAACGGAATCGCACCTTGGCTGGGATCGAAGCCATATAGGCGCGCGTTTTCGTCCGACGAATGAAATATCTCCCGTGTGAGCAGATTGCATGCCCAGCTGCCAGTGTGAGTGAGGCTTTGCGCCTCCGTGAGGTATGCACGCTCCCGTCGTAATTCCTGTGTCAGTAGCTCATGCTCGGTGACGTCCATTGTGGTACCGTGAAACGCTTTGAAAACTCCACCTTCAAAAACCGGAACACCCACGCAGCGAACGTACCGCACCTCCCCGTCTGGTCGAACAATCCGGTGGATTACGTCGCAGCCACAGCGCTGCTCATGCATCACCCTGATGGTTTCAGCCATGGAGGCTCGGTCATCCGGGTGGATTGTGGCCAGATACTGCTTAAGGGTCGGGGCCCCGTTCTGCGGGTCAAGACCGTAAATTTTGTATACCTCTTCAGACCAATAGATACCCAAATCGTCAGACCAACGGATACCCAAATCGTTTGACGCCCAACTCCCCATATGAGCGAGGCGCTGTCCTTCGCTGAGATAAAACTGGCTTTGCTTCAGGGCCTCCTCTGCGCGCTTGCGTTCGGTGATGTCCTGGGTCGTGCCGAAAATTTGGTAGGGACGTCCCGATGAGTCTTTTTTCAAGTCGCCCAGGCTGTGTACGATCCGCATTTCCCCGTTGGGACGAAAAAGTCGGTGTTCA
>Ga0210408_10005756_pt1 | contig 10829 bp, 8 predicted proteins | sample IncBWH4MmetaG_FD_155471 | JGI IMG/M metagenome (GOLD analysis project Ga0210408, IMG submission 155471) | Forest soil microbial communities from Barre Woods Harvard Forest LTER site, Petersham, Massachusetts, United States - Inc-BW-H-4-M | ecosystem: Environmental > Terrestrial > Soil >... | reverse complement strand
TCCGGTCTTCGGGCTCAATGCGCTTGGCGGGGCGCTCCATCTGACTATGAAGAACGGCTTTACGTACCAAGGGTTTGAAGGTTCGCTTCAGGGCGGTTCATATGGTCACTTCACGGGGGAGGCGCAGTACGGCGGGCAGTTCGGCAACTATTCCGCCTACTTCGCTGCACAGGGTTTGCACGACGGCGGCTGGCGTTTCCAATCGCCCGCGGACATCACGCGCCTTTACGCCGATTTCGGTTGGCGGAATGAGGGCGCGGAGCTCCATTTGATTACCACGGGGGCATTGTCTGCGTTTGGGGTGGCTGCCGCGACACCGATCCAGCTGCTCGACGAGAACTTCCGGTCGATCTTCACGACACCGCAGACTACCGACAACAAGATGGGCCTCATAGCCCTGAACGGTAAATACGCGCTGAACGACATCTGGTCATTGCAAGGCAATCTCTACATCCGGGGTTTCGCCCAAGACCACGTCGACGGCAACGGCGCGAATTTGGAGCGCTGCGCCACCGGCTCGAGTTCGCAATTCATCAATCGTTTGTGCCTGCAGGATGACGCCTTTCCACGGCCAAACCCGGTGACGACTGCGTTCCACGATGGTTTTGCCATTCTCGACCCGAACAACAATCCGATCCCGTGCCCACCGGGAAGCGGCAATACCTGTAACACGACCCCATACGGGACCGTCGATCGCACCGCAAACCATGCGACCACACTGGGATCCTCCGTTCAGGCGGTCAGCACTGGAAACCTGTTCGAACACGGTAATAATTTTCTGGTCGGCGGCAGCATCGACCGCAGCGTAGGCAATTTCAACGCGCGCAGCACACTCGGCTTCATCAATCCCGATCTCACTGTAACGGACAACCCCTTTATTCCGGGCAACGGCTCAATCATCCATACGCTCGGAGGTTTCGGATACGCACCTGTCAGCACCGATACGCGAAGCATCTATTATGGCCTCTACGCGCTCAACACGTTCGACGTCGACGAGCGGCTGTCGGCAACCGTTGGAGCACGCCTGAACATCGCGAGCATCGGCATCAGCGACACAATCGGCACCAGCCCGGATCTCAACAGCAACGAAACATTTACGCACTTCAACCCGGTGACTGGCTTGACCTATAAGCTTACTCCGAGCCTGACAGGGTACTTCGGCTATTCCCAATCGAACCGGGCGCCGACACCGCTCGAACTCTCCTGCTCAAATCCCGCAAACCCGTGTCTCTTGGAAAACTTCCTGGTGTCCGATCCCCCGCTAAAGCAGGTAGTCGCCGCGACGTATGAGGCAGGGTTGCGGCAGGGTCTGCCGTTGTACGGTGGGAAGCTCGAATGGAAAACCGCACTGTTCCGCACTAATTCCACCGACGATATCGTAAACGTGGCCAGCGTTATCCAGGGCAGGGGCTTTTTTCAGAATGTCCCCGGTACGCGCCGCCAGGGGATCGAAGCGAGCATTCAGTATCAATCCTCCCAATGGCTCCTCTACGCCGGCTATAGTCTCCTCGACGCGACATACGAATTCGCCGGCGACTTGCCCTCTCCGAACAATCCTTTGGCGGACGCGAACGGCAATGTTCACGTGGTGCCGGGAAATCGGATTCCCGGCCTCCCATTGAACCAGGGAAAACTGGGCGCTTTTTACTCTCCCACACCGCGTTGGACGATCGGTGCGGACATGGCAATCGTCGGGAGCCGGTATTTCGTCGGAGACGATGCCAATCAGAACCCCAAATTGCCCGGCTACTGGTTCGTCAATTTGCATGCCTCCTACCAGCTCACCAAGGAGGTGCAGATCTTTGGGCTGATCAACAACGTATTCAACCAGAGATATGCTCTCTTTGGAACATTTTTTGACCCGAGCAATGTCGCGAACGTAGGGCTGCCGGTCACGTTGACCGATCAACGCACCGAGGTGCTGGGCCCGCCATTGTCGGTCTACGCCGGCATACGTGTAACGTTTTGAGACCACGGACCCGTCCCATGGTCCTACCCTCCCGCACGCACCGGTGCGTGCGAAAAGGCGTGGGCGATCGCTTCGCAAGCGGATTTCGGCTGGAGATCGGCGTCGAAGGGTAGCGGCCGGGACGGAAGATCATCGCTGCGCCATTTGGACTCATGGGTCTCACGGCGCACGATCCAGCTGTGGCGGTCGGACAAGCCCCAGGTTACGACCATCTTGACCGCAGGCTCGTCGAGAGCGGCGTCGAGAAAGCGGCGGTAGGCATCGGCGACGAGACCGTCGCGGGCGGTATTGTCGGCCGGCGCGGTCTCGTCGGTGACATCGAGCTCGGTGATCTGGATCGTCAGTCCAAGACCGGCGATTTCGCCGAGAAATCGGCGCAGCACCTCGGGCGAGAGGGGTGGCCCGCCGGTGGCCCGCAGATGCGCTTGAATGCCGACCGCGTCGACCGGCGTCCCCGATCGCCGCATGCGCTGCAGCAGACCGAGCAGGGCGGTGCGGCGCGCCTCGTGCTCGGGCGCATCCAGCTCGACATCGTATTCGTTTACGACGAGGCGAGCGGCGGGATCGGCCTCGCGAGCGACGCGGTAGGCGAGGTCGAGATATTCCAGGCCCAGCGCCTCCAGAAAAACCGCGGTGCGGAGACCGTCCTGGCGTCCGTCCTTGGGCTCGATCGGCTCGTTAACCACGTCCCAACTGTGTACCATGCCGCGGTAACGGCCAGACAACTTGTTGATCCGCTCAATGACGGCGCGCTCCTGCTCATTCCGGCTGCTCAGGTCAAAAAACCAATCCGGGGTGCGATAATACCAGAGCAGGTTGTGTCCGCGCAGGGCGATGTCGTTTTCGAGCGCGAAGCTGGCGACCGTGTCGGCCGGCCCGTAATCGTCGTCGCCGGGCTCGCCCCGGTTCATCACTTGCCATTTCATTTCGTTTTCGGCGACGACAACGCCGGCTTCTCGCAGCACGAGGTCGATAAACGGCCGATCGCCGGTGATCTGCGCCGCCGAGATCGTCGTTCCGTAGACGAGCCCCTTATCGGCTGCCAGCTGGCGAAGCGCGATCGTCTCTGCCGCGCGGCCGCGTGACGACAGCAAAGAGCTCGCAGCGGTGCCGAGCGTCGCCAGGCCGGCGATCAGAACGCGTCGCCGCCCCGGCAGTGGAGTTCCCATGGCTGGCAGAGAGACTCCTTGGGGTAGGCGGTATCGGGAGATCAAACCAGGAGGCTCCTCGGCGGCCGACGCAGACACCGCCCGACAATAGCGGTGGAGGATGGTGGTTTGGCTAAAATTTCTCGGGCATGTTCCCAACCGACGGCCGCGGACGGTCGGCTCAACGGCTGCGGCGCGGTTTCGTCGGCGCGGCGTCCTGCCCGAGTTCGAGCCGCTCGATGTTGGCCCGTGCGGCCATATCGGCTTGGCTGCCGGGGGCGAGCTGGCCGATGCGCTCCCAATCCTCGCGGGCTCCGATAGGATCGCCCTTCAGCCGGCGGATATTGCCGCGCTCGAGCAGCGCCGGCACCGAATTCGGCGCCTGCGCGAGCGCCTTCTCGACGTCGGCGAGCGCGGGATCGAGGCGGTCGAGCGCGCGGTTGGCCGAAGCGCGGTAGATCAGCGCGTCGACGCGTCCCGGCTCGGCCTTCAGGACATGGTCGAGATCGGCGACGGCCTTGTCGAAGTATCCGGCCGATGCCGCCGCTTCGGCGTGATCGACGAGCAGGTCGGGGTCGTTCGGTCGCAGGCTCAGCGCCTGACCTGAAGCCGCATAGGCCCGCACCGGGTCTCCGGCCAGCAGCCAGGCTTGTCCCGCCTGATCGAACACATCGGCGCGCAGGGCGGCCGGGGCCTTGGTCATGGCCTGGGCCAGCGCCTCCAGCCGACCCGCCGCATCACGGTATCGCTTGAGCCCGACCAAGGCCACGGCGGCGCAATGATCGGCCGGATGCGCCCCGCCCCGCTCGTGCCATCCCTCGGCCAGCCGTTGCGCGGCAGCGGGGTCCTGTTTTGCGAGCTTGAGGCAGCGGTCATAGGTCGCCGCGTCCGCCTCCGCGTTGCGCGGTGCGGGGGACCGTGTTGGCGCGCCCGCCTGCTCCGCCGCCGCTGCGGCAGCGCTGAGCAGCAGGAAGAGTAGCGCCGTAATTTCGCGCATAGCGATCCTTGGGTACGATCCGTCCGGGCTCGACCAATACCGCGGCGCGGCGTTGCGGCCAAATCGCAACAAGCGATACGATCAGGGTCTGATCGGATCTGCCATCTCGGGTTGCAGTTATTTGGCCCTTATCCGCGATCGCCTGTTTTCGGGTGGGCTCGGCAATGTCGTCCTCGCCTTGGCCCATCGTAATTACCGCATCTACGCCGGCGGCAATGCCGTCTCCCTCGTCGGGATCTGGATGCAGCGGGTGGCGGTCGGCTGGCTCGCCTGGACCCTGACCCATTCCGGCACCTGGCTCGGCGTCATGTCGATGGCCGAATTCTTCCCGGTCGTGTTCCTGAGCCCGCTCGCCGGCGCGCTCGCCGACCGGCGCGACCGGGTCGGCATCATCCGGGTAACGCAGATCGCCGGCAGCATCGAGGCGACCCTGCTCGCTGTCCTGGTCTATACCGATTGGATCACGATCGAGCTGTTGTTGACACTCACCTTGGCTCTCGGCGTCTTCAACGCGATGGCCCAGCCGTCGCGCTTGGCGCTCATCCCGACCCTTGTCGATCGGCCGGCGCTGCCCTCGGCGCTGGCGATCAACGCGATCATCTTCAACAGCGCGCGCTTTCTCGGGCCGGCGGTTGCGGGGATCGTCATCGCCCAGATCAGCGTCGGGGCCGCCTTCGCCGTCAACGCTGCGACCTACGTCGTCTTTCTGATCGCGATGACGAACTTGCGCGGGCTTCCGGCATTGCCGGTGGGTGCCACCCAGGGAGTCCTCAAAGCGTCGGCCGAAGCCTATGTCTATGCCAGCCGGCATCCCGGAATTGCGCCGATGCTGCTGCTCTTCACCGTCACGACGGTCGGCACGCGCGGCTTTGTCGAGCTCTTTCCCGGATTTGCCGACAGCGTCTTCGGGCGCGGCCCGGAGGGCTTGTCGATGCTGACCTCGACGGTCGGCCTCGGCGCTATCTGCGGTGCGATCTGGATGCTGCTGCGGCCGGCGATCACCGGGTTGACCCGCCTCGTCCTTGCCAACACATTGGTGATCTCATTGGCGATACTTGCGTTTACCGCGACCGACCGGTTCTCGCTCGCGCTGCCTTGCGTCTTTGTGGCGGGCACCGCGATGACGATTACCGGGATTGGCGCGCAGACCTTGCTCCAGGCCGCGGTCGATGTCCGCATGCGCGGCCGGATCATGGCGCTCTACGGCATGATCTTCCGCGCCGGCCCGGCGGTCGGTGCGGTGCTGATGGGGTCGCTTAGCGAGCGCTTCGGGCTGCGCTTGCCGCTCGCCGTCGGCGCGCTTATCTCGTGCGCCTTCTGGCTCCTGACCCGGATCAAGGAGAAGCGGATGACCGAAACCCTGGAGGCCGACCCGTCGGCTGCGCCGGCCCGCCAGCCGACATGACCCGGCCCCATCTCTTCTGCTTCGGCTTGGGTTATACCGGGCTGGCGCAGGCTCACCAGCTCGCCGCGCTTGGATGGCTCGTCACCGGCACCTGCCGCAGCACCGAGAAGGTGGCTGCGCTGGGTGAGGAGGGATTCTACACCGTCCTCTTCGATCGCAGCCACCCGGTTGATGCGACGGCGCTGCATGGAGTGACCGATCTCCTGGTCTCGGTTCCCCCCGATGCTACGGGCGACCCGGTGCTCGACCTGCATGGCGACGACATCGCGGCGATGCGAGGGCTTTCCTGGCTCGGTTATCTGTCGACGACCGGGGTGTACGGCGATCGCGGCGGCGGCTGGGTCGATGAGACCTCTCAGCTGCGGCCGACCGGCGATCGCGGCCGCCGGCGGATCGCCGCAGAAGAGGGTTGGCTCGATCTGTGGCGCGCCTGTGGGGTGCCGATCCATATCTTCCGCCTCGCCGGCGTTTACGGCCCCGGCCGCAGCGCCCTCGGCGGGCTGCGCGTCGGCACCGCGAGGCGGATCGACAAACCCGGCCAGGTGTTCTCGCGCATCCATGTCGAAGATCTGGCGAGCGTGCTGCTGGCCTCGATCAAGCGGCCGCGGCCCGGTGCGGTCTACAATGTCTGCGACGACGACCCGGCACCACCCGAGGCGGTGGTCGCCTATGCCGCGAAACTCCTCGGGATGCCGCCCCCGCCGCTCGTGCCGCTCGAGGCCGCCGGGCTCTCGCCGATGGCGCGCAGCTTTTACGACGACAACAAGCGCGTCTCCAACCAGCTGATCAAGACCGAGCTCGGGATCAGCCTGCGATACCCGGATTTCCGCTCCGGGCTCGCCGCGATCCTGGCCGACGAGACTTGCCGAAACGGCCGTCCTCCGGCATCGTCGGGCGAGAAGATAATTCCGGCCTAGGGAGAAGACGCATATGGCGACTTACGACGTGCTGATCATGGGAGCGTCCTACGGGTCGCTGCTGGCAACCAAACTCCAGTTCGGCGGCCATAGGATAACGATGGTGTGCCTCCCGGCCGAGGTCGAGGCGTTCAACAGCGAGGGCGCCCGCATCCGTATGCCGATCAGGGGCCGGAAGGACCCGATCGAGCTCGACTCGCGCAAGTTGCCGGGAAGCTTGTCGGCCGCCGGCACCGATGCAGTCGACCCATCCGACTTCGATCTTGTCGTATTGGCGATGCAGGAGCCGCAATATCGCTTGCCGGGTGTCCGCGAATTGCTGGACGCGGTGGCGCGAAGGAAAGTCCCGTGCATGTCGATCATGAACATGCCGCCATTGCCCTATCTGAAGCGCATTCCCGGCCTCGCCACAGACGCATTGAGGTCCTGCTATACCGATGCGAGTGTGTGGGACAATTTCGAGCCCGGGCTTTTGACCCTGTGCAGCCCGGACCCGCAGGCCATTCGTCCGCCGGGCGAAAAGATCAACATGCTGCTGGTGACGTTGCCGACCAATTTCAAGGCGGCCCGCTTTGCCGCCGACAAGGACACCGCGATACTGCGCCAGATGCAGGCGGAGATCGAAGCGGCGCGCTACGATCCCGGCGACGGTCCGATCGATCTGCCGGTCAAGCTCAAGGTGCACGACTCGATTTTTGTCCCGCTCGCCAAATGGGCCATGCTGCTGACCGGCAACTACCGTTGCGTGACACCGGAGCGCGCGATCGACATCAAGGATGCCGTGCATAGCGACCCGGCAGCATCGCGCTCGGTTTACAATTGGGTGTGCGGGCTGTGCGAGAGGCTCGGCGCGTCCCCGGACGATCTGGTGCCGTTCGAGAAATACGCCGCCGCAGCCCTCGATCTGGTGCGCCCGTCCTCGGCCGCGCGCGCGCTCTTTGCCGGGGCGCCCAATATCGAGCGGACAGATCGGCTGGTGCAGACGATTGCTGCGCAATACGGTATGCGCAACGTCGTCGTCGATCAGACGGTGGCGGTGGTCGACGCCCGGATCGCCGCCAATCGCAAGGCGGCGGCCTGAGTTCCCGGCGGGCGGTCCGCTGGGCCGCGTCTTCGATCCGCGGCGCGGCTTGGGGTTTCCCTGCCGTACCGGAATCTCAGGGAGAAAAATCGAATTGGCGCCGAAAATCGACCGTCCGATCGACAAGAAGACCATATAAATCAATTCGTTAATGACCAAATTAACGCTCGGTTAACAGGGAGCCAATTTGTGGGTCTGAGGGAGGGAGCAGGGAGCGCTTCTGCCCCCGCCGTCGAGCACCCGTTAATCTTAGCAGCAGTCATAGAGAGCTCCTCGCCTTGCTCAATCCAAAGGCATGTTATTATCATATTGATGTGAAAATGTCAATACGGCCGTTGCGGACTCATCGGTTGTTGTTTGACGTCCTGCTTTCTCGTGCCAGTTAGGGCTTCTCGCCCGTGGCTTCCAGTACCGCCTGGACATCCGTTACCCACACAAGCTTTTGTTTCTTGAAATCTTCGAGAACGCGGCGCAATGCCGCGGCGCCGACCGGCGTCCCCACCACAAAGGGATGGATCCCGATCGCGACGACCGTGGCCTCGCGGTCGGGGTAGGCTGCCGCCTCGCTCGCCAATTCGGTTACATAATCGATCCACAGCCGCTCCATATCGCGTGGATCCTTCGAGCGCTCCAAGTACTGCCCCATATCGACCGTAACCACCGGATAGGGAATCAAGATCAGCGGTCCCGATTTGGTGGCGAGGCGAGAGAGGACATCGGAATCCATGGCGTCGAGGGAATAGCTGATGCCTGCGGCGGCCGTGGCGGTGAAGGTATCGGCATTGGGGTAAACGCTAGGGCTGGACCATCCCCGCGATCGCACACCGGTTTCCTTCTCGATCAGATCGAGCGTCCGCTGAATATATGCTCTCTGGGCGTCCCGGCCGCGTCCAAGCGGGAGCAGTTCGGTCGAGTTGTTGATGCCATGGGCGATGATTGGGGCCTTCGGGACCAGGGCACGAAACTGCTTCCAGACATCGGGATATTTTTCGGGAAAGAGCGCATTCAAGGCAATGCTCAAAGGCAGGCCCTGCTCCTTGAAGATCCTGCCAACCCGAGGAATGCCCCAATCTATGGCGTATTGTCGAAACGCCTCATCGACAACATCCGGGTCTCGCGCAGCCGTATCCGGTCGAAAGTTCGGGCCGTGGCCAAAACCCCACACTTCGACGTAAAGAACGAAGCAGACGGCGACCTTCTTTTCCCCGGGCCATGCTCGTACGGCGATGGGTTCTCGCGGTAGTCCGGTTATCCAGTCATTGGCATTTTGACCGACGGCCGGGGCTGAAATGAGCAGGCCGATGAGCGCCAATAGGGTGTTGGCGACAGCGCCGAAGCCCTTCCGATCAGTCTCCGGCGCTCTCTCTCGTTTAGTCCCGCCGAGGGTCCGGTACGCCCGCATGCCGCCTCCGCTTGGCTTGGGTTACATGAAACCTATTGCGGATCTGCTCCGATGACCAATCCGCACGGTGGGCCCGCGGCGCTCCGCGGAATGAAACCCTTGCGCCCGCTGATGGTGCACTGCATCATGGTGGAACCGGGCTGATATCGTTAAGATAAGCACCGCCCGTGCTGCGCGAGCGAAGAAGCGCGAACAGGTCGAGGGGGATCAGCAACAGGAACGCTTGAAGGCGGTTTTGGGGTCGGCGGCCGAGCTGCCGACGAGGCAGAGCATTGCGCAACTCGGGGAGATGTCTGCGATGGCCAAAACCTCCGATCTGCCTGCGGGCGTTGTCGTTCGCGGGGCCATGAGGCCCGGTTACGAGAAGGTGCTGACCGCGCATGCGCTTGCCTTCGTTGCCGAACTTGAGCGCAAATTCGGTCCCGAGCGGCGGCGTCTTCTTGCTCGCCGCGCCGACATCCAGTACCGGCTCGATGCCGGATGGAAGCCCGATTTCCTGTCCGGGACCAAGGCGGTCCGCGAGGGCGACTGGCGGGTGGCGCCGATCCCGCGCGACCTCCAGGATCGCCGCGTCGAGATCACCGGCCCGACCGACCGCAAGATGGTGATCAACGCGCTCAATTGCGGGGCCAACGTCTACATGGCCGATTTCGAGGACGCGACGACGCCGAGCTGGGACAATCTGATCGAAGGGCAGGCGAACCTCTGCGACGCGGTGCGCCGGAGCATCGCCTTCGACGACCCGGAAACCGGACGGCACTATGCGCTGAACGACAAGACGGCGGTGCTGTTCGTCCGCCCGCGCGGCTGGCACCTCCCGGAAAAGCACGTTCTTGTCGATGGCGCGCCGATCTCCGGGGCGCTCTTTGATTTCGGGATATTCTTCTTCCACAACGCCACGGAGCTGGTGGCGCGCGGCAGCGGCCCCTATTTCTACCTGCCCAAGATCGAAAGCCACCTCGAGGCGCGGCTGTGGAACGACGTGTTCCTCGACGCCCAGGCGATGCTCGGCCTGCCGAAGGGCACCATTCGCGCCACCGTGCTGATCGAGACAATCATGGCCGCCTTCGAGATGGACGAGATCCTCTGGGAATTGCGCGACCATTCGGCCGGGCTCAATTGCGGCCGCTGGGACTACATCTACAGCTTCATCAAAAAATTCGCCGAAGACCCCGCCTGCGTCATGCCCGACCGGGCGCAGGTCACGATGACCAGCCATTTCTTGCGCAGCTACAGCCTGTTGCTGATCAAGACCTGCCATCGCCGCGAGATCCACGCGATGGGCGGGATGGCGGCGCAGATCCCGATCCGCGACGACCCGGCTGCCAACGAGGCGGCGATGGAGAAGGTCCGCGCCGACAAGGAGCGCGAGGCCAGCGACGGGCATGACGGTACCTGGGTGGCGCATCCCGGGCTCGTCGCGATCGCCAAGGACATCTTCGACCGCGAGATGCCGCAGCCGAACCAGATCGCCCGCAAGCGCCAGGACGTCGATGTCACCGCGGCCGATCTTCTCGTCGTCCCCACGGGCACGATCAGCGAAGCCGGGCTGCGGCAGGACGTCAATGTCGGGATCGGCTATATCGAGGCTTGGCTGCGCGGCACCGGCTGCGTGCCGCTCTACCATCTGATGGAGGATGCCGCCACCGCCGAGATCAGCCGCGCCCAGGTCTGGCAATGGATCCGGCATGGTGCGCAGCTCGAGGACGGCCGCACGATCGACGCCGAACTCTGCCGTGCTGTTCTGGACGAGGAGCTCGCGCAACTATCCGCCACCGCCGAGGACGGCAGTCGCTTCGACGATGCCGCCAAGCTCTTTCACGAGCTGATCGAGGCCCCAACCTTCCCCGAATTCCTGACCCTGCCGGCTTACGAGTTAATCAGTTAATCACAGTCGACCCTGCGGGTCA